>Ga0209219_1000019_pt1 | contig 73525 bp, 80 predicted proteins | sample BlaSpr_A8_OM1_M1_FD_187973 | JGI IMG/M metagenome (GOLD analysis project Ga0209219, IMG submission 187973) | Forest soil microbial communities from Thunder Bay, Ontario, Canada - Black Spruce, Ontario site 2_A8_OM1_M1 (SPAdes) (version 2) | ecosystem: Environmental > Terrestrial > Soil > Boreal... | reverse complement strand
CGTCGAGCCGATCTACGAGGAATTCCCCGGGTGGAGGTCACCGACCCGCGAATGCAGGCGCTACGAGGACCTCCCGGCAGCGTGCCGCGTGTACATCGAACGAGTCGGTGAGCTGTGCGGGGCGAGCGTCAACGTGGTCTCGGTCGGCCCCGACCGTGAGCACACCCTGGTGCGCACGTCCCTGCTCGACTGACGGCGCTCAGGGCGACCTGAAAAGGTCGAGAAAAGTGGCAGGGGGCGGAGGGCCACCCCCTGCCGGTCAGGAAGGGATAGGGAGAGTTTCAAAATGTCACGCCGACTGCCGCGTCACGAGACGTTGCTCGGACGGCGCTCCAACCACCCTTGCCGGATTATACCAAGCGGCGATCGCACCTCGCCCCGCGACACCCGAGCTGTGCGAGTCGCGACTCTGACGACGTACGCGCGATGATGTCCGCGCCATGACGACCGCAACCGGGCGCGTGCGCGCACCCGAACTCCGTGGCTCCGGCGGATGGATCAACACGGACATTTCCCTGTCGCTGCGCGACGTGCGCGGGCGTGTGATGGTGCTCGATTTCTGGACGTTCTGCTGCATCAACTGTCTGCGCGTCATCGAGGAGTTGCGCCGGCTCGAGGAACGTTTCGGCGACCGGCTCGTGGTCGTCGGCGTGCGCTCGCCGAAGTTTCCGCACGAGTCGGACAATGCCGCCGTCGAGCAGCAGCGAATCGGGTCAGAGCCGTGTCACAAGTTTCTTGGGGAGTCGCCAGTTGGCAAGAGCCTTGCAAATCACTTCACAGCGGACGCACATGCCAGGACCGGGAGCACCTCGCAGGCGTGTCGGTCGTTAGCCGAACGTGGCCGCGCGTCCGGCGCTTGTTTGCTTCGACGCGCGCGGGGTCAGTCGATTCGATGGGCCAGGGCCACGATGATTCCGTCCGGCCCGCACACGTACGCCATGCGCCAGATGTGCTCGTACTGACCGATGCCGCCGACCAGGCCGTGCCGTCCCCAGCCAGCCGGTCGACAACCGCCTGGAGGCTGTCCAGTCAGGTCAGAACCGCGCGCCCTATGTTTCCTAAAGGTAAGGTGAATTGCCATGCCGAAACTGCGCGTCCATAACTTCGCGATCTCGGTCGACGGGTACGGCGCGGGGCCGTCGCAGAGCCTTGACAACCCGCTCGGCGTCGGCGGGCCGCGGCTGCACGAGTGGGTCTTCGCGACCCGTTACGGCCGTCGCATGATCGGCGAGGAGGGCGGCGAGGAGGGCATCGACGAGCGGTTCATGGTCGCGGGCGACACCGGCATCGGCGCCACGATCATGGGGCGCAACATGTTCGGCCCGGTCCGCGGGCCGTGGCCCGACGAGGAATGGAAGGGTTGGTGGGGCGACGACCCGCCGTACCACCACCCGGTGTTCGTGCTGACGCGCCATTCACGGCCGTCTTTGGTGATGCAGGGCGGGACGACGTTCAACTTCGTCACCGATGGGATCGAGTCGGCGTTGTCGCGGGCGTTCGAGGCGGCGGGAGGCGCCGACGTCCGCTTGGGGGGCGGCGTGGCGACGATCCAGCAGTACCTGCGCGCTCGTCTCATCGACGAGCTGCACGTGGCGATCGTGCCCATCTTCCTCGGGGGCGGCGAGCGTCTGTTTGACCGTCTGGACGGTGGACCGGTTGGCTACCGGAACGTCGGGATGGTCGGGTCGGCCTCGGTGACGCACGTCCGATTCGTGCGTCAGTAACGGCGGCGCGGCGGGCATCGCTTCGGGCCGCCCGGCGATGCCTCTGATGGTTCTCGCCCTTACTTAAGGCGCGGACCCGGCTTCATTCTTGCTACCTGAACGAAACAGACAAGGGCATCATGTAAGGCGTTGGGCAGATGCGAGCAGAAGGGCTGCTGGGTGTGATCCTCCCGAAAGACCCCGACCCTCGTTTCGTGACGATCCGCCGCGGTGGAACGCTCACCGATTCGGATCACCAGCTCCTGGCCTTGTGGGCGGCATCGTGCGCGGAGCACGTCCTCGACCGGTTCGAGTCGGCTCGGCCTGAGGATCCGCGGCCGCGTGAGGCGATTGAGCAAGCCCGCGCCTGGGTGTGTGGCAACATCACGATGTCCCAGGCTCGCACGGTGGGCGGCCATGCAATGGCCGCGGCCAGAGACCTGAGTGGGTCAGCACGCCACGCCGCGTACGCTGCCGGCCAGGCCGGGGTCGTGGCACACGTCGCCGCGCACGAGCTCGGTGCGGCCGCCTATGCGATCAAAGCGGCACGTGCTGCCGCGCGGGAAGGAGAGGGCGAGAGCGCAGGGCGACTCGAGTGCCGGTGGCAGCGGGACCAGCTCCCGGAGGCGATTCGCGAGCTCGTACTCGACGACCAGCGGTTGCGGAACGACATCTGCTGGTTTGTGTTCGCCTGCTAAGAGCGCGACCCAGACCGTGGGCTGAGCCAAGTCATCGCCGCCTGCGCCGGCGACGTCTGGACCATCGCCCGCTCGACCCGAGAGCATCCCCTTGAGCGTCGCCTAGCGCCGAGGAGTCGGCCCCCGCCGGATCAGATCTCGGGCGCGTGGGCCTTCGCCCAGGCTTTGAGGTCCTCCGGTGGCGGGATCGGCAGTCGCACGTCGACCGTCGCCAGCAGGTCGCCCGCCGCGTCGCCGCGAAGATGCGGCATGCCCAGGCCTCGAAGCCGGAGCCGGGCACCGTTCTGTGTGGCCGGGGGAATCGAGAGCTGAGCCGTCGTACCCCGAAAGGTCGGCACCTGGACGGTTCCGCCGGCAATCGCCGTCGCCAGGGGCGTGGGCACCCGAACGGCCAGGTCGTCGCCATGGCGGGTGAACACCGGGTGGGGCCTGATGTGGACGCGGATGAACAGGTCGCCTCTGGGTCCGCCGCCCCGCCCCGGGCTTCCCTGTCCGGTGGCACGCACCCGGGCTCCCTCGTGGATGCCCGCGGGAATCTTGACCTCGACCCGGCGGGGGCCTTCGGCCGAACTCATGTCCACGGTCAGCGCCGCGCCCTTGTACGCCTCCTCGAGGCTGATCTCGGCCTCCCCTTCGACGTCCTGGCCGCGACGTGCCACCCGGCGCCGTCCTCGACTCGACGTGCCGACATCGGGCTCACCGCCGAAGAACTGCTGGAAGAAGTCGCTGAACGGAGCCCGGTTGCCAAACATCCCCTCGAGCTCTTCGGGCGACACCGTGCGGTAGCCGAACTGGTCAGCATCGCCGCTGAACGGGTTCGGCCCGGGGCGGCCCGCGCGCTCCCATTGCTCGTATTCCTGCCAGCGGGGGCCCAGCTCGTCGTACTTCTTGCGCTTCTCGGGATCACCGAGCACCTCGTTGGCCTCGTTGATCTCCTTGAACCGGTCCTCGGCGGCCTTGTCGCCCTGGTTGACGTCGGGATGATGCTTGCGGGCCAGCTTGCGGAACGCCGACCGGATCTCCTTCTCGGTCGCGGTGCGCGGAACGCCAAGGATCGCGTAGTAGTCCTTGAACGTCGTTGCCATGCTGGATCCCAGATACCGCGAAGCGGGCGGCCGCTAAACCCGGAAAGCGCTGGTATTCTTGAGCCGTCTCCCCAGATCGGGCCTGAGACCTCGCGGCGCCAGATTCCGCATCAACCCACCCCAGCGCCCTGCAGTGAGCACTCCCCACCCCGCCCGCACCTGTCCGGCCGCCACGCGGTTGTCGCGTGTCCGTCGACGCGCCTTCGGCGCCCTCCTGCTCCTGCTCGCGGGCCTGGGTGGATGGAGCGCCCTCGCAATCCAGGGTGCGGCCGCGCCGGCCGGGTTCACCCAGGCGGGCGTCCTGCCCGGGGTGGGCTCCGGAAGGATCTGGAGCGTCGCCGTCGAACCATCGGTCCCCAGCACGATCATTGCCGGCACGGACTCCGGGATCTACGTGTCGCACGATAGTGGCGGGACGTGGATCCAGACCCTGCTCGGCGTCCGGGTGTGGACCGTCGGCTTCGACATCCGCCATCCCGGGAACGCCTTTGCGGGAACCGATGGCAAGGGGGTCTACGCCAGCGTGGATGCCGGCAACACGTGGGCGAGTGCGTCGGCTGGGCTCGCCAACCTCCACGTGCGGGCGCTCGCCTTTGGCCTCGACGGCATCGCGGCCGGGACCAACGCCGGGGTCGCGCTGAGCCCCAACGGTTCTGTCTGGCACGACGGCGGCCTCGACGCCTACTCGATCGCCGCGGTCGCCGTGGCCGCGAACTACCCGCAGTTCACGGTCATCGCAGGCGCCGACAGCGGCAACCTCGCCCAGGGCTACCTCTTCCGGAGCAGCGGCGGGGCGGCATGGGAGGTGCTCCAGTCCGGGCTCCCCTCCGGCGCTGTTGCCTCGTCGATCACCGCCGGTCAGATCGACCAGGCGGTGCCGAAGCGCCCGTTGATCGTGGCAACGTCGCAGGGGATCTTCCGCAGCGGTGACAGCGGAAACACCTGGACCGCCGGCACCGGCGTCGCGACCGGGACAACGATCACCGTCGCCACCTTCGGACCGCTCGACCCCAACCTCGCCTACGCGGGCGTGGATGCCGGTGGGAGCACGGGCGGCGATCTCTACCGTTCCACCGATGGCGGCATCACCTTTCACAAGGCGGACACGGGGTTGCCGGGCAGCAGCAAGAACGTTGACTCCATCTCGGTGGCGAACACGACACCGCCCGAGGTGGTGATTGCGGTCAACCCGCCGACCGGCGGCAGCCACATCTACATCGAGACCGACACCGGGGCTCCTGCGCCGCCCAAGCTCATCCCGGAGTCGCCGGGTGCGGCTGTGCCTTCGGCGGTGGCCACGCCGGTGCCGACCGCCACCCCACAGCCGGTGACCTCGCACGCCACGGCTCCCCCACCCCCGCCCAGCGGGATCCAGCGCTTCGCGGAGGCGGCGTTCCACTGGCCGACCCCGCTCGTTTATGAGGTCTTCTTCATCCTGCTCGCGCTCTATGTCTACATCCGCTGGCGCCAGCGCTATTACGTCGACGGGCCTCCCTGATCGTCGCGGCCCTACCCTTGCGGGGTGATCGCCGCAGCCTCGGGGCCGTCCATCCCTCTCGCCTTTATGGCCGGTCTCGTGTCGTTTCTCTCCCCTTGCGTCTTTCCCCTGATGCCGGCGTATGCCGCGTACCTGGGCGGTCGCGCCGGGCAGCCGGCTCTGGCGGTTGCCTCCGCGCCGGGCGGCAGCGTGACGGCAGCCGGACGCGGATCGGTGAGGGCCACCGGGTTCGCCTTCGTGCTCGGGTTCAGCCTGGTCTTCATTGCCGAGTACTACCTGCTCGAGGGCGTGCTGGCGATCACGGTGTTCCAGCGCAACCTCGACCTGGTCAACCGGGTCGCCGGCGCGATCATCATGGTGCTCGCGCTCCAGACCATGGGACTGCTGCGCTTCGGCTGGCTGGCTCGCGAGCGCCGCATCCATCTTCCCGTCTCGAACGGAGCGACCGGCGGCCTGCTGCTCGGGCTCACCTTCGCGGCGGGATGGCTGCCCTGCCTCGGGCCGCAGCTCGGCGCCATCCTCACCCTCGCACAGAACCGGGAGTTCGGCGGACTGCCCTTCATGCTGGTGTACTGCCTCGGCCTTGCAGTCCCGTTCCTCCTGGTCGCGCTGCTCGCAGACCGCCTCCAGGCTCCGCTGCGCAGCGTCAACCGCCACCTCCGGGTGATCAGCATCGCCGCCGGGGCGATCCTCTTCGGGTTCGGACTGCTGATGGCGACCGGACAGCTGACCGTGTTGAGCTCGCTGTCGTTCCAGTCTCCGTTCAACCTGTAGGGGGCGCGAGGGGCGGAGCCGGTGCCGGTACGGCGAGTGGCAGCCAGACGGTCACTGTCGTGCCTTCGCCCTCGACGCTCTGAATCGCGACGTCGCCGCCCTGGGCTCGCGCGAGCCCCTGCACGATGCTGAGACCCAGGCCGCTGCCGCCCTCCTCGCGCGCTCGCGTCTTCTCTCCTCGATAGAAGCGCTCGAACACGTGGACGAGGTCGTGAGCGGGAATGCCCGGTCCGTCGTCGTGCACCTCGAGCTTCGCCCACCCGGGTTCGATCGTCGTGCTCCAGCGCTGCGCTGCGCCGGGCGCGTATGAGCAGGCGTTGACGAGCAGGTTGCGGACGATGGTGGTCACCGCGGCGCGATCCGCATGTACCAGCATTGGCGTCATATCGAGACTGCGCTGCACGCTGGTGGGCATGTCGGGGACGCCTTCGTCGAGGAGTGCGGCGACCGCGCCATTGAGGTCGAAGTCCTCGGGATGGGATTCGCGGTGTGCGTCGAGTCGCGCGAGAGTGAGCAGGTCGAGGACCAGCTCACGCATACGCTCTGCCTCGTTGCTCATCGCCGCGAGCGCGGCGTCGAGTGCCTGCGGATCGCGACCGGCCCCGCGGCGCAGCACGTCGATGTAGCCCTTGAGGGCGGTCACCGGCGTCCGCAACTCATGCGACGCGTCGGCGATGAAACGGCGCACCTGTGCCTCGGAGTCCTGTTGCGCCGCAAAGGCTTCCTGGATGCGATCGGCCATGTGGTCGAAGCTGCTCGCGAGCTGACCGACCTCGTCACCGCTCGGTGTCAAGCGGCTTCGTGCGGCGAGGTCACCGGCGGCAAGCTGCTCGGCGGTGGCGGTGAGCCGTCGCATCGGTCGCAGGGTCCGGCCGGTGAGCAGCACGCCGATGACCAGCGCCAGCAGGAGCATGACCGCGCCTCCGATGGCGATCAGCACGAGCTCGTCGTGGAGCACATCGTTGATCGGCGCCATCGCCACCGAGAGCTGCGCGACACCACATGCGCCTGAGCCTGGCGTGACCGGGAACGCGACCACGAGCTGATCGCCACCTGTGGTCGTGACCTGCGCAGCGGCAGAGCGCACACCCGTCGTCAGAACCCGCTGCAGCGCGGCGTCATCGAGGCGCGGGGGATCGACGCCGCCGGGTCCGACCGCGATCTGGTTGAGGCTCCTGCTATAGACGACCACCGCAACGCTCTGGCCGGTCACCGCCGACACGGAGCGGACCACGCCCTTGGCGACGAGATCCGGGCGGCTCAGGCACAGCGGCCTGCCGGTGATCGTTGCGCCCTGGGCCTCCTCCGCGGCCGCAAGCAGCCGCTTGGCCGATGTGAAGTCGTTCTGCATCTGGGTAACCCGGTTGCTGATCAGGCTGGCGCGCAATGTGACGTACTGGTAGCCGGCGAGGAGCACCAGCAGCAGCGCGAGCAACCCGACGAACGTCAGTGTCAGTCGCCATCGCAACGATGCAAGGCCGTGAGCGATGCGACGCACCTCCTACCGCTGTGCGGCGCCGCTCCCGTCGCCGGTGCTGCGCAATCGGTAGCCCACGCCGCGCACGGTCTGGATACGCTCGTGGCTGCCGTCACCGAGTTTCTGCCGGAGATAGCGGACGTACACCTCGATGTTGTTCTCGTCGCCGAAGAAGTTGTAGCCCCAGACCTCGTCCAGGATGCGCTGGCGAGGGAGCACCTGGTCCGCGTTGGTGGCGAGGTAGAGCAGCAGGTCGTACTCGCGGACCGACAGCTCGACCGCACGGTCGCCGGCCCGCACCTCGCGGGTGGCGGTGTCGATGCTGAGGTCGCCGGCACGAACCACACGCATGAGGTCCGGGTTGCGGCGGCGGAGCACGGCGCGAATGCGCGCCAGCAGCTCCGCAAAGTCGAACGGCTTGACGAGGTAGTCGTCCGCCCCCAGCTCGAGACCCTGGATGCGATCGCTCGTCTCGTCGCGCGCGCTGAGGATGATGATCCCTCGGGAGCGATCGCCCGAGAGCGCGCGACAGAGGTCCCAGCCGTTGATCCGCGGCATCATCAGGTCGAGGACGACGAGATGCGGCTTGAAGTCGTCAACCACCCGCAGGCCCGCGTGCCCGTCGGCGGCGGTGCGGACGTCGAAGCCCTCGTGACGGAGCCCGAGCGCGATGAAGTCGGTGATGCTCTGCTCGTCATCCACAACGAGGATGCGGGTGGGCTCACTCATCGCGTTCGAGTATATGGGCGGCCTGATGGCGGCTCGACACTCGAGACGCTGTTGTTGACAGCTTCTCAGCGCACTCTCAGCGGCCCCTTACACTCACGGTGATGAGCCAGACGACGGCCCCGCGCGCGCATGCCACCGACGGTCTGGGACGCGCCGAAGTCCACGCGCACACCATGGCGAGTGATGGGATGGTGAGCGCCGAAGAGCTGGTCGGCGCCGCCGCGGCGATCGGCGTCAACGTCGTCTGCGTCACCGACCACGACACCATGCCCGACCTGGGGCGGCCGACCGAGCTCGGCGCGTCGCTCGGCGTCGACGTGGTGCGCGGCGAAGAGGTCACCACCGCGTTTCCGCCAGGGATTCACATCGTCGGCCTGTTCCTCGAGCACCAGGTGCGGATGCACATGTCGGTCGAGGACACTGTCGACGCCATCCACGACGCCGGCGGGCTGGCGGTGATCGCTCATCCCTTCATGCCGACCTGGTTCGCATCCCTGACTCCAGGCAGGGCCCGGCAGTTGCTGCGCACCCATCGAGTCGACGCCATCGAGCTGCGCCACACGGCGCCGGTGCTCCCCAGGACGTGGAAACTGCTCGACGCGTTCTACGCAGAGCACCGCGAACAGCTCGGCGCGGCGCTCGGTGCTGGGGACAGTCATTTCGGAGCGCACGACCTCGGGCGGGTCCTGACGGTGTTCCCGGGAACGACGGCTCTGGACCTTCGCCGGGCGATCGAGCAGCGCACCACCTCACCGCTGTCGGGGTCGGTCGCGCCGCCTTCACCACCGCTCCGGATGCGCCTGGCCCAGCAATACCGGTCGATGGTCTGGCTCGCTGGGGAGCGGCGCGCCGGGCGGGTCGGCACCGGGGCCGGTCCGGTGGCCCGATGACCCGCGGTTAGAATCGGACGGGGCCCGTTTAGCTCAGTTGGTAGAGCAGGGGACTCTTAATCCCAAGGTCCAGGGTTCGAATCCCTGAGCGGGCAGCGGCTGTTTTTTTATCGGAACTCATAACTCATAACTCATAACTCGTAACTCGGTGTTCAGGCGGGGCCGTCGATGGTGACCTCGAAGAGAGGGCTTTGCGCCACCATGGTCTCGACGTCGTCCCGCTTCCAGGCTCGTGCGATGTGCGGCAGCACCTCACGGCGCTCGGATTCATCGCTGATGATCCGAGCGGTTGCAGCCAGGTCGGCGCGCACCGGCCCCTTCAGGTGGAACGTGAAGTGCGGATGGGCCGCAAGGTTTGCGATGTAGCTTCGCTTGAAGCCGGGCATGCCGCTGATGAAGATCCGGCCCCCGACGTTGTGAAAGACGATCTCGATACGGTGCGGCTGACCCGTCTTGCGGCCGGTTGTGGTGATGTCGATGACCCGGCCACGGGCGAGGGCGTTTTGAACGGGTTCGTCGAGATCGGCAGTGGTCATGGCGGTTCCCTGGTGATGCTCGCGTCGATGGCGCTCAAGGTCCCAGCCTAACCGCCCCGCTCGGGGAGCCGCGCTGTCATCGATCGCCGCGGTGAGCGCGTGTGTAGGCTGGCGTCGTGAGTGAGTGGGTGGAATGGCACCGCGGCTACGAGAACGGGCAGGCGCTGGGGCTGCGCCTCGTGGTTGTGCAGGACCTGACCCGCTCCGCTCTCGACAGCCGTCCACCCGGGCCGATTCGCATCATCAGCATATGCGCAGGGGACGGTCGTGATCTCCTCGGGGTCCTCCCGGGCCATCCGCGTAACGCCGACGTGCACGCCCGCCTCGTCGAGCTCGATCCCGAGCTTGCGGCGCGCGCTCGTGCGCGTGCCGCCGGTGTCTCAGCGCGCATCGAGGTCGTCAACGACGACGCCTCGACGACAACTGCGTATGAGGGCGCCGTCCCCGCCGATATCGTTCTGGTCTGCGGTGTCTTCGGCAACATCACCGACGATGACGTCCGTTACACGATCGAACAGCTCCCCTCGCTGTGCGCGCCGGGCGCGGTGGTGGTCTGGACGCGCGGTACCTTCGCACCCGACCTCACCCCGATCATCCGAACGTGGTTCGAGGCAGGTGGCTTCTCGGAATTGACCTTCGTCGCCATCCCGCACACGACGCTGGGTGTCGGAGCGGACCTCCTCACGGCCGCACCGCGTACGTTCCAGCGCGACGTGCGGCTGTTCACGTTCCTGCCCAGGGATCAGCGGCCCTCGCTACGCCCTGGCACGGGTTCAGATGTCGCGAATCTCCCGCAACAGCTCCCTGAAGAACGGACCGCCCCAGAGTCCGATTGAGAGCACGCCGCCGAAGAGCACGACCGCATCGATGCTGGTGCGGCCCTGTCTCGTCCAGTACACATCCGCAAGGTCGAGCCAGAGCGCGAACTCGTCGAGCGTGAGTGCCGAAGCGCCGCCGTAGAGCACGGAGTTGAACTTCGCGAGCGCGTCGTCGCCGGCACCCGATTGCTCATCGTCGTGGATCAGCCAGAGATAGCCGCTGCCCAGCAGACCCCCGATCCCGAAGACGAGATGGTGGAGATGCCGGCCTCCAGCCGTGAGGTTGCGGAAGGGTCCGCGACGGGCGCGGATCGCGTGGGTGATCGTCCGTGCCGCGGCGAACGTCGTAAAAAATGACACCGACGACAGAAACAGACGCTCGCGACGGGTGTCCGTGAAGGCACGACGATACGCTGCGCCGGCGCGCTGAGGAGTCATCGCGGGCACGCGTCTACCCTAGCTGATGAATCTGAGCGGAGATGACGCCGGCGCGGAACGACGCTGTCCTCAAATGCGGACTGACTTCGGCCGTGCGAAGTTCGCCGCGATCAGCGAGAGGACGGCGAGCGCTGCGAAGAGGATCCCGTGCTTCCAGTGCATGGCCGGGAGCCCCCCGGCGAGGAAGCTCGTCTTCTGGGTGAAATAAAAGATTGCTACAGCGGCGAAGACGACGGCCAGCACCACGAGGGCTAGTGCGAGTGGGCGGCTTCCGCGCATGACATTTCCCCCGTTTGGTGGTGAACGTGGGTTGAGCGAGCGTCTCAGTGTATGAAGATGAGGCCCGCTACCCCGAGAGCAGCACAGTAATACGCGAAGGGGTCGAGGCGTCCCAGACGAAGGTAGCGGAGGAGGAATCGGGCGCTGGCGTAGGCGACGATGCCGGACAGGACGGCCGCGGCAGCGCTGACCAGGGCGGTGGGGGCGTCCGAGCTCAGCGACGGGACCTCGAGCAACCCGGCGGCGAGGATGATCGGGGTCGCGAGCAGGAACGAGAACCGGGCCGCCTCCTCATGGCGGAGCCCGGCGAAGAGCCCGGCCGCCATGGTTATGCCCGAACGGGAGATGCCCGGTAGCAGCGCGCCCGCCTGGAAGGCGCCGACGAAGAGCGCGGTGCGTAGGCTCAGGCCTTCGATCTGGGCGTACTGGGGGTCGCCGACCTCGTGGGCCAGCACCGCGGTGGACGTCGCCTTTCGGCGGCGTTCGTCGCGGCGCCGGAACATCTCGGCCGTGAACAGGATCCCCCCGTTCACGATCAGGAACACGGAGGCGGCCCGCGGGTCACCGAACAGCGACTTCAACGGGTTCTGGAGGAGCAGGCCGATCACCCCGGTGGGGACGGTGCCGACCACGAGCATCATCGCCATACGCTGATCCGGGTCGTCGATGCGTCCGTTCTTCGCGGCCCGGAAGAAGCCGGAGATGATCCGGGCCCAGTCCTGCCGGTAGAGGATGATCAGCGCAGCGGCGGTGCCGAGATGGAGCAGGGTGAGCACCGGCACGAACGCCGGATCCGTCTCGCGGAAGTTGAGCCCCACCAGCGGGGGAACCACCACGGCATGGCCGAGCGACGACACCGGGAAGAGTTCGGTCAGTCCCTGCAGGGCCGCGAGAAAGAAGATGACACCTGCGCTGAGCACCGACGGAGCCTATCAGCAGGCCGGGCGTGCTCTGACACGGCCGGGGCCCGAGAGCCCTCAGCCTGGAAACAGCTCAGGCGGCGACGGAGGTCGCCACGCGGCCTGGACCCGTCTGGAGCAGGCGGGCGACGTCGCTCGGCGAGACGATGCCGACGAGATGGTCCGCGTCGAAGACCATGGCGCGACCGTCCGAGGCGTTCCCGATTCGCTTGAGCAGGTCGGTGAGACGCTCCTCCCGGCGCGCGATCGGCACCGCGGCCGCTGGGATGGCGATGTCGATCGCGCGACGGTTGCGACGCTGCTGGGCCGGGAGGCGTTTGATGGCCCGCATCGTGACCAGACCGTCCACCCGGCCGTCGATGCTGTGGGTGGGGAAGGTCGTGAAGTCATGGCCCATCACGTATTGGTCGACGAGCAGCTCGACGGTGATCCACGAGGGGACGACCACCGGGTTCTTCGACATCACGTCCCCGACGAGAACGCCCTCGAGTGCGTGGCGAGCCTGCTCGCCGTGGGTCTCGCCGCGCGCCGCTCCATCGAGGAACCAGCCGATGAGCATCAGCCAGAAGCCGCCGATCGGATCGAAAAAGAACAGGTCGACGACCCCGAGGCCGACCAGGGCAATGGCGAAGACGCGACCGGCCCTCGCTGCGATCACCGTCGCTGTCAAGCGGTTGTTGGTTCGGGACCAGATGAAGCCGCGCAGGATTCGCCCGCCGTCGAGCGGGAACGCGGGAATGAGATTGAAGACGAGAAGCAGGATGTTGAGGGCGGCCAGGTACTCGGGGACGAGGACGACGACGTTCGGCGCCCCGACGGTCGCAAGGACCCAGGTGACCCCCGTCGAGACCGCCGCCACCACGAAGGTGATCGCCGGCCCGACCGCGGCGACGAGCATCTCGGTCCGGCCGGTCATCCAGTCGCCGCTCATCTGCGCCACACCGCCGAACAGCCAGAGCCTGATGCCCTCGACAGCGATGCCGCGCCGGCGAGCCAGCACCGCGTGGCCCAGCTCGTGGGCGGCGAGTGAACCGATCAGCAGGAGCGCGACGACGCTCCCGGCCACCCAGGCGAGCCAGAGCGGCGTGTGGGGAGCCGCGGCGGGTACTGCTCCGCCGGCGACGCCCCACGCGAGGAGCACTCCGATCACGAGCACGCTCCAGTCAGCGGTGACCCTGATCCCGGCGATACGGCCGATCGGCACGCCTCTGTTCATGATGCCGTTCTCATGGTGCTCGCCATGCCTTTCATGTGCATGAACGTACCCATCACAAGGTCAGATCAACAAGGAGCTGCCCCATGGATCTGTTTACCCTCGGCATCCCGGCATGGGAGTTCGTGGTCCGCTGCGTCGTCATCGACGCGGTCCTGCTGGTCATGCTCCGCCTTTTCGGGAAGCGAGAGCTGGGCCAGTTCACCCTCTATGACCTGATCCTGATCCTGCTGGTCGCCAACGCCGTGCAGCCCGCCATGACCGGGCCGGATTCGTCACTGCTCGGCGGTCTGATCATCATCGCCACCCTGGTGCTGTTCAACTTTCTGATCTCGAGGCTGGACGGGAACCGGCTCTTTCACAGGCTCCTGGTGCCGCCGCCCCGGATCATCATCGAGGGCGGCCGCTATGTCGAGCGCGCCATGGAACACGAGGGGGTCGACCAGCAGGCGTGCGAGACTGCGATCCGCGAGCACGGGGTCAACGACGTCTCCGAGGTGCGCCTCGGGGTGCTCGAGCCCGATGGCAGCATCAGCATCGTCCCGATGGACTCGAAGGTGGTGCACACGCGCCGAAAGGTGCGCTTCCTACGCCACGGCTGAGCGCTGCTGCGGCTGCAACCCGGCGGCCGTGACGCGCCGTGCGGAGATCGTCAGCGCGCACCAGGTGGCGGCGACGATCAGGAGCGCCCAGGGAGTTGCGCGGCCCGGCAGGCCGATCCAGTTCTGGCCCAGATCCGTGAGGCTCGCCAGTGACAGCAGCGCCCAGGCACCCACTACCGCCAGGGTGGCCGGCCCGGGCCATGACCTCTCGGTTGGCCGGCCAGCCAGCCAGGCGAAGCCGGCCACCAGCGCCGGCGCGATCAAGGTGAGATCGTGCCCGAGCAGGTGGGGCGAGGCGAAGAGTGACAGCGTGACCGCCGCGCAGAGCGACGGTTCGAAGAGATCGGGGCGGCGATGGCAGACGGTGCCGAGCCACCCGGCGACCGCGGCTGCGGCAAGCCCTGCGGCGATCGACAGAAAGTACACGTCCGGTGCCCGCCCGAGCAGCGACCCGAAGAGGCCGCTGCTTCCCTGCATCTCTGCCGTCGGTGAGTTGTGGGGTGTCGACACCGCCCCGACGAACGCGGCCATGCCGTGCGGTCCGACCGCGACCAGCCCGATGACGATCGTGACCGCCGCCCCCGCCATTGCCCCGGCGATGGCGCGCCAGTCGCGGCGGCCGATCATGTACGCCGCGATGCCGATCACCAGCTGCGGTTTGGCGATCGCCGCGGTGAATCCGAGTGCGAAGCCGGCCAGCTCCGGCCGGCCCCGCCGCCAGGCCGCGTATGCCAGCGCCATGCCGAGCACTGAGACACCGTCCCACTGACCCTCGACGAGAACGAGCCCGGTGCCGAACCCTGCCAGCGCGATGAGCACGATCGCGAATCGGGGCAGGCGCTGGAACCCGGCGGGCCAGGGTGCGGCGCGGGCAGCGATCCAGAGCGAGAGCGCTATGAGCAGGAGCTGGAGCAGCGACCAGGCCCGCCAGGCCGTCCCGGCGCTCAGCAGGCTGAACGGGATCGCGACCAGCGCTGCCGCGGGCGGGTTCTCGAACGGAATGTCGGCGTGCCCGGCCGGGGCACCGCTCGCGATCAGGGCACTCCGCTCCACCACCGGGTCGTAGATCTGCCCCGGGTGGCCGGCACGGATCAGGGTCGCAGCCACGTAGGTTCCGGCGAAGTCGCTGGTCGGCGCCAGCGACGAGGGCACGACGGTCCAGACCTGCGCGTAATGCGCAAGGACTATCGACGCGACGGTGACGAGAGCGGCGGCAAACCACCGCGGGCGCGGGGGCACGGCGCTGCCCACTCTATTGCCATGCAGCCCACGCCACCGTCAAGGCGGCGTTACAGGACCCTCGCGAAGACCTCGAGGTCGGCGTCGGAGAACAGCGCGAAGCTGATCTCCCGCACCGGGGTCCCCGGCGAGCCGAGCGCCTCGCTCGCCTGCCGAATTGCGATCGGCGCAGCCAGCTCGATCGGGAACCCGTAGATCCCGGTGCTGATCGACGGCGACGCCACGCTGACACAGCCGTGCTCTGCCGCGAGCGCGAACGCCGCTCGATACGCGGACGCGAGCAACTCGGGTTCGCCGTGGTTGCCGTCGCGCCAGCGCGGGCCCACCGCGTGAATCACATACCGGGCAGTGAGGTTCCCCGCGCCGGTGATCACCGCCGATCCCGTCGGGCAACCCGTGTATCGCTCGGCCAGCTCGCGCTGCAATCCCGGTCCAGCGGCGCGATGGATCGCACCGTCCACGCCGCCGCCGCCAGCCAGGTGCGCGTTCGCCGCGTTGACGACGGCGTCGACCTCGAGCTTGGTGACGTCGGCGCGGCGCAGCAGGAGAACCCCTTCCCCGATGCGACGCAGGTGCGGTGGTTCAGCCGCCATCCGCCCTGGAGAGGGCCAGGCAGACGTTGTGGCCGCCGAATCCGTACGAGGTGCTGAGCGCGAAGTCGATCCGCGCGTCGCGGCCGCGATTGGGCACGTAATCGAGGTCGCACTCGGGGTCGGGCTCGTCGAGGTTGATGGTCGGGGGCACGAACTGGTCGCGGATGGCGAGCACGGTGATCACCGCCTCGACCGCGCCCGCGGCGCCGAGCAGATGGCCGTGCATCGACTTCGTCGAGGACATCGGGACCGTGCCCGCATTGTCGCCGAGCGCGGCCTTGACCGCCTTGGTCTCGGCAGCGTCGTTCATCTGCGTGGACGTGCCGTGGGCGTTGATGTAATCGACCTCGTCGGGCTGGCGTCCGGCGCGCCGGAGGGAGCGCAGGATGCAGCGCCGCGCGCCGTCGCCGTTCTCGTCGGGCTGGGTGATGTGAAAGGCGTCGGCAGTGGCTCCGTAGCCGGCGACCTCTGCGTAGATGTGGGCACCGCGGGCGACAGCGTGCCCCCACTCCTCGACCACGAACATGCCGGCGCCCTCCCCCATCACGAACCCATCCCGATCCTTGTCGAAGGGGCGCGAGGCGCGCTGCGGCTCGTCGTTCCGAGTTGACAGCGCCTGCATGGCATCGAATGCGGCGACGCTGATGTTGGTGATCGAGGCTTCGGTGCCACCGGTGACGATCGCGGTGGCCTCGCCGCGTCTGATCCACTCCGCCGCCTCGCCGATGGCGTGCCCCGACGACGAGCAGGCGCTGACTATCGCGTAGTTGACGCCCTTGGCGCCGCAGTCGATGGCGATGGCGCCCGCGGGCATATCGATGATCATCGACGGGACCGTGAAGGGCGAGACCCGGCGCGGACCCTGGTTGTACAGGGCCAGGACGTTGCGCTCGATCACCTCGATGCCGCCGACGCCGGAGGCGACGAGGACGCCGACGTCCTCCGCGATCGGCCCGATCTCGAGGCCCGAGTCCTCGATCGCCTGACGGGCGGCGAAGAGCGCGAGCTGCGTGCAGCGGCTGGTCCGCCGCGCCTCCTTCTTCCCGAGGACGGCCTCGGGGTCGAACCCCTTGACCTCTGCGGCGATCTGGGTGGTCAGATGGGAGGCGTCGAAGGCGGTGATCGGACCGACGCCGCCTTGACCGCGCCGGCACGACTGCCAGGTCGACTCGGCGTCGAGCCCGAGTGGGGTCACCGCACCGATGCCGGTGATCGCCACGCGCGGACCGTTGCCATTGCCGTTGGCTGAGCTCACCCTGAGACCTCCGCGGCCTGGATCAGGGGTGCCCCCTGGGAGTGGTACCCGCCGTCGACGTGGATCATCTCGCCGGTGATCCCGCGCGCGAGGTCGCTGAGCAGAAAGGCCGCGGTGTCGGCGACCGGGCCGCTGTCGGCGCTGTCCCATCCGAGCGGCGCCTGCTGTCCCCACGACGACTTCAGGATCTCGAACCCGGGGATGGAGCGCGCGGCCATGGTCTCGAGCGGACCGGCGGAGATGGTGTTGACGCGCACCCTCCTGGGGCCGAGCTCGCGAGCCAGGTACCTCGCGATCGACTCGAGGGCTGCTTTGGCCGGGCCCATCCAGTCGTACAGCGGCCACGCGATGCGCGCGTCGAAGGTGAGCGCCACGATCGAGCCCCCAGTTGCCGGCATCACCGGCGCGAACGCGGCGGCGAGCGTGCGCAGCGAGTAGCTGCTCACGTGGAACGCAGTCGACACCGAGCTCCATGGCGCGTCCAGAAAGCCACCACCGAGGCAGTCCTCGGGGGCAAAGCCGATCGCGTGGACGACGCCATCCACGCCTCCGAGGGCACGGAGCTGATCGGCCACCACGAGCGCCTGGGCGTTGTCGGTGGCGTCCAGCTCGAGCACCTCAGGGGCAGGGCTGAGCCGCTGGGCGCTGCGCCGGGTGAGGCTCATCGCCCGGCCGAACGAGGTGAGCACGACGTCCGCGCCGGCGCGCTGGCATGCGTCGGCAATCGCGAACGCAATGCTCTTCGGGGTGAGCACCCCTGTGACAAGGATGCGTTTTCCGCGCAGAAGGTCGGTGGTGGGGTTGATTCCCGGCGTGCTCACAAGCGACGTACCTTATAAGGCTCGGACCGGGCTGCGCAGTTACGCAGCGACGATCTCGAGCATGGTCCGATGCCATGCCGGCGTGCCGGCGAGGACGTCGCCGCTCACGAAAACGGCATCGGGGTCACCCTTCCAGTCGGTGACCACACCTCCCGCCTCACGCACCAGCAGCGCGCCTGCGGCGATGTCCCAGATGCCGAGACCGAGCTCGAAGAACCCGTCGAAGACACCGGCACCGACGTAGGCGAGGTCGAGGCTCGCGGCGCCCGCCCGACGCAGGTCCTCGAACCGGGTCAGCGCGTGCTCGAACACGTCGAGATAACGTGGCAGGCGCTCCTTGCGACGAAAGGGAAACCCGGTGGCCACCACGCCCGCGCCGGGATGGCTCGACACGGCGAGCCGCCGCCCCTGATGGTCCATGGCGCCGTGGCCTTCAGCCGCACTCCACCACGCGCCGAGGAGTGGGGCATTGACCGCGCCCACCACCGGCCTGCCGCCCTCGACCAGCGCCACGCTGACCCCGACCACGGGGAATCCACGCAGGAAGTTGGTGGTGCCATCGATCGGATCGACGACCCACATCCGTTCCGACACCACGCCGCCCGACTCCTCGGCGAGCACCGGGATGTCAGGTGCACCCTCGTTGAGCAGCCGGATCGCGGCTCGCTCGGCGGCTCGATCGGCCTCGGTCACGTAGTCGCCAGGGCTTTTGACCTCGGCGCTCAGGACCTCGACGCCGCGGGCCGCCCTGACAACGAGCGCCGCTGCCGACGCTGCCGCAGCGACCGCCAGTTCACGCAGGGTTTCGCGCAGCTGCACCCGCTGAGGGTACGCGTCGCTGCCGAGGTGTCCTCGCACGCGACGCATCGGACGCCGGCGGCGCGACGCGCAGGAACTGGGCAGGGTCGAGGCCACCCCTGCTGAGGAGCGCCTCCATCGCCAGCGCGTCGCAGGGTCGGGCGAGGTGGAACCCTTGAGCCAACGCACACCCCAGCTCGTTGAGGCGGCGTACCTGCAAGGGCGTCTCGACGCCCTCGGCGACGAGCGCGAGGCGCAGTGCCTCCCCGTGACGGACGACAGTGCGCGCCAGCTCACCGCTCGAGTTGGGATCACCGAGCTCCGCGACCAGCGGCCTGGCGATCTTGAGGATGTCGATCGGAAGGCGGCGAAGGTACGCCAGTGACGTGTACCCCGTGCCGACGTCGTCGATGGCGACGTGGACTCCCGCCCGCTGCAGGGCGTCGAAGACTGTGATGGTGCCGTGGAGATCCTGAAGCACCGCGTTCTCGGTGACCTCGAGGATCAGGCAGGCGGGATCGACCTGCACCTCCTCGAAGCACGCGATCACGTCGTCGACGAGCTGATCTCGCCGGAGCGCTCCGGCCGACAGGTTCACCGAGACGGCGAGCTCGGGCGTCGCCGGGTACGCGAGCTGCCAGCGACGGAGCTGCTGGCAGGCTCTGCGCAGCACGTAGGCCTCGATCGGCTCGAGCAGTCCGCACTCGGCTGCGACCGGGAGAAAGTGCAGCGGTGGGATCAGTCCGCGACGCGGGTGCTGCCATCTGACCAGGGCCTCCGCGCCGAGGATCCGGCCGGTCCTCAGCTCGAGGATCGGCTGGTAGTGAACGACGAGCTCACCGCTGTCGAGCGCGGTCATCAACTCGCCGGGCAGGTCCGAGTCCTCAGGCATCGCGGGAAGGCCACCGCGAACGCGGTAGGTTCTGAGGCCGGCGTCGCGTGCCTCGCCGGCGGCTTCGGTGGCAGTGCGAAGCAGCAGCGCCGCGGACTCTCCCTGCGCGTTCGCGCAGGCGAGCCCGACCGCCGCATTGATAGTGAGTGCATGCCCGTCGATGTCAATCGGGGCGGACAGCGCCTCAACGACGCGCTGGGCGATGAGCTCTCCCTCGCGCGGATGGAGCACCTCTGGGAGCAGCAGCGCAAACTCGTCGCCCCCGAGCCTTGCGGCGGTGTCGGTACGGCGAAGGCACTCCTGCAGACGCCGCGCGACCTCGATCAACACCGCATCTCCGATTGCGCGTCCGTGCTCCGCGTTGATGCGGCGGAAGCCGGCGAGCTCGACGTGGACGATGCTCACAGCGTGGCGCTCGGGGTCGTGCTCGAGCAGCGCCCGCTCGATGCGGTCGACGAAGAGCACACGATTGGCCAGATGCGTGAGCGGGTCGTGGAACGCGCGATCGGCCAGCTCGTGCTGGAGCGTTGTGAGGCGCAGCAGTGCGTCGTGGAGACGGCTTCGGTCGATGGTCAGAGCCGCGAGATTCGCGAGCCCCTGCAGGGACTGGTCATCGGCGCGGGCCGACCGTCGCTCGAGCCTGCGCACGCCGATCGCAAGGTATCCGACGGTGCGTCCTTCGTGGCGAAGGGTTACCGCGAGACCACCGCGGATGTTCAGCCGCTCGGCGAGTCGCGCCACCCACGGGTCGTCCATGGACGCCGCGATGTGCACCACGCCGAAGATCGGCGGTGCGAGCGCCGCGCCATCTTCGTCCTCGTCGATGGAGCGCATGACGTCGAGTGGTTCCATGTCGCGGAGCGTGGTCCTGAACGCCGCCGGCATCCCGGTGTCGGGAATCAGGGTGAGCTCGGCGCCGGCGGCGTTGAAGCGCCGGCAGACGCGGCGCAGCAGGGCAACGGACGCCGCCTCAGGGTCGCGGGCTTCCAGGAGCTCGAGCGCCGCGCCGTGCAGGAACCCGAGCCGTGCCCTCTCCCGGCGAACGATCGCCCACGCGACCCCGGCGACAAGCAGGGCGACGATCGGCAGCAGCAGCGCCGCGAGCCACGGGGCCGGACCGATCATCGGACCGAGCGGAGCGTCAGGACGTTCGCTGTCTGCGCGGGCGCGTACTTCAAGCGTCCGCGATCGATGCCGCCCTGGTGGATGAGCAGCTGTACCTCCGCCTCCGAGAGCGGATGGCAGAGATGGAAGCCCTGGCCCGCGAGACAACCAAGCTCCAGCAAACGCGCGACCTGGGACGCCGCCTCGATTCCCTCGGCGATGACCTGCACCTGCAGCGCCTCGGCGAGGCTGATGATCGCGCGAGTGAAGTCCTCGTCGGCCCCGCCGGCGCCGCCGGCGAGGTCATCGATGAACGGCTTGGCAATCTTCAGGATGTCGACGGGAAGCCGGCGCAAGTAGCTCAACGACGAGTAACCGGTGCCGAAGTCGTCGATGGCGATGCGGATGCCCTTGCGGCGCAGCGCGTCGAGTTTCGCGGACACCAGCGCGGCATCGTCGAGAAGCATCGACTCGGTGAGCTCGATGATGAGCGTCGCGGGGTCGAGCCCGACCTCGCGAACCATCGCCAGCACGTCCTGGACGAAGGTCGGCGTGTTCAGCTGCACCGCGGAGACGTTGACGCACACCGACAGTGGTGGCTCCTGTCGCGACTGTTCCTGCTGTAACCGCAGCGCGGTTGCGCAAGCCGTGCGCAGAACGAACGCACCGAGCGGCAGGATCAGCCGGCTCTCCTCGGCGACGTGGATGAACTCTCCGGGCGGCACCAGCCCGCGGGTGGGGTGGCGCCAGCGCACCAGGGCCTCGAGGGCCGAGATCTCGCCGGTGATCAGGTTGACCACCGGCTGGTAGTGGAGGATGAACTGCTGCTCCTCCATCGCTTGCTCGAGCTCGCCGCGCAGCTGCCTGCGGCGCACGACATCGCTCTCCATTCCCGGCGCGAAGAGCACGTACCTGTCTCGCCCCGAACCCTTGGCCGCATACATCGCCACGTCGGCATGGCGCATGAGATTCGCCGCGTTATCGTCAACACTGTCTGCAACGGCGATACCCAGGGAGGCTCGCACACTCACCGAGTTGCCGGACAGGACGAACGGCCGGCGCAGGACCTCGAGCACGCGCCTGGCGACGTGCTCAGCCTCGTCGGCGGTGTCGACGCCCTCGATGAGCAGGGCGAACTCGTCGCCGCCGAGGCGTGCCGCGGTGTCCGGTCTGCGCAGGCATCCCCGGATCCGGGCCGCCACCTCCACGAGCAGGGCATCGCCCGCGGCGTGACCCAGGGTGTCGTTGATGCCCTTGAAATCGTCGATGTCGAGGAAGATCACCGCAACGCTCGAGCTGCCCTCGGCGCTGCGCTGCAACGCCTGATCGATGTGTTGACCGAACAGGGTTCGGTTGGCGAGGTCGGTGAGCGAGTCGTGGTACGCCTGATGGGTGAGCTGTTCCTGCAACTCGGTGAGACGGGCGATGGATCGTTCCATCCTGCTGTTCTCGAGGATTGCAGTCGTCCGGGTTGCGAGCGTGCGAAAGAGGCGCAGGTCGCGCTGGTCGAACGTGCGTGCATCGAGGTGTCCGCCGACCATCAGGCTCCCGATCATTCGCGACTCGCCGCGGAGCAGCGCGACCATCGCCTCACTGACGCCGCGACGCGCCAGCATCTGGGCGCTAGGATCATCGGGCGATCCGTCGCGGACGATGACGCCGGCGGTCTCCGCCTCGAGCACGTCATCGAGCTCGCCGAGCGCCAGCGGCAGCATCACCTCGTCCGGCCGCCCATGGCGCACGATGGTTCGGAACGCCTTCTCGTTCGGCGTCGATGGGAACACGGTGAGCTGAGCGATATTGGCGTGAAAGATCGCCCGTGCGCGGTTCAGCAGCAGGAGGATGGACGGCTCGAGCTCGCGCCCTGCGAGGGCATCGACCGCGCCGATGAGGAACTCGGCCGACTCGTGGTCGTAGCGCTCACGCACCCACGCGCGGTGGGTCATGAGCGCCGCGAACGTGACCGCACCGAGCGGGACCAACGCGAGCCGGTTGTCGGGGATCAGGCTCACCGCGACCAACCCGATGCACATCGAGGTCACCGCGGTCACGGACGCCGCTCGGAGGTGATTGACGACATCGGCCCACGAGTCCCGGTCGCGAGGCCGGAGCAGCACTCCCTCCGACAGCGCGCGGCGCATGACCGTGATCGCCGTCGCCGCCACGGCGGCGAGCCCGCTGTGCCATGCCGGCAGGTTCGGGGTCGATGCGATCGCCCGGAACACCCAGATGCCGAGCGCCGCGAATACCCCGAACCGGACGATGTCGAACACGGTTGGCCACACGGGTCGCGGCCGCCTGGTCGCAGCTGCAACGGCGATGCCCACCGCGTACCCGGCGAGCAGCGCCAGCGGAGTCGCGTAGAACAACCCGACCACGAACGGCGCCGCGGCCATCGTGATCGATTGGCTGCCACGGCGCGGACTGTCGACCGTCGCCAGACGGGACGCGATGAAAAAGCCGATCGCGAACACCCACCACGGCAGGCTCGGGTTCGTGAATTCGGGGAGCCGGGCGGCATATGCGACCCACAGGGCGCTGCCGAGCACGAGCATGACGGCACCAAACAGCCACAGTCGCGCTTCGACGCGCGACCGCCGGCCGAAGCCGACGCCAAAGCGACGCAGCATGGGCGTCATCGCTGCTCGGACACCTCCGCCTTAAGCACCACCGCCGGGATCGTATGGCCAGTGTCGCCATCGCTCTCACCAGCTTCGGTGACGGCTTCGTTACTGTTTGCTCAGATTGGGTGCGCCAATAGCCGTCGGCACCTGCAACTGGGCGGACCACACTGACTTCTATCCCCCGGAGTTGGAGCACGGGCGCCGGCAGCGGGACAAGCTGACCTTCTACGCCGCCTACTTCCCGATCGTCGAGATCGACACCACCTTCTACGGGATCCCCCGACCGCCGGTGGTCGAGGCCTGGACCGAACGCACCCCGGCGACCTTCCGTTTCAACATCAAGGCGTATCGGAGCCTCACCGGGCACGAGCGTGAGGACGGCAGACCGCGCAAGCCCACTCCCGAGGAGGAGCGCGACTTCTTGGCGGCGCTGGCGCCCCTGCGTGCCAGCGGGAAGCTGGTCGCGGTGCACTACCAGTTCCCACCCTGGTTCACCAACAAGCCCGCGGCGCGCGAATGGCTGCTCGCCGCTCGCGATCGCCATCCCGACGACCTCGTCGCCGTCGAGTTCCGGCATCGATCCTGGTACGACGGCGACGCGTGGCCGGCGACCGAGGACCTGCTTCGCGAGCTCGACTGCGTCTACGTCGGCGTCGACTCGCCGCAAATCGGCAGCGCGACAGCACCACCGATCCTCGCGGTCACCTCGCGGCAGCTCTGCATCACCAGGTTTCACGGGCGGAACCGACAGACCTGGTACTCGGGCGGCCCCACCAGCGGGGATCGATTCAACTATCTGTACACCCCGTCCGAGCTCGCCGAGTGGGTCCCGGCGATCCGCGCGGCAAGCGACGACGGGGTCCCGATCCACGTGCTGATGAACAACAACCAGAGCAATGACGCCGTGGTGAACGCCTTCGATTTCGCGGCGCTGCTGGGGCTCCGGCTGCCTCGTCCCCCCGAACCGATCATCGAGACGATCCGCCGTCGCGACGGTGCGATCCCGAGCTGGGTCGAGGAGTCCTCGCCGATCCCGGCGCCACCTTCTGGGCGCGGCGGTGAGGAGGGCGACCCGGAGAGCGGAGACCAGCTCAGCCTCTCGCTTTGAGGTACCCATTTGGGGGACAATGGTTGGGGCGAACCGGCGGTTGCCGGGCGGATGGTATGGAGGTGTTCACGATGGCTATGGCGTCCTCTCGACGCAACGACCGTGGACGCCGGCCTGCTGCCAGTGGCGTGGTCATGCGCAATGACGGCGGCACCCACGAGGTCGAGGTCTCTCGAGCCCTCAACCAATGGGCGGTGACGGTGACCTCGCTCGCCGACAATCGGATGATCACGCAGGACTTCTTCTCGCGGCGCTGGGAGGCTGTCGCCCGCGCCGAGGATTTCGTCCGCCTGCTCAACCGGAGCGAGCCGCCTCCCGGCTGGTAGCCGGCGTTCAGCTCGTCTCGAGGTCCAGCAGCCAGCGCTTGCGCGAGAGTCCGCCACCGTAGCCGCCCAGGGCTCCGCCGGTGCGGACGACGCGATGGCAGGGCACCACGATGGGGATCGGGTTCGAACCCAGCGCGTTGCCAACCGCTCGGGCGCCTCTCGGCGTGCCCACCTCGACGGCGACATCCCGGTAGCTCGCCACCGACCCGTAGGGGATGTGCGACGCCCGGCGAAGTACGCGCCGAGCGAACGGCCTCACCAGCGACCAGTCGATGTCGAGATCGAAATCGCGAAGGCCGCCGGTGAAGTAGCGGTCGAGCTCGCGGCGCACCGTGTCGAGCCGGCGCGGCGCCTCGAGGATTCTTGGCGAAAGCTGCGCGGCCACCTCACCGAGCACCTCGTCGCGATTCTCGCTCTCGAAGGCGATGCGCACCAAGCCCCGCCGGGTGGCCATGAGGAGCAGGGTGCCGATCGGGCTGTCCATGGTGGTGACCGCCACGTCGACGAGCCCGCTCGCCTCCGCGCGTTCGAGGAATCGGGATGCCACAGCCACATCGACGCTCATCTGCGTTCCCTCCTGAGCTTCTTCAAGCCCTCGTGCACACTCTGCCGGGCCGAGTCCTGGGTGGTCGACATCGCGGCGGCGATCTCCGGGTAGCTGCGATCGCCCGCGTAGCGGAGCATCACAGCACGGCGCTGCTTCAGGGGCAGGCGTCGCACCTCGTCCCAGAGCGCGTCGTCGATCTCCGCGCCGCCACCGGGAGCGGCACCGGGATCGGGGTCGGCGATCGGGATCGGCCTCCGAGCCATGGCACGGTGGGCGTCGATCACCTTTCGCCGGGCGATGGTGAACAACCAGCCGCGCAGGTTCGACGCGTCGGCGAGGCGGGGATAGGCGCGTAACGCGCTGAGCATCGTCTCCTGAAAGCAGTCCTCGGCTTCGGATGCCCCAACCGCGCGGTGGAGAAACGACAACACGGCGCTCGCGTGCTCGTCGAAGACGAGTTGGAACGGTGGGAGTGGCGTCGTGCTCACCGTGGTCACTGCATACCAAACGCGGGTGGCGCCGCGGCTGTGAGCGGCTCCCTGGATCAGCCCGGCGGAGCGTTCTCGGCGGCGACCTCAGTGGGGATCTCGGCGGGAAACGCGACCACCGCCTCGGAGGTGTCGCCATCGCGCCAGATGGTCAGCGTCATGGTGTCGCCGGGCTGGCGCAGCGCCACGGCGCGGCGGAACTGATCGGCTCCGCCGTCGACCGTGTATGGGCCGATCCCAGTGATCACGTCGCCTGATTGGATGCCCGCGACCTCCGCCGGGGACGCCGGCTTCACCTGGCCCACCTCCACGCCGTAGACGGCCGGCAGGCCCTTGGCGGTCGCGATCTCAGCGGTGACCGACCTCACCGACGCGCCGAACGCCACGTGCTGCTCCTCGCTCTCCTCGCGCGGCAGGAAGCGCGCCAGCTGCACCGGGTCGTGCCCGACGAGCAGACGCTCGCCAACCTGGACGACCGGGACGACCACCTTGCCAAGGCGCCCGAACAGGATCGCGGTTGCCGACGGGTCGCTGAGGACGTCCCGCTTGGTGTAGGCGATGCCTCGCTGATCGAGGTAGCGAAGGGTCGCCTCGGAGGCGGGATCGCCCGGACGCACGAAGACCGTGACCGCGTCGCTCATCGTCCGGTCAGCCCTCCGGTGTCTCAGCGGCAGCGGCCGGTGCCACGCTGGGTTGCTGCGGCTCGATCGCGGGCGCCCCGGTCCCGTCCTCGCCATGGCCGGCGGCAGCGGCGAGGCCCGGGCCGCGGCCGCGTCCACGGCGTCGGCGGCGCCGGCGGCGTCGCTGCCCGCCTTCCTGGGGCTGGGCTTCACCGGAGGGTGGTGCGACCGAAGCCTCGGCACCGCCCTCGGTCGAGGCGGTCACCGGCTGGGGGGCACCACGGCGCCCGCGCCGCCGGCGGCGACGCCGTTTGGCAGCACGTTCCGGATCGCCGGGCTCGCCCGACTCGACGGAGGCACCGTCACCCTGCGGGCGCGGACCGCCCCTGCCCTGCTTGGGCTGCGACACAAGCTCGAGCGCGCTCAGCCACCCGCCAGTGGACCGTGAAGCTTCGACGAGCGCGCCATACATCGATTCATCACCACTACGGAGGGTCGCGCTGTCACCGATGCATGCCACGAGGCGCTTTGCGCGTGAGATGGCGACATTGAGACGGTTGGGAACGCGCAGGAAGCCGATCCGCCCGCGCTCGTTGGAGCGGACCAGTGAGATGACCACGATGTCCTCCTCGCGTCCCTCGAAGGAGTCGACGGTGTCGATCTTTACGGTGCGCTTGAACTTGCGACGGCCCAAGGCCTGACGAAGGCGTTCCACTTGTTCCGCGTACATGGCGATGACCGCCATGCTCAGCTCCCTAGGGCAGCGTTCGTCGAGCAGTCGCACCACCTGCGCCGCCACGCGAACCTCGGCCTCGTTGCGCAGCGCGCCTCCGGGACCGCGCCGCTCACGGCCGCCCCGCATACCCTCGGTGTCGACGAAGTGCAGAGCAACGGGGAAGGGCTTGCGCGTCACGTACTCGTAGGCCTCAACCTCGCGAGCGTTCTCGAGCTGGTTGTCGTACGAAGCGGCCGAAACGTACGCGGCGATATCCGGGTGCATGCGGTGCTGGATGGTGAGGAGGCACTGTGCCTCGGGCGGCAGCCCGCCGTCCCAGCACTGCTCGAAAAGGCTGCGGTTGACCAGGTCCTCGAGGGCTGGGTCGGTCTCGACGATCCCGTACAGGGCATCGTCCTCAACGGGGGGAAGTTGCTTGTGGTCACCGACGAGCGCCAGGCTGCGACCGAGGCGGAGCGCGGGCAACGCCTCGTCGGCGCGCGCCTTGTTCGCCTCATCGAGGATGACGATGTCGAAGTTCATGTCGGTGATGCCCGACGTGGCCGCAGTCGCGCAGGTGGCGAAGTAGCAATTCGCCTCGAGCAGGCGCGGATCGTCCTCGTCATCGCAGCGGAAGCGTTCGACGGCAGGATGCACCCGCTCGGCGCGAGCCACCCTGACGGCGCGCATCCCCGGGGTTCCGGCGAGACGCTCCAGCGCGTTGTCGACCGCGAGGTTGCTGTGCGAGGTCACCAGGATCCGTTCGTCCGGGTTGACGGCCAGCCGGCGCTTGACGGCTTCGACGATGACCGTGGTCTTGCCGGTGCCAGGAGGCCCCTGGATGAACACCGCCTGGCCTGCGCTGAGCCGGCTCAGCAGCCCTACCGCCCGGTTCTGGGGTTGGTTGGCGATCATCCCCGGGGTCAGCCATGAGGATTCCGCGTCCGACTCGTCTTTCGGCGCGATGATGGTCTCGGGACTCACAAGCAGCTGGGCGAGCAGGCCGACCCCGAAATCCTTGGTGGCGATCGCGGCCAGCACCGACCGCTTGGCCTGGTATAGCGCCTTGTTGAACGACGGTGCGATGTAACCCTCGCTGCCGGAATGCTCGAAGGTGCGGGTCACCACCTCGACGACGTGGCGCTGATGATCGATGCGCGAGACCCGTCCGACGAAGTTCGTCTCGTCATCAGGCTCGATGAGCACGGCTGCGTCAGGGGTGAGGTTGATCGGCTCGCCTGCCGGGATCTGGAACTCGACTTTGCCAACCTCGGGGGACTTGCGGTCCGCATCGGTGAACTCACGACCGCACGACGGGCAGCGCTCGTGGCTCTCCGGCCGCCAGAGTGCCCGGCAGGTCTTGCACCGCCAGTACTCGCGCGCCCCATTGAACCGCGTTCGCTGCGATTGAGCGCGCTGCTTCTCCGCCCGCTCGAGGCTGTCGACGAGCTTGAGGGTGGCGTAGAGCTGCTCGGACCTGGCCGCGTGCTGGGTCGAGATCCGCCAGTCGAGCAGCCGGAACGTATCGCTCACGATGCCGTTCGCCTCGGTCACGACCGGTTCGCGGGTGGTGATCGTCAGGAGCTTCGCGCCTTCGGGCTGGCCACCGGTGGGGCGGATGGAGATGACCCGGAGCCCGAGGTGATCCCGGCTGCCATCGGCGCCCGGTTGGGGCACGGTTTGGAGGACCAGGTCGGGAAGGTCGAGCCGCAACTGCGGTGGATCCTCGTCGCCGAATGAGACGGAGACATGTCCAACTTCGCCGATGCGCTCGGCAAAGACGGTGCGCGGGTCGGCGCCGGGGTGCGAGCCATTCGCCCATGCTTCCAGGACGGCCATGGCATCGCTGCCGTCGGGCACGATCAGGTGCAGACGATCGAGCGCGAGGTCTGGGGCTATCAGCGGACTGTCAACCTCGGACGCGCGGTGGCCCTGTCCACCAGCGCGCAATGAATGGACTTCGGGACGGCTTCGAGGGTGCTCTTTGACGCGGGGCGACGATCCAATCGACGTCAACCGCGGGGACGCGCGAAGCCTCCCGTCTGCCAATGACTATACCCGATCCACAGGCCGGTGCAACCTCAGCGCTGCGACACCGCGTCTCCACTACGATCATGTCATGGGTGACAACTCGGTACCCGGGATTGATCTCAGCGGCATTCATTCGGAGCTCGACAAGCTCAAGGCACAGCTCTGCCGCTGCCAGCATCAGGGCACGTGCATGGCCTGCAAGGGGTTCGAGGTGATCCGGCAGCAGGTGCAGGTCGTGGCCGCGGCGGCGTCCCAGCCGGTGCTCATGCAGGTGGCCCAGGAAGTCCAGATGGAACAGCTCATGTCGCAATTGGGGGGCCTCCAGGAGAAGCTCTCCGAGGACCCCCAGCTTCAGGAGCTCATGGCGCGCATGTTCGAGCGTGTGCAGGACGACCTGGGCGGCCCGGAGCAGTTTCAGCAGATGCTCGGAGGTCTCTTCGGCGGCATGCCCGGCATGGGTGGTTCGCCACCCCAGGGGAACGACGTCCCTCCGGACGATCGCCCCACACCCCCGACCACTCCGAAGCAGCCCCTCGACGACCGCGACGTCCCTCCCGACGACCGGCCCACGCCCTCCTCCAAGGAATAGTCCGCCGTGCCCACGGCTCGTCTCCGCCGGTCAGTTCTCGCCGTTCCTGGCAGTAACCCGCGGATGATGGAGAAGGCGGCCTCCAGCGCTGCCGACGAGGTCTTTCTCGACCTCGAGGACGCGTGCGCGCCGCTGGAGAAGCCGGCGGCACGGAGCAAGATCGTCGAGGCGCTACGCACCCACGACTGGCACGGCAAGACGCGTGTGGTGCGCATCAACCAGGTGACCAGCCGGTTCGCGTTCGACGACCTGCGCGAGGTGGTCACCGGTGCGGGCGACGTGCTCGACTGCATCATGGTGCCCAAGGTCCGCAACGCCGGCGACGTCGCCTTCGTCGACCGCGCCCTGCTTCAGCTGGAGCAGGCACTCGGTTTTCCCATCGGGCGCATCGGGATCGAAGCGCAGATCGAGGACGCCGGAGGTCTGATGCGAGCCGACGAGATCGCATTCGCCAGCGTCCGGCTGGAGACGCTGACCTACGGCCCCGCGGACTTTTCCGCATCCATGCAGCTGCCCACCCTGTCGGTGCGGAACAATGACACCTATCCCGGCGACATCTTTCATTACGTGCTCTTCAAGCTCGCGGTCGCGGCGCGCGCCGCGGGTATCCAGGTGATCGACGGGCCGTACCTGGCCATCCACGACATCGACGGATACCGAGCCTCAGCGTCGCGCGCGGCCGCGCTTGGCTATGACGGGAAATGGGTGCTCCACCCGGCGCAGATCGAGCCTGCCAACCAGGTCTTCACCCCCGCACAGGGCGATTTCGACAAGGCGGCGCAGATCCTCGAGGCCTACCGCCGGGCAACCGAGGTCGACCGCAAGGGAGCGGTGATGCTCGGCGACGAGATGATCGATGAGGCATCGAGAAAGATCGCCATGCAGTTCTACGCACGCGGCGTTGCGGCGGGACTCACGCCGTCGGCGGGGAGTGGCGAAGCTTCCGCAGCCAGCTGAAATGGGGGTGCTCGACTCCGCCCGCCTTGTCGCCTTCGTGCCGACCGTCGACCTGCCGCGTGCCCGGGAGTTTTACGCGGAGACGCTGGGCTTGCGCGTGGCCGACGAGAGCGCGTTCGCCTGCGTGTTCGACGCCAACGGGACGATGCTCCGGGTGACGCCGGTGCGCAAGCTGGCACGCGCTCGATACACGGTGCTCGGGTGGTCGGTCGATGACATCGACTCCACCGTTCGCGGGCTCACTGACGCCGGCGTTGTGTTCGTGCGCTATCGGAGCATGGAGCTCGACGCGCTGGGCATCTGGACGGCTCCGGGCGGGAGCCGGGTGGCGTGGTTTCAGGACCCGGACGGGAACCTGCTGTCGCTGACCCAATTCGCGTAGGTCAGTCCGGGGGTCTTTAGACGAACGTATGTTTGATACAATATGTCGATGCAAAACCGCGCCGCTGTGGGACTCGAGGAGCGCATCGGCGCGCTCGCGGCGCGAATCCATGCGGCGACGGCCGAGCTCGTCGATCTGAGCGCGGGAGCTCGACGACGCTGGCGCCTGGTCGGGTATCGGGATGCGCTCGTGCGCACACTGGCTCTCGATCAACATCGGCGTCGACGTGTGGATCGGAGGTGAGATGGTTCGCGCGGGGCACGCCTTGAAAGCGCTGCCCGCTCTCCATGCGGCGTTCGCGGATGGCAGGCTTTCCTTTGACAAGATCCGTGCGGTCACCAAGGTGGCGACGCCTGCAGACGACGAGCTCTGGCTCGACGTCGCGATGCAGGCATCCGGAGGGCAACTCGCTCGCATCTGCAGGGGTGTGCGACGCGCCTTGGAGGCCGATGATCCGCGCCGCGCTGATGACGCACTCGTCAACCGAGGCCTTCGAATGTGGTGGCGCGACGACGGGATGCTCGAGCTGCTGGGCGTGCTCCCCAAAGAGGATGGAGCACTCGTTGTCGCCGCGATCGAAGCCGCGGCGCGCGTCATCGCCACCGAAGAGCGCCAGGTGCCCTCCCCTGATCAACCTGAGCTGGCAGGAGAACACCGGACGCATCCGATGCTGCGTGCGGATGCGCTCGTGCGTCTGTGCGAGGCATGGGTCGCCGCTGCCGCACAGACACCGGCAATTGCGCCGACCACGCAGGTGGTTGTGCACGTCGACGAAGCCGTGCTCAAGGGTGCACCGACCGGCGGCCGCTCGCGCATCGAAGACGGACCCTGGCTGCCTCTGACAGCGGTGCGCCGGCTGAGCTGCGACGCTGACGTCGTGATCATCACCGAGCGCGACAGGCTGCCGATCGATGTGGGACGCCTCCGCAGGCTGATCACACCGAGATTGCGGTTGGCCCTGCAGTGCCGTGACGAAGGCTGCCGGTTTCCCGGATGCTCGGTTGCGGCCCCGCGCACCGATGGCCATCACATCAAGCACTGGATCGACGGGGGAAAGACCGACCTGGCCAATCTCGTGTCGTTGTGTCGGTTCCACCACGGGCGACATCACGACGGAAGGTTCCAGATCCGTCGCGATCCAGCTGGTGGCTTCACCTTCACGGCTGCAGACGGAAAGCCCCTGGTTCCCGTCGTCGCGCAAGCAGCAGTCGGCACTCTCCCTGCGTCGGATTGGGACGATCCCAGCGCGGCCCGCGCGCGAGATGGCGGTGCCGGCTTCGACTACGAATACGCCGTGTCGGCGCTGGCGGACGCGAGCGCGTACTCGCGGACAGCTAGCGCCTCGGCTCGAGCGGGTCCAGGCCCGTAGCCGCCAAAGTCGACAGGCGGGTTCGCGAGATTTTGACGGCACGGGGATCGATGTCGGCGCCGATGAAGTCGCAACCGGCACGCAGCGACGCGACCCCGGAGGAACCGCTCCCACAGAACGGGTCGCACACGGTGAACCCCGGTTCCGCGCTCGCCTCGAGCATGAGCTCGAAGAGTCGCACCGGCTTCTGAGTCGGGTACGCCACCCGATGAATGCGCGGGACCGCCCACACGTCGGGGAGGTCGCGACGCACCACCTTGCGCCGACCTTTGCTCGCGAAGACTATCTGTTCATGGCGGCGGCGGAAGTAGTGGCCCATGCCGAGGTGCACCTTGTCCCAGACGACGACGCCCTTGACGTCGAAGAATTCGCGCATCAGTGCGCCGAGCGAGAGCAGCGAGAAGCTGTCGAACATGATGTACACGTGCCGGTCCTGGCGAAGCACGCGCCGGCACTCGCCGAGGAACATGCGATACGACTCCGGATCGTCCGAGAACTCGCGGAACCAACGCGCATTGTCGGTGCTGCCGTAGTGGCCCACGATCCGGCCGTGACCGAAGCGCATGTGCTGGTTCATACCCGAGTACGCGGGGTCGGTGACGATGAGGTCGACCGAGGCGTCGGGCATGCCACGCAGGAATTCGATGCAATCCTGGGTGCGAACGTCGAAGGTCCCCCGGACGTCATCGGAGCTCATCGCCGCGGCCCGAGGGGAGCGGGCGATCACGTCGCGAACGGCCGTTCGCTCATCAGCGCAACTCTAACAGCGCAACCGCCGACTACACTGCGACCGGATGGCGGCAGGGTTCGAGCGGCAGGTTCGCGCCCGCGAGGAGTACGCGCGCCGCAATCCGTCATGGACGGACAGCGTCAGCCGGTATCGAGCCCTCATCGGAAGCGCCGCCCCGCCAGGCGCACGCATCCTCGATCTGGGCTGCGGGCGCAACGGACTCCACGGCGATGATCTCGACTGCGCTCCGCAAACCAACGTCGTCGGCGTCGATCCCGATCACCAGGCTCTGGCCGGCAATCGCGTGGTCACCCATCGCGTGGTCGGGTCCGGTGAGGATCTTCCCTTCGCGGCGGCGTCCTTCGACGTGGTCGCGTCGGCATGGGTGCTCGAGCATCTCGCCTATCCAGGACTCGTCTTCGCCGAGGTGCGCCGGGTACTGGTCAATGGCGGCCGGTTCGTGTTCCTGACCCCGAATGCGTGGAATTACAACGCCTGGATGATCCGAGCTGTCCCGCACCACTGGCACGCGACTCTCACTCGACGTCTCTACGGCCGAGGCGAGGGCGACGCGTATCCGGTCAGGTACCGTGCCAACAGCGCCGCGAGCCTGCGCCGGCTGCTCAATGCCGCCGGATTCGCCCGGACCCGCCTCGAGTACAACGGCGATCCCTCGTACATTGCCTTCAACCGACCGCTCCTCGAGGTCGGGTTCGCGATCGAGCGAGCGCTGGCAACTCCGGCCCTGCAGCGGGCGCGGGTGCACGTCCTCGGTGACGCTCAGGCCTGAAGACTAGACTCGTGCGGTGTCCATCGACATGACCACGGAACAACGCGAGATCGTGGGTATGGTCCGGGATTTCGTCGAGCGGGAGATCATCCCGGTCGCGCACGACCTCGAGCACGACGACACCTACCCCGACAAGATCGTCGCCCACATGAAGGAGCTCGGCTTCTTCGGTTTCGCGGTCCCCGAGGAGTACGGTGGCACGGGCCTCGACTACGCGACCTACGCGATGGTGTGTGAGGAGATCGCGCGCGGTTGGATGTCGATCACCGGCATCATCAACACCCACTTCATCGTCAGCTTTCTCATCGAGAAGTTCGGCACCGACGAGCAGCGCCAGCGCTTCCTCCCACGGATGGCGACAGGCGAGTTCCACGGTGGATTCTCGATGAGCGAGCCCAACTGTGGCTCCGACGTCCAGGCGATCCAGACTCGCGCAATCCGCGACAACGGCGAATATGTCATCAATGGCACCAAGATGTGGGCGACCAACGGCGCTCACTCAACGGTCGTCGCAACGCTGGTGAAGACCGACCCGGATGCGAGCCCGCCGCACCGCGGCATGTCGTGCATCCTCGCCGAGAAGCAATACCCCGGTTTCACCGCATCTCGACACATCGAGAAGCTCGGCTATCGCGGCGTGGAGACGACCGAGCTCGTCTTCGAGAACAACCGCCAGCCAGGCGTCAACCTCCTCGGCGGCGTCGAGGGCCAGGGCTTCAAACAGATGATGGCTGCCATCGAGGTCGGTCGCGTCAATGTCGCGGCGCGTGGAGTCGGTGTGGCGCAGCGCGCATTCGAGCTGTCGATCGAGTACGCGCAGCAGCGTCACGCATTCGGCGTGCCGATCGCGCAGCACCAGGCCATCCAGTTCAAGCTCGCCGACATGGCCACCAAGATCCAGGCGGCGAGGCTGCTGACCAACTTTGCCGCACGTCAGAAGGACGCCGGCGAGCGCGCCGACATCGAGTGCGGGATGGCCAAGCTCTTCGCCACGGAGGCCTGCTTCGAGGTGGTCACCGAAGCCATGCGCGTGCACGGCGGCTACGGTTTCTCCAAGGAGTACGAGGTGGAGCGCCTGTACCGGGACGCACCGCTGCTCATCATCGGCGAAGGCACCAACGAGATCCAGCGAGTCATCATCGCCAAGGGACTCCTGGAGCGCTACCGGATCGCGGAGTGACTCACCAGGTGACGACGTTGACGCCCGCGACCCCGGCGAGTCGCGTGCGCATCACCTCGATCGCCGCCGTCTGATCGTCGACGAGCAGGAAGCGCCTGCCCAGCTCAGCTGCCGCTGCGCCGGTGGTCCCGCTGCCTGCGCACCAGTCGACGACGAGGTCGCCTGGCCGCGACGATGCGGCGATGATCCTGCGCAGGATGCCGAGCGGTTTCTGGGTTGGATACCCGGTGCGCTCGCGCGACGAAGTCGGCACGATGGTGTGCCACCAGACGTCGGTCGGCAGCTTGCCCCGGGCCGCCCGCTCCGGGGTCTGCAGACCCGGCGCCATGTACGGCTCGCGCTCGACCTCGGACGGATCGAAATGGTAGAGGGCTCGATCCCGCACGTATACCAGGATGACATCGTGCTTCGCGGGCCACCTGCGGGTCGTCCTTGCGCCGTAGTCGTACGCCCAGACCACCTCGTTGAGGAAGCACTCGCGCCCGAAAATCTCGTCGAGCAGGACCTTGCAGTAGTGCGACTCGCGAGGGTCGATGTGAAAGTAGAGGCTGCCCTGCGGCGCGAGGATGCGCCGGGTTGCGAGGAGGCGCGGTCGCAGCCATCCCAGGTAATCATCGAAGCGATCGTCGTAGCGCGAGCCGTGCTCCTGCTCCACCCGGTAGTGACGGCCGGCGAATCCGAGCCGCGTCGCCCCCGCGTCGCGCGTGGTGGAGGTCCGCAATCCCTTCCGCGGGCCACCGGTGTTGAACGGAGGATCCACGTACACCAGGCTCGCGCAGCCCTCGGGCAGTCCACCGAGCACATCGAGTGCATCGCCGTGAACGATCGTGGCGGTGGCGGTCGACGCGTCGGGGCGGGATCGCATCGCAGGCACGTACAGTAGGCCGAATCATGCAGTTCGGGCGCTACTACGAGGAGTTCGACGTCGGCGCGACGTACCGGCACTGGCCGGGGAAGACCATCACCGAGGCCGATGACCATCTCTTCTGCCTCATCACCATGAACCACCATCCGTTGCACATCGATGCCCACTACGCCGAGACGAAAACCGAGTTCAAGCGCAACGTCGTCGTCGGCAACCTCGTCTACAGCCTCGCGCTTGGCATGAGCGTCGCCGACATCAGCGGCAAGGCGATCGCCAACCTCGAGGTGGAGTCGCTCAAGCACGAGCACCCCACCTTCCATGGCGACACGATCTATGCGGAAACCACCGTGCTCGACAAGCGCGAGTCGTCGAGCAAGCCGGACCGAGGCATCGTCACCGTCGAAACGCGAGCCTTCAACCAGCGCGGCGAGCGCGTGTGCATCTTCAAGCGACGCGTGCTGGTGCCCAAACGCGAGGCCGGCGAGCTCCAGCCGGCGGACGTCCCGCCCGGCGGGGATTGACGTGGGCGCGGCCAGCGCTGCGGTCGCCGCTCGCTACAGCGTCCGCCCGCTCCTTCCTGGGCCTGCTGATGCGCTGCGCGACGCCGTGCTCCGCCTCGGCGTGCGACCCGAGAAGCTCGTCGTCCTCGCCAAACGCGGCGCCGTTGAGGCGCTCGCGATCCAGGGGCTGAGCTCTGACCAGACCCGCGTCATGGAGCGCCTGGTCGCCCAGGGTGGCGGCGAGATGCTGACCAACACCGACGGAGACCGTGCCGTCCTGCTCATGCCACTGCTCACCGCGGGCTCGTTGCCGGAGCAGCTCGATGCATGGAGCGACAGGACCGGTGAGGTCGGCGCTGCGATCCGCGCGGTGCTCATGGCGCGCGGCACACCACCGCCGCCGGTGGAGTTGCCCGGTCATCGTCTGGTGTTCGGCGAGCGGACCCTGGTCATGGGCATCCTCAACGTCACCCCCGACTCGTTCTCGGGCGACGGCGTCGGTGACGACGTCGAGACCGCGGTGGCTCGTGCTCACACCCTCGCCGACGACGGCGCGGATATCGTCGATATCGGCGGAGAGAGCACGCGGCCGTCAGCGCAGCGGCAGCCGGTCCCTGCAGAGGTCGAGATGGCTCGCGTGCTGCCGGTGATCCGCGAGCTGGCCGGAAGGCTAGCAGTGCCGATCAGCATCGACACGCGCAAGGCAACCGTGGCCGCGGCTGCGCTCGACGCGGGCGCGGTCATCGTCAACGACATCTGGGGACTCCGCGGCGACACGGAGATGGCCGGCGTCGTCGCAGGACATCCGGGCGCGGGTCTGGTGGTCATGCACAACCAGCACGGCACCGAGTACGGCGACCTGCTCGAGGACGTGTGTCTCGGACTGCACAGGAGTCTCGCCATCGCCGAGGCCGCAGGGATTCCCGCAGCGCAAGTCATCGTCGACCCGGGATTCGGGTTCGCCAAGACGCCGGCGCAGAACCTCGAGCTGATCCGCCGCCTCGGAGAGTTGCGCGGCCTCGGCCGCGCGGTGCTGGTCGGGCCGTCGCGCAAATCAACGATCGCGTTGCTGACCGGGGACGCTGATCAGGCCCATCGACTCGAGGGCAGCATCGCGCTGGCCACGCTCGCCGTGCACGCCGGAGCGCACATGGTGAGAGTGCACGACGTGGCGGCAACAATGCGCGCGCTCCGCGTCACCGACGCAGTGGTGCGCGGCACACCGGATGCGCTGCGAAGTCTCCCGATCCCCGGCCCGACGGGGTGAGCGCCGGCGGTGAGGCTTCCACCGACATCGCGTGGGTCTCGTTGGGATCGAACATGGGACATCGCGGGCGCAACCTCGCACGCCTGCGCGCAGCGCTGACCCATGACGGCGTCGCGATCACAGCTGCCTCGCCCGAAATCCTCACCCTGCCGGTAGGCGTCACCGCCCAGGGCGACTTTCACAACCAGGTCGTGCGCCTGCAGCGCCCGGATCCGTGGTCACCGCGCACGTGGCTGGAACACTGCGGCCGTGCAGAGCGTGTCGCGGGACGGCGGACCACCTACCGGTGGGGTCCGCGAGTCGCCGACGCCGACATCCTCCTGCTCGGTGAGCACGGGGAGATCCAGGTCAACGAGGACGATCTGATCGTCCCTCATCCCGAGCTCGGCAACCGTGCGTTCGAGCGCGAGTTGCTGGCGGCGGCGGGCTACGCGCCGGCCTGATCCGGGACCGGATCAGATCGGCAGGCGATCTGCCAGCTGCGGCACGAGCTTGAGCGCCGCATCGATCTGCTTGGCCACGTTGGCGAGGTCGGGCTGCTTCTCGAAATCCAGGAACCACGAGTGCTCGGCGGTGAACTTCTCGACGAGCGTCGTGGTCCCGAGCACCGCAATCCCCACGTGCACGCTGGGTTTGTCGTCGTCGGAGAACGCCTTGCCCAGCAACGTCTGCACGGTCTCGACCCAGCCACCGACCTCGTCGAGGTCGTGGAGCTCGTAGCCCCCGTCGCCGAGCACGAACTCCGCCTCGACGTCGACGAACGCCTGCGGGGTGATCTGCTGATGGGGGCAGTCCTGGGCCTCGTCGTCGTCGTGGTAGAGCTCGCAGTCCGCTCCCGGTCCGTACGCGGAGATGAACGTGAGCAGCGCGTCCCACGTGTAGCTCACGTGGACGTGATAGCGCGGCGGCGGGTCGCCGGTGAGCCGGACCGTGCACTCGAAACGACGCTCGCCGAGGCCCGGTTCAAGGTGGTGGCGCACGTCCTCGATGCTCAGGCCGGCGGCATCGACCGCCTCGAGAAGGTCCGACGCGAACTCCTCGTACGAGGGGAAGGTCGGCCGGTCGGCTGCCTGCTCCGACCCTGCCTGGCCGGCGCCGGGATGCTCCGCCATCAGGCCAGTGGCCCCGTGCGAAGGTGGCGGATCGCGAGGCGGGCGAGGTTGGCGCCGAGCAGGACGACGAAGCCAAGGGCGATTGCGATCACCAGAGGCAGCTCAACGTTCGGCGTCGAGTACGTGTAGGTCGCCAGGACGGCAGCGGCAAACAGCGCCACGGCGATGACGGTCAGCGCACCGACGGTGATCGCCAGCAGAGGGTCGGCCCGGGAACGAAGCACGGCCGGCTCGCGGGGATCGAGCATGGGTGGAGTACGCACCATGCCGAGTGTACTTTGCGGCCCCCCAACCCAGCGATCCGGATCAGCGTCTGAGCCCGGCGAACCGGTATCCGATGCCGGGCACGGCCAGGATGTGTCGGGGTTGCGCCGGGTCTGGCTCGATCTTGCGCCGGAGGTTGCGGACGTGGACGTCGATCACCCTCGTCTCGATGGGGTGCTCGTAGCCCCAGACCGCGCTGAGGATCCGCTCTCGGGAGAGCACCTTGCCGGCGTTCGAGGCCAGGTAGGAGAGAAGGTCGAACTCGGTATGGGTGAGGATGATGTCCCGATCGGCGCGGGTAACACGCCGCTCGGCCGTGTCGATGACCAGGTCTCGAAACACCAGCCGGCCGTCCGGCGGCTTGTCGTCGCCGCGCAGCTCCCTTGCCTTGCGCAGGTGGGCCCCGATCCGGGCGAGGAGCTCGCGTGGACGGAACGGCTTGGCGATATAGTCGTCGGCCCCGATCTCGAGACCGAGGACGACATCGATCTCGTCGTGCTTGGCGCTGAGGATGATCACCGGCATCCGGTGGCCCGCGCGGCGGATCTCCCGGCAGACGTCGAACCCGGAGAGGTCGGGGAGCACGAGATCGAGCACGACGATGTCCGGGTGGAAGATCTCCAGGCGGGCAAGCGCCTCGGTCGCGCGTTCAGCTTCCTGCACGGCGTAGCCTTCGCTCTCGCACGTGAGACGCACCGCCCGACGAACCAGTGCGTCGTCGTCGACAACGAGCACCCGCACCTGCTGTCCATCCACGCCTATTCCCTCGAAGTGGCCCCGCGCCATTCTGGAGGATCCCAACCTCGTTCGGAACAGCGAAGGGTTGGTACTATACGGGCCGACTCCAATACGGACCGCCCCCTCAGGGACGGTCTCCATTCACAAAACTGGAGACCCGCACCCGTGCAGACCCAGGGCTCTCTCCGTGACGGTGGGCTCGCGACGCTGCTCCAATCGATGCAAGCGGAGCGGGCTACCGGCACCCTGACCATCGACAACGGCGGCGACAGTTGCGCGCTGTACTTCCTCTTCGGCCACCTCTTCCACGCTAGCGGACCGGGTGGACAGGGTGAGGAGGTCGTCATCGACGCGCTCGCCTGGGACGACGGCTCCTTCCAGTTCGACCCGCGGGCCAAGCTGCCCGCCGAGGAGACCATCAAGGCCTCGCCTGCGGAGCTGATCGCCGCGTCCGAGAGCCGTCACGCCCCGGCGGCGGCGGCCACGACCGGTGCGTCGTCTTGGCCGGAGGCGTCCTCGGCGTACTCGGTGCCCGACTCCTATTCCGCTCCTGCGTCGAGCCTGCCCGCTCCAATCGAGGAACCCGCCTACGCGATCGCGCCGGCGGCCTCATCGGAGGCGACCGCCGACTCGTATGCGTCGTCGTCGGCCCCGGAGCCCGAGCCCGAGCCGGCTCCGATGGCTGAGTTTCAGCCGGCTCCGCTTCCCGCGCCGGAGCCGCTGTCGTACGCGCCCGCGCCCGCACCGTCGATGCCGGCGGCATCGGCTGCCACAACGTCGGCCGACCGTCCCGCCGGGACGTCCGCGGGTGCTCCGTCCTCCGGAGTCCAGCCGGTGCGGGTCTATCCGCTGCCCTCGGGCCGCGCCCACTATGAGGGGCTGAAGAGCGCGTTCGTCGACTTCCCGCGACTTCTCCGGACACTTCGCTCCGACCGTCACACCGGGTACGTGAACCTCAGCGGCAGCGGCTACAGCGGCGTGATCCTCCTGAATGACGGACAGGCGCTTCAGGCGCTGTGCAGCAACTCCACAGCGGTGCAGGGCGAAGCCGCGTTCCTGCAGATTCGCCGCCATATGGATGCCGGCGACGGCGTCATCGACGTGATCGAACTGGATGCGGAGACCGTCACCGCCCTTGCCCAGCTGTTCACGTCCCCGTATCTCTACAGCGGGTTGCTCGGCCGATTCGTGAACCTGGACGCGCTGCTCGAGTACCTCGCCGAGGAGAGGGTCAGCGGATCGGTGGTTGTACAAACGCCAACCGAGTCAGGGATCATCCTGCTTCGCGATGGGGGCATCCTCGGCACCTACACCGAATCCCAGCGATCCCTTGACAAGGCGACGACCGCAGTCGCGGCCCTGGCTACAGATCGGCAATCGATCATCGAGGTCAAGGGCGGCGATGGAACCATCGCCCCGATCGACGTCGACGCCGCGCTCAATCGAGCCTACTAGGTCAACTGCGCGCGGTCGCCTTGCGTCCGCCACCCTCCGGACGGCGCTGCTGGCAGCGACCGCGATGATCGTCGCGTCCCTGTCCGGGTGCTTTGCCAGTCCGCCCCAGATCATCCAGCTCATCCCCAACCGCGGCTCGGTCGGCGTCGCGGCGGACGCGGCGATCACCGTCGGGTTCGACCGCCCGGTGGCGACGGGATCGATCGCCGGCAGGTTCTCGGTCAAGCCGCCGATGCCCTCCTGCGACCTCGCTGCGGCGTTCAGCGCGGGCCCTGACGCCGCCTGCAGGGTCGTCTGGCTGGGCGGGGACACGGGCTTCACGCTGCTGCACCCTCGCGCGATCTTCGCGCCCAACCGGACGTACACCTTCACGCTCGCCGGCGGGATCAGCGACCCGAATGGGGTCGTGAACTCCGTCGACCACCAATGGTCGATCACCAGCGGTCAGGCGCCGCTGATCCGGGCCGTCGATCCGCCCGATGGCTCGACTGGCGTGCCCGTGGACACTCCGATCTCGGTGACCTTCTCGACGAGCATGGACGCCGCCGCAACCGACGCGGCGATCCAGTTGAGCCCCGCTGTCCCCGGGACGCGGGTGGTCCGCAACCGGCTCGACACCAGCCGCTTCGTCATGCTGCCCGGACGCACGCTCGAATCCGGCGTGACCTACCGCTTGACGATCGCGCGCACCGCGGCCGATTCCCACCTCCAACCGCTCGTCGCCGGGGCGACGGCGACGTTCACCACAGCGGGTCTGTCGCCCGGCACGCATGCCGTAGTCCTTGCCCGCGGGCCGGGCGAGGGGGCGACGACGGTCCTGCTCTCTCCGCTCGCGCCAGCGCAGCCCGGGGAGCCGATCGCGACCGAGGCGGTGCTGGTGGCTCCGAGATGCGAGCGCGCGGGATGCGGCGATGCCGTCATGGGCGGCCCGCTGTACACCTATGGCTCCGCCGTGCTCTCGCCAGGCGGACGCTGGCTGGCCGCCGTCGAGCTCGACGCAACCGTCGCCAACCCGCAGCCGGTGCTGGTGGTGCTCGATCCGGCGACCGGCTCGGTGCTGGCGAGCTTCGCCCGATCGACGTTGCCGTCGTGGTCGCCGGATGGCGCGACCCTGGCGTTCTCCCGGGCAGGCGCGGTGTCGTTCTTCGCCACGAGCACCAGGACTCTCAGCAGTCTGCCCGCGGGGGACCCCCTGGTCGCTCCGGCGATCTGGAGCCCGCTGGGCGAGCAACTCGTGCTCGACGTTGCCGGCCCCGCCGGCACCGAGCACCTCGAGCTGGCCGATTCGGTGGTCCGCGCTCGCTACGCCATCCCCGGGGTCACCGGGCAGTCGAGCGATCCGGTGATCTCGCCCGACGGAGCGCAGCTGGCGTTCCTGCGTTCCACGCCACCCGCTGAGGGGACGTGGATCGCCGGCGTGGGGACGACCCCCTCCGCGCCACGCCTCCTCGACCCGTTGCTCGAGCCGCTCGGCTTCACTGCCACCGGCACGCTGGTCGCCATAAGCCGGCCGATCGGAGGAGCCTCGACCCTGGTGCTCGTCAGTGTCGCGGTGGACGAGCAGATTCCGGTGAGGTCGGGACCGCCGGCCGACACGTTGCGCACGCTGGTGGTCACGCCCTCCGGACGCCAGCTCGCGTACCTGTCGCCCGACTCGGCCGGCGTTATCCAGGCGTACGTCGAGAACGCCGACGGCACCCACGCGCTGGCGATCACCGGCTTCACTCCCCAGACACTCGTGGCAGCTGCAATCTCGGTGAGTGGTTGAGCAGGCTGCTCTTCCTCATCGCGGACACCGGTGGAGGTCATCGCGCGGCCGCCACGGCGGTCGAACGCCAGTTGGCAGAGACCGCTCCGGGTGCGTTCGAGATCACGATCCTCGATCCATTCAGCGTTGCGCCGCAGCACTTCATCGCTGACACCGCCGGCCTGTACGGCCCGATCACGCGACACGCGCGCTGGCTCTGGGGCGGGCTGTACCACGCAACCAACAACCGCCCGGCGGTGACGTTGCTCGAGAACACAGTGCTGCGCTCGGTCAGCGCCGGCATTAGCGAGGCGATTCGCCACCTCGACCCCGATTGCGTCGTGTCGTTCCACCCCCTGCTCAATCACGTCAGTGTCCGAGCCGTGCGCGACGGGGGCCGGAGGGTGCCCGTCATCACCGTGATCACCGACCTCGTCGACATTCATGCCTCCTGGGTCTGTCCCGATGTCGACGCTGTGGTCGTGCCATCCCCCGGCGGCTTCGAGCGCTGCCGCCGTGCCCGGATCCCGGCATCGCGCTGCCACGATTTCGGCCTCGCGGTCGATCGGCGCTTCACCGACCTGCCCAGCGATCGAGCCGGGATCGCGGCGCTTCGGCGCACCCTCGGCCTGCGTCCGGACCGCTTCGTGGCGCTCGTCTGCGGGGGCGCCGACGGATCGGGGGGAATCGTTCGCAACGCCCGCGCCATCGCTGCAGCTGACATCGACGTCGACCTGGTGGTGATCTGCGGGCGCAACGAGCGCGCCCGCTCGGCGCTCGCGGGTCTCCGCAGCCGCGCCGGCCGCGACGTGCGCGTCCTCGGCTACGTCACGGACATGCCGCAATGGATGCGCGCGAGCGACGTCGTGGTGTCCAAGGCAGGCCCCGGGACGATAGCTGAGGCGCTGTGCTGCGGCCTTCCCCTGCTCCTGGTCTGGTACCTCCCCGGTCAGGAGCGGGGCAACGTTGAGTGGGTGGTCGACATCGGCGCCGGTCGCTTCGTGCCCCACGTCGAGCAACTCGTCGATGCGCTCGCCGAGCTCGCCGAGCCAGGCTCGGAGACGCTCGAGGTCATGCGCGCGGCGGTACGAGCGGCGGCGCGACCCGCCGCCACCCGCCGCATTGCCGGGCTGATCGCCTCGATGGCGGCCGGCGCGCAGACATGAGCGCGGAGACTCCGGAGGTCGACTCGCCACCCGACCTTGCCCAGGCTTCAGTGCCTCGCTGTGCGATCGCGCGGCTTCGGGTGCACTGCTTTCGCAACTACGCCGAGGCCACGGTTCGCTTCGGCCCGGGTCTCAACATCGTGTACGGTCAGAACGCCCAGGGGAAGACCAATCTGCTCGAGGCGATCGCCACCATCGCTCTGACCAGGTCGCCACGCACCACCACGGTCGGCGATCTCCTTATGTGGGGACATGACGCTGCGCTCGCCGAAGCCGAGGTGGTCAGGCCACCTGCGAACCTCACGCTCGCGGCGCGCTTTCAGCGCGATCCCCTCTCGGGGAGGGTGACCCGCACGGCTGTCGTCGACGGCAAGCCCCGTCCCGCTCGCGCCGTGCTCGGGCTCTGCCCAATCGTGCTCTTCTGGCCCGAGGATCTTGCCCTGGTGCGCGGCGGTCCGGAGGGCCGCAGGCGCTTTCTCGACGTCATCCTGGCCCAGACCGACTCACAGTCCGCGGCGCACATGTCGAGGTACCGGCGCGTGCTCGAGCAGCGCAACGCGCTGTTGCACCAGCTGCGCAGCGGTGGCGGTGGGCGTGACGCGCTCAACGGATTCACGAGTGAGCTCGCCGCCCACGGAGCGTGGCTTGCTCAGGCTCGTTCTCGTCTGGTGGTCGGGTTGGCACCACTCGCGGCCGCATCGCTGCACGACCTCAGTGGCCGGCGTGAGCGCATCACGCTGCGCTACGCACCGGCGCACACCGATGCCATCCCCGACGACCTCGCCGCCGCGGAGCGCGCGCTTCTCGAGACGCTGCACACGCGCGCCGGCGAGGAGATCGCACGCGGGATAACGCTCGCCGGTCCGCACCGCGACGATGTTGCAATCGACCTCGATGGGCGCGCGGCGCGCGGCTCCGCATCGCAGGGACAGCAACGCAGCATCGTCCTGGCCTGCAAGCTCGCCGAGGTTCGGTACCTGCAGGACAGGGCGGGTGTCGCGCCGGTCATCCTTCTCGATGACGTGCTCAGCGAACTCGATCCCGACCGCCGCGCGCAACTGCTCGCCCTGCTCGCTGCGGGACGCAACCAGGTGCTGGTCACCACCACCGAGCCATTCGCCGGCGTGGCCGGCTTCGAGGACGTGCTGTACCACTCGGTGCGCGCCGGGGTGATCACGGAGGACGTTCGGGTGTGACCGAGGAACGCCTTTCAGACCTCATCGACCCCGCACTGCGCGGTCTCGGCGTACGCGGCCAGGTCCGCGAGGAGCGCTTGCGCCTGGCGCTCGCGGACGTGGTCGGCGCCAGCCTCGCCTCACTGTGTCGCGCTGAACGGCTCGACCGCGGTGTGCTGCTCATCGCCACCGCGAACAGCGCACTGGCGCATCAACTCCAGATGGATGCCCCGCGCGTGATCGACGCGTTGAACCGGCGAGTCGGTCAGGACCTGGTACGCAGGATTCGCTTCAAGGCGCTGTGAGCGGCGAGGATCCTGGCGTCTCGGAGCCAAGGATCAGGCGACGCGCACCGGCATGATGATGCAGAGATAGTCGTCGCTCCCCACCGGGCGGATGACCCCTGGTTGCAGCGAGCCGTTGAAGGAGAGGATGACCTCATCGGAGTCAAGTGCGGAGAGTGCGTCGAGCATGTAGCGGGCGTTGAACGCGATCTGAACGTCGTCGCCCTTGACGGTCGCGGTCAGCGGTGCTTCGTCATCGCCGACCTCGGCGGTCTGCGCTAGCAGGGTCAGCGTCCCCTCCCCGATACGAAGGCGCACGGGGTTGGCAGCATCGCGCGCGAGGACCGCAGCCGTCTTTGCCTCGCGCAGCAACGACGCCGTCGACAGGCTCACAGTGGTCGTCGACTCACCGGGAATCACCTGCGTGTAGTTGGGATACGTCCCCTCGATCAGGCGCGAGGAGATCTCCACGTCCTTCAGGGTGAAGAACACCTGGTTGCGCGCATGCGCGAACGCGATTCCGACCGTGGGGCGATTGGGATTCACTGCGCGTGCAACCTCAGCGAGGTGGCGCGACGGAACGATCACCGAGGTGACTGGAGGTGTGCCGTGCACGGTGACGTCGATCGTCTTGACGGCAAGGCGATGACGATCGGTGGCCGCCATGGTCAGGCGATTACCGTCGATCTGGAGCAGCACCCCGGTGAGCACCGGTGATGCTTCGTCGGAGCTCGCCGCCATCACCGTCTGGCTGATCGCGCTCTGCAGTGTCGGAGCGTCGACCTCGATGACCGTATCGGTATCCCGAGCCGGCAGCGGCGGGAACTCCACCGCGTCGATGCCATGCAGATTCGCCCGGTGGACACCGCCCATGAGACGCAGCACCTGCGCCGTCGGCTCCAGCTCCATCGAGCAGGGAGCATCTCCGAGCGACGAGACGAACTCACCCAGGAGCCGGGCCGGGACCGTGGTTCGGCCCTCCTCGAGAACGGTGGCCGGCACGATGACGGTGATGGTGAGGTCGAGATTGGTGGCTGTGACTCGAAGTCCTTCGGCGGCGGTCTCGAGGAGCACATTGCTGAGCACCGGCAGTGTCGAACGAGGGGACACCGCCCGGGACACAAGCCCGAGAGCACCACTGAGCGTGGAGGACGAGACGGTTGCTTTCATGGACGGTTCCTCTCCGGATGCTGCTGCGTTGTCACCAGACTTAATGAGTATGACCTGCAGAGTCTAGATACCAGTAGACGATGTAGTGGTGGGGACAGGGGGGACAACCCCGGGAACGATCTCATTACCAGGCGCTCGGCGTGTGTGGCCTGTGCGCAAGTGGGTGGTGTTGTCCACCGCATGTCCACCGAAGCAAGGCGTGCGCACAGAGTCCACACCCTCCCACACAACGCGCGCACAGGCTTGTCAACGGCTGTGCAGGTGTTCGCGGATGGCGCGCACCTCACCCTGGAGTCGCACGTCCTCGCGCATGAGCTCGGTGATCTTCTCGATCGCGTGCAGCGCGGTGGTGTGGTCGCGACCTCCGAAGGCGCTCCCGATCACCGGTAGCGACGACTCGGTCTCCTCACGAATCAGGTACATCGCGACCTGACGTGGGAACACGATGTTCTTGTCGCGTCGCTTGCCCTTCATCTCCTCGACGGAGATCCCGTAGTGCGCCGCGACCGACATCTGGATGGTCTCGATGCTCAGCGGTGTCGAGTCGTGGACGGGGATCACGTCTTTGAGAATTTGTTGCGCCGCTTCGAGCGTGATCTGCTGTCCGTTGATCGACGCGTGCGCGAGCACGCGGATCAGCGCGCCCTCGAGCTCGCGAATGTTCTTCTGGATCCGGTGGGCGATGAACGAGCACACCTCGTCGGGCACGAGCTTGCTGTAGGGACCGAGCTTGGTGTTCAGAATGGCAAGCCGAGTCTCGAAATCTGGCGGCTGGATGTCCGCCATCAAACCGCCCTCGAAACGACTCCGCAGGCGATCCTCGAGGGTGGGAATGTCCTTGGGTGGCCGATCACTGCTCACCACGATCTGCTTTTGAAATTCCTGCAGCGCGTTGAAGGTGTGGAAGAACTCCTCACGGGTGTGGTCCTTGCCGGCAAGGAACTGAATATCGTCGATGAGCAGGACGTCGACCCCTCGGTAGCGCATGCGGAACTCCGCCGGCCGGTTCTCGACGATCGACGCGACCATCTCGTTCATGAACTTCTCGGACGTCACGTATGCGACCTTCGCGTTGTGGTGCGTCTCGCGCACGGCGTGCCCGATCGCGTGCATGAGATGGGTCTTGCCGAGGCCCACACCTCCGTACAGGAAGAGTGGGTTGTATGCCTTGCCGGGTGCCTCGGCGACGGCACGGCACGCTGCGTGCGCGAAACGGCTCGAGTTACCGACGACGAACGTGCTGAACGTGAAGTTGGGATTGAGGCGAGAGTCATTCGCGCCGTCCTCGGGTTCACTCACCTGCGCATAGGTCGGGTCGGGCAGGTGGGGCGGAGCTTCGGGTGGTGGCGATGCCTCGGGGTCGACGGTGATGACGACTTCGCAGTCACGCCCGAGAACACCGGAAAGCGTCTCGCGGATTAGGGGAACGTACCGCTCGCTCACCCAGTCTCTCGCGAAGATGGTGGGCACCCCGACGGTGAAGGTGTGACCGTCCGACTCGACCAGCACCGCATTGGCGAGCCAGGCTTCGTAGCCGGGGCGCACCACCTGGAAGCGCAACTCCTCCTGCGCGACCTGCCAGAGTTGCTGCGGGTCCATGCTCGCGGTCGAGCTCACACCCTCGTTGACCGGTTCCACGCGCGCAGGCTGGTCACCAACGATACCGGCCACTGTTCGATCCACTCGTTCCTCGGGTGTGCCGTCCGATCACAGCGCACTTGTCCACAACTTGTGCACAGCAGTGGATAAATGCATGGCCGCTGGTGGCCGGGGGGCTTGGTGAGACGAATGGAAGAGACTCCCGCTCCCGCTGCAGCCCCGGGAGTCTAACAATGCGCGAGCCCGGTAACAAGCGACGCGAGCGCACCAGGGTCACGGACGCTCATCGATGTGCGCGAGCTCGGCCTGCGGGCCTCTTCCATGGCAGCGTCGAGGGGTGGTGGTCCGCCGCCTTGGTATACTCGCGGCGCAACCCCGTCGGGCTCAGCGGCGCCCAGAGCGCCCCCGACGCGATCTTTGTCTCGGGGAGACAGCTATCAAGCGGACGTACCAACCCAAGAAGCGCTACCGGCGCAAGACGCACGGGTTTCGCATACGCATGTCGACGCCCGGAGGTCGCCAGGTGCTCAAGGCGAGGCGCCGCAAGGGTCGCAAGCGCCTTACGCCGGCCCCGACGCGATGAACCGGCGGCATCGCCTTTCCGGGCGACGCCGGATTGCCGCGGTGCGGGAGACCGGTAGGGAAGCTCGTTCGGGTGTGCTCCGGGTTCGCGCCGCCGGCGGGGAGGACGATGTATCGAGGGTCGCATTCTCGATCCCCGGGGCGGGCGGGGCCGTTCGTCGGAACCGTGCCCGGCGCCGGCTTCGCGCCGCGATCGCCCCACTCCTGCTGCAGTACCCCAGACTGGACCTCCTCGTGAGTCTTCCTGGGAGCGCCACCGAGATCCCCTTCCCCGAGCTGCGCGCCGCCCTGGCATCGGCCCTGGGCGCGGCAGGACGGTCAGTCCAGGCACGGGCCAGAGCATGAAGCGCGTCAGCCTGGTGATCATCCGGATCTACCAGGTGACCATCGGTCCGCTCTTCGGGATGATGAGCAGCTGCCGGTACGAGCCCACGTGCTCGCACTACGGATACGACGCGATCCGGCGCTTCGGCTCGCGCCGGGGCTGGTGGCTCGCGGTACGGCGCATCGCTCGCTGCCACCCGTTCCACGAGGGGGGCTTCGACCCCGTCCCCGAGACCTACGTCAGCTGGAGGGCCGCACGACGACTCCACCATGACGCCACGCAGCCCGGGGGCGCGGCGTGATCGGCGCCGCATCCACGTCGGGCTTCAACCCTCTGTCGATCTTCTCGATCCTTGCCACGCCGTTCGGGTGGGTGCTCCAGGAGCTCACCAAGGCATTTACCAGCGTCGGTCCCCTCAAGGCCATCGGCCCCTTCGGGCTCGGCGTGATCGTGCTGACCGTCGCTATTCGCGCGGTGCTCTTCCCGGTGTTCGGCTGGCAATTGCGCACCTCACGTCGCATCCAGGCGGAACAGCGCCTGGTCGCCCCCCAACTCCAGGAGCTGCGCAAGAAGTACAAGAAAGAGCCGCAAAAGCTGAGCCAGGAGATGAACGCGCTCTACAAGGAGCATGGCATCAGCCCGTTCTCGAGCCTGACCGGCTGCATCCCCGCGCTGGTGCAGATGCCGGTGCTGATCGGTCTGTACACCGCGATCAGGACCGTCACGAGCCAATTGAGCCCTGACGACAAGGGGTTCCTGTGGATCTCCGACGTCACCAAGTCGGCGCAGGAGGCGTGCTGTGCGTCTGGCTCGCTTTCGGGAGTGTTCACGCACCTGCCGTTGCTGATCCTGCCGCTCCTTGCCGGCGCGTTCACCTTCGCGCAGTCGCGGATGATGATGCCGCCGACGCGACCGGACATGTCCGACCAGGAACGTTCCATGCAGAACGTGACCAAGCAGATGTCGTTCATCTTCCCGGTCATGATCTTCGTGTTCAGCTTTCTATTCCCGCAGGGGCTGGCGATCTACTGGGTGACCGGGACGATGTTCATGGTGGCGCAGCAATATCACCTCCTCGGATGGGGAGGGCTGAAGGTTCCCGAATGGTTCCCCGGTGCCGGACGCGTCACCGCACTGTCGATTCCACGAACACCCGCGCAGCCGGTGAAGGCGGGCGCCGGCAGCCGAAGTGCGGCTATTACTGCCAGTAGTGGCAAGAACGGCACACGCGCCGGTGCCACGACGGCGCGTGCCACCGGCGCCAAACCGGTCGTGGATGACGAGCAGGTCCGATCTCAGAGCGCGACAGCACGGTCGCTGGCTCGCACCGGATCGCGTCCCAACAGGCCCAATAGACGGAGGCGGCGTCGCTGAGCGTGGTGAGTGAGAGACGGTTTCCAGCAGTGGACATGGAGGCCGAAGACGGGGTCGAGGCCCGGGGAGCGACCATCGAGGAGGCGGTGAGCAATGCGCTCGCGCAACTCGGCGCGAACCGCGAGCAGGTCGAGGTGCAGGTGCTCTCCCCGGAGAGCCGCGCGATGCCGGGCGAACGCCTTTCCTCCGGTGAGCGCCGAGTGCGCGTCTACCGGATCGATGAGCACGCCGCCAACGCGCGAGCGCTGCTCGAAGAGTTGCTCACCCGCATGGAGGTGCCCTGCCGCGTCAGCGTCCGCCGTGGCACCGGGATCACCGGCTCCTCGTCGAGCGGTCCGGTGATTCTCGATATCGCGGGCGACGACCTCGGCCTGCTGATCGGCTGGCGCGGAGAGACGCTCCGGTCGCTGCAGACCGCCCTCAACCTCATGCTCGGCGAGGAAGGGGTGGAGAGCCGCCGCGTGATCCTCGACGTCGAGCGCTACCGCGCACGGCGCGAGGACCAGGTGCGCGAGCTCGCCGAGCGCCTCGCCCTGCGCGTCAAGCGAACCGGCGAGCCTTACACGCTCGACCCGATGCATGCCTACGAGCGACGCGTCATCCACATGACTCTCGCGGACGACCCGGACGTCACCACCGAGAGCAGCGGCACCGAGCCGACCCGGCGTGTGGTGATCAACCCGACGGGCCCGGCGCAGGGCGGCCCTCCGGAGCGCTTCGAAGGGACGCGTCCAGGCAGGTCGGGCGGGCGGCCGTACTGACGACCGGATTCGCCATCGAGTCCCTCTGCGGAGGGACGAGGTTGACAGCCGTCCCGCTGCCTGGCCGCACCTCGGTCGCCGTGGCCTTCATGGTCGCTGTCGGATCGCGTCATGAGGATCGCTCGACCAGTGGCATCAGCCACTTCGTCGAGCACATGGTGTTCAAGGGTGGGGCGCGCTACCCCACCGCGAGGGACGTCAGCGAGGCGATCGAGGGCGTCGGCGGCGTGCTCAACGCGGCGACCGATCGCGAGGCCACGGTGTTCTGGACGCGGGTGCCGGCCGCGAAGCTCGGCGTGGCGGTGTCGGTGCTGGCCGACATGCTCCTCAGCCCCGCGCTCGACACCACCGAGGTGGTCAAGGAGCGACAGGTTGTGATCGAAGAGCTCCGGATGTACCAGGACAACCCGCAGGACTACGTGCAGATCCTCTTCGACGAGGTCATGTGGCCGGACCACCCGCTCGGCTGGGACGTCGCCGGCCGCGAGGAGACCGTTCGATCCTTCACCGCCGAGGACTGCCGGGCCCACCTCGACGCTCATCTGCTCCCGTCGACGCTCGTGGTCAGCGTCTCGGGGGGATTCCAGACGCCGGTGGCGGTCGAGATGATCGACGAGGCGATCGCCCCGTGGGCGTCGGCGCAGCGGGGCAAGCCGGTGCCGGCGATCGCCGCCACCGCGCCGTCAGGTCCGGCACTGCGCCTCGTCCGTCGTAGCGCCGAGCAGGCGAACATTCTCGTCGGGGCCCGCGCGCCCTCGTACAACGATCCCGACCGCTACGTCGCCGACATCCTCAACGTCATCCTCGGCGAGGGGATGTCGAGCCGTCTCTTCCTCGAGCTGCGTGAGCGTCGCGCCCTGGTCTACGACGTGCATTCGTTCCTGAGCCGGATGTCCGACACCGGTGTGCTCGGGATCGGCCTGGCGTGCGAGCCACGGCGGGCCGCAACCGCGCTCGAGGCCGCGATCGCCGAGCTTCGCCGGCTCGCCGAGGAGCCTGTGGACGACGCCGAGCTCACCAAGGCATGCGAGTATTCCAAGGGACGCCTGCTCCTCGGCCTGGAGAGCACGTCGGCGCTCTGTGAATATGCGGGACAGCAGCTGCTGCTCCAGGGCCACATCCTTGAGCCCGACGAGGTCGTCGCGCGGCTCGAGGCGGTCGACGCCGCGCAGGTGAGCGCGCTCGCCGGCCGGCTGCTCTCCTCGGGACTGCGTGCCGCGGTGGTCGGGCCCTTTCGCAGCGAGGCTCGTTTCGAGAAGGCGATCGCGTGATGCGCGCGTGTCAGACTTGCGCGCCGTGAGCCTCGAACGCACCCTCGTCCTGGTCAAACCCGACGGCGTCCAGCGCCATCTCGTCGGCGAGGTGATCGGACGCCTCGAGCGTCGTGGCCTGCACCCGGTCGCGCTCAAGCTGATGCGCGTCGATCACAACCTCGCCGAACGCCACTACGCGGAGCATCGGGGGAAGCCGTTCTTCGACGGGCTTATCTCTTTCATCACCTCGTCCCCGGTCGTCGCCATGGTGTGGGAGGGTGAGGAGGCCGTCGCCCAGGTGCGCGCGGTGATGGGTGCGACCAACCCGTCGACCGCCGCGCCGGGAAGCATCCGCGGTGACCTTGCGGTCAACATTGGCAACAACGTGGTGCACGGGAGCGACTCACCGGGACGTGCCGCCGAGGAGGTTGCCCTGTTTTTCACGCCCGACGAGCTCATCGATTGGAAAGCAGCCGACACCACCTGGGTGAACGGCTAACCCTGGTCGGCCGTCCTGGTGGCGCGTTGCGCGGCCGCAAGCCGGCGCATGCGCCGCCGCCGCCAGCGCCAGGACTCGAACGCGGCGATGCCGAGGGCAGGGACCGCCAGCGCGGTCGTGGAAGCCGGCTGGAACGTGGGGCCGGCACCCAGGCTGCCGAAGTGGCCGACGGGCCAGATGCGCAGGATCGCCTTGGCCAGGATGTTCTTGCGTGGCACCAGCCCGAACACCCGCGAATCGCTGGAGAAGTTGCGGTTGTCGCCCATCACGAAGTACTGGTCGGATGGGATGGTGATCGCCTGCGGGGTCGCCGACGCCTCGCCGTTGAGCAGGCAGCAGTCTTTGAGCGTGATCCACGCCCCGGGCAGGTACGGTTCCTTGAGCAGCTGGAACGGGCCTTTCCCTCCCGGCTTGATGAGCACCTGGGTCGGGGTGTGATCGCCGTTGATCTTGATGACGTCGCCGGGCTGGCCGATCACCCGCTTGATGAAATCCTGCGCCGGGTCGGTCGGCGGGATGAGGATGACGATGTCGCCCCGCTGGGGATTCTGGCCGAAGTCGTACGAGATCTTGCTGGCGAGTAGGAGGTCCTGGTTCTGCAGAGTGTTGTCCATGCTCTCGCCGTCGACCCGAACCGTCTGCAGGGCAAAGGCGATCGCCACGTAGAGGATGACCGCGATCAGCAGTACCTCGACGGTGTCCCGGAGCCAGGCTCCTCGCCACCAGGGGCCGGGCGCGACCGATTGTTCAGGGGGCGAGACTACCTGGGCCACTCGGGGCGATTATGAGGGGAACCGTCCTGGGCGCCACTCCTGTGGCGCGGATGCGCTGCTCCATCATGGGACCGTGACACCAGGGGTTCGCCGCGCCATCGCGGTGCTGGTAGCGGCCCTCGCGGCCCTGGCGATCCCCATCGGGGTCTCGGCGCATGCAGAGCTGGGCTCGTCGTCCCCGGCGGCGAACGCCCGCCTCGGCACCGCCCCGGGAGTCGTGCTCCTCGAGTTCAGCCAGACCCTGAACACAGCCCTGTCGTCCGCGTCCGTGATCGACCCCAGCGGGCATACATGGAAGGGGGAGGTGGACAGCGGCTACGAGATCCGCGTCCCGCTCACCACCAACGCCCCCGGCGTGTACACCGTCGACTGGGTCTCGGTAAGCCAGGTCGACGGCCACCGCACCGGCGGCAGCTTCACCTTCGACGTTGGCGTGGTCGGGCGCGTGCCGCCTGAGGTCGCCGCGAACCAGGTCCCAGGCCCGCAGGGGTCGGACATCGCGATCGGCGCGATCAAGTGGATCGAAGCGCTCGCCCTCCTGCTGCTTATGGGGCAGGTGCTGGTCAGCCGTCTTGCGCGCCGGCAGCCTCGGATCGAGTGGGTACGGCCGGGGTACCGCGCCGCCAGCATCGCGCTCTCCGCCGGGCTCGTGGCGGTCTGGGCTCAGGCGACCGTTGGGTCCGGCGGCCACAGCATCTCCGAGTACCTCGCGTACTTCGGGGCCGGCCTCTCGGGGGTTGCCATGGTCGCGCGTCTGGGCCTCGAAGCTCTGACCCTGGTCGCGGTGATCCGTGGCTGGCGATCGCTGCCCCTCTTCCTTGGCGGGGCGCTCGTGATGCTCGCCGCCGCGGGTCACGCCGCCGGGGTGCAGCCCGCGTGGCTCGGGATCGGGCTCGACGCGGTGCATCTCCTGTCGGCGGGGCTGTGGGCTGGAGGCATCGGCGCGCTTGCCCTGCTCCGGCCACGCGGCGGGTGGCGGTCGGCCGACGCCCGCCGGTTGCTCGCGCGGTTCACGCCTGTCGCGCTCGCCGCGTTCGCCACCGCCGTCGTCGCCGGCGGCCTCGAGGCGATCCAGCAGCTCGGGTCGCTCCAGTCACTCTTCGGCACGGACTACGGGCGCGTGCTGGTCGCCAAGATGGCCCTGGTCGCCTGCATGCTGCCGCTCTCGCTGATGGCGTGGCGGCTCGGCAGGCCGCGAGTGCGGGTCGAGGCCTCGATAGCGATCTGCGTTGTCGCAGCAGCGGCGCTGCTGGCGTCCTTCCCCGCGCCGCCGACCGCGGCTCAGCAGCAGGCGGCGGCCGCGGCGGCGGTGGGGCCCACCGCCGGGCTCCCCGCTCCGGGGCAGCTCACCATGGCGAGTGCCGCGGGAAACGTGCTCGTGGGCCTGAGTCTCTCGCCAGGCACTCCGGGGCCGAATCGCGCAACCGTCTACGTCCTGCCGATCACCGGGAGCGCGGCCGCGAAGGCGATCCTCGCGAACATCAGGGTGAACGGCGCGTCCAGCCAGCTGCTGCCCTGTGGCGACACCTGTCGCAGAGCGACGATCGACATCAGGCCCGGCGACGCGGTGGCGGTCGACGTGCTCAACCCAGGCGGCGGTGAGGCGGCATTCACGATTCCGCCGCTCCCGGCTCCGTCCGCCACCGCGACGGTTGCGCAGTTCGAAGCGGCGATGCACGGCCTGACCGCGTATGAGTACAGCGAGGTCCTGAGCTCCGGCATCACCACTGTCAGTGCCGACTACGCGGCAGTCGCGCCCGACAGAACGACGTGGACGGTGGCCCGCACCAGCCAGACGATCCTGATCGGCACCACCGAGTACACGCGCGACGCGCCCGGCAGTCCATGGCACATCCAGGCCGGCCTTTCACGGAACACGGTCCCATCGTTCGTGTGGGACTTCTTCGAGCCACTCAGCAACGCGCACGTCCTCGGCCACGCCGTCCTCGAGGGCGTCCCCACGACCGTCGTGGCCGGCTTCGGCAACAAGTACGCCTCACCGATCTGGTTCACCTTCTGGGTCGACGCCGCCGGGCGAGTCCGTCAGGTCGCCATGGATGCGCCCGGTCACTTCATGATCGACACCTACACGAGCTACAACCACCCGGTAGCCATCGACCCGCCCCCGGCCGGGTGATGCGAGCCGCGGTACCTCGCTGGCAGAATGGTGCCGAACGAGAACTCCCCCAAGAGATTCGGCTTCACACACGAGGCGAGAGATGGCGCTGCTGACCCAGACCCCCTACAAGGCACGAACCTTCGACCTGTCCGGATTGACAGGCATCTCGGACAACACCCTCGAGGTGCACTTCGGACTTTATGGCGGTTATGTCAAAAACACGAACCTCCTCAACGAACAGCTCGTGACCATGATGGAGGGAGGGCAGTCGTCGAGCCCCGCGTACGCCGAGCTGACCCGCAGACTCGGCTTTGAGTACAACGGAATGGTGCTGCACGAGTGGTATTTCGGCAACCTCACCAAGGCCAGTGGCGGTGGGATCTCGTCGTCATCGGCGTTGGGTCGCACGCTCGGCGAGTCGTTCGGTGACATCGAGACGTGGCGCAAGGACTTCAGCGCAATCGGCGCCATGCGCGGCGTGGGTTGGGCGGTCACGTACCTCGACACCGCGACGGGGCGGCTGAGCAATCACTGGATCACGCTCCACGAGGACGGCAACATCGCCGGGTTCAAGCCGATCGTCGTGATGGACGTGTGGGAGCACGCGTTCCTGCTCGACTACAAGCCGGCGGAACGTCCCAAGTACATCGAGGCCTTCCTCGCCAACCTCGACGCCGGCGCGGCGGAGGGACGGCTCACGGGGGCAGCGGACCGCCCGATCGGCTGAACGTCAGTGCCGCTGCAGAGCCGTCAGAGCGGCGGCCCGCCCAATTTGCGATACAGGGCATCGAGGTCTGCATCCTCGGCCCAGTCGATGACGATCCTGCCGCCTCCTCCCTTGCGGCGGTGCAGGCGCACGGGGATTCCAAGCACCTGCTCGAGACCGCGGCGCAACGCGAGATCGTCAGGTGCTGGCGGGGCGGCTGCAGGCGCGGCGGCTCGGACGCTGGCCGGCACCGCCGGAGCGCGGTCAAGCCGCTCCTGCACTGCCCGCTCGGTTTCACGAACGCTCAAACCGTCGGCGATGGCAGCGGCGGCAAGCGCCTCCTGGTCGATGGCATTGGGGAGTACCAGCAGCGCGCGCGCGTGCCCGGCGGTCAGGCGAGAATCGGCGACCGCCTCCTGCACCGGCGCGGGAAGGTTCAACAGCCGGATTGCGTTCGAGATGCTCGATCGGGTGCGCCCGAGGCGAAGCGCAATCGCCTCGTGGGTGAGACCGAACGCGTCGGCAAGGCGAGCGTAGGCGGCGGCCTCCTCCATCGGGTTGAGATCGGTACGGACCAGGTTCTCGGTGAGCGCCATCTCCAGAGAGTGGCGGCCCGACTCGGCCGCGGGGCGGACGATCGCCGGGATGGTCGACACCCCGGCGAGCTGTGCGGCACGCAGGCGCCGCTCGCCGGCGACGAGCCGGTAGGAGTCGCCGTCGCGCTGGACCACGATCGGGTGCAGAAGGCCGTGCATACGGATCGAATCGCCAAGCGCCTGCAGCGCGTCGGGGTCGAAGGCCCGGCGCGGCTGCTCGGGGTTGGGGGCGACGGCGCGAGGGTCGAGGTTGACCAGGGGCGGACCTTCAACGGGGTCGGGCTGGCTGCTCAGCAGGGCTTCGAGCCCACGTCCGAGCCCCCGCCGGCGGAAGGCGCGCGACGTTGCCGCGTCGTCGGTCATGCCGGGCTCGGCACGCCGGCGGTCCGGATGCCGGCGGCACCGCGGATCCGGGCATCGAGGTTGGCGCTGAGTTCGCGGTAGGCGATGGCTCCCCGGCAGGTGGGGTCATAGAGGCTGATCGGCAGTCCGTGGCTCGGTGCCTCGCTGAGGCGCACGTTGCGTGGGATCAGCGGGGTCAGGAGTTGATCGCCGAACCTGGCGCGCACCTCGTCGACCACCTGGTGAGCAAGGGCCAGCCGGGCGTCGAAGAGGGTCATGACGATACCGGCCACCCCGAGCGTCGGGTTGAGCTCGCGCCGGAGGAGCGCGAGGGTGTGCATGAGCAGCCCAAGGCCCTCGAGCGCGTAGAACTCGCATTGAATCGGGATCAGGAGCGCCTCGGCCGCGACCACTGCATTGATGGTGAGCAGCCCGAGGCTCGGCGGCGAGTCGATCAGGATGTAATCGTCATCCGAGCCGAGCGCATCGATCGCGTACTGCAGACGCCGTTCGCGGCGAGCGAGATCGACCAACTCGATCTCGGAGCCCGCCAGCGCGACATCCGAGGGCACGATGTCCAGGCCGGGAACCACCGTGGGGATCCGCGCGTCCCCAAGCGCCCGCCCGAGCACGACGACGTCATAGACGCTGGTCTCGACGCGGCGTCGATCGATGCCCAGGCCGGAGGTGGCGTTGGCCTGCGGGTCGACGTCGATCAGCAGCACCTTCCGGCCCAGCTCAGCCAGAGAAGCGCCCACGCTGACGGCCGTGGTGGTCTTGCCGACCCCGCCCTTCTGGTTGGCGACAGCGAGGATGGTTGGTGGCACGGTTAGCGGCTGATTATGGGCGGATCGAAACCACCACCGAGGGAAGGGCGAGTTATCCCAGGTTTCCCCAGGCCCCGGTCGTTCTCGTTGTACGCCGTGGAATTGCATACCCCGGCCATCCGGAGCGACCTGTGGATAACCCAAACGCGGCGTACGTACTCTCCGAGACGATGTTTCACGGCAAACTTGACGGTGAAACACCCGGGCGCTAGGGTGGTGTCTCCATGCCGCGGCACAGCGATCCCGACGGCGACCTGCCGGCGCCTCGAGAGGCGGAGGGCGACATGGCAACCGGGTTCCTGCTCGGCCTCCTGGTCGGCGAGGGCCACTTCGGGGGGGACGGTCGCCAGCCCCAGGTGACCCTCCGCATGCACGTCCGTCATCAGGAGACCTTCGAGTGGCTACGGCGGAACTACCCGGGCAGCGCCCTGTACGGCCCATACCATCACGGCGGGCGCTCGTATTTCCAGTGGTCCGCCCGGGGGAGATACCTCCGCGACCACATCGTTCCGCTGGTCGAGCGCCATCGGGCTCTCCTCGACGCGTACACGGCTGCGCGATTCGACGCGATGTGCGAGCGCTACCGGATCGACCGAAATCCGACCCCGCAGTCACCCGGATCCGACGGGCCCCCGAGTCCCGATCGGGAAGCATCAGGGGCCTGAGCACGCCCGGCTACAATCCGGGCAATGCTCGCCTCATCGGCTCACACCTGGCGCCTGGTCGCCGCCGCCCCGCCGCGTGAGGTGTTCGCGGTCATGGAGCAGATGATCGGCACGCCCCCGTACCGCTACGAGATCGTCGGCGAGACCGAGGCACGGATCATCGAGCACCGGCGCCGCGGCCTCTTCGGCCAGTGGAGCAAGCCCAGGGCGCGCATCCGCTGGGTGCGCTGCAGGGCGCTCGAGGGCACCGCGGGAACGTCGGTGGAGATCGAGGCGAGCTCCGGGGGCGGCCTCATCTTCAAGGCGATGGGCAAGGCGGATCTCGGCCCCTCGAGCCGGGCGCTGCAACTCATCCGCCTGCTCTCGTCGGGCGCAGCCGACGCGCGCACCGTCTACCGAGACCGGCGCATCCCACCCGGCCCGGTGACCCTGGTCGCGTCATGGGCGGGGATGCCCTACCGGCTGTTCCTGGAGCCGCGGCGCGATGCACTCCGGGGACGCGAGATCCTCACCGCGACCGAGGTCGAGGCGCTTCCCGAGCGCGTTGGTCAGTTCGTGAAGGTACGCGTTGCCGGCGCGGACGAAGGCTGGATCGAAAGCGACCAGATCGTCCCGGCGCCGGCCGTCTCGACCCGCGAAGCGCAGATCGAGACGGCGCGTTTCACCTGATAAAGCCGGTGATGGCTCGAGCCGCGGCTAGGCCGCGGTTAGCGCTCGTAAGTGGAGAGACCGCCGGGTGCGACGGTTTGCGCCTCTCTCCGAGTGGTGACCTGGCTCCCTGCGGTCAGAACTCCACCACAGCGCTGGTCGGGAGGGACGTTGTACTCGAAGAATCGTTCACTGGCGATGGTCCTCCTTTTGCCTGAGTGCCACGGCACCGCGTCCGCATGCGTCGTGTTCGAGGCGGGGCGGGTCCGGGCCGAGAGACGCCCTCAAAGTGTATCCCGGTTCGGGCGCGGATCGTGACCGGAACCGGTGATTCGCATCGGCCTCACCTGGACGACTTTCACCTGGGGGCGTCGGTGCAGACCGCCGACGGACACCATGCGGGCACCCTGCAACGCATCGTCGTCGACGGCGACTCGTGGGATCCTCGCGCACTGATCGTCAGGGAGACCGAATGGTTCTCGGGCCGCGTCCTGGCCCCGGGCGCAGGCATGATGGTCACCGAGGTCATCGTGCCGCTGCACGCGGTCGCCGAGGCCCATCCCGGGGAGATTCTGCTCAACCTGGACAAGCGCGCAACCCGGCGGTTGCCGCCATATCTGAGCTACCAGTACCAGCCACTGCAACGCGGTGACGGGCTGCGCTTCGCGACGGCGCTCGCCGGCGGTCAGCTGGGCGTGGGCCCGATGTTCCCTCGCCTGGACGAGGTCGCCGACAAGCGTGAGGGTGACATCGAGATCCGCCACGGGGAGAACGTCATGATCGGGCATGGCGGCGACAAGCTCGGCACCGTGCAGGATGTGCTCTTCGACGCGGGCGAGCTGGTGGGCATCGTGGTCAGGCCCTTGGGCCTCTTCAAGCACAACGTGGTCGTCCAGGTGCGCTTTCTCGACCGCAGCGACGACCTGGCGTTGTTCTTGCGGATGACCCCCGAGGACGTCGCCAGGCTCGCCGATTTCACCCCCGACTCCTGATCCTCAAAGCGGACGGCGGCCCATGAAACCCGTGTCGCGTGGGTGCCAGTGCGCGATCCGCTCCTCACCGAGCCGCCAGCACAGGTAGATCTGCTCGCCGTCGCGAACCGAAGCGAAATCAACGAGGCCGGTTTCCGGGTCGCGCAGGATCACCCCGAGATCCTCGACCTCGCCCGACAGGCGTTCCACGTCGACCGATGGTCCGGAGGCGGTCGCCGCCGCGGCGACGGATCCATTGGTGGACACCAAGTGCCGGCCACGTTCGGCGCCCTGTTCGACAGCCATGTGATGCGCTTGGGTGAGGGCTGTGAGCAGGTCGGTCAGCCGCGGGAGCAGAGCGGTCGCCTCGGCGTGCGTGAAGACCCGCTCCATGCCGCAACCATGCCAGACAGAGCGCCCCCGCCGCAGGGGTCAGTAGATGCCGAGCTCCAGCTGTGCCTCGTCGGAGGCCATGGTCCGCGGGTCCCACGGCGGCGTCCACACCAGGTTGATGTGCACGTCGCGGACGCCGGGAAGCGGGGCGCACACCGCATGCGCCTGGGTCTCGATGATCGGCCCCATCGGGCAGTACGGGGTGGTCAGCGTCATGTCGATGGTGAGCAGCCCGTCGTCGATGTTGGTGCCGTAGATCAGCCCGAGCGACACGATGTCGATGCCGATCTCGGGGTCGTACACCTCGCTCAGGGCAGCGCGGATCAGCTCGTCGGAGGCTTTGGCCTCGGGCTGTGCGGCGGGCTCCGTGGGGGTCATCTCGTTGTCCTCGTTGCGGTTTCGCTCAAGCCCTCGAGGAGCGCGTTCCATACCAGGGTCGCGCATTTGACCCGCACCGGGTAGGCGCGCACCCCACGCAGGGCCTCGAGATCGCCGATGTCGTCGGCGTCGGTGACTGTGGCCCCGTCCCCGGTGAGCATGTGGCGAAACTGCTCGGCGAGCTGCGTGGCGTCAGCGACAGGCATCCCCATCACTGCCTCGCAGAGCATGCTCGCGGAGGCCTGGCTGATCGAGCAGCCGCGACCGGTGAAGCCGATCGCCGCCACCCTGCCATCGTCGAGCCGGTAGCTCAGATCGATCTCGTCGCCACAGAGGGGGTTGTTCGCCTCGATGACCCGGTCGGCAGGGTCCACTGTCTGGTGGTGGCGAGGATTGCGGTAGTGGTCGAGGATGATCTCGCGATAGAGGTCGTCGTCGACCGGCGTGTACCTGACTGCCATGGACCCATCGTAGTCCAACCGTTGCGCTGCAAAACCTGCGAGCGGAGCCCGAGAATGCCCGCATGGCTCGCCCCCGCTTTCGTGCGCGCCCGGGCGGGCAGCGGGCCGACCCCGCATTCTGGCTGCTGATCGGTCAGATGGTCATGTTCACGGGTGTCGCCGCCGTGTTCCCGATCGCACCGTTGTACGTCGCCCACCGGGGCGGCAACTCGATAGCGGTGGCGATCTTCATCGCCGGTCCGCTGGTCGCCAACACGCTCGTCCAGGTGCCGGCGGGGCGGCTCTGCGACCGCTGGGGCCGTAAGCCGTTCCTGGTTGGACCACGGTTGGTCTACGCGGTGCTGGCGCTCCTCCTGTTCCTCGACATCGGCTCACTGCCGGTGCTCACCGCCCTGCGCATCCTCATGGGCGCCTGCGCGGGTGCGTATGTCCCGGCGCTTCGGGCGGCGCTCACCGATCTCAGCGCCCCCGACGAGCGCGCCCAGCGGTTCTCCCAGCTGCAGGCGTACGAGATGGTCGGGCTGCTCGTCGGCCCGCTGATCGGAGGGGCGGCCGCGCTCTGGCGCGACTCCGCGGTCTTCGGCGTCACCGGGTTGTCGATGTTCATCGGCATCGGGCCGATGCTCCGGGTCCCTGAGACCCGCGCGACCCGCGAGATCAGAGTCACCAAAAAAGAGCCGTTTCGCTGGTGGCGGCTTCGCGGCATCGTTGTCCCCATCGCCGCGCTCTTCACCGTCGGGACGATCTGGTCGATGTACGACGTGGTCTGGCCGCAGTATCTCGCCGCCCGCGGCAACAGCCCGCTGGTCATCGGGCTTTCGGTGAGCATCTTCGCACTGCCGATCCTCGTGCTCGCGCGAGCGGGTGGGCGGCTTGCCGATCGAGCCGACCGGCGCAAGCTGGTCACCGCCGGGTTGCTGGCGGTGGCCGCGTGCGCGGCAACCTATCCCTTCCTGCGATTGCTCGCGGTGATCCTGGTGATCGGGGCCATCGAAGCGATCGCCACGGTGATCCTCGAGCCGACCCTTTTCGCGGTCATCGGCGACAGCACCCCGGTCCAGCTCCGCGGACGCGCCATGGGGCTGGGCGGTCTGTTCCAGTTCTCGGGCATGGCGTTCGGCGCGGCGGTGCTGGGGTCGCTCTACGGGGTCAATGCCGGGCTGCCCTTCTGGGGTGGGAGCGGCATCCTCTTTGGCGGGGCGCTGGTCTGCGCGCTCTGGCTGCCGGGCCGCACCGCGGTTGCATCTCATGTGACCCAGCCCGCGGCCTTCCCGGTGCTCGAGCGTGAGCAGGGGTAGCCGCGTGCGCCCCGTGGCGACCGCCCTGCTCCTCGGGCACGGGGCTTCGGGGACCTCGGCTTCGATGCGTCCCTGGGTCGAGGCGCTCGCCGCCCTGGGCGTCGTGGCCGAGGCACTCGACCTGCCTCGTTCAAGCTCGGAACGCGCGGTCGGCGTGTTCCGCGAAGCCCTCCAGACGCGTCCCGACGCCGCTATCGGCGGCCATTCCTATGGCGGCCGTATGGCCAGCCTGATCGCCGCGGAGCAGCCGATCGCCGCACTGGTCCTGCTCAGCTACCCGCTGCACCGTCCCGGGCACCCCGACGAGCTGCGGTCCGGTCACTGGCCCCGTATCGAGTGTCCCGTGCTGCTCCTGTCCGGGGAACGCGATCCCTTTGCGAAGATCGACCTGCTGCGCCGCGAGGTGGGCAGCCTGCGCAGCGCGGAGCTGGTCACCTATCCCGGCCTCGGCCATGGGCTGCTCGCGGTGCGTGACGACGCGGCCGCGCGCATCGCCGCGTTCCTTCTCCGCCGGCGCTAGACGCGGAAGACCCGGCGCACCTCGCCCAATCCTTCGCCGAGTGCGTCGATCTCCTCGTGAGTCGTGTAGAGATACACCGACGCCCGTGCCATCGACGAGACGTCGTAGCGCGCCATCAGCGGCTGCGCGCAGTGATGTCCCGCGCGCACGGCGATGCCACGACGGTCGAGGATCGTGCCGACGTCGTGCGCGTGCACATCGGCGAGGTTGAAGCTCACCACGCCGCCGCGCGCCTCGAGGTCGCGAGGCCCGAAGATCGTGATATCGCCAACTTCGTCCAAAACGTCAAGGAGGTGACGGGTCAACGACATCTCGTGCGCGTGGATGCGATCGCGATCGATCCCGTCGACGTAGTCGCAGGCTGCCGCGAGCCCCACTGCGCCGGCGACATCAGGCGTGCCCGCCTCGAATTTATGGGGCACGGTGTTCCAGGTGCTGCGCTCGAGGGTGACGCGGCTGATCATGCTGCCTCCACCGAGGAACGGTGGCATCCGCTTGAGCAGCTCCGGGCGTGCCCAGAGTGCCCCGATCCCCATCGGTCCGCACATCTTGTGACCGCTGAAGGCGATGAAGTCGCAGTCGAGCTCGCGCACCGACACCTGCATGTGCGGCACCGACTGGGCGGCGTCGACGCACACCAGCGCACCGGCCGCGTGCGCGCGCGCGCTGATCGCTCTGACGTCGTTGATGGTGCCCAGGACGTTGGACTGATGACCGAGCGCCACCAGCTTCGTGGGCGGCGCGAGCAGGGCGTCGAGGGTGCTGAGGTCGAGACGACCGTCGCTGTCGATGTCGATCGCGGCGAGCTCCAGCCCGCGGCGCTCGGCGGCGAGCTGCCACGGCACCAGGTTGCTGTGGTGCTCCATGACCGTGACCACGATCCGGTCCCCGGGCTCGAGCAACTGGGTCGCGTACGAGGACGCGACCAGGTTGATCGCCTCGGTGGTGTTGCGCACGAACACCACTCCGTCACTCGGCGCATCGATGAACGCGGCGACCCGTGCTCGGGCGCGTTCGAAGGCATCCGTGGCGTCGTTGCCGAGGGTGTGCACGCCCCGGTGCACGTTGGCATTGCTGGTCGCGTAATAGGCGTCGACCGCCTCGGTCACCGCGCGCGGTTTCTGTGATGTCGCCGCGGAGTCCAGGTAGACGAGCCTGTGAGCGCCGATCTGGCGGTCGAGGATGGGAAAGTCGGCACGAATGCGGGCGACGTCGAGCCCGCCCGGGGCTGCGACCGGGGCGGTCATTGCGCTGCTACCTCGTCGGCCAGGGCGACGCGCAGCCTGCCGTCATCGGTGGTCTCGACGCGGTGCGCCCGGACCGGCTCGACGGCCGGGAGCGAGAGCGGATCTCCGGTCCGGAGGTCGAAGCTCGACCCGTGCAGCGGGCACTCGATGACGCAGCGTTCGATGTCGAGGTCACCCTCGCTCAGCGACGCTTCGGCGTGACTGCAGGTGTCGTCGAGCGCGTAGTACGACCCCTCGACGTTGAAGATGGCCACCGGGACTCCGTCGATCTCGACGCGCGCCGCGCACCCCGGCGGGATGTCGCCGGCGCGGGCCACGTCGACCCACCCGTCGCTCATGCGCCGCTCGCGGCGACCCCGGCCACGGAGGCGCCGGCGATCTCCGCGTCGAGCAACGTGCCTGCGAGCTCGGCGAACCCGCGATGCGGGACGCGGTCGAGCACGTCGTCCATGAATCCGCGCACGATCAGCGAGCTCGCCTCCTCGGGAGGAACCCCGCGAGCCATGAGATAGAAGCGCTGGTCGGAATCGATGTGGCCGGCGGTGGCGCCGTGGCCGCACTTCACGTCGTTGGCGCGGATCTCGAGCCTCGGAATCGAGTCGGCCTTGGCGCCCTGGCTGAGCAGGAGGTTGCGGTTGGCCACATAGCCGTCGGCGTGCACCGCCGAGGGGGCGACGTCGATCATGCCGCCGTACACGGAGCGAGCCTGGTCGCGCACCGCCACCTTGAGTAGGAGATTGCTGCGCGTCTCGGCGCCGCGATGGGCCTGGAGGGACTGGTGGTCGATGTGCTGGGTGCTGTCGCCGAAGCAGATGCCGAGGATGTCGGCCTCACTGCCGATGCCGTCGAGCAAGACCTCCCACCACACCTTCTGCAGACGTGAGCCGAGTGTGATCCCGGTGAAGCGCAGCCTGGCGTTGGCGTCGAGCACGGCCCGCTGCACCGCGACGTGCCAGACACCCCCGCCCCACTGCTGGACCGTGCAGTAGTCGAGGCGCGCGTCGCGGCCGGCGGAGAGCAGCACCATGGCGTCACTGAACATCGGCGCGGTGCCCGCCGGCGATGCGTACGTGTCGATGACCGTGAGCGACGCACCCTCGTCGAGCAGGACCGCCGTGCTCGGGAACACCGCGACGTCCGATCCTGACGCGGCATGCGCGATCCATACCGGGGCCAGCGCCTGGACCCCTCGCGGGACGTACACGAATGCGCCGCCGCGCCAGAGCGCGTTCCACAGGGCTGCGAACTTCGACTCGTCGACGCGTACCGCGGTGAGCGCACGCTGGACGAGCTCGGGATGCAGCGTCGCGGCCTCCTCGAGGCTGGTGACGATGATCCCCTGGGCGAGCAGTGTATCGGCGCCGTCGATGATCGTCGAGGACGGACCGTCGAAGATCAGCGCCGCGTCCGGCGCTGCGCTGTCACGCTGGGCGCGCATGGCGTCGAGGACGGTGCTGTCGACATTCTCCAGAGGCGCGAAACGCTCGGGATGCAAGCCGGAGATGTCGGTGCGTCGCCAGTCCTCGTCGCTGTGCGATGAGGGCATGGGCAGCGCCTCGTAGGCATCCCAGGCAATGCGGCGGCGTGCCGCAAGCCATGTCGGGGATGAAGCCGCCCGGGCCGCCGCGACCTCAGGCCCCAGCGCCGCTGTGGGCTCTGCGGCCAGCGGAGTCGTCACCCGATCGCACCCTCCATGGAGAGCGCGAGCAGACGGTTGAGCTCCACGGCGTATTCCATCGGCAGTTCCTTGACGAAGGGCTCGAAGAAACCGTTGACGATGAGCGCGGTGGCGTCCTGCTCGGTGATGCCGCGCGAGGTCAGGTAGAAGATCTGGTCCTCACCGACCTTGCTGACGCTCGCCTCGTGGCCGATGGTGACGTCCGGGTTCTCGATGTCCATGTAGGGATAGGTGTCGCTGCGCGATTCCTCGTCGAGGAGGAGCGCATCGCAGCGCACGCTCACCTTGACGTTGTGCGCCTTCGGCAGGACCTTGATGTGACCGCGGTACGACGTGCGCCCGCTGCCCTTGCTGATCGAACGCGAGACGATGTTGCTGGTGGTGTTCGGAGCCACGTGGATGGCCTTGCTGCCCGCATCTTGGTGCTGACCGTCGCCGGCGAACGCCGCGCTCATCACCTCGGCGTGGGCGCGCTCACCCATCAGGTACACCGAGGGGTACTTCATGGTCACCTTCGACCCGAGGTTGCCGTCGATCCATTCGACGGTCGCGTCCTCGTTGGCGATGGCGCGCTTGGTGACCAGGTTGTAGACGTTGTCCGACCAGTTCTGGATGGTGGTGTAGCGGATCTTCGCGCCCTTGTGTGCGACCAGTTCGACGACGGCGCTGTGCAGCGAGTCGCTCGAGTAGTTGGGCGCCGTGCAGCCCTCGATGTAGTGGACCGACGACCCCTCGTCGGCGATGATCAGGGTGCGTTCGAACTGGCCCATGTTGTCGCTGTTGATCCGGAAGTACGCCTGGAGCGGGATGTCCACCTTCACGCCGGGGGGGACGTAGACGAAGGATCCGCCCGACCACACCGCGCTGTTGAGCGCCGCGAACTTGTTGTCGTTCGGGGGAATCACAGTCCCGAAATACTTCCGGAACAGATCCTCGTGTTCGCGCAGCCCGGTGTCGCAGTCGCTGAAGAGCACGCCCTGCTTCTCCAGGTCTTCGCGGATGCTGTGGTAGACGACCTCGGAGTCGTACTGGGCGCTCACCCCGGCGAGAAACTTGCGCTCCGCCTCCGGGATGCCAAGCCGGTCGAAGGTGTTCTTGATGGAATCAGGAACGTCGTCCCAGGAGCGGCTCATCTCCTCGACGGGCTTGACGTAGTAGTAGATGTTCTCGAAGTCGAGGCCGGAGAGATCGGCGCCCCAGTTCGGCATCGGCCGCTTGCGGAAGTGGTCGAGCGCCTTGAGCCGGAACTTCAACATCCATTCGGGCTCGTTCTTGTGCTGGGAGATCGACGCCACCACCTCAGGAGACAGACCTTTTGCCGTGCGGAAGACGGAGACGTCGATGTCGGAAAAGCCGTACTTGTAGTCTTTGGTCAGCTCGCGAGCCTGAACGGCCATGCGAATCCTCCTACGCCGTGGCGGCTGCGGCCGTCCCGAGTATTGGTTCGTAGCCCCCGCGCTCGATCTGCCGCGCCAGGTCCGCCCCGCCGGAGGTGACCACGCGCCCGTCATGAAGGACGTGCACGCGGTCCGGGTGAAGGTGTTCGAGGATACGTGGGTAATGGGTGATCACGAGCACACCCATGTCGGGCCCGCAGAGTCGCATCACGCCGTCGGCGACGGTGCGCAGCGCGTCGACGTCCAGGCCGGAGTCGGTCTCGTCGAGGATCGCGAGCTTGGGTCGCAACATCGCCAGCTGGAGGATCTCGGAGCGCTTCTTCTCACCACCTGAGAAGCCGTCGTTGATGTAGCGAGAACGGAAGCTCTCATCAATCTTGAGCTCCTGCATCTCCTGGCTCAGCCTGTTGAGGAACTCGCGTGCCGGCATCTCCTTGCCCTGGGCTCGAAGCGCCGCGCGAAGGAAGTTGACGGTGGTCACCCCCGGGATCGCGGTGGGGTACTGGAAGCAGAGGAACAGACCGAGGCGCGCGCGCGCGTCGGCTGTGAGGGGGAGCAGGTCCTCGCCCGCGAAGGTCGCCGAACCGGCGGTGACGGCGTACTTCGGGTGCCCCATGAGCGTGTAGGCGAGGGTGCTCTTGCCGGAGCCGTTCGGGCCCATGAGCGCGTGCACCTCACCCTGAGCGACCTCGAGGTCGACCCCCTTGAGGATCTCCTTGCCCTCGACGGTTGCATGCAGCCCGCTGACCGAGAGGACGGCTCGGCTCACCGTCGCGCCTCGGGGGGCGCAGGAGCCATCGCCTCGATCAGCGACTGATCAGCAACCAGCTCGGCGAGAGTCGTCTGGCTCAGGACGGCATCGATGCTCTGCTTGAGACGCAGCCAGAGCGCGCGCGAGGCACACTCGCCTTCACGCTGGCACGCCCCGGTCACGTAGCCATGAGCCACGCACTCGACCGGCGCGACCTCGCCCTCGATCACGGTGATGACGTCGAGGACGCTCACCTCGCTGGCGGGGCGCGTCAGCGAATACCCGCCGTGGACGCCTCGGGTGCTCTCGACCAGGCCGCCGCGACGCAACTGCGACGCGAGTTGCTCGAGATACGCCAGTGGAAGGTGTTCGACGCGGGCGACCTCGGCGATGCTCAGCGGGCCGGTGCCGTACGCCTTGGCGAACTCGGTCATCATGCGCAGCCCGTAGTGGGCCTTGGAGCTGACGCGCATCGAGAACGAGGCAGCAGGCGGGGCGCCGGGTTCAGACGTGTGCCGGTGCGCGGTGCGCCGTCCCCCACCCTGAAGAATTCCGACTGTCATGGTCAGGATTATACAACGACCGGCCCGGACTCCGAGAAGGGGAATGTGCCCGCCTGAGATATTCTCGGCGACGCTCATGCCCTCAGTCCATCCCCGCAGCGGGCGTTGCCTCGCGCTCGCCGGAACCGTGGCCACCGTGCTGCTGGCCGCCTGCGGTGGATCCCCCAGCCCTAGCTCGCCGACGGCGACGCCCCTCTCGGTGGCTCAGATCCAGGCGCGCTACACGTCGGCTGCCACGCAGTACAACCGCAGTGAGACCGAGAATGCGGTGACCGAGAACGCGGCCTGCGACGTGGTCAGCCCCACCGCGGCACTCAGCGCCTGCCAGACCGCGCTGGGACGGCAGCGCCAGGCCACCATCGCGTTTGACAACGCGCTCCGGGCCATACCCTTCACCGGCGCCGCCGCGACCGACGTGAGCCATCTGCTCAGCGACGACGCTGCCATCGAAACCCTGCTCGAACAGGCGGCGACGGCCCCAAGCCTCGCGACCACCGCGAGCGTTCAGCAGCAGATCATCCCGCTGCTCGCCACCGCGGCGACCACGGCCACCATGGTGCGCACCGACATCGGACTGCCGGCACCGACCTGACCGGGCGCTTCAGCCGGCCTGGCCGGCGGCTCCGACGGGGGAGCGCGCCCGGACCTGCTCCACGGTGTCGGCGATGAGCGCCGCGGCCACGTCGACGTCCTCCATGGTCGTGTCGCGCCCGGTGGTGCAGCGCAGCGCCCCGGCGGCGAGGTCGTCCGGGTAGCCCATCGCGCGGAGCACGTGCGAGGGGAGTGGCGCCCCGCTCGCGCACGCCGAACCGGCGGAGGCCGCCACCCCCGCCATGTCGAGGGCCGCGAGCAGAACGTCGCTGCGCACGCCGGCGAACGCGAAGCACGCGAAGCCTGCCGCGACCGGCGCCCCGGGACCGGTGACGATCGCGTCGGGGACCCGCGCGGTCACCCCTGCCACCAGGCGACTGCACAGGGCCGCTTGGCGGGCTGTCTCGGCGTCGCGAAGCTGCTCGGCGAGATCGGCCGCTGCGGCGAAGCCGACGACCCCCGCAACGTTCTCGGTGGCACTGCGGCGGTTGCGCTCCTGGCCCCCTCCGGTGCTCTGGGCGGCGACCGCGACGCCGTGTCGGATCCAGAGCGCCCCGACCCCCTTGGGCCCGTAGACCTTGTGAGCGGACAGCGAGAGCATGTCGACCCCGAGCGACCCCGGGACCACCGGGATGCGGCCGAGCGCCTGGACGGCGTCGGAGTGCACCAGGGTCCAGGGGTTGCGCCGCCGAACCGCGTCAGCGATCGCCGCCACGTCCTGAACGATGCCCGTTTCGTTATTGACGAGCATGACTGAAACTAGGACGGTGTCCGGGGTCACCGCATCGGCCACCGAGTCTGGGGACACCCGGCCGTTGCGGTCGCAGCCGGCGATTGTCAAGGTCGCGGTCCCGGTATCCTCGAGACGTCGCGCGGTCTCGAGCACGGCATCGTGCTCGATGGCGCTGACCACGATGTGGCGGCCGTGCTCCGCGCCCCAGCGCTCCAGCACGCCACGGAGCGCGAGGTTGTCGGCCTCCGTCCCGGACCCCGTGAAGACGATCTCTCGCTGCGCGCAATTGAGCAGTGCCGCGAGGCGGTCGCGAGCGCCATCCACGGCGGCGCGGGCCGCCCGCCCGGCGCGGTGCACCGACGACGGGTTTCCGTGTGTTGTAGTCAGATATGGCAGCATCTCGTCGAGGACCGCGCGCGCGACCGGCGTGGTGGCGGCGTGATCCAGATCGATTGCGGTCATGCCGGAGCACCATGTGACGACGGTTCGATCGCGGCGCGCACGCGCGCGACCACGGAGTCGGTGAAGTCCGAGGTCGACGCGTTGCCGCCGAGGTCGGCGGTGGCGATCCCCGCCCGGAGCGCCTCGAAGACCGCGTCGCGGACGACCGTCGATACGGCCTGGCATCGCGCGTCCGTCGCGAATCCCAGCAGGGCGGCGGCGGCCAGGATCATCGCCATCGGGTTGGCGACGTTCTTGCCTTCGAGCGCAGGCGCCGTCCCGTGCGGGGCCTCGGCCATCACCACGGTGGGGACCAGGGCGTCGTCATCGAAGCCGAGGAGCAGCGATTCGGCGCCGGCGATGCTGCCGAAGAGCGGCAGGACCAGGTCGCTGAGGCAATCACCGTCGCGATTGAGCGCCGGGATGACCAGCGCGTCACCCGCCCGGCTGAAGAGCAGCGCATAGGTCGCGTCGATGAGCTGTGGCTCGTAGTCGACGCCGGGGTGGCGCGCCGCCGCGGCGTCGAGCTCCTCCTTGAACATGCCCTCGTAGATCCTCGACACCGTGAACTTGGGACCGCCGAACACTCGCGCACGGGTGCGTGCCGCGTGCACGAACGCGAACTCCGCCACCGCCCGGCACGTCGATCGCGAGATGTGCTCTGTGCGGTATGCGACCTCGTCACCGCCGCTGGGCTCACGCCACTCGCGGGCGTTGTACGCGTCATCGACCGCCATGCGGACGATGCTGATCGGGGCGCTCACCCCGGCGATCCCCGCGACGCCCGGGATGCGCTGCCCGGTGCGCAGGATGACGCGGCCACCGACCCGCTCACGAAGCAGCGCGTTCGGGCTGCCGATGTCGTCGCGGTCGGTCGGCGTCACGGTCGCCGCCTTGAGCCCGAATCCGGCATCGCGCATCGCGTCCGCCGCGTCGGCGACCACGCCGTTTCGCGTCGCGCGCCGGTGCGCGAGTGAGAGATCGAATGTCTGCAGCTCGAGGTCGAGCCCGGTGACCTCGGGTGCGATCACGCGCAGGGACTCGTCGAGGAGCTCCTGGCCGGTTTGATCGCCGCGCAGCACGACGATGGTGGTGCTCACCCGCGAAAGGGTACGTCGTGGCGTCATCGCGCCCACGCGGTGGCTGCCAGCGGTCCCCGCGATGGCATCATCGCCGCGTGCCGAACTCGGTGACATCTCGCGACGACGAGCAGGAGCACCGCCCCGGCGCGGTGCTCTTCGTCTACACCTGGGACCTGGCGCTCGCCATACTCGCGCTCTTCGGAGCGCTGGCTCCCTTCGCAGGAGCCGTGCAGAGCAGCACCGGCGCCAAGCCGATCCCGCTCGCGGCACAGGTGATCGCAGCGGTGTCCTCGGCGTCCTACGCGGCGACGCTGATCATCATCGCCGCGCTCCTGACCCGGCGATCGGCCTGGGTGCGCCTGACCCAGATCGGGACCCTGGGCACCGCAATCGTCCTCGCGGCCATCTCGATCGCGGTCGGCGTCCTGGTGGGCAACGGCATCGGGCTGACGGCGCTGCTGGTCACGCTGTTCTTCGTCCTCCTCGACGTGCTCGCCATCGTGGTGATGACCGAGCGACGGGTCGTGAGCTGGTACGACCAGCGTGCGAGCATCCCCGTCTACGTCCGGGCGACGCTGGTGCTCTGGGTCACCGGCAGCGTCACGACCATCGTCGTCAGCGCGGTCCTGCACTGATCCCGGGTCGCGCCGCGGGCCTCAGATATAGGTGAGGAGGTCCTCGACGATGTCGACCAGCTCGTCGTTGCGCACCGGCTTCATCATCACGGCGGCGGCCCCGAGCTGCTGCGCACGTTCCCGCGCGGGTACGTCCCCGGCGGCGGTGAGGATGACCACCCCCGCGCGGGGATGCTCGGGGGCGAACCGGATGGCCTGGAACAGTTCGAGCCCGTCGGTGTCGAGTGAGGTGTCGAGGATGAGGACGTCGGGTTCGAACATGTGGAGCTCGTCGCGCACCTCGCGCATCGCTCGTGCCCAGCGCACCTCGTGGCCGATCAGCGTGAAGCGGTTGATCACCTGCTGGGCGACCGCGGCCTCATCCTCTGCGATCAGGATGCGGGCGCGGGCTGGCGGCATCGCTCGAATCCTAGGGCTCCGGTGCCCCGGCCTGCCCGGCCCCTCGCCGGCTCATAGCCTCCGCGTACACTGACGGCGGCGATGCCGCTGCCACCTCACGTCCTGATCGGCACCGAGCGGGCCCGTCGAGGGTTCTTCCCCGGCAACCGATTGACCCGCTGGCTCAATCGTCCGACCCGAAATCGCCACGAGACAGCTGTAGCCGCGAGCGCCGCTTCGACCGCGACCGCGCCGCAACCGGATGCATCGCAGGTCGACGTTGAGACCCGCGCATTCTGGGCGGGGAGCGAGACCGCCACGGTCACGTCCCGGCGCGCGGCCGCGCTCGTCGACGCCCACGAACGCGGCCGTGGACCC
>Ga0209219_1000018_pt1 | contig 79022 bp, 68 predicted proteins | sample BlaSpr_A8_OM1_M1_FD_187973 | JGI IMG/M metagenome (GOLD analysis project Ga0209219, IMG submission 187973) | Forest soil microbial communities from Thunder Bay, Ontario, Canada - Black Spruce, Ontario site 2_A8_OM1_M1 (SPAdes) (version 2) | ecosystem: Environmental > Terrestrial > Soil > Boreal... | reverse complement strand
GCTCACCCGCCAGCGACGCGGTGCCGGTCGCAACCGGCGAGCCTCAGGCGCCCGAGGTGGGTGGTGACCCGGAGGTGCCGGGTGCCGACGCCGGCGCGGGAGCGGCTCCCGGCGCCTGACCGTATGTGGCGTTGGTGATGGCGCTGAAGTCGACCTTCGGCGGCTCGCCGACGGTGGCGCGCTGGGCTGGATCGATGTTGAAGAACTCGGCGTTCTGGAAGTGGAACAGGTTGGCGATCACGTTGGAGGGGAAGGACTGGACGCGGCGGTTGAACTGCTGGACGTAGGCGTTGTAGGTCTGCCGCGCGGCCTGGATCCGATCCTCGGTGTCCGACAGAGTCGCCTGGAGCTGGAGGAAGTTCTGGTTGGCCTTCAGCTCGGGGTACGCCTCGGCGACCGCGAAGAGGTGGCCGAGGGCCATCTGGAAGGGACCTTCAGCCGCGGCCGCGGCCGCCGGTCCCTGCGCGTTCATCCCCGCGGCGCGCGCCTGGGTAACCTCCTCGAACACGCCGCGCTCGTGGGCGGCGTAGCCCTGCACCGTCGAGACCAGGTTGGGAATGAGGTCGTAGCGGCGCTTCAGTTCCGTGTCGATGTTGGCCCACGAATTCTGGATGGCGTTGCGCTGGGAGACGAAGCCGTTGTACGAGACCATCACGCCGAGCGCGATGACCACGATGACGGCGAGGACGATGATCAGGGCTATCACGAACGTCTCCTTCGGGGCGGGGGATTGGCTGCGGGACTAAGGGTACCGCGCCGAGAGTCGGCGCCAAACACGAGCGCCGATCAGTCCCTCATCAGCTGACGGAGCACGAGCGGCAGGATGCCGCCATTTCCCAGGTATTCCACATCTGTCTCGCTGTCGAGGCGGCAGACGGTGTCGAAGTCGATGGCGGACTGGTCAGATCTGCGCGCGCTCACCCGAACGTTCGAACCCGGCGTGGCAGCTGCGACGCCGCGAATCGTGTACACCTCGGTGCCGTCGAGACCAAGCGTTTCGGCGTTCTCGCCGTCGCGGAACCGCAGCGGCAGGATGCCCATGCCGACCAGGTTGCTGCGATGGATGCGCTCGTACGACACCGCGATGACCGCGCGCACCCCCTGGAGGAGTGGACCCTTGGCGGCCCAGTCGCGCGACGACCCGGAGCCGTACTCGCGGCCGGCGATGACGATCAGGGGCACGCCTGCCTCTCGATATTTCTCGGAGGCGTCGAAGATCGTCATCAGCGCTCCGTCGGGGAGGTGCGCGGTCCATCCGCCCTCCTTGTCGCCGGCGAGCTGATTGCGCAGGCGGATGTTGGCGAAGGTGCCGCGCACCATCACGTCGTGGTTGCCGCGGCGAGCGCCGTAGGTGTTGAAGTCGCGCGGCTCGACGCCATGTGCGCGGAGGTATTCTGCGGCGGGACTCGTTCCGGCGATGCTTCCCGCCGGCGAGATGTGGTCGGTGGTGATCGAGTCGCCGAGCAACGCCAGCACGCGCGCATCGAGGATGTCCGCGGGTGCCTCTGGCTCGGGCGACATGCCGACGAAGTACGGTGGTTCGCGCACGTACGTCGACTCGGGGTCCCAGTCGAAGAGCGCGCCGGTCGGGGACGGGAGCTGCTGCCAGTGTTCGTCGCCGTCGAAGATGCGCGCGTACTCGCGCGTGTACAGGTCACTGCCGATGGCATCGACGACCGTCCTGGTCACCTCGTCATTGCTCGGCCAGATGTCCTGCAGGTACACGGGTTTTCCGTCGTGCCCGGTGCCGAGCGAGTCGGTGGTGAGGTCGATGTCGAGGTGTCCCGCGAGCGCGTACGCAACCACCAGCGGGGGAGACGCGAGATACGCGGCCTTGACCTGCGGATGGATGCGGCCCTCGAAATTGCGGTTGCCGCTGAGCACCGCCGCGACCGTCAGGTCCTCCGCGTCGATGCGGTTGGCGACGACCTCGGGCAGCGGTCCGCTGTTGCCGATGCACGTTGTGCAGCCGTAGCCGACCAGGTTGAATCGAAGCTGCTCGAGGGAGCCGAGCAGGCCGGCGCGTTCGAGGTAGTCGGTGACCACGCGCGAGCCCGGTGCCAGTGACGTCTTGACGTAGTCGGGGGGCATCAATCCACGCGCGACCGCGTTGCGCGCGAGCAGACCGGCAGCGACCATCACCGCGGGATTGGACGTGTTGGTGCACGAGGTGATCGCCGCGATCACCACCGATCCGTCGCGAACCAGGTCGGCATCGCTTGGTCCGTTGGGCACCGGGGTCGGAGCGTTGCCGTTGGGATCGATGCCGCCCTCCTCGACGAGGCGCGGCACCTCCCCCTCGGCGGTGACGTCACTCGAGGCGCGGTCAGGGCGCTGCTTCCAGACATCGGTGAACGATTCCCAGACATCCGGCAGCGCGACCCGGTCCTGCGGGCGTTTGGGCCCGGCAACGCTCGGCACCACGCTGGCGAGGTCGAGCTCGAGCATCTCGCTGAAGGTCGGGATCTCGGAATCGTCATTGCGGAACATGTCCTGTTCCTTGGCATAGCGCTCGACCAGGTCGATGTGCTCCGGGTCGCGGCCCGAACCCCGAAGGTATTCGAGCGTCCGCGCGTCGATGGGGAAGAGCGACGCGGTGGCGCCGAACTCCGGCGACATGTTCGAGAGCGTCGCGCGGTCGGGAACCGACATCGAGGAGAGCCCGCTGCCGCAGAACTCGACGAACTTGTTGACCACGCCGTGGCGGCGAAGCATCTCCGTGAGCGTGAGCACAAGGTCGGTGGCGGTGGTCCCGGCCGGCAGCGCGTTGTGGAACCGGACGCCGACCACCACCGGGGCGAGCAGGAAGAGCGGCTGGCCGAGCATGCACGCCTCGGCCTCGATGCCACCGACGCCCCAGCCGAGCACGCCGATGCCGTTCACCATGGGCGTGTGGGAGTCGGTGCCCACCAAGGTGTCGGGCAGCGCCATGCGCACGCCGTCCACGTCGCGCACCTGGACGACCTGCGCAAGGTATTCGAGGTTGATCTGGTGGACGATGCCCATCCCCGGTGGGACAACGCGAAAGCCCCGAAACGCCTGCTGCGCCCATCTGAGCAGCGAGTAACGCTCCCGGTTGCGCTCGTACTCTCGGGCGATGTTCCGCTCGTACGCTTCGCGATTCCCGAAAGCGTCGACCTGCACCGAGTGATCGACGACGAGGTCGACCGGGACCAGCGGATCGATGCGGAGCGGGTCGCCGCCGGACCGCGCGACCGCGGCGCGCATCGCCGCGAGGTCGACGACCGCAGGGACGCCGGTGAAGTCCTGGAGGAGCACCCGGGCAGGCATGAAGGCGCGCTCGCGGTCTGCTTCCGAAAGAGTGCCATCCCAGCTCGCGATCGCCTCGACATCGCCGTCGCGCACCGAGGGCGCGGCGGCGTTGCGCAGGCTGTTCTCGAGGAGGATCTTCACTGTCACCGGGAGTCGCGATACGTCACCGATGCCGCGTTCGGCGAGCGCGCCGAGGCGGTGATACGCAACCCCGGGCACGAGCTGCGCCATAGTGCCGTACGGGTCGCTGCCAGCCATCAAACCCATCTTCGCACCCGGCCCCGGCAGGACGCGCCGAACCGCAGCGCCGGATGTCGCACAGCGGAGAACCACCCTTCCTTAACGACTTGTGAACAACTCTCGGGCACGCGTCGCTATTCTTCTGGTCTGATCAGGCGCATCAGGGGGTTTCCCAATCGTGGCCAGCAGCCAGAAAGCTGACGTCCGCCCGGAGCATCAGCTCTACCACGCGTACACGACCGAGGTCGACCAGACTCGTACCAACGTCCACTACGAGCAACCGCCGGAATTCTTCCTGCTCATCACCGGCGGAGAGTGGAACGTCTACTCGGCCAACCTGTGGGACCCGGGCACCGAGGATGACACCGCCTCCCAGGAGGCGAAGCTCAACCTGATCGCGCGCCTTGCCGGGCTCGAGAAGGGCATGCGTGTCATCGACGTGGGGGCCGGCTGGGCCGGACCGCTGACCTACCTGTGCGACACCTACGGGCTCACCGGCACCGGGCTGACCCTGTCGCCGACCCAGAAGGGCTACGCCGATCAGCGGATCGCGCGGCGCGGCACCGACGCGAAGATCGTCCTCAGCCACTGGGAGGACTACACGCCGCCCGAGAAGGTCGACGCGATCTACACCGACGAGGTCATCGTCCATTTCTTCAACCTCGGCGGGTTTTTCGCGCAGTGCCACGAATGGCTGAAACCCGGCGGCGTGATGATCAACAAGGAGTTGCACCTCAAGCATCCGCGTCATGCGAAGCTCGATCGCGGCGGTGAGTTCGTCAGTCAGATCTATGGCGACACCGGCAACTACCGGACCCTCGCGGAGGAGTTGCGTCTCGCCAACGATGTGGGGTTCGACATCGAGCGGGTGCACCACATCGAGCGGCAGCACTACGAGACGACCATCGACCACTGGCTCTCCAACATGCACAAGCACGCCGATCAGCTCAAGGAGATGGTCGGCGATCAGCACTACCGCGACTTCAGGGTCTACCTGCGGCTCGCCCGCCACATCCAGCGCAACGTGACCCTCGACGTCGTGGTCTGCCGCAAGTTCTCCTGAGCGAGGACCGGCTGATCAAGCCGGGGTCGACAGCTGCGCAAGGTACGAGGTGAGATGGGTGTAGGCGCCGGTCGCGAGCAGCACGCCGAGCGCCACGGTGATCACACCCCCCGCCAGCGTGAGGGGGCGGACGAACCGGTTGAGGCGGCGGGGGAGGTCGGGGAGTGAGGCCCAAACCAGCGCAACCGCGATGAAGGGCAGCCCGAGCCCGAGCGAGTAGACGACCAGGAGGAGCGCGCCGGTCAGCGCTTGAGAGCTGAGCGCGGCCAGGGTGAGCGCCGCCGCGAGATACGGGCCGACGCATGGTGTCCAGCCGAGACCGAAGACGACGCCGACCAGGAACGCGCCGAACACGCCGCGACGGCGGAGCCGCTCGGGGAGCTGGAAGCCGCCGGTGCGCTCAAGCACGCCGATCCTGACCACACCGATGATCGCGAGTCCGAAGAGGATCACCGCAACGCCGCCGACGATCTCGACGATGCGACCGCTCACCGCCCCGTTTGCAACGCGAGCGATGCCCCCTGCGGTGAGGCCGAGGAGCACGAAAACGACGGTGAACCCGGCGACGTAGAGCAGTGAGCCGGCGAGCAGGCGGAGCCGGAAGCTGTGCCGGTCCGGGTTGCTGAGCTCCGCAGCGCTGACCCCGGAAACGCAGGCCAGGTACGCCGGGAGCAGCGGCACCGTGCACGGTGCGAGGAAGGAGCCGAGACCCGCGACGAAGGTCGCGAGCACCGTCGCGATCGAGAGCATCAGCCGAAGGTGAACGTATAGATGCGGAATCCCGCCGGCACTGTGAGATCGATGAGGTGATAGCCGGACGAGACGCCGCTGAGGAGTTGGAAGAGGTCCTGGCGCGAGACGGTGAAGCCCGAGTCGGTCAGTGCCAGACCGCTGTCGACCGCGGCCACCGGCTTTGTGTCAAGCATGACCGCAACCTGGAGAGCCGGTCCCGGGGTCCCGGCTACGACCCAGAGGGAGTCGCCCTGGAACTTGAGGCGTACGTGGCCGGTAGTGTCCGCCTGGAGGTACTGGCCCTGGTCGGTCCAGGTGCCCGTGATCTGCGGCAGGTCCGTGGTCTGAGGTTGCGCGGGGCCCCGGTAGATGGTCGGCAGTGCGGTCGGCCCGTAGACCTCGCCGTCGGCGAGCGCGCCGCGAAGGCTGCCGAGGTAGAGCTCGGGGGTGGTGTTCGACGGCACTGGTGTCGCCGACGGGAGCGCGGCCTGCCGCACCCCGAGCAGCTGTGCCACCGCGGCATCGGTCTGCGCGTACGCGCCCTCTCCGAAGTTCGTGTACGCCACCCGACCCTGCTGGTCGAGCAGGTACTCGGCGGGCCAGTAGTTGTTCCGATAGGCCGTCCAGGTGGCCATCTGGCTGTCGATGGCGACCGGCCATGTCACCCCGAGGCGCCTGACCGCCGCGGCGACGTTGTCGGGGACCTTCTCGAAATCGAACTCCGGGGAGTGGACCCCGACAACGACCAGTCCCTTGTCCTTGTAGGCGTTGTAGAGGACCTGGAGATGCGGGATGGTGCGCACGCAGTTGACGCACGAGAAGGTCCAGAAATCGATGAGCACCACCTTGCCGCGCAGGCCGGCAAGGGTCAGCGGCGAACTGTTGAGCCAGCCGTCGATGCCGATGAAGTCCGGCGCCGGATGCCGATCGCTCACCGCCGCCACCTGCCCCCCGGTGGTTGAGGCGGTGGCCGGGGGTGCCGGCATGCGCACGACCGTGAAGAGCACGGCGGCGACGATGAGCACCGCAACGGCAGCCAGCCCGAGACGATAACGGTTCATCAGAGTCCCGTCTCACTCTAGGGGCTTCGCGTTACGGAGCATTCCGGACCCGGTCCTGTCTGCTAGCGTGTGACGAGATGCTCGGCGACCGAAGGCGCGTGGTCATTGAGCATGTGCGGCCGCGGGTCGACTGCGGTGAGCTCCCTGCAAAAGCCACGCGCGGCCTGCCACTCCGAGTCAGCGCGCGAGCGTTCGCTGATGGACACGATCCACTCCTGATATCTGTCTGGCGCTGGCCGGGAACAGGGCCGTTCGCCGCCGATGCGCCGCCACGCGGAGCGACCCACGTGGTCATGGAGGCGGAGCCCCAGGACTGGTTCGGAGCCTGGATCACCGCTGACCGGGTGGGCGCCTGGAGCTTCGCGGTTGGAGGCGTGATCGACATCTGGGGCGGGTGGGCGCGCGACCTGGTGATTCGTTTCCAGGCCGGGATCGACGTGGAACGCGACCTGGCCGATGGCGCGGCCATCGCAACGGCGCGCGCGGCGCTCCCCGGCATCTCCAAGGTCGATCGGCGCGCGGTCACGACGCTCGCCACGAAGCTAGCCTCATCCACCACCGTCAAGGCGCGCATTGCGCTGGCCACCAGGAACGCCACGATGGCGCTGATGCGGCGCACGGCCGACCTGAGTGAGGCGAGCATCGCCGGCCCCTACAACCTCTGGGTCGATCGTGAGGCCGCTGGGTTCTCGGCCTGGTACGAGATGTTCCCCAGGTCCGAGGGAGCCGTCCCGCCTCGAAGCGGCACCTTGCGCCTCGCCGAGCGCCGGTTGCCGGGGATCGCGGCGATGGGCTTCACGATCGTCTACCTGCCCCCGATCCACCCGATCGGCACTACCCATCGGAAGGGGAGGAACAACGCAATCGAGTGCGCGCCCGGAGACACGGGCAGTCCGTGGGCGATCGGCTCGACCGCCGGGGGCCACACCGCTGTCCATCCCGACCTGGGCACGATCGACGACTTCGACCACTTCGTCGACGCGGCCCGGAAGTCGGGCCTCGAGGTGGCGCTCGACTACGCCTTGCAGTCCAGCCCAGACCACCCCTGGGTGACCGAGCACCCCGGGTGGTTCCGGCACAGGTCGGACGGCTCGATCCGCTACGCCGAGAACCCGCCCAAGCAGTACCAGGACATCTACCCGCTCAATTTCGAAACCGAGGACTCCGCTGCGCTCTGGACGGCGGTCGCTGATGTCATGCGTTTCTGGATCGGGCACGGGGTGCGGGTCTTCCGCGTCGACAACCCGCACACCAAGCCGTTCGCACTCTGGGAGTGGCTGATCTCCGAGATCCATCGCGACTTCCCCGAGGTCGTCTTCCTCGCCGAGGCGTTCGCGCGCCCCGCGGTGATGCAACGCCTCGCCAAGGTCGGCTTCTCACAGTCGTACACGTACTTCACGTGGCGCAACAGCGCCTGGGAGCTCTCCCAGTATCTGACTGAACTGTCTCAAACAGAGATGGTCGACTGGTTCCGGCCCAACTTCTGGGTAAACACGCCCGACATCCTGCACGCGACGCTGCAGCACGGCGGACCACCCGCGTTCCGGATGCGCGCCGTGCTGGCCGCGATCACCGGCCCCTCCTGGGGAATGTACAGCGGCTACGAGCTCTACGAGGCCACAGCCCTGCGAGAGGGCAGCGAGGAGTATCTCGACTCCGAGAAGTACCAGCTCCGGCCGCGTGACTGGAATCAACCCCGATCGCTCGCGCCATTTGTCAGCCGGCTCAATGAGATCCGGAACCAGCACCGCGGGGCGATCGCGCAATTGCACACCCTCCGCGTGCATCACATGACCGACGAGGCGATGCTCTGCGTCTCACGCGCGACCGCCAGCCGGGACGATGTGCTCATCCTCGTGGTCAACCTCGACCCGCATCATGCCCATGAAGCCACCACCTGGCTCGACCTCGGTGCGCTCGGCGTCACCTCGGACCACCCATTCGAAGTGTATGACGAGCTCGGTGGCGGAACCTACACGTGGCAGGGGCCGGTAAATTACGTCCGCCTCGACCCAGCCCAGCAACCCGCCCACATCCTGCACGTCCGGAGACAGCAATGAGCGTGCCCATCGATCTCGTCGTCGATCCCCTCTGGTTCAAGCGAGCCGTGTTCTATGAGCTCTCCGTCAGGGCGTTCATGGACGGCAACGACGACGGCATCGGCGATTTCTCCGGCCTCATCAGCAAACTCGAATATCTCGAGTGGCTCGGGGTCGACTGCATCTGGCTGCTTCCATTCCAGCAGAGCCCGTTGCGCGACGGCGGCTACGACATCTCCGACTACCGCGCAGTGCTCGCCGATTACGGCAACGTCGAGGACGTTGCGCGTCTCGTCGAGGAGGCGCACCTACGCGGCATCCGCGTGATCATGGACCTGGTCATCAACCACACCAGTGACCAGCACGAGTGGTTCAAGAGCGCCCGCTCCTCACTGGACAGTCCCTACCGCGACTGGTACATCTGGTCGAACACCAAGAACCGCTTCACCGAAGCACGGATCATCTTCATCGACACAGAGACGTCGAACTGGACCTGGGACGAGCAGGCGGGCGCGTACTACTTTCACCGTTTCTTCAGCCACCAACCCGACCTCAACTACGACAACCAACGAGTGCGCGCCGAGATCATCGACGTGTGCAGGTTCTGGCTCGATCTCGGCATGGACGGCTTCAGGCTCGACGCGGTTCCTTACCTCTTCAAACGCGAAGGCACCAACTGCGAGAACCTGCCGGAAACGCACGCCTTCCTCGCCGACCTGCGCGCCGCGATCGACACCGAGTACCCGGGCAGGGTACTGCTTGCGGAGGCCAACCAATGGCCCGAGGACGTGGTCGCATATTTTGGGACACCACAGCGGCCGGAATGCCACATGTGCTTCAACTTCCCGTTGATGCCGCGGATGTTCATGGGGCTGCGCCGCGAGCAGCGCTACCCGATCACCGAGATCCTCGAGCGAACCCCGACGCTGCCACCGAAGACCCAGTGGGGCATCTTCCTGCGCAACCACGACGAGCTCACCCTCGAGATGGTGACCGACGAGGAGCGCGATTACATGTGGACCGAGTACGCGAAAGACCCTCGCGCCAAGCTCAACCTCGGCATCCGGCGACGCCTGGCTCCTTTGCTCAACAACGGCCGGCGCCAGATGGAGCTGTTCCACGGTCTCATCCTCTCGCTCCCGGGCAGCCCGATCCTGTACTACGGGGATGAGATCGGGATGGGTGACAACGTCTACCTCGGTGATCGAGACGGAGTTCGCACGCCGATGCAGTGGAACGCCGACCGCAACGGCGGGTTCAGCCACGCCGACTTCGCCCAGCTCTACCTCCCGCCGCTCATGGACCCCGTGTATGGATTCCAGGCGTGCAACGTGAGCGCCCAGCGCCGCAACGAGTCGTCGATGCTGCATTGGGTGCGCCGGTTCATGGCCGTGCGCAGGCGCTGGCCTGTGTTCGGTGAAGGCACGTTCGAACCCCTCGACGCGGCCAACCCGTCGGTGTTCGCCTTCATGCGCACCCTGGACTCGCAAGTCATCCTCTGCGTCAACAACCTTTCGCGCTTCGCGCAACCGGTTGAGCTCGACCTGCGTGCCTACGCGGGCATGACCCCCGTCGAGATGCTCGGGCGAGTCCACTTCCCGCGCATCGGCGAGCTACCGTACCTGCTCACCATGGGGCCGCATGGCTTCTACTGGTTCACGCTCGACCCGGCGGGATCATGAGCCCCCGCAATGGTCGCGTGGCCGCCCTGCTCAGTGACCACGGCCTCGACGGCTGCGAGACAGCGCTCGGGGCGTACATCGCGCGCCAGCGCTGGGCGGGGGCACAGGGTCGCACCATCGATGTCATCGAGATCGTCGATGCGGGCGTCATCCGCGACGCGCCGCCACTGCTGCACACGATCACCGCGGTCACCTACACCGACTCGGTCACCACTCGATACGCGCTCCCCCTCGGCGTTCGCGAGCCCGGCGATCCGCTCGCCGAGCGCGCTCCGGAATTCGTGATCCCCTGGCCCGCAGCGCCGGCGCCGCTGCTGCTCTACGACGCGGTCGGGGATCCCGAATACATCGAATGGCTCCTCGACGCGATCCGCGCGCAGCGCACGCTGGCGACCACGAACGGCGAGCTGCGCTGCACCTGCCCCGACCCGGCCGCGCTCGACACCGGCACCCTCTCGTCCGTTCGCCAGCTGCGGGTCGAGCAGAGCAACACCTCGGTGGAGGTGGGCGATGCCATCTTTCTCAAGCATCTTCGCCGCGTCGAGGAAGGGCCGTCGCAGGAGGTCGAGATGTCCGACGCCCTGGTGGCGGCGGGGTTCACGCACATCGCCCCGCTGCTCGGGCGCGCGATGTGGGCGTCAGGCGACGATCCCCCGTCCCCGCTGGCGCTGGTCCAAGCATTTCTCCACAACAGCACCGAGGGTTGGGCGCTCGCGCTCACATCGCTCCGCGACCTCTACGCAAATGCAGAGGGGATGCGCGACGCGGACCCGGCCGCTCGCCGGGCCACCGTCGACGACCAGGACGCCGCGTTCATCGCCGAATCCGAGCGGCTCGGCCAGGTCGTGGCTGAGATGCACCTCGCCCTCGCCGGGCCACTCCCCGACCCCGCGATGGCGCCCGCACCGCTGACCGCGGCGACGCTCACCCGCTGGGCGGACACCATGACCGCGGAACTCGACGGATTGCTCGCCCGGGGCGATCCCGCCCTGGAGCCGCTCGGCCAGGTCCGCGGCGGGGTGATCGCACGCTTCGACCGGATCCGGACGCTGCCTCCCGGCGGCCTGCTCATCCGCATCCACGGCGACCTCCATCTCGGCCAGCTGCTTCGCGTCGACACCGGCTGGATCGTGCTCGACTTCGAGGGTGAACCCGATCGGACGCCAGCCCAGCGCCGCGAGCTGAGCTCCCCGCTGCGCGACGTGGCGGCGATGCTCAGGTCCTTCGACTACGCCGCTGCAGCGGCGATCGCAGAGCGGACGTCGCCGGATAGCCACGAAGCACGGAAACTCCTCGGTTACGGCGAGGCCTGGGCGGACGCCAACCGGGACGCCTTCTGGGAGGCGTACCTGGCGACCATCGGCTCGCATCCGCTGCTGCCCGAACCGGGCCCGGCGCTTGCACTCCGGCGAGCCTTCGAGGCCCAGAAGGCTGTGTACGAGATCGGCTACGAGCTCGGCCACCGCCCGGCGTGGGTCGAGATCCCGCTCCGCTTCCTGCTCCGCGGTGCGGGGGACCCATGACCAATTCGGACGCCGGCGACCTCGACGCAGCAGTCGAGTCCCTCCTCGCCGGACGGCTGCGCGAACCCCACGCGATTCTCGGGCCCCACCCGACCGACGGCACCATCGTGGTGCGAGCGTTCCACCCCGAAGCCGCTGGGGCGAGCCTGGCTCGCGAGGGGGGCGTGGTCCCGATGCGACGCCGCAGCGGTCCCGGCCCCGGCCTGTTCGAGGTGAGCCTGCCGACCACCGACCTGCCCGGCTATCGCCTCCGTTTTCGGAACGACGAACGCGAGTGGGAGCAGGAGGACCCCTACAGGTTCTGGCCGACCCTGGGCGACCTCGACCTCCATCTGATCAGCGAGGGGACCCACACACAACTCTGGCGTGCCCTCGGCGCCCGGGTCGTCGAACATCAGGGGGTCGCCGGCACAGCGTTCTCGGTGTGGGCTCCGAACGCCCTCGGGGTGAGCCTGGTGAGCGACTCCAACTTCTGGGACGCCCGCACCTGGCCGATGCGCAGCCTCGGCGGCTCGGGGGTCTGGGAGCTGTTCTGCCCGGGGGTCGGCCCGGGTGTCCGCTACAAGTTCCTGGTGACCCGTGGCGACGGCATGCGGATCTTCAAGGCGGATCCGCTGGCTCGCGCCGCCGACCACCCGCCGGGCACAGCCAGCATCGTCGAGCGGAGCACCCATCGCTGGCGGGACGGGTCCTGGATGCGCCGGCGCGCCGGCGCGGCACCGAGCCGATCGCCGCTGGCGATCTACGAGGTCCACCTCGGTTCCTGGCGGCGCGCCCCCGATGGACGCGTGTTCACCTACCGAGAGATCGCTGCTCCACTTGCCGCGCACTGCCGCGAGCTCGGTTTCACCCACGTCGAGCTGATGCCGATCATGGAGCACCCCTTCGGCGGGTCGTGGGGATACCAGGTCACCGGGTATTACGCGCCGACCGCGCGCCACGGCACCCCCGACGACTTCCGCGCCTTTGTCGACGTCATGCACCGCAACGGCATCGGCGTGCTCCTCGATTGGGTCCCAGCGCACTTTCCGCGCGATGGCTGGGCACTGGCGAGGTTCGACGGCACACCGCTCTACGAGCATGCCGACCCGCGTCGCGGCGAGCATCCCGACTGGGGAACCTACGTCTTCAACTACGGCCGCAACGAGGTCCGCAACTTCCTCGTCGCCAATGCGCTCTACTGGGCGGAGGAGTTCCACGTCGACGGGCTCCGCGTCGACGCGGTCGCATCGATGCTGTATCTCGACTATTCGCGTCAGCCCGGCGCATGGCTGCCGAACATCTACGGGGGCAGGGAGAATCTCGAGGCGATCACGCTGCTGCGCGAGGTCAACGACTCGCTGCACGCACGCAAGTCAGGGGTGATCACCGTCGCCGAGGAATCGACGACATGGCCGGGCGTGACCCGCTCCACTGCGAGCGGCGGCCTTGGCTTCGATTTCAAGTGGAACATGGGCTGGATGCATGACACCCTGGACTACCTGCACAAGGACCCGGTGTACCGCCGGTACGCGCACCATCAGATGACCTTCGGGCTGATGTACGCGTGGTCGGAGCGCTTCATCCTGCCGCTCTCCCACGACGAGGTGGTGCATCTCAAGGGCTCGCTGCTCACCAAGATGTCGGGCGATCCGTGGCAGCGCTTCGCCAACCTTCGCGCCCTGTTCGGTTGGATGTGGGCGCACCCCGGCAAGAAGCTGCTCTTCATGGGTGGTGAGCTCGGCGACGAGCGCGAATGGGCGCACGACTCGTCCCTCGACTGGAGGCTGCTCGAGGATCCGGCCCACGCGGGTGTGCAGCACCTCGTCGCCGACCTCGGCGCCCTCTACGCCGCGGTCCCGTCGTTGTGGGAGGTCGATGAGAGCCCGAATGGCTTCCAGTGGATCGATGCCGGCAACGCCGACCAGAACGTGCTCAGCTTCATCAGGCGCGACGCCAACGGCCACCCCGGGATCGCCTGCATCGCCAACTTCTCCCCGGTGGTGCGTTACGACTTCAGGGTCGGGCTCCCGCTGGCCGGGCGGTGGGCCGAGGTCCTCAACACCGACTCTCAGCATTACGGCGGCAGCGGGGTGGGGAACCTGGGCGGCGTCGAGGCCGAAGCGAGTCCCTGGAACGTCTTCTCGCACTCGGCGAGGCTGACGCTGCCACCCCTGGCCGTGCTCTGGCTCGCACCCTCACCCATTGCTTAACCAGTCCCGAGTTGTGAGAATGGGGTACTAACCTGCGGACCGAGAGTGGACGGGCTGCGATGGATCAAAGGGCTTGGTGTCATCGCGCACGTCGCGCTTCGGCGAGACCGCTGAGCAACTAGAGGGTGACCCACACCATGAACACCGACGAAGCCCGCACCCGGCTGCTGACCGAACGAGCCCGCATCGAGGAGCTCCGTCAGGCGGCCAACCGGCTGACCGCTGACGCCCAGGAGGCGACCGAGCGCGAGCTGTCGTCCGCCGAGCAGCATCCGTCTGAGCTCGCGAGCGAGACGATCGGCCTGGAGCTCGATCAGAGCGTGCTCCAGCACGCCGAGCTCGAGCTCCTGGAGCTCGAGGCCGCCGTCAAGCGGGTCGACCTGGGGTCGTACGGCCGCTGCGAGGCCTGCGGGCAGCCGATCAGCGAGGCTCGGCTCGAGGCCATCCCGACCGCTCGGTACTGCATCGACGATCAGTCCAAGCAGGATCGCGGCAGGCGCAACGGGCGCCACTAGCCCGTGCCGGCCGCTGTGCCGGCCGCCGCGTCGAGGATCTAGTGCCGGAAGTGGCGCTCGCCGGTGAGCACGACCGCCATCCCCAGGGCGTCGGCCGCCTCGGCGACGATCGCGTCGTTCTTGCTGCCGCCGGGATGGATCACGGCACGCACCCCCGCCTTGCCGAGCGTTTCGAGCCCGTCCGGCACCGGGAAGAAGGCGTCCGAGGCCGAGACAGCACCCTGGCTGCGGTCGCCGGCTCGTGCCACGGCGAGCTCCGATGACTCGACGCGTGACATCTGCCCAGCGCCGACTCCCACCGCCATACCGTCGCGCACGATGACCACGGCGTTGGATTTGACGTGCCGGCAGACCCGCCACGCGATCAGGAGCTCACGCCACTCGGCTTCATCGGGCTGCCGCCGGCTCGCCACTGTCATCGTGCCTCGGTCGGTGCTCACCCGATCGCGGGTCTGGGCGAGCAGCCCGCCGTCGATGCTGCGCACATCGAGCTGATCCGCGCACGAGGGTTTGTCAACGACCAGGACACGCAGCCGAGGCTTGGTGGCCAGGTGGTCCGCGGCGTCGTCCGCGATCGACGGGCACACCACCGCCTCGAGGAAGGTCCTGGTCAGCTCTGTCGCGGTGGCGAGATCGATGGGACGGTTGATCCCGACGATGCCGCCGAAGGCCGCCCGCGGGTCGCATTCGTACGCCTTGCGGTACGCATCGACCGGGCTCTCGCCGACAGCGAAGCCGCAGGGGTTGGTGTGCTTGATGACGCACGCCGCCGGCTCCGCGAATTCGCTGACCAGTGCGCGGGCTGCGTCGACGTCCAGCCAGTTGGTGAAGGAAAGAGGTGATCCCTGCAGCGACCTGGCGTGCGCTGCGCCGCCCCCGGGTCCGGAGATCGCGTAGAGCGCGCCACGCTGGTGGGGGTTCTCCCCGTAGCGAAGCTCGTGGAGTCGCGGCCCGCCGACGGTGAGCTCGAGGGGCATGGCCTCACCCGAGACGCCGCCGCGCAGCCAGGCCGCGACCTGCGTGTCGTAGGTGGCGACGTGGGCGAATGCCTCGGCGGCAAGCCGGTGCCTCGTCGCGGTCGAGATCGATCGGTGCTCGCGCAGCTCTTCGAGCACCGGCTGGTACTGACGTGGGGACACCACCACCGCGACCGAGTCGCGGTTCTTGGCGGCGGCACGGATGAGCGTGGGTCCGCCGATGTCGATGTTCTCGATGACGGCGTCGTCATCGGCGCCGCTCGCGAGCGTGTCAGCGAACGGATACAGCGAGGAGACGACGAGGTCGATCGGCTCGAACTTGTTCTCGGCGAGCTGGCGCATGTGCTCGGGGATGTCCCGCCGGGCAAGGATGCCCGCGTGGATCGCGGGATGCAGGGTCCGCACCCGGCCGTCGAGCATCTCCGGGAACCCGGTGAGATCGGCGACCGCGAGCGCCTCGATTCCCGCTTCGGCGAGCGCTCGGCCTGTGCTGCTGGTTGCGATCAGGTCGACCCCGCATTCGCGCAGGCCGCGGGCGAAGTCCACGAGGCCGGTCTTGTCGCTGACCGAGAGCAGCGCGCGCATGGTCAGACGGCGGCCGGCGACTGCGCGGGCAGCACGCGCACGCGGTTGCGGTCGCGCACGATCCGGCCGGTGCACCAGAGCGCAACAGCCTGGGGAAGCAGCTCCCACTCGCAGGCGTGGATGCGCCGGCGCAGGGTCGCGGCGTCGTCGTCGGGCTCGACGGGTACCGCTGCCTGGAGCACGATCGGGCCGCCGTCGGGTTCGCCGCGTTCGAGGAGCTGAACGGTGCAGCCGGTCACCCTGACGCCTCGTGCCAGCGCCTCCTCGACCGCGTCCATGCCGCCGCCGAACGCGGGGAGCAGGGACGGGTGGACGTTGAGGATGGCGTCCGGGTAGGCGTCGAGAAAGCTGTCCGCGAGGATGCGGTCGTACCCGGCGCAGACGATCAGGCGGACGCCCGCCTCGAGGAAGCGTTGACGCATGGCATCGTCGCGGGCGGCTGGGTCGCCGCCGAACTCGGCCTGGGAAAGGGCGAGCGCGGGAACGCCGTGGTTGCGGGCCACCTCGAGGGCACGCGCCGAGGCGCGGTTGGAGACGACGAGCACGATCTCGGCGGGAAACCCCGGCTCCGCACATGCATTGAGCAGCGCCTCGAGGTTGGTTCCCACTCCCGACACCAGCACCCCGACCGGGGTACGTGCACTCACCGGAGCACGACCCGCCGTGTGCCCGCCTGGGGGACGACTTCGCCGATCCGCCACACGGGGATGCCCGCTGCGGAGTCGATCGGCGGAGCGTCGCCGGGAACGATCACCACCATGCCGACACCCATGTTGAAGGTGCGCCACATCTCCTCGAGATGGATGCCCCCGACCCGTTGGAGTGCCTCGAAGATCGGTGGAACGGTCCACGTGGAGCGTTCGATGGTCGCTGCGAGGCCCTCCGGGAGCACCCGCGGCACGTTGTCGATCACGCCGCCTCCGGTGATGTGCGCCATGGCGTGGATGCCGGTCCTCTCTCGCAGTTCGCGGATGGCGTGGAGATAGGCGCGATGGGGCTCGAGGAGGAGGTCGACCATGGGCGCATCGGTGCCGGGGAGGACGGCCGACCACTCCAGCTCGCGCTCCGCGACGATGTGGCGGACCAGCGAGTAGCCATTGGTGTGCAGGCCGCTGCTCGGCAGGGCGAGGAGGACGTCGCCGGCGCGCACACGACTGCCGTCGATGATCGCGCGGCGCTCGACCGAGCCGACGATGAATCCCGCGATGTCGTAGTCGCCGAGTGCGTAGACACCCGGCATCTCCGCCGTCTCGCCACCGACCAGCGCGCAGCCGGCCGCACGGCAGGCTTCGGCGATCCCCTCGATGAGCTCGGCGAGGTGCTCCGGGATGAGCTTGCCGGTGGCGTAGTAGTCGAGGAAGAAGAGCGGCTCGGCCCCGCAGCAGAGGATGTCGTTGACGCAGTGGTTGACCAGGTCGATGCCGATCCCCCGGTGCCGCCCGGCTGCGATCGCGACCTTCACCTTGGTACCAACCGAGTCGGTGCTCGAAGCGAGCACCGTCCCATGCGGCGAACCAGGATCGAGCGCGAAGAGGCCGCTGAAAGCGCCGATCCCGCCAAGCACCCGCGGGCTGTGGGTCGATGCGATGGTGCGCCGGATCAGGCTGACAGCGCGGTTGCCCTCGTCGATGTCGACGCCGGCGTCGGCGTAGCGGAGATCACCCACTGCGTGAGTGTATCGGCGCCCGGATCACGGGCGCGGAACGCACCTCGATCGCCGCACCGCGGCGAGAGGGTGTCACCATAGAAGCGAGCACACCCCGTCCAGGGAACCAGATCCAAGTAGTGAATCCCACCGACACTGGCGACCCGAGCTACTTCCACCGAGTTGTCGACTGCCAGTGGGCCTGTCCGGCCCACACGAACGTCCCCGAATACATCAGGCTGATTGCCCAGGGGCGTTACACGGACGCCTACATGTCCAACCGGGAGTCGAACGTGTTCCCGGGGATCCTCGGGCGGACCTGCGACCGGCCCTGCGAGCCTGCGTGCCGGCGCACCCGTATCGACGGTGCCCCGGTAGCGATCTGCCGCCTCAAGCGGGTTGCCTCGGACCTGCGCGGAGATATCGCCGATCGGCTCCCGGTGATCCCGACCCAGAAGAACGGCCTGCGGGTCGTCTGCATCGGTGCGGGGCCGGCCTCGCTCACCGTAGCCAACGACCTCCTGCCCATCGGCTACGAGGTGGTGATCCTCGAGCAGCACGATCAACCGGGTGGGCTGATGCGCACCAACATCCCCGCCTTCCGGCTGCCCGCCGAGGTCCTCGACGAGGAGATCGCCACCATCGTCGACATGGGTGCCGACCTCCGGCTCAACACGTCGGTTACCAGCCTGCGCGGGCTCCTCGAGCAGGACTTCGACGCGGTGTTCGTCGGCACCGGGGCGCCGCGCGGCAAGGACCTCGACATTCCCGGACGCCACGAGAGCGACCGGATCCACATCGGTATCGACTGGCTCGAGTCGGTCGCCTTCGGGCACACCGACAAGATCGGCGAGCGCGTCCTGATCATCGGCGTGGGCAACACCGCGATGGACTGCTGCCGCTCGTCGCTGCGCCTCGGCGGCACCGGCATCAAGGTGATGGCGCGGCGCCCGCGGTCCTTCTTCAAGGCGTCGTCGTGGGAGCTCGAGGACGCCGAGGAGGAGGGAATCGAGATCCTCGTCAATCACGCGCCGACGCGCTTCGTGATCGAGGATGGGCGGCTCACCGGCATGGAGTTTCAGCGCCTCGAGTGGGACGAGCAGGCTCGCCATTCCACCGTGGTCGACACGGTTGTCATCCCTTGCGATGACGTCATCCTCGCGATCGGACAGGAGAACGCCTTCCCCTGGATCGAGCGCGACCTCGGCCTCGAGGTCGGCGACTGGGACATGCCCGTCGTCGACCCGGTGACATTTCAGTCGTCGCTTCCCGGGGTCTTCTTCGGTGGCGATTCCGCGTTCGGTCCCAAGAACATCATCTGGGCGGTCGAGCACGGCCACCAGGCGGCGATCTCGATCCACAACCACTGCCAGGGCATCCCGGTCAGCGTGCGCCCGCCGGAGTTCATGAACCTGGTGAGCCAGAAGATGGGACTCACCGAATGGAGCTACCACAACGACTACAACCCCTCGACACGTCAGCGCATGGCGCACGTCGAGCTCACTCAGCGGTTCCAGAGCATCGGCACCGAGGTGGAGATGGGCTTCTCCGCGGAGCAGACGGCGCGAGAGGTGCAGCGCTGCCTCAACTGCGATATCCAGACCGTGTTCGCAGCACCGCTCTGCATCGAGTGCGACGCCTGCATCGACATCTGCCCGGTGCAGTGCCTGACCATCACCGAGAACGGTGAGGAGGCCGAGTTGCGGACAAGGTTGTCGGCACCGGCGAGGAACCTCGACCAGGCGCTGTACGTCTCCGCGGCGCTCCCCCAGACGGGCAGGGTGATGGTCAAGGACGAGGATCTCTGTGTCCATTGCGGCCTCTGCGCCGAGCGCTGCCCGACGGCTGCATGGGACATGCAGAAGTTCGAGCTCGCGATCCCGCTGGCACTGTCCACACCCATCCCGGTGCCGACCTGACCATGGTGTTCCAGACGGACGTGCCGCAGCGCCTCAAGGTGAACGACTTCTCGCTGAAGCTCGCCAATGTCAACGGCACCGGGTCGTCGAGCGCCAACAACCTGTTGGTGCGCGCCATCTTCCGGATGGGCGTCCCGGTGTCCGGCAAGAACCTCTTCCCCTCGAACATCCAGGGACTGCCGACCTGGTACGAGATCCGGGTCAACAAGAACGGTCACGTTGCCCGCGCCCGCCGCTACGACGTCATGGTGGCGATGAACGGGCAGACGTACGAGAGCGACATCGCCGAGGTGGTGAGCGGCGGCTACACGATGTACGACTCGTCGTGGCCGCTCGACAAGGCCCTGATCCGTGAGGACGTGACCTATCTTGGGGTGCCGCTCGCCGAGATGTGCAACGACTCGTTCCACGGACCGCGCGAGCGGATCCTGATGAAGAACATCGCCTGCGCGGGCGCGCTCGTCGCCATGCTCGGTCTCGACATGGAGGTGATCGCGCAGCTGCTCACCGAGCAGTTCGCCGGCAAGGACAGGCTCCGCGCCTCAAATCAGACGGCGCTGCGCCTCGGTTACGACTTCGCCGCCGAGCACTTCGACCACCCGCTGCCGTGCCGTGTCGAGCCGATGGATGCCACCAGGGGATCGATCCTCATCGACGGCAATACCGCGGCCGCTCTGGGGTGCGTGTACGCGGGGGCGACAGTTGCCGCGTGGTATCCGATCACCCCGTCGACGTCGCTCATGGACGCATTCACCAAGTACTGCGCAAAGTTCCGTCGCGATCCCGACACCGGACAGAACAACTACCTGGTGCTCCAGGCGGAGGACGAGCTCGCGTCGATCGGGATGGTGCTCGGCGCGTCATGGGCGGGCGCGCGCGCGTTCACGTCGACCTCGGGACCGGGGATCTCACTGATGCAGGAGCTGCTCGGCATGGGCTACTACGCCGAGGTGCCCGCGGTGGTGTTTGACGTGCAGCGCACCGGGCCGTCGACCGGCATGCCGACCCGCGTCCAGCAGTCGGACATCCTCAGCTGCGCGTACGCGTCGCATGGCGATACCAAGCACGTCCTGCTCTTCCCGGCACACCCAGCCGAGTGCTTCTCCATGGCGGCGACCGCGTTCGACCTGGCGGAGCGTTTCCAGACCCCCGTGCTCGTGCTCTCGGACATCGACATCGGCATGAACGACTGGGTCAGCCCCGCGCTGGAGTGGGACGATGACTACGTCCCCGACCGCGGCCGTGTGCTCGACGCCGCCGCGCTGCGCGAGCTCGAGGTCTTTCATCGCTACGAGCCAGCGGACCGCCAAGCGGTTGCGGCGCGCACGCTCCCCGGTGTCAGCGAGCTCGGCGCCTACTTCACGCGCGGATCGGGGCACGGCAGCGACGGTGCATACACCGAAACGCCGGATCAATACCAGGCGGTGGTGGACCGGCTGACGCGAAAGCACGCGGCGGTGGCTGAGCACATCCCCGCGCCGATGGTCGCCGACAAGGCGCACGCGCCGCTCGGGATCGTGACGCTCGGCAGCTGCGAGCTCCCAGTGCTCGAGGCGATTGAAATCCTGGCTGCGCAAGGCGTGGTTGCTGACTACATGCGCATCCGTGGTTTCCCCTTCGGGGCCGCCGTGCGCGCGTTTCTCGAGGCGCACGAGACGATCGTGGTCGTCGAGGAGAACCGCGACGGGCAACTGCGGACGCTGCTGACCCTGGAGACTCCCGTGCCCAAGGAGAAGCTCGAGTCAGTGCTGGTCTACGGCGGATACCCGATGAGCGCCGAGGAGGTCGTCGACGGCGTCACTCAGATCGTGGGGAGCTGAACGATGCCTTCTATCGTCAAACCGTCGGTCACCAACCCGGGGCTGGAGCGCAACGCCCTCGGGCTCACGATGCGCGACTACGAGGGCGGGATGTCGACGCTGTGCGCGGGCTGCGGCCACGACTCGGTCACCGCGGCGATCACCCAGGCGCTCTGGGAGACGGCGACACCGCCCCACATGATCGCCAAGCTGAGCGGGATCGGATGCTCGGCGAAGACCGCGGCGTATTTCGCCCGTGGCGCGCACGGATTCAACGGTTGTCATGGCCGCATGCCACCGATCGCGACGGGCGCCAGCGCGGCGAATCGCGACCTGCTCTGCATCGGCATCTCCGGAGACGGCGATTCGCTCTCGATCGGCCTCGGCCATCTCGCGCACCTGGTCCGGCGCAACGTGCGCATGGTGTACGTGATCGAGAACAACGGCGTCTACGGGCTCACCAAGGGACAGTTCTCGGCGTCCGCTGACGTCGGGTCGACCACCAAGCGTGGCGAGGCCAATCACCTGCAGCCGATCGACCCGATCTTCCTCGGGCTCTCGGTAGGCGCGACGTTCCTGGCGCGCGGTTTCTCCGGCGACAAGCGCCAGCTGGTGCCGATCTTCCGTGCGGCGATGGCGCACCACGGCCTCGCCATCATCGACGTGATCTCACCGTGCGTCACCTTCAACGACCACGAGGGTTCGACCAAGAGCTACCTCTTCACGCGTCAGCACGATGTGCAGATGACCGTCACCGACTTCGTGCCACCCGCCGAGGAGATCTCGGCGACGATTCCGGATCAGGGCGTGATCAGCATTCCGATGCACGATGGCGCGACGCTGCGCTTCCGGAGTGTGCCAGAGGGTTACGACCCGACGGATCGCGCCGCGGTGATGGAACACCTGATGGCATCGCGCGGTCGCGGTGAGATCGTCACTGGCCTCCTGTACATCGATGAGCAGTCGTCCGACCTGCACGAGCTCGGCAACACGTCGGCGCAGCCGCTGACCCAGGTGCCGTTCGAGAAGCTCTGCCCAGGATCGGCGGCGCTGGCTGAGATCGGCTTCCGCTAAACACCGCGCTCGCGGTGCCCATGTACGTAGTCGGTTCGTTGGTCTGCTCTCGCGTGTCGTCGTAAGGTCGGGTCTGGCTGGACACCTTCGATCTCAGCTGAGAGTGGCTGGCGAGCCTTCTAGGGTGACTGGATTGCCCGCGTTGATAGACGCCGTGCGACATCGAGTGTAGGATCGTGCTTGAAAGTGAGCGGCGCTTCGCGCCCCGGCGAGGCGCGCGAGAGCGTCCGATCGCAAGCCCACGCTACACGTAGGGGCAACCAGGGGTGGACGGCCGAATCGGAGTCACCGGCGGCACCAATCGGCTGCTCGACGCACTCTCGGCGGCTCAAAGCCAGCACTTACGCCGATTGCTCAGACCCGTCTTTCTCGACGTCAGCACAGTGCTCTTCGATCCGGGCGAGGAAATCGATTTTGTCGACTTCCCGAGCACCTGCGTGGTGTCGTTGGTGGCGCTGTTCCAGGAGGGGATCACTGTCGAAGTGGCCACAATTGGCAACGAGGGCATCATCGGTGTGCCCATGGTGCTCGGTGGTTCGCTCGCTGTTCGCGCGATCGCTTCGGTGGCAGGATGGGTCGACCGCATGGACGCGTCGACCTTCGTCCACGAGGTCAAAGGCGACCTCCATCTCCACGAACTCGTCGACGACTATGTTCTGGCTCTTTTTGGCCAGATCTCCCAGTCGGCCGCGTGCAACCGACTCCATCCCAATGAGGCGCGTCTCAGCCGGTGGCTGCTGATGAGCCACGACCGGCTCGGCACCGACGAGATCGCCATCACCCATGAGCTCCTCGGTCAGATGCTCGGTTCGCGTCGACCCACGATGACCCTGTCCGCAGAGCGTCTTCGGGTCGCGGGTCTCATCAGGTACCACCGCGGTCGGGTCACGATCGTCGATCGAGCCGGGCTCGAGGCGGTCGCGTGCGAGTGCTATGTAGCGATCAAGACGGCCCTGGACGGCGTCGTCCAGCGCGCGGTGCTTCGGACGAGGGCCAGTGAAGCTTCGACGAGCTGACCGTCGATCACCTGAGCAAGACACGTGTCGTACGACTCATTCATCGGAACGGGTGAATCTCGGCATAACGCCAAGGGTTTCGACCAGTGTGCGTCGCCCGACGACACTGCGCGTTTCGCCCCGGTTGCGCATCGTGTGACAACACGCGCACTGTGGGTGACGGGCCAGCTGAGATACTCGGCGCCCGACACAGGAGGCCAGTCATGTACGCATATGACTTCACCGTCGTCGTACCGCACAGCAAGGGTAGTCTTGCGAATCTCGCGGAGGAGTTGGGCCGCGAGCAAATCAATATCGAAGGCCTCTGCGCCGTCGAGCATGGTGGGAGCATCATCTTCCACCTGCTAACCAAGGACAAGGCCGCAACTACGCGCGCCATCACCAAAGTCGGATACAAGATCGCGCGCGAGACGGAAGTGATCGTTGAGCGCGTTGAGGATCGTCCCGGCATGCTTGGTAAGATCACGCGTCACCTCGCCGACGCCGGCATCAACCTGACAACGGCATACCTCGCAACGGACACGCGTCTGGTGCTCGGTTGCGAGAACATTTCGGCGCTCGAGACCGCGTGGAAGCAGCTAGCGGCTGTCGCGTCCCGCTAATCTCCGTAATGGACCGGTCGGCCTTTGGGCCGGTCGGTCCTTCGCTCGGGCCTGGCTGGGCCAGACAACCGAGTTCTGACGCTTCCTGAGGTCGCCGCCGTGACGCCGTGCGCCTCTTGGTCGTTTTGATCCACTTGGTGCGCTAGCGAACAGACATCAACACTGCTGGGTATCAGGATAGTCGGACTGGCAGCTTTCAGGTTTACCAACAACCCGCGCGGCTTGGCATCTTGAATTCCAAGTCGAGCTTGCAATAAGGAGGTAGTAAGCATGGGTCTGGGAGTTGGGATACTTCTGCTGGCGGTTGGCGCCGTCCTCGCCTTTGCAATTCACGTCAACCCAACCAATGGTGCCCTCGACCTGCACACCATTGGCTGGATCCTGATGGGCGTCGGAGCCCTGGGCATCGTCCTGTCGATGGTGTTCTGGTCATCGTGGGGTGGCCCCGGTCGATTCACACAACGTCGAGACATTGTTGATCCCGCGGGTGGTACGCACACAACGATCGATCAACGCTAGCGCGAGAGGGTCTTCCGCTCCAGTGGCCGGGCGGTCGGTGGCGGCACCGAAGAGGTTCCGGCCGGAGTCGATCCCGTCGCGGCTGTCACGAACTGCGCACTACGTACGCTGACGTACAGACGTAACGCTCCAACCGCAACACAGTGATCGCGAGGGACGCTCTGCCCAGCCCGAGGTGCACCAGCAAATGTCCAGGCCGGCGCCCGATCTGTCAAATCTGCTGGCGTTCCCGGCGGCACCCAACCCCAACGAGCCGAGCGGCGCCGATCGAATACTCGCCGGAACGACTGCTCGCCACGCCCCGCCCATAGCCGCGAACGGCGACGCGCTCCTTCTCGGGTTGCTCGCCCTCCTCAACGAATCGGTCGATATGGACAGGGCGCTCCAGGACAGCCTCGACATGTTGACCACGGCAATGAGTGGTTGCATCGGCGAGATCTGGCTGCGCAGCGGTGAGGCTCGGGACGTGGAGCTGCACTACTCATCCTCTGACGGTTCGCCTGCGGTCGCGGCCTTCGTGGCCGCTGGGAGGGCTGTTGGGGTAGGTGCCGGTCCCGCATCTATCAGCAGGGTGCTCAAGACGGGGCGCGGTTCGACCACGGCCCCGATCGCCATAGATAGCTGGGGGGCTCGCGCCGCAAGGGCAGCCAAGGCTCACCTCTACAGCGCCACGACCTTCCCGATACGAGTTAGCAGTCGCGGAGTCATCGGTGTACTTGCCGTCTTCTGCGAAAGTGTGGAGCGCCCTGTCGGCGGAGTGCTCGATGCCGTCCCGGTGGCCTGCCATCACATTGGTCGCTTCCTCGAGCGGGTCCGCGCCGAGGACGCCCTTCATGAATCAGCCATGGAACTCTCCGCCCTGGCATCCACCGATTCGCTCACCGGCCTGAAGAATCGGCGCGAATTCGATCGGGCGCTCCGCACCATCCCACGCCAGCCGTTCGCCGTCCTCTCGTTGGACGTTGACGGCCTGAAAGCCACCAATGACCTCCATGGCCATCCCGCGGGCGACGCGCTGCTGCGTACCGTGGGCCATACGCTCGGCCTGCTCGTGCGCGGATGGGATGTGATGGCGCGTGTCGGCGGAGACGAGTTCGCGGCATTTCTGCCTGAGGTCGGCGTTTTCGGCGCAAACCTGGTTGCTGATCGCATGCGCGTCGCAATGCACTCACTGGTGATTCCAAGCGGTCCGGTCCGGATCACTGTCGGCTGGAGCGCAGCCCCAGCTGGAGCCGACCCGGTGTCGGTGTGGCATCGAGCTGATGAGGCCCTGTACAAGGCTAAGCACGCCGGCGGGGATCGGGTGATCGGGAACTCCTACGAGCGCGGCGAAGCCGGTGACATCGCTGACAGATCGTACTCCGATGTGATCACGCATCTCCTCGCGGGTGGCCAACTGACTACCATGTTCCAACCCATTGTCGATCTCGTCGACGGCTCGGTATTGGGCTACGAAGCCCTGGCACGCCCTGAAGGATTTGCGGCCATGGACTCGGTGGAGGCCGTGTTCGAGGCGGCTCGCACCAGTGGCCACATTCGCGATCTCGACTGGGTCTGCCGGCGCCGCGCACTGGAGGATGCGAAGCAGCTACCTGATGGAACCGCGCTCTTCCTGAACATCAGCGCTGCCGCGTTGCTCGATCCTGTCCACGGCGTCGACCAGCTCCTGCTCTTGCTGCAGGCCGTCGGGCGCGCACCCCACACCGTTGTCCTGGAGATCACCGAACACGAGCGGATCCGAGATTACGACCGGCTCGGCAACGTCCTCGCCATGTACCGTGCCGAAGGCATCCGATTTGCCCTCGACGACGTGGGTGAGGGCCATTCCACCCTCGAGTTGCTCGCCGCCTCCGGCAGCGAGTTTCTGAAACTGGGGCGTAGTCTCACCATGACCTCGAGTCGGATGGGATCAAAGGCGGCGATGCATGCAACCATGGCTTTCGCTCAGGTCAGCGGCGCACTGGTCATCGCTGAGGGAGTCGAGAATGAGTTCGTTGCCGATCTGATGAAGGCGGCCGGCATTCATCACGGCCAGGGCTTCGGATTGGGCAAGCCAACCAGAGCGTGCGATATCGAGGATGTCAGCGCCGCCCTCGCCGGTCGCGCTGCCCTCAGCGGGCTGCGCCCTCGTTCTCCCATCGCAGCCCCTGCTCGAACCCAGGACACTCAAGTCCCCTAAACCAGGCCCTACCGAGCCGGGTAATCCGTGGCGCCATGGAAGGAGCGCGATCCTTTGTTTCATGATTCACGGGCTGGGCGTGTTTCACCTGCCACGGAGGGAGCTATGAGCGAGGCAGATGTCGAGAGGTTATTCCAGGCATGCCGGACCAATGTCAGGTTCCGTGCCAAGGTGCGAGGAGCACGACGAGCGTATGTCGAGAAGAAGGGCTTCGCACTCACCGAAGAGGAATGGGAGGTGTTCGACGCGATTGACTGGGATCTCACTGATGACGACCTCCTCGCGCAGTACGCCCGCCCCATGCGGGTGACGTAGACGATCGATCGCGAGCTGGTCGAACGCGTTCTCGCCGAGGCCGAGGCTTTCGCGCTCGAGGGCGCTGCCGATCCCCGTCATGCCAGCCTTCTCTGCCGTGCGTTCGAGGGTTTGCGGACCCCGGCCGAGCAGAGCGACTTCCGGGTTTACGTCCATCTGCCGCTCCTGGTGTATGCCGCGCTCAGAGGCGATGCGGCACCGGCGCGCCCCCTCGGGGTGGTGACCACGCTGGTCTATCTCGGCGCCGGCGCACTCGACGATGTTGCCGACCGCGAATGCGCGGTGCACTGGGCTGGTGTGCCCGCCACTCAGATTGAGCTCGTCGGTGCGTTGCTGTTGAGCGCTCTGCCGCAGCTGGCCATCGGGCGCCTGCCGGTGTCACCCGAAACCGCGATGGCCATGCACGAGGCGTTGGCCCGCGGTCTGGCCGAGATGTTCGCTGGCCAGTTGGCGGACCTGGCAACCGCGCGATCGCAGGCGGTAGATCCCGCGGTCGTCAAGGCGTCGGTCGCTGCCAAAGGTGGTGGAGAGTACGCGATGTTCGCGCGCCTGGCGGCGTTGCTCGCGGGATCCGACGCGGAAACGGTCGAACGATGCTCGCTGACAGGCCGGGCCATGGGTACTGCCGCCCAACTGGCGTCCGACTGCATGGACATCTTCGGATCCGAGGGCAGCGCCGACTTATCCAATGGCACGCGGAGTTTGCCGATCGCGTTCCATCTCCGAAACCTGGTTGGTCGGTCGCGGACGCGGTTTCTCCACCTGCTCGACGACGCGCAGCACGATCCCTCGGCCCGGGCGGCGGTTCGGAGAGAGTTGCTCGACGGAGGCTGCCTTCGTCTCTGCGGTGTGATTGCAAGCCTTCGTGTGCAGACGGCTCTCTCGTGCCTCGATTCAATCACCCGATTCGACGCTCCTGCCGAGGCCCTTCGAACGTGGATTGGCGGGTTTGCATTCGCCCGGTCCCAGACGGCCGTGTCGCCCCGATAACCGGTCCTCACGAGGGTTCTGCACGGCGTACCCTTCGATGCATGAGTCTCTGTCCAGTGTGCGGACATGAGAACCAGCCGCACGCCAAGTACTGCTCCGAGTGCGCGACCTCGATGGTCGCGGCGTCGTCGGCCGGGCGCGAGGAGCGGAAGGTGGTCACAGTCCTCTTCGCCGACATCGTCGGTTTCACACGCCTTGCGGAGCACCTGGATCCGGAGGACGTGCGCGCATTGCTAGCACCGTACTTTGCGCGCATGCGGGTGGAGCTCGAACGTGTCGGAGGATCCGTTGAGAAGTTCATCGGCGACGCGGTCGTGGCCGTCTTCGGGGCGCCGGTGGCACACGAGGACGATCCAGAGCGTGCGGTCCGAGCGGCCTTGGCCATTCGCGACTGGGTGCTCGCCGAGCAGGGCGATCTGCAGTTGCGCATCGCGGTCAACACAGGCGAGGCGCTGGTCGCGCTGGACGGACGGCAGCACCTGGGTGAAGGCATTGCGACGGGCGACGTGATGAACACCGCCTCGCGCCTGCAGGCGGCCGCACCCATCAACGGCGTGCTCGTCGGCGATGCCACCTATCGATCATCGAATCGTGTGATCGCGTACCGAGCCGCAAACGCGATCTCAGTGAAGGGCAAGTCGGTCCCCGTTCGAGTTTGGGAGGCGATCCGCCTGCGCTCACCATCCGACAGCGAGGTCGTATCGACGACCGGCGCACCGTTGATCGGGCGCGTGGTTGAACTCGCCGTACTGCAGCAGGCACTCGAGCATGTCCGTCGCGATCGTGTCCCCCAACGTATGACTATCGCCGGCGTGCCGGGGATCGGCAAGAGCCGCCTCCTTGCCGAGCTCTTCCGCGCCATCGACGACGATCCGGGCGAGATGGTGCTCTGGCGCCAGGGACGCTCGCTGCCCTACGGCGAGGGTGTCACCTTTTGGGCATTGGGAGAGATTGTCAAGGCCCAGGCGGGCATTTTGGAAACGGATTCTCCCGAGCACGCTGAGCAAAAACTTCACGCGTCGGTCGGAGCAGTTATTCCGAAATCCGATGATGCGCAATGGATCGAGCGCAATCTGCGGCCGCTGGCTGGGCTCGGGAGGGTGGCGGAAATGAGCAGCGAGCGAGCGGAGGCGTTCACCGCGTGGCGCCGCTTCCTCGAAGCGCTCGCGGAGCGCCAGCCGCTCGTGCTCGCCTTTGAGGACCTGCACTGGGCGGACGACAATCTTCTCGACTTCATCGAGTATCTGGTGGACTCGACCGGAGGTGCGCCGATTCTCGTGGTGTGCACCGCCAGGCCGGAACTCTTCGAACGCCGAATTCGATGGGACAGGAGGACTCTCAATGCCGCGACGCTCTCGCTATCACCGCTCTCCGACGAGGAGACGGCGCGTCTGATCGACAGCCTCACCCGCGACTTCGAGATATCCGCTGAGACGCAGCGTGAACTGCTGGGCCGGGCAAGCGGCAATCCCCTCTACGCGGAGCAATACGTACGCATGGTCGCGGAGCGATCGGAAGCTGAAGACCTGCCGCTTCCAGAAACGATCCAGGGAATCATCGCCGCTCGACTCGACGCGCTCCCGATCGACGAAAAGCGCTTGTTACAGAACGCCGCCGTGATGGGCAAAGTCTTTTGGTTGGGAGCCGTGGCCGTCGGCGGTGAGGCTGCTGCCGGGGCCGTTGGGAGACGACTCAAAGCTTTGGAGCGCAAGGAGTTCATTCGCCGCGCGCGCAGATCGTCATTCGCGGGTGAGGGCGAGTACGCCTTTCTGCACATCCTGATTCGTGACGTCGCTTACAGTCAGATCCCGCGAGTCGAACGGGCTGAAAAGCACCGCCGGGCGGCCGAGTGGATCAGGTCGCTTGGGCGAGCCGGAGACCATGCCGAGATGCTCGCGCACCATTATTTGAATGCGCTCGAGCTTCGGCGTGCTGCGCGTCAGCCCATCGACGCTGCATTCGCCGATGTCGTTCTCGCGAGTCTGCACGATGCGGGTGAGCGTGCCTTGTCGCTCAATGCCCACAGCACCGCGGCGCGCTTCTTCGAGTCAGCGTTGGAGCTCGCTCCTCCACAGTCGCCACAGCGAGCGCGCCTGTTGTTCAAGCTTGCGCGAACCCGCCACATCGCCGGCTACATTGAGCCCGACCTGCTTGCCACTGCGTATGCCGAGCTGCTCGCATGCGGGGACACTGACACCGCTGCGGAGGCGGAGGCCACGCTCGGCGAGTTGAATTGGGTCCGCGGCGATAGAGACCGGGCATTTGAGCACCTCGCCCGCGCTCACAGCCTGATCGAGAACAGCGCACCCTCCCGCGTCAAGGCCTATGTCATCAGCAGCTATTCGCGGTTGCTGATGCTGGCCGGGGAGAATGCCGCGGCGATCCGCCTTGGGTCTGAAGCGCTGGGAATTGCCAAACAGCATGATTTCAACCAGCTGCGCGCACACGCGCTCAACACCATCGGTGTGTCGAGAGTACACAGCGGCGATGACGCTGGAATCGAGGATCTCGAAAAGAGCATTGCCATTGCGCTCGAGGCCAATGCCGTGGAGGACACCTGCCGCGCCCAGGCCAACCTGGGGTCAATGTTCTGGGAGCGGGGGGAACTTGAGAGGGCACGAGCTCTGTGGATGGAGGCGGAGAAGGGCGCCTCACACTTCGGACACATCGCCTACGCGCGTTGGTTCCGAGGCTTGGATGTGGAGGCTCAGTACACTTTCGGCCGTTGGGACCAGGCGCTCGCCGCCGCTGATCGATTCATCTCGGAGGTCGAGGCAGGGGCACCGTATTACCTCGCACCCCGCTGGTACACCATCCGTGCGCTGATCCATGTCGCGCGGGGAGACATCTCGGCGGCTCGCGACGATGCGCAGAGATCGGTCGAGCTCGCACGCCTGGCGAAGGATCCGCAGAGCCTCTACGCCACCCTCGCCGGTTGCGCGCACGTGTTCCGAGAGAGCGGCGATACCGAACAGGCGGTCGCCATCGCGGAGGAGTTCCTCGTCGAGTTGCGAAGCGGGGGCAGGCTGGGTTCTGCACGGGAGCACGTCCACACGCTCGCGTGGATGATGGCGGCAGCCGGTCGGGGGCAGGAATTGATCGATGCGCTCCCCGCCGGAGACACGCCATGGTCACACGCCGCTGTGGCATTCATTGCGGGAGATCTGGAGACAGCAGCGGAGATCTGCCGTGCAATGGGCGCAGCCACAGATGAGGCCCGTGACCGGCTCTGGCTGGCCGCTTCGCTCGTCGCGCAAAGGCGACACGCCGACGCGGACGTTCACCTTCAGCGCGCGATGACCTTCTATCGTTCCGTCGGTGCGTTGCGATACATCCGTGAAGGCGAGGCGCTCCTGAGCGCATCCGCATAGTACGCCCGTCTCAAACCAGAAGGCATCGTGAGCCCAGAGGGCACCGATGCCCGTGACGTGAGGCCGACCGTCAGCGCTGACGGTCGCCAACCAACAGGTGCGGCGGTTGGGCCCCCCGGCCTCCGGCGCCTGGCTTAACCCTTCTGACCTACGCCTCGACGAGGATTACCAAGCTCTCGGGCACCACACCGTCATATTCCATCGCCTCGGCCATCGCGGGTGCCTGCATCGCCGCCATGAGCGCATCGAGGTCGGGCACGTCCATGAGCACGGCCACTCGCTTTGCGTTCTGCGGGTCGATAAACGTCCGAATATTGGTGACGCCGAAGGGGCCGAAGACCTCTTCGCGCTTCGGCGAAGCAAGCCAATGCTTCTGATCCTTCACGTCGTGATGGCCGATTATCGTGGGCACGTTGTCTCCTCAATGGGTCCCAAGCGATAGCTCTGGACAGAGCGCGGATCCTACGCCCTCGGACCTCGTGTCTGCCAACGCGCGACACGTCGGAATGCCGCCGCAATCTAGCGGCACTCGCCTTGGTCAGGTACGGCCGTCCGCGGCGAGAGCGATGATCTCGACGACTCGAACTGGCCGTTCGAAACCCTTCATGGCGACATCGCCACGGGGACGCGCCTCCACGAAACTCTCCACCATGGCGTGCGTTCGCGCGGGGAGCAGGATCTGCTCGTGAGTCGCCTCGGCACAGAGCCGGGCAGCCAGATTTACCACCGTCCCGATCGCGGCGTAGTCGACACGATCGCGAAACCCAATCCGCCCAAGCGTCGCGTAGCCGGTGGCGATTCCGATCCCAAGACCGAGGTCGAACCCCGACCGGCGCCAGGACTCGACCAATGTTGCCACGTCCGATCTGACGGCGAACGCCATCCGGACTGCGCGCTCAGCATGATCCGACTGCTCGATCGGATCATTGAAGAATGCCATGATCCCGTCGCCCGTGAAGCGCTCGAGCGTCCCGTCGAATTCCGTCATCCGCGCTCCCAGGACCTCGTGATACGTGCGAAGGACGCCGAGGACATCCTCCGGAGCGGCTGATTCGCTGAACGCCGTAAACCCGCGCAGATCGCAGAACACCACGGTGATCTCGCGGCGGTGACCGGCGAGGAGCCGCTCTCCCTCATCGCTGGTTATCAGTTCCGCCACCTGCGGCGACACGTAACGGGACAATTCGGACCGCTGACGATCGATGGTCTTGGCAAGGCGCGTGAGCTCGATCGCGATCGCTGCTCCATCCGAGAACTGCGTCACCAGCTCAATCTCGGCGCTGCTGAACGGCTCTGGGAGATCGCGCCCCAGGTCGAGTACGCCGACGACCACGTCATCGCGGAGCATCGGGACCCCAAGCATGGCTCGGAAGCCCCCCAAACGTTGGGCCTCTGCATAGTCGTAGGCGGGGTCATCGAGCGCGTCCGGTATGTGCACCGGGCGGCGCTCAATGACAGTGCGTCCGGTCAGTGTTCCCCGCGTGGGTCGAATGGGATGCGCCCGATTGAAGGCGACGATCTCGGCTGACGCTCCGACGTCGGCTGCGTGGTGGTAGTAGCCATCGTCGAGCAGGTAGATGAACCCGCGATCGGCCCTGCAGAGACCGACGGCCTGGTGCAGGATCGTAGCCAGTACCGCGTCGAGATCGAAGGGAGCGCGGCCGAGAGTCTGGAGCAGGTCGCCGATCGCGTCCACGCTTCCGTCGTGATGTAGGGGCGCCTCGCTCATTGGCCCGAATACTACGGTTGGTCAGCAACGATGAGAAAGCAGGCGACGTGCCGCGCGAAACGATCCGCATGACGCGGCGTTACACCGTCACCAGAGCGCTGACGCCCGAAGAGCCGCTATTGGCGGCTCCCGGGAATGGAGGTAGGTCACATGGCAACCACACGAGCCGTCCGGCTGCTCATCACCGCGGTCGCGGCGGTAGGGGTTGTCGCTGTCGTGGGCCTGCTCGCCGGCCTCAGGGTGATTGCCGCCAACCCGGCTCCGAGCGCCACGACGTCGTCTTCGTCCACGCCCGTCACGGTCAACGCGGTCTCGGCCAGCCCCAACACGGTCACGGTCGTGGGCAGCGGTCAGGTCAATGCCGCGCCTGACGAAGCGCTGCTGTCGCTTGGCGTCTCCGCGACGCGGCAGACAGCCAGTGGCGCGCTCAATGCCGCGGCAGCCGAGATGACGCGACTCACGAGTGCATTGCGCAGCCAGGGAGTCGCGGACAAGGACATGCAGACCTCGTCCATATCGATCGGGCAGACCACGTCATGCTGTCCGACCGCGGTCAACGGGTACACGGGCTCCAGCTCGGTAACCGTGATCATTCACCACCTCGCCAACGTCGGATCCATCGAGGTCGCGGCGGTCGGCGCGGTCGGCAACGACCTCCAGCTCAGCGGTGTCTCACTGACCTTGAGCGATGACAGCTCTCAGCTGCGCGCGGCACGGATCGCCGCGATGGCAGATGCACGTTCACGCGGCACGCAATGGGCGACGCAGACGGGTAGGAAGCTGGGCTCAATTCTTGCCGTCTCCGAGATCGTCAACAATCAGCCGACCGGCTCGTCGTGCACGAACGGGTGCGGAGGAGCGGGCGGCGGCGTGCCCATACAGCCGGGACAAAATACCGTCTCCGTCAGCATTACCGTGGAGTTCCAGCTGCTGTAACCGGGCGCCGCCCTACACGCGGCTGCTCAGCTATGCAGCCGCGCGCTCTTCAGCGCCTTGTCCACGGCGCTTCTGATGCCGTACACGCCCACGCCGACGGGGTTGAGCCGATTGCGCGGCACCGCCTTGACGGCAGCCCGGTTGTCATCATCGTTGCCGGTGGCGAACATGTCCTCCGTGTAGACGGCCACTTGCAGGCCCCGATCCAGCGCGCGTCGCAGAGCGGAGCCCAGCACCGCCACATCCCCCTCCAGGATCGTGATCGGCTGCCGGCACATGGCCAGGTAGGCAGTGCCGTCCGCATCCTCATAGGGCCGGCCGATGAGCCCCTCGACCGCGCCGACGATGCCGCTCACCAGAAAGGCAGCCACGTTCAGCTGCTGCCATACGGCGAGGTCGTCGCGGAGGAGAATGGCGACCTTGGTGTCGAAGCGGACCGGCGCGGCCGATTCCCCGGAGTCCATGGCGGTGTCTGCGTCTATGAAAGTGCCCATCGCCTCAAACACTATCCTCCACGTCGCCGTGCCCGACACCGAAGACCGGCGCTGGTGCGCGACTGTCGGCAATTTGTCTGGCGTCCTGTCGGGTCCGAAACTGACCGCCGAGCCACGATGGCGGAGCCTAAGCCCCGTGATCGCACTCAGCGATCGACAACCACAAAGGAGGCCCGCAATGCTCGCTCAGAACCACACCGCTCAACTCTCTCCACGAGCCATCGTTATCGCCATCGCAGCCATCACGATGGTGGTCGTGGCGCTGGCGGCCGGACTCGCGATCCGCCTGGCGACGACGTCGACGTCGGCTGCGCCGCAGGCGGCGACCGCCGTGCACACCCAGGTGTCCACATCCGCAGACGACGGCCGCTGCGTTTTCGTGCAGGGCCACAAGGGCTGCTGAACGTCACTGGTTGACAGAGAGGCTGAGGACGTGACCTCGGCCTCTTCCTTATGCGCTCACGTATCCCGGCAAACGCGCAGGGGTCAAAAACGTGTGAGACGCGCACGATTCCGTTGGGTGCGTAGGATTTCCGCATGGCTCATCGCAAGAGGTATGCGATCGCTGCGACACCGATCGCTGTCCTCGTCCTCGCAGCGCTCACGTCCACAAATGCGGATCCGAGTCCGGCCGCGTTCAGGTCGACAGTCATCGCCTCAACCGTTCGCTCCCCGAGCCCGACCGTCACGCCCTTCACCACGCCGGCATCCACTCCATCGCCGCCCAGAGGATTGACCAAAACCATCTACCTGACCTTCGACGATGGACCGAATCCGATATGGACCGCGGAGATTCTCTCCATCCTTGAAGCCTATGGAGTGCACGCGAGCTTTTTTGTCATCGGTCAGGAAGCAAAAGCGTGGCCGTACCTGGTGAGGCGCGAGGCTCTCGATGGGAACCTGGTCGGCGATCACAGCTGGACGCACCCGGATCTGACTCGTCTTCCATCGAGCGCAGCGTTCGCCGAGTTGGCCCGCGACAAGAACTTGATCGCCGAGCTGACGGGGAGGACGCCCAGTCTATGGCGTCCGCCCTACGGGGCCTTCAACTTGTCGGTGTTCGATATTGGATTGGCGCTGGCGATGCGGATGCAGCTCTGGGGCGTGTCCACTGGCGATTGGCAGCTGCCGGGAACCAGCGTGATCGTGTCGCGCGTGATGTCAGCGCTCCGCACTGGGTTGGTCGTCCTGTTGCATGACGGGGGTGGCTTTACGCGGGCTGAAACCGTGGCCGCTGTGGCAATCCTGATCCCCAAGCTGGAGGCGGCCGGATACCGGGTGGCGGCGCTGCCCGCACAGGGAATTCACTGGTAGCTGGTCGTCGGGCATCAGCTCACCCGGCGGCGAATCCAGACGATCGCAAGCGTGAGCAGCAGCACCGACACGGCCGACGTAGATGCCGGTCTCGATGAACTGAAACGGCCAGAAGCGGGCCGCCGGCTGGTAGACGAGGCTGGAGTGAATCCCATAGCGCGCCAGGCAGGAACCTGCCAGCTTGGGTCCCTGCATGAGGCTTGGGCCGCACAACTGAAACGCCACCAGAGTCAACCCGGCACCCGGACGAATGCGGTGGCCGGAGGGGTGTCGCACTAGCCGGCGTTTCGTCGGCTCCCAATGGTCGTGGGTCTCATGGCGCCGGTAGCCTGGCAACGATGGGGTGACCATTGAAGACGCCTGTCACCGTGGCAAAGGCGTTGTCCAGGCGTGCGTTCCATGTCATCGACATTCGACCGGTGTCGTTGCCCGGACCGACCAAGGTCAACGTTGCGACGACGGCACCCACCTGCGGGTCCCAGCGCACGACGCCATCCACTGCGAGGTCGCTTACCCACTTCACGCCGGCGAACGTGAGGAGCACGGATCCCCCGGCGGAGGTTGCGATCGTGAAGGTCCCTCCCCGTAACCCGGTCCCGCTGGCAACGCTGAGGTAGTTGGAGCGGTAGATCGCATCGGCTGCGGACTCTGCGCTCGCGGTGGCTGCCCGAAGGCCTGCAATGCTCGCGCGGTTGCCGGGAAGCGGCTGAGCGGCGGGTTCGCCGGAGAGCTGCTGCGAGAAAACGCCGACGGCCCGGACTTGCGGGATCTCACTGGCGCAGGACACATCGAGGCTGAAGAGCTGCGCGGGGTTCGCCACGAACGCGCGGACCAGCCTGGACGCGCAGTTGAAGGGATCCACCTCCGCGGTGACGTGAGTCGTGTTGACCACGCGGATCAGACGAGCCGACCCTCCCATCTGACGCTCGACCACGGTCCCGCCCTTGAGGAGCGGAGTCAGCGAGTCCAGCGTGCCGCCGAGCACGAGGACCGGGACGCTTGCGGGAGCGAGCGGGGGTCTGATGAGAATCGGTGGGTCATGGTGGGCCGGCGCCGGCCAATCGAGGCACGCCGTGTAGGGCTCGGTGTACGCGTCCACTTTGAGCCACTCGCCGGTGGTGAATGGCGCGAATGTATCGCCAGGCAGCTTCGCAATCGAATCAGCGAGCTGCCGCTTCCGCTCGGCCGGTGGGGCGCTCATGTGAAAGAGTTGCGGGTAGTCGGTGCAGGCAACCGCGAAATAGAGCCCGTCGGAAAACTGCACGGCGGTGCCGAAGCCGAAGTTGTCAAAGCCATAGCTCTGCGCAGTCAGTCGCAACAACGGCGCGCCATCGTGGTGCTCGACCCAGGCGCGGGCGGCAGCGTCAAGCTCACGGTAGACACCGGGATCCAACCCCGTGGGACTGGCGTCGAATCCGGCGTCGTTGACGAGGTCGACGAGCGCTCGAATATCGACTCGGATGCTGACCCGGTGCCCGGAAGTGTCGACGGTCTGCCCGACAATAGGTGCCACCCGCAGATCGCGCGCCAGCTCGCCAATTCGAGCCCACGAGGACCCTGGAGCCGCGGCGGAACACGCGAGACTGTGCGCGCACACCGTGTCGAAGGCGCTGTGTGCCACCGTCGCCGAGGTCGCATACCAGGGTGATAGTCCGAGCACCTGGTACGAGGCGTCGAGCGTGACCGAATGCAGCAACGACGGGTATCGGGACGCGAAGGTCTGCGAGAACCAGGTGCCGTAGGAGTCGCCAAAGAGGTCGACCGGTCCGGTGCCGAGGGCCCGGAGCCCGCGGGCGAGGTCTCGCGCCGAGTTGGCGGTGTTGAAGAGATCCGAGGCGTGGACCCACGTTCCGTTGACGCGGTGCCAGTGGTGGTCAAGCATGTTCCCGCAGCGCTGGACCGCTACCAGGAATGCCGGCGTCGGCTCGATCCCCGCGAACTGCTGGAGCGAGGGGCAGTGGATGAGGGTGGACAGCCCGGTTCCGCGATTATCGACGAGCAGTAGATTGCGGTGGGTGAGCAGGGGTGCGAAGAGGGGAACGTACAGGCTCGTGCTTCCGGTCGACGGGAACCCAGGTCCTCCCTCCTCGGCGAGGATCGTGGGCAGCCCCGTTGGCGCGATGGCGGGGAACCACATGAATCCGATGTCGATCGTGGGCGACAGGGCATCGCTGTAGTCGAGGGGAGCTGGGAAGGCGCCGCACCAGGCTGGGTGGGCCGGGAACCCCGACTGACATGGGTGGAGCGATAACGTCCCCACGTGCAGCGATGCGGTCGCCTGCATGGCGGCGGACACATCCGACCCGGGAATGGAGATCGCAGCTGACAGACCCGCAACTGCTGCGATGACGCCCCGTCGGACTCCCGAGCCCCTCATCACCGGATTGTGAACTCCCTGTGCTTGATTAGCTTTCACTCACTTTGAGTGACAGTCCGGCTATCATCCTCAGCAATGGCGCACCCCTCCCCCGAGGCACTGGCAGAGGACGAGAATCCTGATCCTGTTCGCGCGGTCGCCGCAAGGGTCACGAATGTCGCGGAGGAGCCGCAGCCCGGGCAGGTGGCGAAGCCTGCAGCGAAAGAGGCCGCCACCGGAGCTCCGAAAGCCGGTCGCAGCGGTGTTGACGAGGCTCTGCACAACGGTCCGAAGGGAGTGCTCCAGCTCCTTGGGCCGGGGCTGATCACCGGAGCTTCGGACGACGACCCATCAGGGATCGGTACCTACTCTCAGGCCGGCAGTCAGTTCGGGCTCGGCACGCTCTGGCTCGCACTCTTCACGTTCCCTCTGATGGTCGCCGTCCAGGAAGCCTGCGCGCGGATCGCGTTGCAGACCGGAGTGGGCCTCGCCGTTTCGCTCCGACGCAAGTTTCCGACGGTTCCGGTTGGCATCTGCATCTTCGCTGTGTTCTGCGCCAACACCATCAACGTCGGAGCCGATCTCGGTGCGGTGGCTGCGGGCGGATCGCTCCTCACCGGCAGCCATATTTCACCGGCGTGGCTGGTTGTTCCCGTGGCTCTCCTGATCGGGTTTATGCAGCTGCGCCTGTCCTACGCGATCATCTTCAAGCTCTTCAAATATTTGACACTGGCGCTCTTTGCCTATGTCATCACGGTGTTCGTGGTGCATCCGCAGCTCGTACAGACGCTCGAAGCAACAGTGATTCCGCACTTTGAATCCAACAAGGCATTCCTCGGTATTGTCGTCGCAATCTTCGGCACGACAATCAGCCCGTATCTCTTCTTCTGGCAGGCGTCGAGTGAAGTCGACGAAATGAAGGCGGCCGGGGCACACACCGAACGCGAGCGCCGTGGCACGAGTCGCAAAGAGCTCAAGGCAGCCCGTCTCGATGTCACCATCGGCATGCTGTTCTCGCAGATCGTGATGTACAGCATCATCCTGACCTCGGGAACCGTGCTGCACGGGTCGGGTAACGACAGCATTGCGAGCGCGGCACAAGCCGCCCAGGCGTTGCGGCCTCTCGCCGGCCCCTTCGCTTTCGTGCTCTTTGCGGTGGGCATGATCGGCACCGGACTTCTCGCGATACCTGTGCTCACCGGAAGCGCCGCATACGCCGTCAAGGAGTTCTTTGGCTTCCGGGGCGGTCTCAGCGAAAAGGTGAGCGCACGCCCGGCCTTCTACGGACTGATCGTGATCGCAATCGCCGGCGGGCTGGCGATGAATTTCCTCAACATCGATCCGATTCAGGCCCTGGTGGTCACAGCAATCATCAACGGGATCGTCGCTCCACCGATCCTGGTGCTGATCGCGCTGCTCGCCCGGGACCGCGAGGTCATGCAGGAGCATCGCAGCGGATTCTGGAGCAACACGCTGGTGTGGATCGCGACGGCGGTGATGGGTGCGGCAGCCATCGCGCTCATTGTCACGCTGCTTCCCATCAAGCTCTAGACACCTCGCCGCCGCATGTCCGCGTAGTGACGGCGCCAGATCAGTCGATGAATGGGAATCCAACGGGGGATATCGCGCAAGCCGGGAATGAAGGGAACCAGCAGAAGTAAGGCGGTCAACAGCAGCATCACTCCGACCACGGCCAGATCGGTGTTGGCCTTGCTGATCCCAAGAAAGCCCTTGTCAGAGGTGAAGGGCGGAATCTGGTAGAACATCGTGTAGAGCCACAGCCACGCTTGGCCTGGGTAGCGGCCGGTCTCGTTCATGACACCCCAGTCGCTGCCGATGAGCTTCTGCTCCGCGGCGAGTCGGGCGATATAGCCGCCATCGATCAAGAACAAGAGTGGCCGGGAGAAGTCCGTTTGATAGAAATGGTTGCTCGTCAAGAGCAGCGCATCGAGCCCGCCGGACCTGGCCAGCGTGAGCATCCGATCCATGAGCACCGACACCGGCCCGTAATCTCCAGTGGGGACGTTCACGACTCCGTCAGCAGCGACTGTCGCAGTGCCGAGGCCCGTGGCGTAATTCGTGAGCCACTTCTGCTGCTGATCGCTCGACGCCGCCTGGTATGTGCCTAAGGCAGTGGCAAGCTGGGCATCTCCCGCGGTCGCCTGGGTGAGCGGCTGCAGCACGAAGTCGTTGGGGGCGTTGACGGGAATGTGCACCCCCGCCCACTGCTGCGGAGTCAGCGGGCCCCAACTCTGCACCGACCCACTCCCCGAGTTATACGGCGGCCCATATGAGGCGACGACGGTGGATCCGGCAAGTTCGGCCGACGCGGTGGTGACGAAATCCACCGGATCCGCCTTCGACCAGCTCTGCAGGGTCACCGACGGCACATCCGGCGACGACAGGACCGCCGAGAGGACGAGCACCAGGCCCAGAACGCCGACCAGCGCGATCGTGACCTCTTTCAGGAGGTCGTACGGGGCCATCGCGACTCCACGGTAGTAGGTCTGCTTGTCGACCTTCGACGCTTTCACGGCGCCATCTGCAGAGGATCGTCGATCGGCCGCACCACGCCCTTCGCCCGCACCTGGATGATGTGCAGCACCACAAGCAGGGTCACGCCGATTGGGAACAGCATCACGTGCAGCCCATACATCTGACCGAAGTTGAGGGCGTTGAACAAGCCGCCGAAGCCGGTCGAGTTGATCGCGTCCTTGGCATTGACAGCGATCCATTGCGAATCGAAGTTCAGCTGGACGACATATCCGGTGAAGGCGGTGCCGATGCTGACTGCGAAGATCACCACGCCCACCATCCAGGTCTTGGCTCGACCGTCACGCCAGCCTGCTCCCCAGAACTGCCCCCAGAGGTGGAGCACCATGAAGATGAAGAACATCTGGACTGACCAGAAGTGAATGCTGTTGAAGAAGTGCCCGATGGAAGACACGTGCCACCACTCGGCTCCGAAGAAGGCGAGCACCACGCCGCTGAGCACCACCCAGAACAGCGCCGCGATGGTCACCACTCCGAAGACGTAGACCCACGAGCTGACATAGGCCGGCTGCTTGGTCGGCAGCAACTCGCTGATGGGCAGTGTCTTCTCGACGCGACGGCGAACGGATGCGGTCCAGCCGGGCTCATCGTCCGCAGCCGGGTGCGGACTTGTGGTCGTCTGGTCAATCACGCCGGGATCGCCGCCGCTACTCATCGTGGGGTTCCTTCGGCCGATGCGACGGGAACGGAGCGACCAGTGCGAGGACGAAGAGCAGCACCATGACGCAGATGAGGATGAAGTTCGGCAGCGAAATGAGAATGAATCCCAAGTGAATGTAAGGGGCAGGCGCGTCCATTGGCAGCCTCCGTGTTCCTTAGTTGTCTCTAGCGCGAGTGTGCGAGTTCACTCGCACGGCATGGAACGGCCGGATGTAAGCGGGCGCATGTGACCTAAGCCGACAGGTTGTGTGACCAAAGACCCTCCGGGAAACAGCAGGCGCTCGGTAACGTGATTCGGCCCCACAGCTCGTAGCTAAGGTGTCGAGCGCGTCAGGCAATGACACCGACCCTGAGATGTCCCAACGCGCCGACATGATAGCCGCATCCTGATCCCATGATCGGTACGGTCTCGTACTGATCATCGTGGCCGCGATTGGTGCTCACGCTTTCCGGCAAGGGCGGTCGTCGCCCGGTACGCGTACCCTCCGGCGTCGACGCCACCGCTTGGCGGGCCGGGTAGCGCGGGTCCTTCGGCTCTGGTCAAGCTCCAGCGCAGCTGCCAGGCTTGCGTCTGGCAGTGCGTGCCTATCACGCCCGCACGCTGAAACGGGGTGGCAGCAATGATGGTCGATAGAAGAGTGCGCGTCCTCTTTAAGCTGCGAGATTCGCATGGAAGTCAGCGCTGCCTGGGACCGATGACCGATGGGCACTGTCCAGCCTCAGCCGACGACGGCAGTGTGCCCTGCGCGGGCGGGCGGATCCTCCCTCTGCACGGAACGTCGGCTGATGGGGCGTGGCTGATGGCCTCCGATGATGCGGGGCCTCGCTGCCCGCTCTCAGGGCTGGTATCGGTCGTCCCTGCTCCGTGGGACTGAGGACAGCACGACCTTCAGCGCCCCAGTCTCGCCGGCTCGTGCGAAGGTGTCATAGGCCGCCGTCATGTCCTCGAGCGCATACCTGTGGGTCACCAGTGAGTTCGTCTTCATCTGGCCACCAGCGAGGAGCCTGACGAGCGTTGGCGTGGTGTACGCGTCGACGAGGCCGGTCGTGATGGTCACATCACGCGTCCACAGCTTCTCAAGGTGAAGCGTTGCGGGCTTGCCGTGCACACCGATGTTGGCGACACGGCCACCGGGGCGGATCAGGTCCGCCGCGAGTTCGAAGGTCTCCGGAACACCGACCGCCTCGATGGCGACATCCGCGCCGAGACCGTCGGTGAGACCCTGGACGATCTCAAGCGCGTCTTCGCGCATGCTGTTGATGACGACGTCGGCGCCAAAACGCCTGGCTGCCTGCAAACGAGCGTCGGCGAGGTCGATCGCGACGATGTGCGCAGGGCTAAATAGCGTCGCGGTCATGATCGCCGCCAACCCAATCGGACCCGCACCGACGACGGCAACGACATCGCCGGGAGCGACGTGGCCATTGAGGACGCCGACTTCATAGCTGGTCGGGAGGATGTCCGCGAGCATCAGCAGGTCTTCGTCGGCGACTCCAGCGGGGACAGGGTACGTCGATGTGTCAGCAAACGGCACGCGGACGAACTCGGCCTGGGTACCGTCGATCAGGTGCCCGAGGATCCATCCACCGCCGCCGAGGCACTGGCCGTACCGGCCCTCGCGGCAGAAGCGGCATCGGGCACACGCGGAAATGCACGAGATAAGGACACGATCGCCTGGTCGCACGTTCTTGACGCCTGACCCGACAGATTCGACAGTGCCGACCGCCTCATGGCCGAGGATGCGTCCATCGGTGACCTGCGGGAGATCACCTTTCAGGATATGCAGGTCCGTACCGCAGATCGTGGTCGCGTCGACTCGGACGATTGCGTCGGTGTCAGCAGTGATGGTTGGCTTGGAGACGTCCTCCCACGCCTTGCTGCCGGGACCGTGGTACACGAGAGCCTTCATCGTGAGTCCGTTCTCGGGTGTGAGTGCGGCGACAGTGCGTGGCACCTGCGCAGACCTGGTCCCGGCACCTTCGCGATCCGTTGCGGGATCAAGGGCCGGTTCGATGACGACAGACATTTCATTTGCCCTCGGTGAGTATTGGCCTCTTGGTCTGACCCTACCGACCGCTCCCTGATCCGGGAAGTGCCAAAGGTCACACTCGCATGTGAGGGAGTGCCCTCGTCTCGCGCGGCGCGACCCCGAAACGAAACATGGCCAACCGGCATCGAGCCGATGGGCCATTGTGTGATTGGTTCTGGTCGGGCTCGACGAGCGCCCGCGTCCGAATCGGAACCTCGAGGGATGGATGAGCCGTGCGCTCCACCTTCCTCGAGGTCATCCAGCTGAAGATCTCAAAAGATGAAGGCACCCAGCGCAAGCCCGCTCACTGAAAGCCGCAAGCGATCTGCTCAGCTACGACACCTTTGCGGTCGGCAGCGCCGCCTACATGGGATCGTGGCTCAAGGAAGCCACGAAGTTCGTGCGGAGCAATCAGGCGCTCCTGACCACTCGCCGGGGGTGGTTGTTCAGCAGCGGCCCGCTCGGCGGCGCAACCAAGGACGCCGAGGACCGGGATCTATTCGAGATCTCGGAGCCGAAGGAATTGCACACTCCGCGCTGTGATGTGCGCCCATCTGCAGGAGTGATGGTGAGAGGCTCTTTCGTGGTGACCATTGGCTCCTCTCTCCACAACCATGTCTCCGTGCCCGCAACGCGCCGGGCATAAGATTGCCGGGTGCTGGTCCACGATCGGTACGGTTTCGTGCTAGCGGTCGTAGCGGCCGTTGGTGCGATCGCGGCTGTAGTCAGCTTGGTCCGCCCGCATCTCGTTCGGTTGGTGCGGCTGTACCTTCGGGTCACGATCGCGCTGGTCGCGGCCCAGGTCGTTGTTGGGCTTGTGCTGGTGGCGACTGGCGCCCGTCCTCGGCAGTTCATCCACTGGATCTACGGTGCGGCGATGCTGCTCGCATTGCCGATCGCCATGGCGGTCGGCAGACGACTACCGGGACGCGAGCAGCGGGTCTGGCTGGCCGGAGGCGCCGTGTTGACAGTGCTGTTTGCGTTGCGAGCGGTCGCGACAGGCTAAGCGTTGAACTATTGGTCAGAGGACACAGGTCGCGCCGTACCATCGGCAGCAAGCATGACTCACGCCAGGCATCCGGACGGCGACCTCCTCGCGTTTGCCCTGACCCTGCCAGAGGCAGGAGCGTGACTGACTGCTGTTCGCCGGCAGGCTACCGCTGGGCGTTCAGCGAGCGGCGCGCTCGCAAAGAGGCGAGGCGATACCAGTATCGGGGCCTCGACAGAACATCACGACGCATCGTCGAGCTGCTGAAGGCGCAGGGCGTTGAGGGTCTCACCCTGCTCGAAATCGGCGGCGGTGTTGGCGCTCTCCAGATTGAGCTGCTCAAGGCGGGGGTGACTCGGGTGGTGAGCGTCGAACTGACGCCGACGTATGAGCAGGCTGCAGGCGATCTGCTTCGACGAGCTGGTCTCGAAGATCGCGTTGAACGCAGGGTGATGGACTTCGCCGAAGCTGCGGGTGAGGTTGCGGCCGCCGACATCGTGATCATGAACCGGGTCATCTGCTGCTATCCCGACATGCCCAAGCTCACTGCGGCCGCTTCTGCCCATACCCAGCGAGTGCTGGTGCTGAGCTTTCCGAAAGCCACGTGGTGGACGAGGACGTGCCTGGCAATCGGCAACCTTGTGCTACGGGCAACGCGACGGGGATTCCAAGTGTTCGTACATAGGCCCGACGCGATCCTGGCCTCGGCAGGCGGCAGCGGACTCGCAACGACGCGCACCCTGACAGGCCTCTTCTGGCAGGTTGTCGCGCTGCAGAGGGTCGGGTAGCCGTGCCGTCGCCTTCGATCTACGAGTTCGCGGGTGGCGATGCAGCGTTTCTCGCTCTCGCGACCGCCCACCACGAGCGGTGCCTGCAGGACCCTGTCCTCAGTCACCCCTTCTCGCATCCCGGCGAGCCCGATCACATCCAACGGTTGGCGAGCTATTGGGCTGAGGTGTTTGGGGGTCCGCCTCACTACTCCGTGTCATACGGTGGCCATTCGGGGATGCTGGGGATCCATGCGGGCCAAGGCGCAGACGATGACCTCGGAGCACGCTTCGTCAGCTGCTTCGTGCAGGCCGCGGATGATGCCGGTCTTCCCGATGATCCAGCCTTCCGCGCGAGCATGCGCGCGTACATGGAATGGGCAGTGGGCGAGGTGCTCAGTTACTCGCAGCACGGCTCCGTGGTGCCGGATAGCACGGCCCTGCCACATTGGTCGTGGGGTGGACTCATTTAGCGGTCGGCGGTGTCTCGCCCGGAGCGAACCGACCCATTTCCGCGCCGACCTTCTTGCCGATATTGGCGACATGCAGGTGAATCTCGTCAAGGAGGTCGGTGGCTTTCTTTACCTGTGCGGTCAGCGCGGTGTTCTCCGCGAGCAGCGTCTTGATGTCGTCGGTGTTGTTCTCGGTGTGCAGCGCGACCTCAGACGCGATCGCGTCGGCTCGCTTTGCGGCGATCAGCAGGGCAGCTGCCTGAATTCCCGCCAGCATGGAGAGAAAGAGGTTGAGCAGTATGAAGGGATACGGGTCAAATCCGTTCCCGCCGCCCACGTGGAGCAGGCCGTTGAGCACAGCCCAGACGATCATCACTCCGAAGAAAAGGAACACGAAGGGCCACGATCCCATCCCATTGCGCATCCTGTCGGCAGCTCTCTCCCCGAGGGAGAGCTGGTCCTCGCGGCGTACCGTCGGATGGCTCTTCCACTGGTGTTGCCAAGCCATGTGCGATCTCCTCATGCAGTCTTATCCAGCGCAGGTGGCGCACACCGTTAGCGAGGGTCGCGCCCGTCGACCACTCTAACGCGGGGAAGCTCCAGCAACCTGTGGCTGTGCGGCAGCATCACAAGGGCCCCCGCCCCGACCGAGACTCCGCTCAGCTACGCGGCTGAGAGGTGACTGCGTTCGCCTGCGGTGGGTTGCCTTGCAGCGCGACCTCCAGGCGGTAGTACGCGTCGGCCAACCGCTCCGCCTCGACGATCGTCTCGCACAGCGTGCGTTGTGCCGCGCGCCGCTCGAGGTATCGCCGGATCGACTTGGTCTCCGCGCCGTCCGCCTTGTGCTGCTGCCAATAGAGCCACAACATGGCACACTCCTGGAACGCTCCTAGCGTACGCCTCCAGAACGGGTTGCGCAGCGACAAATCTGGCGCCGAGGGTGGTGCCACCGACCGGCCTGGACCTGGACGCCCCTTACTGGAACCAGCCTTCGATGTCGATCACCGCGTTGACGCTGCCCGCGGCGTTGAAGAGATCCACATCGCCGATGCGGGAATCAGTGGTATCGAGTTGGACCACCGCCAGGTTGGGCAGCACCACGCTCGCATTGGCGTTGATGTCCGACGCCCGCGGAGGTTTGCTGAGGGACGCCGGGTACAGCGTCAGGTAGGTCGCCTGGGTCGGGGCGATCGCGGTGAGGTTGGCGATGACCGCCTGTACCACAGGGCTTCCGGTCGGCACACCCCCCGCTCCCGCCACGACGACCAGGTCGATCCCGCCAGAACCGAGGGTGCGGCCCGAACACGGCAGTCCAGACCCGGAGCGGGTGTCGCAGATCCGGCTCGGCCCGATCGCCTGGTATTGAGCACCCGCGGCAGCGGCTCCGCTCCCGAACCAGCCGTTTGCGTCGACGATCACGTTGATCGTGCCCGCCGCGTTGTACAGGCACACCGACGCGTTCGCACCTCCGGAGCTCGCAGGGCCCAACTGCACCATGACGCGGTTCGCCTGCACCGCCCCACCCACGAGGTTGAGCGTCGAGAACGGCGGTGGGTGGCTCGCGTCGTATGCGCAGCCTCCGCTCGCCGTGGTTTGGAAGACGCTGAGGTATGTCGCCGTGGTCCCTGCAATGCCGGTCAGGTTCAGCACAGCGGCTGCCGCGGTGCCGTCGCCGGGGATCCCGGCTCCTCCGGTGACGTTGACCACCACCGATCTCCCGGCGACTAGGGCCTGCTGGGCGCCACAGCTGCCGCGCGTGTCGCACATGCGTAGTGGCGCCATCGCATGGAACTCCCCGGTGACCACGCTTGAAGGCTGGGGTGTGAAGTACCCCTCGACATCAGCGAGCACGTCAACGCTCCCGAGGGCGTTGTAGATGTTCACCTCGCGGTTGCTGTCAGACGCTGCGCTCTGGCCGAGCGCGACCGTCACCAGGTTCGCTGTGTTGCTGCGCGAGGTGAAGTTCAAGTTCGACGCCTGCGGCCGTCCAGTACCGTTGGGAAACACCGTGAGCAGGCTGGATGCGGCGTCGTTCACGGCGGTCATGTTGAGCACCACCGCGGTCGCGGTGTTCGGGATCGGATCCGGCCCACTCGGCAGCCCGGTCACTCCCGTGATCTGCAGTGTCCGCGTTCCCCCCGGGCCCAGGGCTCCGAGCGCGCACTGGATACACGACCCCGGCCGGGTGTCGAGGATCCGGAAGGGCGTGACCGGGACGTAGTTGGCCAGGCCCATATAGAGGTATCCGGTGTTGGTGGTCAGTGCGCTCGTCCCGAGCGTATCCGCCACCTGCACGTTGACGTACCCAGCGGCGTGGGCGGGGGTTGTGAACGTGAAGGATGTGGCCGTCACACCGGCGGGAGTCACCGAGACACCGCCGATCGTTGCAGTCATCCCTGGCTGGAACCCGACGCCCCTGACGGTGACCGTCTGGCCACCGCCGACCGGCCCGGCGGCGGGGGTCACCGAGGTGATGCTCGGTCCCGCGGGCACCGCCTGGACCTGGTCACCGCCCTCGACAAAGACCATCCCGTTGGACGCCGAGGGTGACGTGAAATGGTTGCTGCCAGGGATCGAGTAGCTCGCCAGTTGGCTTCCGCTGCTCGCATCGTACTGGGAGAGGGTCCCGCCCCCAATGCTGACCGACCACACGCCGCCACCCACAACGATGGGCGGCTTGTCAGATACCTGGCTCGTGTTGTGCCATCCAAGCGAAAAGTCGTTGTGTGACGCTGAGATCTGCACGGCCTGGAGACCGTCGTTGCAGCCAACAAATACCGTCTCCACTCCGGCGACCAGGGCGTAGGCAAGACTGCCGAACACCGCGTCGCTGAATGCCGCGCACACCCGGTGCGAGGCGAGGCCACCGCTGATGTGGCCGAGGTTGGTGCTGTCGAGCAGATATCCCATGCCGCTCTTGCCCACCTGGAAGACGCGATTGGCAGGCAGTTGCAGCGGCGTGCTCGAGCCAAGGTCGGCGTCGCTCGCGTTGTCCTGCCACCACGCCGGGCCACCATCGTGCGTGAGATCGGACACGCCGCTCGGAGCGAAATAGTCGAGAACGCTCAGATTTGTTGGCGAGAGCTTGATGACGCCATCGCTGAAGTCATACGGATCCGAGCTGCTGGTGTGATTGCTGTTGCCGGTAGACACGAACACGTTGCCCGCAGCGTCGACCGATGCTCCGCCGGCGGACCAGATACCGCCCAACATGTCGGTAGCGTCGCGTGACGCGGACGACCACCACTGCACGGTGCCGGTGCCCGTCTCCGGATACATGATGGTGTACCCACGGTATCCGTCGGTGTTGTTACTCGGGTTGGTGCAATCTCCTGCGAGGCCTCCGAGCGTCGCATACACCTCGCCGCCCGCGATGGTCAGAGCGCCTCGCTGCTGCTGGTAGTTGGCATCGAAGTTGACCCCGCCACGATTGCCAGGATTGATGTTCACCTTGCGAGTAATGAGACCGGTGGTCAGCGCTAGGGTGACGAGGTCGAACTCGAATTGTGTCGGCGAGTTCTGTATCTCAGCGATGACGTACACATTCCCAGCATCGATGACCGGCGTGCCTGTGATGCCGAGGGGCATGATGTTCCCGCACGGAAAGTTGTCGGTTCGGGGCGCGCCGATGTGCGTGCTCCACTCGATGGCTCCGGAAAGCGAGTTGAGTGAGTACACGGTGTCGTTCTCGGTCGCGACCACGACGCGACCGCCCACGATCACCGGCTGGCCATACACTTGTCCGTCCAGGTGGATCGACGTCCATGGTGGAGTGCCGCTTTGTGCCCCGTCGGTGGTGTCATCCCCTTGGCGGGTGTTGTTGAGGTGGTAGGTGGGCCAGTCGGCTGAGGCCTGTGTGAAGGTCAGGAGCGGGACCAACGCCGCCAGGATGAGGGTGAGCCGGCGCACGTGAGGCATTGTCAGGCCTGGGGCTGCGAGCAGGGTGTGGTCCCGGAGGACCGGCCGCCCATGGCGAGCGAGGCCCTAGGCAGCCAGGACGGGACCTGAACCTGCTGTTGCGAACGGCTTCCTGTACATCGTGACCTACAGGGAGGCAACGTCATCTTCGCCTTCAGCCTGTGACGGTTCGGATCAGTGCGAGAACGCGAGGTACTCGTGAACCGATCGCACTGAGGCAGAGCCTTCCCCCACGGCGGCCGCAACGCGCTTCGTTGAGCCGGCGCGCACATCGCCCACCGCGAAGAGCCCGGGTTTGCTGGTTTCGAAGGGAAGCAGTTGCCGCCCGAGCGCCTCGGACCCGCCGAGGAGCAGTTGCGGGTCCAGTGCGCGATCGGTGAGCACGAACCCATCCGTGTCGAGCTGCGCGCATCCGCACAACCAGTCCGAAGCCGGTTCGGCGCCGATGAACGAGAAGAGAGCTTCGCAATCGAACCTCTCCTCTCCGTCCGGGCCGCTCACCCGCACCGAGGCAAGCGAGTCGTCGCCCTCGAGTTCCGTCACCTGGGTGCCAGTTCGGAGGGTGATGCGTCCATCGGCGAGGATCCGATCGACGAGATAGCGCGACATGCCCTTGTCGATGTCGTCGCCGCGAATCACAAGCGTGACGCCGCTGCACGACTCCGCAAGGAACAACCCGGCCTGCCCGGCGGAGTTGCCGCCGCCCACGACCACAACCGGTGACCCGGCACAGAGACGCGCTTCGAGCTCGGTGGCGGCGTAGTACACACCCCTGCCCTCGAATTCGTCCAGGCGGTCGACGTCGAGGCGCCGGTAGCGCGCACCACTCGCAGCGATTGCGGCGCGGGCGGCAACATCCGTCCCATCGGAGAGGTGGACGACAAGGTGACCCCCCTGCTCGTGGAGTTCGGTTGCGGTGCACGGACTTGTCAGATGCGCGCCGAATTTCTCCGCCTGGACGAGCGCGCGCATGGTGAGGTCGGCGCCCGAGATTCCTGTCGGGAAGCCGAGGTAGTTCTCGATCCTGGAGCTGGTCCCGGCCTGCCCACCGACCGCCACCTGCTCGAGGAGCAGCGTGCGCAATCCTTCAGACGCGCCGTATACCGCCGCCGCGAGGCCGGCGGGTCCGCCCCCGACGACAACAAGATCGAAACAGCGTTCGGGAATGCTGTCGAGGGTCAGCCCGAGGTAGGCGGCGAGGTCTCCAGTCGTTGGGCGTCGGAGGACCTCGCCGGACACGAACACAACCGGCAGATCCGACGGCGCGATGTTGGACTCGCGTAACAGTCGCTCCACCGCGGCATCGCGCTCGGCATCGATCCATTCGTGGGGAATGCGGTTGCGCGCCAGGAACTCCCGGAGCCGGAGCGACTCCGGCGAGAATCGTGAGCCCACAAGGCGAATGGAAGTGGCGGCGCCGCTCAACAACCTCGAGCGACGAGCGATGAACGCCGCGAGGATTGTGTCGCCGAGCCGAGGATTGGTGGCGATGATGTGCCGGAGCGCTTGCGCCGGCACGACGATCACCTCACCCGGCTCCACGACGCGAGCGGAGACGAACACACGCTGTCCGGTCAACAGGTTGAGTTCGCCGAGGAATCGACCCGGGCCGTGCCGGGTGATGGTCCGTTCTTCGCCATCGGCGCTGACCACGATCTCGGCGGCGCCGGAGACGACCACGAAGAAGTCGTAGGCGGTGTCGCCCTCGCGGAACAGGTACTCGCCGGCGGCAACCGTCCGGCGCGTTCCGAGCCCGCTCAGCACCGCAATGTCACCCTCGTCGAGGGTGGGGAATGCGACCGCCTCGTCATCCATCAACGCAGAGTACCGTTGTGGCGAGTCAGCGATGCTGCGGCGGGAGGAGCCATGGGTACAGGTTTGGCAGTCGGTCTCGTCCTGCCGCTGGTCGAGCGGCCTGACGACGGCGCCAAGCCGGCGTGGTCCGACATCGTCGCGATGGCTCGTCTCGCCGAGGAAATCGGTGCCGACACGGTATGGGTTCCTGACGAGATCCTCTGGCGAGTCCCCGAATGGCCCGGCCCGCGCGGCTGGTGGGACTGCCTGACGATGACCGGAGCCTTGGCTGCCAGCACGTCGACAGTGAACGTGGGGACGTGGGTGGCATCTGCCCTGCAGCACAACCCAGGGATGGTGGTGCGAGCAGCGGAATCGCTCGACGAGATCTCGGGTGGACGCTTCGTACTCGGGCTCGGTTCGGGCCACGGCGGCGGAGCCGAGGAATTCGGCTACCCGGAGGGCAAGACGGTCTCGCGGTATCTCGAAGCACTGGAGATCATCGTGCCGTTGCTTCGAGGGAAATCAGACGTGACCTTCGAAGGGCAATACCATCACGTCAACCACGCTGAAGTGCGGCCTCGCGGGCCTCGATCGGGCCGAATACCACTGATGATGGGTGGCCACTCGGATCGAACCATGACAGCCGCGGCAACACATGCGGAAACCTGGAGTGGCTACGCGACGTCGAGCAGCATGCCCGACGCCTTCGCGACTCTCACCTCGAAGCTCGACAGGATCTGCGGGGGGATCGGACGCGACCCGGCGACGATCGGCCGATCAGTTGGCGTGTTCGTCGAGCCAGGCGATGGAAAGGTGGCCGAGACGAGCGGGTTCGGCGTCGCGATCACGGGATCGGTTGATCAGATCACCGAGGCGATCGCGGGGTTCTCTGGCGTGGGCGTTACGCGCGTGGAGGTGTGGCCTGTGCCGTCCACCCTCGGCGTCATCGAGCGTCTCGCCCCGGTATTTGCCACGTTCGCGTCGGCAATGGAGGTCGCCAGCGAAAGACGCGCAGCGAAATCTGCGCAGCGACAGTTGCCTACTGCTCGGCTACCTTCTTGATTCCTTCGAGGACCGGTCCCCAGTTCTTCTCTGCCATCGTGTCGGCAGCCTCCTGGGTGGGATTGTTGTCCTGCTTTAGCGTGAGCACCGTCTCGCCATCCCGCTCGGCAAGTTCGTAGATGACCGTGTGGTAGTTCTCCGGCTTGTCTTCGCTGCCGCCCATCGGGCTCCAGTGCGTGACCTTGAGGAGCTTCCGCGGTTCGACCGCGAGGACCGTTCCCTTGTCCTCGTAGGGCTTACCCTCCCATTCGCCCTTCCAGGTGATCGGGCTGCCAACCTTCCAGTCGGTCTCGAGGTTGGTTCCGTACATGTACTGCTTGACCAAGGCGGGATCGGTCAGCGCATGCCAGACGGCCTCCGCTGGGGTATGGATCGTGATTCGCGTCTCGGCAATGAAATTCTGAGTCATCGGGGTGCTCCTTCTTGATTTCGTCAACTGTATGCAGCTGGACGCTTTTTCGCCAGCCCGCAGGTAACATGCAGCACCGTCAGTTCAGGGAGAAAGCTCATGCCAATCGACTACAAACCTGCCGGTTACAACACGGTCACCCCGTACCTCGTCGCTGAGGCTGGAGCCGAACGTCTGATCGCCTTCATCGTCGATGTGCTCGAAGGCACCGAAATCATGCGGATGCCCGGGCCTGACGGTCGCATCGCTCATGCCGAGATGCGCATCGGCGATTCTGTGGTGATGCTGGCGGACTCCCCGTCGCCGTCAGAGGTCACCACGGCCATGCTGCACCTCTACGTTCCGGATACCGATGCGACCTACAAGCGGGCACTGGCCGCGGGCGCCACATCCCTGCGTGAGCCGACCAACGAGTTCTATGGCGATCGCATGTCCGGCGTCAGGGATGCCCTTGGGAACAAGTGGTATTTCGCGACCCACGTCGAAGACATTTCCGAAGAGGAAATGGCTCGACGCGCCGCCGAGGAGGCCCAGACCGCAGCTTCGGCATAGCTGAGTCCGGTCCGCCACCTTAAGGCAACCCAAAGCTCGCCTCCTACCCTGGGCGACCGAGACGGCTCCACGCTTCTTCGGGGAACCGTCCGTCGGTGACAGCAGGCCAAGAGGAACCCGGAAGAGAGCGGATCAGCCATGCCCACCGCCACGCATTACTTCAATCTGCTGATCTTTCCGAGCTGAGGGGCCCGAAGGGAAGGGGAAGGGAGCGGGGCGCGCCTCGAAGGCGCGCCCCGCTCGAAGTGGGGGGTGTCGAGTCGACTAGTTGTTGAAGTCGCCGTTCACGCCGGTGCTTCCGGCAGGGTCGGCCCAACCGCCGGGGCCGTCGGCCTCAGATCCGGTCGACTCGCTGGTCGACGAGGCTGCGGTGTCCGCGCCGCCGGTCGTGGTGTCAGGGCCCGTCTGGTCGCCTGACTGGATGTTGTCGGGATCAACCGCCGGCGCCGCGGCGGGTGCCGCCTTGACGGGGGCTGCAGCTGCAGGTGCTGCTGCGACGTGAGCCGCGGCAGCGTGCGCATGCACGGTTGCGCGGGTGAGGTGGGCACCGGCCGAGCTGGCGCTTACGACCAGGTAGGTGCCGACACCGGCCGCCCCCAGCATCGCGCTCGTGCCCAGTAGGGCGATGCGCCGGGACAGGCGAGGCTTGGTCGAGTCGTTCATCGAGTCTCCTTCGAACTATCGAGCCGGCAGCTTCTGGCCAGCTCTCCTGGACAGTCATGCTCCTCGACCGACCTGACCTCGCCCTGACCTGGGACACCCAACCTGTGTCACCTTGACGTCAGGTTCTGGAGGCACACTCTCAGCATGCGGGTGCTCATCGCAGAGGATGACGTGCGCCTCGGGCACGCGCTCCGGCGTGGCCTCGAGGAGGCGGACTTCAGCGTCGATACAGTGAACTCGGGAGACGACGCCGTCGAGTTCGCGGCCTCGACCCCCTTTGATCTGATCGTGCTCGACGTCATGCTCCCCGGCAGGGACGGCTTTGCCGTCTGCCGGGATCTCCGCCAGATGCAGGTGAAGACCCCGATCCTGATGCTCACGGCACGGGATGCCGTGCCCGACCGGGTTCGCGGTCTGGAGGCCGGCGCCGACGACTACCTGGTCAAGCCGTTCTCATTCTCTGAGCTGCTGGCCCGGCTCCGGGCGCTGGGCCGGCGCCATCTCTCTGACCGCTCCTCGGTCATCGAAATGGGCGGCATCCGGCTGGACACTGCGGCTCGGACGGTGAGCGTTGGCGGCTCGCCGGTCCCGCTGCGAGCCAAGGAACTCGCGGTCCTCGAATACTTCATGCACCAGCCGGGCCGGCTGCTCACGAAAGCACAGATCGAGGACCACGTGTGGAACTACGACTTTGCCGCGGAGTCGAACCTCGTCGAGGCGTATATCGCGAGAATCCGGCGCAAGCTGATCGCGGCTGGCGCGGACGACCCTTTCACGACGGTGCGCGGGTCCGGATATCGCCTTGAAGTGAGACCGTGGGCGGATTCTTCGCGCGAACCCGCGTCCGCCTGACCGCAGCCGTCGCGGCGGTCTTCTGCGTCATCGCCGCGGCCGCGGCAGGGGCATTCTGGATCACCTTCGCGCATATCCAGTACGCCGCCATCGACGCGAACCTCACGACCTACACACAAAGCCTGGTCTCCAACGTGCAGGACACCGGTGGTGTCATCTCGTTTCAGAGCGGGGATCCGGCGGGCGACCCTCAGACGGGCCTCGCGGCCGGGGTGATGGTGATCGACGCGAAGGGCCACGTTCTCTCGCATACGGGAATCGCGATACCCACCGCCGCGGCTGCGGCCGCCGCCCGTACCGCGATCAGCCGGGATACTGCGGTTGGCGCCACGGTGCCGACGCCGTCACAGCCGGAGCGCATCCTGGCGACCCCCGTGCGGCTGAACGACGCGACACTTGACGCGCTGGTGGTCGGACGTCCGGTGGGCGACGTCCAGCAAACCCTTTTCGAGGTGGGTGCGTTCCTTGCCGGCGTCGTCGCGCTGCTGGTTCTCTCTGTGGTGGTCCTCTCCTACGTGCTCGCCGGCAGAGCGCTGCGGCCGGTGCGTTTGATGGCCGCGACCGCGCGAGACATCAGCGAACACGATCTGCATCGGCGCGTCGAGCTGCGTCTTCCGTCCGACGAGCTCGGTGAGCTTGCCGCGACGTTCAACGACATGCTCGCACGCCTCGAGGTGGCGTTCGAGTCCTTGCAGCAGTTCACCGCGGATGCCGCCCACGAATTGCGCGCCCCGCTGGCGCTTCTCCAGGCGGAGCTCGAGGTCTCGCTGCGGCGCGCGCGGACACCTCAGGAGTACGCGACCAGCGAGCGTGTCGCGCTTGCCGAGGTCGAGCGACTGCGACGGCTGGTCAACCGGCTGCTGATCCTCGCGCGATCCGACGCCGGAGCGCTCCAGCCGTTGATCCAGCGCGTCGATGTGGGTGACCTCCTGGAGGAGACGGTGGAGAGGTGGCGGCATGTGGCGGAGGAACGGGGGATCGCCATTGACGTCGACCTGGTTGATGAGGGGTCGTTGAACGGCGATCCAGAGTTGCTCCGAAGCCTGCTGCACAATCTCCTCGACAACGCGATCCGGCACACACCGTCCGGTGGACGGGTGGGAGTCAGGGCGAAGATGACCGATTCGTTGTGGCACATCGTCGTCTCCGACACCGGAGCGGGGATTCCCGCGAGCATGCGCGACTCGATATTTCGACGTTTCACCCGCGGCGACGTGGCCCGGGTCCCGGGGACGGGCGGGGCAGGGCTCGGCCTCGCCCTGTGCCGGGTCATCGCCGAGGCCCATGGGGGGCGCATTGCCCTCATCGATGCTGAAGCCGGTGGCGCGACCTTTGAGGTCACGCTGCCGGCGGCCCCCGAGCCGAGCCGCGTTGCTACCGCGGAGGCGAGGTGACGCTCGCGACGGCGCGACGGATCGCCTCTACCGACCTGCGCACGTCCTCGGCGTCAGTGGACCAGTTGCTGACAGAAATGCGCAATACATCCCGGTCGCGCCAGCGTGAGCCCGACATCCATGCGGTCCCGTCGGCGATCAGGCGGGCGGTCACCGCCTGTGTGCGTTGGTCATCGCCGAAGGTCACGCACACCTGCGTGTACACGACGTCATTCACCACCTCGGCGCCGCCGATGCCGGCGATTTCCTCCGCCATCTCGCGTGCATGACGGGCCAGCCCGTCGACCAGGTCGATGACTCCTGACCGACCGAGCGACCGCAGAGCCGCCCACACGGGCACGCCGCGCGCACGCCGAGAATATTCGGGCACCTTCTCGAGCGGGTCGCCGGGCCCGGAGTTGTCTGTGATCAGGTAGCTGCCATGCGCCCCGAACGTCGACCGCAGCGCCGTCCGATCCGCGACGATGGCGATGCCGCAGTCGTACGGGACGTTGAGGGTCTTGTGCGCGTCCGTCGTCCAGGAGTCCGCTCCCGAGAGCCCGCTGACGAGATGGCGCAACGCCGGCGACGTCGCCGCCCAGAGACCGAAGGCGCCGTCGACGTGCACCCAGGCACCGTGGCGATGCGCGACCTCGATCGCCTCGGCCATCGGGTCGAAGGCGCCGGAATGCACGTTGCCAGCCTGGAGGCACACGATCACCGGGCTGCCCCGATCCAGTCCGTCGAGCGACTCGGCGAGCGCGTCGACCTGGATTCGCCCCTGGTCGTCGGCCGCGACCGGCTGTGGCTCGCCGAGGCCGAGATAGCGCAGGGCGATGTCGATGGTCTCGTGCCGCTCCAAACCGACCAGGACGTGCGTCCGCGGCGCTCCGGACAGACCCTCGCGCCCCACATCCCAGCCGGCTCGGGAGAGCACCGACGAGCGAGCGGCGGCGAGACACGTGAAGTTGGCCATGGTGGCCCCAGTCACGAAGCCGACGTCGGCGCCATCTGGAAGGCCGAACAGATCAAGCAGCCAGGCTGCCGCCGCCTCTTCGGCGGCCGCGGTCGCGGGGGTTGCGTAGCGCAGGCCGGTGTTCTGATCCCACGCGCTGACGAGCCAATCCGCAGCTAGCGCAGCCGGCAACGTACCGCCGATCACCCAGCCGAAGAAGCGGCCCGACTGCATCGCCATGAGCCCCGGCTCCGCCACCTTCGCCAGCAAGTCGACAACATCCTCGGGCGGCGTGGGTTGCTGTGGCAGCGGGCCTCCGAACCCTGCGAGCAGCTCGTCGGCACTTGCCCGCGGCCCGACCGGGCGGTCGCCGACGGAGTCAAGCCACACCCGCGCATGCTCGGCTGCACGAGCAAGGGCTTTGTCGTAAGCGCCGCCCTGAGCTGACATTTCGGGTATTAGACCGCGTTCGCCTGGCTCTCAGGTTCGCGGCCTGGCCAACGCCCTCTGACGTCGGGATCGGACGTGGCAATGGTCTCTACATAGCGGGTTGGCAATACTGTTGTTGTGGACGTTGACCTTCTTGCCACGTGCTGGACCACGGCGGGCGACGCGAGGCCATTGCGCGGCAACGACCGCAGCCCCTTTCCGCTCGCAGCACGAATCGCCGCTGCCGGCCGCGCCGGGTACCGGGGCTTCGGCATCGTGCACGCCGACCTGGCCCGACGCCGTATCGCACCGCCGGCGCGACCGCGTGAGCCCTCCCGACCGTTTCAGGACGAGACGGCTACTGGAATCTCCAGTGCGAGCTTGTCCATCTCGAGCTGCGCGGGGACATCGACCGGGTACGAACCGGTGAAGCACGCGAAGCAGAAACCATTCCCGTCCGGCTGGCCCATGGCGCGACGGAGACCTGACAGGCTCAGGTAGCGGAGTGAATCGGCGCCGAGCATCTCGCCGATCTCGCGCTCGGTGTGGCCGGCGGCGATCAGCTCGCGACGCGAGGCGATGTCGATACCCATGAAGCACGGCCACGCGATCGGCGGCGAGGCGATGCGCATGTGCACCTCGGCGGCTCCGGCCCGGCGCAGCTCGTCGATGATGCGGCGAGACGTCGTCCCGCGAACGATTGAGTCGTCGACGAGCACGACACGACGTCCTTCGAGGACGTGGCGCATCGGGTTGAACTTCAGACGAATACCCGCCTCGCGAAGGCGCTGTGTGGGCTGGATGAACGTGCGCGTGATGTAGCGCGACTTGATCATGCCCTCCGCGAAGGGAAGGCCCGCCTCTTCGGCGTATCCGATCGCCGCCGGCGTTCCGCTGTCCGGAAGGGTGATCACGATGTCGGCGTCAGCCGGCGCTTCGCGCGCGAGCTCGCGGCCCATCCCCCGGCGTGCCTCGTACAGCGACTTGCCCATCATCACGCTGTCCGGCCGTGCGAAGTAGATGAACTCGAACGAGCACATCGCCCGGTGCGCGCTCGCCCGCTGGATCTTGGTACTGCGCATGCCGTTGGCGTCCACGGTCACGATCTCACCGGGTTCGATCTCGCAGATGAACGCCGCACCGATAACGTCGAGTGCGCACGTCTCACTCGCGATGACGTAGCCGGTGCCGCCTGGCGCATCGACATCACCGAAGCGTCCGAGACAGAGCGGACGGATGCCAAGGGGATCGCGCGCAGCGACCAGCGAGTCACGCGTCAGGAAGACCAGGCAGTACGCACCCTCGACGCGCGGCAGTGCCTCGGCGAGCGCGTGTTCGAGCGAGTCGGCCTGGGTCTGCGCGAGCAGTGCTCCGAGGACCTCGGTGTCGCTGGTGGTCTCGAAGGCGACACCCTTGGCCGCGAGCTCGTCGCGAAGCTTGCTCGCGTTGACGAGGTTGCCGTTGTGGGCGATGACCACAGGTCCGATGACGGGATGGTCCATGTGCATCGGCTGCGCATTGATCAACCGCGCGCCACCCGTCGTGCTGTAGCGGGTATGCCCGATGGCGATGTTGCCCTTGAGACCGTCGATGATCTCCTGGTCGAAGACCTGCGATACGAGCCCCATCTCTTTGCTGATGCGGATCTCGTGCCCATCGCTGACGGCGATGCCCGCGGACTCTTGTCCACGATGCTGGAGTGCGTACAGGCCGAAGTAGGTCAGGTTGGCGACGTCTTCTCCGGGATGGAACACCCCGAAAACGCCGCACTCCTCGTGGAAGTGGTCGTCGTCGATGGCGCCCATACCGGCCTGCTCACTCACGTTCGATCAACGCTCCCTCGTGCGCCCGGCGCACTGCACCCAACGGCACGTCGATGCAACCCGTCACGCATAGGCGCTCGCCACCGACGGAGCCCAGTCCACGGAGTGGAACCGAATGCCGTCCAGCCAGCTCATGCAATCGCACCAGTGCCTCCCCGGCGAAGCTGATGAGGAACCGAGATTGACTCTCACCGAACAGTATACCGGCCTCTCTCCAGATCAACCCCTCAATCTGGTCAGGATCGCGCCGCTGATCGAGTTCGTCGATGCCAACCGAGGCGGCTATGTCGCCTAGCAGACACGACTCCGCGAGTGCGACAGCGATTCCGCCCTCCGCGCAGTCGTGTGCGGAGTGGAGCAAGCCTGCGGCGATCGCGTCGAGGACGAAGCTGTGGACACGTCGCTCGAGGTCGATATCGAGCTTGGGTGGATCACCGCGGTTCATGCCCTGCGTGAGGCGCTGGTATTCACTCCCATCCAACTCCGCTTCAATCGGGCCGACCAGCGCGATGAGGTCACCTTCGGCACTAAATCCCGCGGTGCATCGGCCGGCCACGTCGTCGATGAGCCCGACCATTCCGATGACCACCGTGGGGTCGATCCCGGTGCCACCGGTGTCGTTGTAGAGGCTCACGTTGCCACTCACCACCGGAATCTCGAGCGCCCGGCAGGCTTCGCCGACGCCATCGATCGCATCGTGGAGGTCCCACCAGACCTCCGCCTGCTCCGGGTTGGCAAAGTTGAGGCAGTTGGTGATCGCCAGCGGCCGTGCCCCCGTCGCGACCACGTTGCGCGCCGCCTCGCAGACGGCGATCATCGCTCCGCGCTTTGCATCGAGCGATGCGTATCGCGCGTTGCCGTCGGTCGCCAGGGCCAAGCCCATCGATGTGTTATCGACGCGAACCAGCGCTGCGTCGCCGCCCGGCAGGACCACGGTCGCATCGCCGAGCTGGTGGTCGTAGCGGCGGTACACCTGCGTCCGGCTGCCCAGGTTCGGGCTACCCAGGAGTGCGAGGAGCGCCTCACCGGGCGTCCACGACGGTGTGCCGAGCGCCGCCGTCTCCTGCCCGACCGCGAAGCCCGAAGGGTGTGACCTGGGTGGTCGCGGGCCCGGAGCCCCGCGCAGCGGCGCACCGTCGACGAGGATATCAAGCGGGATGTCGCAGACCTGATCGAGGTTGTCGCGAACGATGAAGCGAGGCTCCTCGAGGATCACCCCGACGACGTCCGAGTGCAGATCCCAGCGCTCGAAGACCTGTTGCAGAGATCGCACGTCGCCGGGCCGAGCCACGATCAGCATCCGCTCCTGCGACTCGCTGAGCATGACCTCGTACGGTGTCATCCCGGTCTCTCGACGCGAGGCTCGCGCAACGTCGACCTCGATGCCGCAGCCGCCGCGGTGGGCGAGCTCCGCGGTGCTCCCGCACAGCCCAGCCGCACCCAGGTCCTGCATGGCGACCACGCGAGGGTCACCGGCAAGCTCGAGGCAGGCCTCCATGAGGCACTTCTCCAGGAATGGGTTGCCCACCTGCACTGCGGGCCGGCGGGCGGCACTGCTTGCGTCGAGCACCACCGACGCAAAGCTCGCACCGTGGATGCCGTCGCGGCCGGTGTCGGCGCCGACAAGGAGCACGAGGTTGCCAGGACCGCTGGCGATGGCGCGCATCATGCGGCCGTGCTCGACGACACCGACGCACATCGCATTGACGAGGCAGTTGGTTCGGTACGACTCGTCGAAGTACAGCTCGCCGCCGACGGTCGGTACACCGATGCAATTGCCGTACCCGCCGATGCCCGCGACCACGCCGTCGAAGAGGTGGCGCTGATGCGGCTCGTCGAGTGGACCGAAGCGCAGCGAGTCGAGCAGCGCGATCGGACGCGCACCCATGGTGAAGATGTCGCGCAAGATGCCGCCGACACCGGTTGCGGCGCCCTGGTAGGGCTCGATGGCGCTCGGGTGGTTGTGCGACTCGATCTTGAACACGCACGCGAGCCCGTGCCCGATGTCGACCGCCCCGGCGTTCTCCCCGGGACCCTGCAGGACGCGGGGTCCCTTCGTCGGCAGCGACCCGAGCAGTGGCTTGCTGGTCTTGTAGCTGCAGTGCTCGCTCCACAGCGCACCGACGATGCCGAGCTCCAGTCGGTTTGGCTCTCGCCCGAGCGATGTGGCGAGGTGCGCATATTCGCTGCGGGTGAGCGCCACCTCAGCGAGCTCGGCGTCGGTGGGTGCGGCGACCTGGACCCCCGTCACAACACCGCGGCTACAGGCACAACACGGTTACCGGCCAACGTTTTCGCGACGCTCCCGAAGAGTCGCAGTCCATCAGCGGATCCGAGCAACTCCTCACACGCCCGCTCGGGATGGGGCATCATCCCGAGCACGTTGCCTCGTTCATTGACGATACCGGCAATGTCGCGCATCGACCCATTCGGAGACGCATCACCAACCAGTGATCCGTCCCGCGCAACGTACCGAAACACCACCCGCTGATTGCGCTCCAGCTCATCGAGCGTTTCCTCATCAGCAACGTATCGACCCTCACCATGCGACACCGGAATCTGCAGCACGGAACCGAGTTCGCAGGCGCTGGTGTACGCGGTCTGAGTCGACTCAACGCGGAGCCACGTCGCCGCACACCGATACTCGAGCGAGGCATTACGTGTCAACGCGCCAGGCAGTAGATGAGCCTCCGCGAGAATCTGAAACCCGTTGCAGATGCCCCACACGAGACCGCCATTGTTCGCGAACTCGATCACCGACTCCATCAGCGGCGCAAAGCGAGCAACAGCGCCGGCACGCAAGTAGTCTCCGTACGCGAAGCCGCCGGGCAATATCACGCAGTCGGCGCCACGCAGATCGCGGTCCTTGTGCCACAACATGACCGCGTCCTGGCCGGCGAGTTCGACTGCATGCTTGCAGTCGCGATCGGACCAAGTACCGGGAAAGACCGCGATGCCGAATCGCATCATTGCCTCGCGCAGTGGGGGGCGGGGAGGGCAAGGATTCCGCGAGGCACGGGGTCGGGACGCCTTTGGCGTCCGCGCCCCTCAGCTCTCGCCCGGGGGACCACCCGGGCTCCGAGATGGCCTCGCTCCACCCTTGCCCTCCCCGCCTCGCAACGGGTCACGTGGTAGCACTCTCCGTCATGACGCGAATCGAGCCAATTCTCGAATCCTCGATCACCGTGTTCCGCAGCAGTTGCTCGCACATCCGCTCGACGTCTGCGCGGGCTTCACCCTCATTGTCCGCATCTACCTCGAGCTCGATGTGCTTACCGACGCGAACGGCGTGCACGCGGGAGAACCCGAGCCGGTGGAGGCTATCGCGCACCACGAGTCCTTGCGGGTCGTTCACGACGGGCTTCAATGCGACGATGACTTCGACGGCGAAGTTCATTCGGCGATCATCGCGCTGAGGTCGATATCGCAGATGCGCCGTGCCGCCTCGACGTAGCGCTGCGTGGTCCCGCGCACGACGTCGTCGGGAAGTGCCGGTCCCGGATCAGTCTTGTCCCAGCCGAGGGTCTCGACGTAGTCGCGCACGAACTGCTTGTCGAACGACACTGCCGGTGCGCCCTCGCGCCACTCTGATATCTCCCAGAATCGCGACGAGTCCGGGGTGAAGATCTCGTCGATCAGGGTCAGAGCCCCGTCGACGTACCCAAACTCGAACTTCGTGTCGGCGAGGTAGATGCCGACGCTCTCGCAGCGAGCCGTGGCGAAGTTGAAGAGTCGCAGGGACGCGGATTCGAGCTCATCGGCGAGCTTCTGGCCGACGAGCGTGCGCAGCTCCTGACGCGAGATGTTGATGTCGTGGCCGTCGTCCTTCTTGATCGCCGGAGTGAACCTCGGCGAGGGCAGCCGCGAGGAGTCGTGCAGTCCCCCCTGGAGTGGCTCGCCGGCAAGCGTCCCCTTCTCCCGATACTCCTTCCATCCCGACCCGCTGATGAACCCGCGCACAACGCACTCGACGTCGATGCGTTGGGCGCGAGCCACGTGCATCGAGCGCGGCAGCCAGTCGTTGCGCACCGGCTCGGGGATCTCCGTCTCGACGTCGGGGAGCAGGTGGTTGCCCATGATGCCCGAGGTTTGACCGAACCACCAGCGTGACATCTGCGTCAGGACCGTTCCCTTCCCTGGAATCGGGGTCGGGAGCACAACGTCGAACGCGCTCAGCCGATCGGTAGCGATCATCAGCAGCGTACCGTCGTTGAGTTGAAAGGTGTCGCGGACCTTGCCGCGCCGGTAGAGGTTCAGGCCGCTGGTGTCCGCAGCGCTCAACACCTGCATCAGTGCATCCTCCCGCCGGCAAGACCGGCTTCCACGGCAAGCATCGACGGCTCTGCCGCCGGTGCCAGGTGAGTCGGGGACGTCGAAAGCCCGAGGCGCCGGTAGGTCTCGTCGATGTGAGCGAGGTACGGAGCCACGTCGAAACAGCGCGCGATGGTCGAAGCGGGCAGCGCTTCCGCGATTTCCGGGTCGTTGGCGACAAGGTCGCGAAACGGACCCTCATCATCACGAGCACGCGCGGCGAGGGACTGCACCGCTCGATATGCGCGTTCGCGCGGCCATTCCGCCTCGACGATGAGCGCGGTCAGGACCTGCTGCGAGAAGACGATGCCGCCGTGGAGTTCGAGGTTCCGCTCCATGTGCTCGGGCTTGATGTGGAGTCCTTCAACGATCCGCGTCGAGAGGCGCACCACGTAGTCGGCGAGTGCGCACGCGTCAGGGAGGATCACACGCTCCGCTGAGGAGTGCGAGATGTCGCGCTCGTGCCAGAGCGCGACGTCCTCCATGGCCGTGACCGCGTAGCCGCGGAGCACGCGAGCCAGCCCGCAGATGCGCTCGCAGAGTATGGGATTGCGCTTGTGGGGCATCGCGGATGACCCCTTCTGGCGGCGGCCGAAGGGCTCCTCCACCTCGTCGACCTCGGTGATCTGGAGCAGACGAATCGTGGTGGCAAGCCGCTCGAGCACGGCACCGAGCAGCGCGAGCGCGGTGACGAACGACGCATGGCGATCGCGTGCCAGCACCTGGGTCGACACCGGGGCGGTGGTGAGCTCGAGTCCTCGGCACACGTGCTCCTCCACCTCGGGCGGCACGCTCGCGTGGGTCCCGACTGCGCCTGTGATCTGGCCGACAGCAATCTCTGCCGTCGCCGCGGCGAGTCGCGACCGCGCTCGGCGTACCTCGTCGACGAAGTTGGCGAGCTTGATCCCGAGGGTGAGCGGCTCGGCGTGGACCCCGTGGGTGCGCCCCATCATCACCGTGAGCCGGTGACGCTCGGCCTGCTCCACGAGCGCCGCGATGAGGGACTCGGTGTCCGCGTCGATCACCTCCGCCGCGTCGCGGAGCTGGGTCGCGAGCGCGGTGTCGACGACATCGGAGGAGGTCAGGCCGAGGTGGAAGTATCTACCCGCGTCACCGACCGTCTCCTGGACCGCGGCCACGAATGCGGCGACGTCGTGACCCTGCTCGGCCTCGAGCTCGGCGATCCGCTCGGCATCGATGCTCGCGCCCTGCAGCGTGCTCAGCGCCTCGATCGGAATCCGGCCGAGCTCGGCCCATCCTTCGCATGCGAGCAACTCGACATCCAGCCAGCGCTGCAGTCGTGAAGCGTCACTGAAGATCTTCGCGATCTGCTGCGGGGCGTACCGGGGGATCACGTACCTTCATTCTATCGGGGTGACCGACGGCGCCCCCCTGCCCCTCGTCATCGCGCATCGCGGCGCCTCGTCTGATGCCCCGGAGAACACCCCGGAGGCGTTCGAGGCAGCGATCGCGCTCGGCGTGGATGCGGTCGAGCTCGACGTGCGGCGGACCTCCGACGGCGTCCTCGTCGTTCACCACAACGCGTCGCGCCGCGGCGTCCCGGTGGCGCTGCAGACCTACGCGGCGCTGGTGCGCCGGAGCCGTCACCAGCCCCCCACCCTCGACACGGTGCTCGACCTCTGCGCCGGCCGAATCGCCGTCGATGTCGAGATCAAGGAGCCCGGGTACGAGGCAGAGGTGATCGAGAGGGCGTCGAGGCGCTTCTCTCGTCAGCAGCTGCTGTACACCTCCTTTGAGGAGTCGGTGATCAGCACCATCAGGCAGCTGGACCAGAACGCTCACTGCGGCCTGCTGCTCGGCCCGGGGCGCCTCCGAAGCCGCACCCAGCGCTTCGAGGCGCTGCCCTTCGATCTCGCCGAGCGATGCGGAGCGGACGCCCTCGCCGTCCATCAGTGGCTGGCACCGCTTCGCGGCCGGAGCCGGCGGGTGCCCGGCGCAGGCGTGCTCGCCGAAGCCAGGCAGCGCGGCTTCCCGATGCTCGTCTGGACCGTCAACGGACCGCAGCGCCTCCGCGCGTACCTCGCAGACGGGCGCGTGGCGGGGATAATCACCGACCTGCCCGGCCTCGCGCTCGAGACTCGCCGGGAGCTCGCACGACGCGACGCACAGGAAGATGCCATGCCAGGCCACGTAACCGGACCATCGCGCCCGGCGTTGACCGATCGAGTGCGCCCGGTGATCCGGAAATGACTCTGCCTCGGGCGTATGAGGACCAGCTTGTCGAGCGTGCCAAACAGGACGCCGCCGCATTTGGGGAGCTATACGACCACTACTTCGGGCAGATCTACCGGTTCGTCTACAGCCGGCTTCGCGACCAGGAAGCCGCCGAGGACGTCACGTCAGAGGTCTTCTTCAAGGCGCTGAGGGCGATCGGACGCTACAAGCCCGCGGGTCACCCCTTCAGTGCCTGGCTCTACCAGATCAGTGTCAATGCAATCAATGATCACTACCGCAGCCGTAAACCGACCTCGAGCCTCGACAGCGCGATCGCTGTCGCCGACCCGGCTCGCCCTATTGACGACCGCGTCGTGGACAGCGCCGAGGCGGCCCGGGTCTGGGAGGCGATCGACGACCTCCCCCCACAGCAGAGGGCAGCGATGACCCTGAAACTGGGGGAGGACCTCAAGCTCGCTCAGATCGGTGAGATCCTGGGCAAGAGCGAGGGGGCGGTGAAGCTGCTCATCCACCGCGGGATGATCGGCGTGCGCCTGCGCCTCGGCGTGGTCGTAACCGTCGAGGAGAAGAGCTGATGTCCTGGCTGGGCGGCTGGTTCGATCCCGAGCTCGAGGAGCTGTTCCGCGACGATCCCGAGCTGCTCGAGACTGCCAAGCTGGTTCGTGCCGCTCGCCCCCAATCGGACGCCGACCCTCGGTTCCGCAATCGGCTTCGGGCGCAGCTCGCTGCCGAAGCCTCGCGAGGCCGCGGCGCCTTCGGCATGCGTCGCCGCTGGCACTTCGGACCAGCCCACGCCGCCTGGGGCGGTGCCGCCGTCGGAGTCGCCTTGATCGGCGCGACGGTGCTCACACTTGTCGACAACCACCCCGTCGACAGGACGATCACCGCGATCTCGGATATCGCGGCGCAGCATGCAGTCAGCCCCAACCACGTGATCACCGTGGCCTTCAACCAGCCGATGGACGAGCAGGCGGTTGAGCGTGGCGTGCGCATCCAGCCCGCCACCAAGGTCTCGTTCTCATGGCAGAACAACACCATGCTGATCTCACCCGTGTATCACCTGACAGGCAACACCCCCTACAGGGTCACGATCGCCAAAACCGCGCTCCGCGCGTCCTCGGGGGTCTCTGCGACCGCGCCGATCACGCTCACATTCGGGACCGCTCCCACCCCGCCACCCGTCACCGGCCAGGCGACGCCACCGTCGCTGACTCCGTCGGTGCTCGGCCCCAACGCCGCCGATGGGTCGCTCCTCTTCGCCCCGGACGGCTCGGTGGTCAGCACCGCCGGAGTGCTGCCGCCATCCGCTTCATCGTCGACGTCGGCCACCGCAACCCCCACCCCCACGACGCCCACCCCGACGCCGACGCCGACGCCGGAGGGCGTGATCCCACCGCCAGCCACGACCAGTTCCCTGGTCGACTTTCCGCCCGGGGGCACCTCGGTAGCGCTCGGTCCTGCGGCGACCGCCGCCGCCTACTCGCCAAACGGCACCACGCTGGCGACCGCTGTCGACGACGGCAATGGCGGCTCGAAGATCATCGTCAGCCTCAGCAATGGCAGCCAGCGGCAGCGGCTCACGGATTCGCCGACCCCTGTCACCGGCCTCACGTGGTCGTCTAACGATCGCATCGTCTACACCACCGGCACATCCGTCAACTCAGTGGACCGCGCACGAAACACGAAGACGCTGTACTCGCCCTCAGGTGGCGGGACGATCACCGCGCTTGACCCTGGTGGTGCGTATGCATACGTCGCTCCGCAGAGCGGTAACGGCGGGAGCCTGGTGAACATCGCCGCAGGGACCACGCAACTCCTGCACGGCTCCGTCACAGACGTCGCCTTCAGCGGCGACGGCACCACGGTTGCATGGGCGGACGAGTCGACGAGCAAGGTCCGACTGTTCACCGAGGCCGTCGGCCAGGATGCGCCCGCCGCGGTGTCGATGCTCGACTCGACGGCGACGATCGGCCACATCGCGCTCGACCGCCGAGGCGACGAAGCCGCGTTCGTCATGACGGATTCCGCGATGTCGACAAAGCTGGTCGTGGTGCAGCTTCCCAGCGGGACACCGCTGGCGGTCGGTCCGGCCGACAATGCGACGGCCCTGGTTCTCTCGCCAGGTGGGGATCAAATCGCATACGTCACCACCAAATCCGGCGGGTCCGTCGTGGAGCAGGCGGCGGTCCCAGGCGCAACCAGGACGCAATCCGGGACGCAGTCTCCGGCGGCAGCGAGCTCAACGCTGCGCGCGTTTGTTGATGCCCAGGTGAGCGGTGATCTTGCGACACTCGCAGCTCTCAGCGCCCCTGGCGTGGACGCCGTATCGAACACGCCCGGCCACCTCAGCCGTGCGTACGTGATCAGCACGTATCTCACCTCTCAGGGTGCGGTCTCTGCCAGCGTGGAGCTCATCATCGACCCGAGCGCCGACCACGACGCTCCACGCGTGGCGAGCGAGACGCTGTCGCTGACGCGCAACTCCACGGGCGGTGGATACGTGGTGAGCAACATCGGCACGACGCCGCTCGTCGACGAGTCATCGGGTCCGCACGTGGTGCAGGTGAGCTCGACCACCGACGCCGGTGTCACCACGCTCCAGGTCAGCTTCGACGGAGATCTCAATCCGGCCAGCGTTGCCGGGGCGATCAGCGTGCAGTCGTCGCAGGGAACCCTCCTGCAGTCGACTGCCGTCTACGATCCCGGCTCGCGCACGGTCACGGTGACGGTGGCGCAAGGGGCATCCGGCGCGCTCACGCTCGCTATCTCGACCGCGCTCGCCGACGTCAACGGTCAGCCGCTGACCGCGAGCTTCGAGACCACGGTCGGGACCACGGCCTAGGTTCCATCCCTCGCCCGTCGGCGAAGCAGGGTTGCCGTCACCGGGATGCGGATGGTTCCGTCGGCAGCAGTGAAGTGCCGCAGGTTTCGTTCGCAACCGGCTCGCACCGAGCGCCGGACTGTCTCTGAGAGCTGGGCAAGCTCAGCAGCGATCGGCCGTTCCACGACCATCGCCACCCAGTAGTGAGCGATGCCGTCGAAGCGCACGACGTCGTGCAGCCGCACCGAATCCCAGCGCGGGTGCGTCGTGAAGGCGGGTGCCTGCAGACATTGATGCAGGAACGGCGAGCTGACACCGGCCTCGTCGCGGAGGGCGCCGGCGAGGGCAAGCTCATGCGCCGGTGGCTCTGCGGCATCCCAGGTCAGCACGGCTGTGGCTCCCGCAGGACGCGTGATCCGCACAAGCTCGTCGGGCAGCGACGTGCCGTCCCAGAATCCTGCGGTGCCCAGTGATGCCACCCGGTCGCACGACCCGGCCTCCACCGGGACTTTTCCAGCAACCGCGACCGCGGTCGACACCGAACAGCCGGTGGCCGAGACCTCACCGGCAGCCGCCGCAAGCACGCTCGCATCGGTGTCGACAAGCAGCACCCGTCCTCGCGCGCCGACAGCGGCTCCCAACGCGATGCCCAACGTCGCCGAGTCGCACATGAGGTCGCACGCCGTGTCGCCCGATTGCACGCCGAGCGCTGCGACGACTTGTTCGGCGAGCGGGCGCAGGACCGCGGTGGCGTAGAGCCGCCCAAATCGCGGCCCCATTCTGCTACCCGGAGACTGCCACTGCGGCGGCGATCGCGGCGACCCGCGCGGGGTCACGCACCACGCGTCGCAGAGGCTCCTGGCGCTTCGCCCAGGCATCGGCTTCGGCGACCAGCTCGGGATGCTGCTCGATGAACGCGGTGCTGTAGTTGCCCGCGCGGAAGTCGGCATTGGCGATCACCGCCATGTGATAGGCGATGTTGGTATGAATCCCGGTGATCACGTACTCGAGCAGGGCGCGGCGCATGCGGTCGAGCGCGTCATCGCGCGAGGCTGCGTGCACGATCAACTTCGCGATCATCGGATCGTAGTTGGGCGATACGGGTCCCGGCCCGACGAGCGCGCTGTCGACGCGCACGCCTGGGCCCGCCGGCTCGTGGTATCCGTTGACCTGCCCGGGCGATGGCAGGAACCCGCGCGCGTAGTTCTCCGCATTGACTCGGCACTCGACCGCGTGCCCCCGTGGGACGACCTCCTCCTGGGACAATCTCAGCTGCTCTCCGGCGGCGATGCGCAATTGCTCGGCCACCAGGTCGATCCCGTACACCAGCTCGGTGACCGGGTGCTCCACCTGCAGGCGTGTGTTCATCTCCAGGAAATAGAACTCGCCATTGCGGAAGATGAACTCGACGGTGCCGGCGTTGACGTAGCCGACGGCTTTCGCGGCTGTCACCGCCGCCGCTCCCATGCGCGCACGCGTCTCCGCATCGATAACCGGTGAGGGAGCTTCCTCGATGATCTTCTGGTGCCGTCGCTGGATCGAGCACTCACGCTCGCCGAGGTGAATCACGTTGCCGTGCATATCCGCGAGCACCTGGATCTCGATGTGCCGAGGCTCCTCCAGGTAGCGCTCGAGAAAGATCGTGTCGTTCCCGAATGCTCGCTGAGCTGTGCTCCGCGCGGCGTCGTACGAGGCACGCAGCTCCTCCTCATCGCGAGCCACGCGCATACCGATCCCACCACCTCCGGCGCTTGCCTTGATCAGCACCGGGTAGCCCAGCTGCTTTGCAGCGGCGACGGATGCGTCGAGGTCGAGGAGCGCATCGCTCCCGGGCACCACCGGCACGCCCGATTCGCGCATCCGCTCGCGCGCGGGCACCTTCTCACCCATCGCCGCCATCGCGTCGGCGGGTGGGCCGATGAACACGATGCCGTTGTCGGCGCACGCGCGCGCGAACTGCTGGTTCTCGCTGAGGAAGCCGTAGCCGGGATGGATCGCCTGCGCGCCGGTCGCGCGAGCTGCGTCGATGATGCGGTCGATAACCAGGTACGACTGCGCCGACGGCGCCGGGCCGATCTCGACGGACTCATCCGCGAGCAGGACGAACGCCGCCGACCGATCGGCATCACTGTGCACCGCCACCGAGCGGATCCCGAGGTCGCGACAGCCGCGAATGATCCGCAGAGCGATCTCTCCGCGGTTGGCGACGAGCACCTTCTCGAACATGTGATCAGGTGCCGATCTGGACGAGGGGCGCGCGCGGGCCGACGACGGTGCCTTCGGTCGCGTACAGCTCGGTGATCGTGCCGGCGCGCGTTGCGGTGATGTCGTTCTGCATCTTCATCGCCTCGAGCACACAGACGACGTCGCCGAGCGCCACCCGATCACCCACCTTGACGTTCACCTTGAGCAGCAATCCCTGCATCGGCGACACCACGGTTCCCTGGCGAACCACCGGCGTCGAACGCTCCGCGGGTGCGGCCGTTGCGCTGACGTCCGCGCTGTCGAGGCCACCGATGATGCGCACCGCGTAGCTCTGCCCATCGACCTCGACGGTGAGCTCGCGAACGGGGGCGGGTGGCGGTTGGTCGGCTGCTGGCTCGGGAGGCACCGCCTCCGCCTCCGATTGTTCGTCGGGCGGGGCGTCGGCCGGCTCAACGGCCGGCTCATCGCCGAGGGGCTCCGAGGTCGCCTCGCCGCGCTGGACGGCGAGAAATGGGTTGGGGAAGAGCGCATAGGTGACCACCGCCTCGAGCGCCGGTTTCCGGAAGCCCTCGCGGATCAGCTCGCGGCGGGCGGTCTCCATCACGGGCTCGAGAAGGTCGGCGGGGCGACAGGTGATCGGCTCCTCGCGCCCGTTCACCAGGCGCCGCACCTCGGGATCGACCGGTTCCGGCGGCTCGCCGTAGAGGCCCAGGCAGTAGTCCTTGATCTCCTGGCTGATGGTGGCGTAGCGGTCGCCCTCGACCACGTTGTAGACCGCCTGGGTGGCCATGATCTCAGTCAGCGGAGTGACCAGCGGCGGGTAGCCCAGCTCGGCTCGAACCTGGGCAACCTCGGCCTCGACCTCGGCGAGACGACCCAGCGCGTTGCGGTCGCGCAGCTCCGCCATGGCGTGCCCCATTGCAGAGGGCGGGAGCAGACCGCGGAGCGCTGAGGTATCGAGCCGCGCCGCGAGCGGATCGATCACGTCCGTGTAGTGCACCAGCTCCTGCTCGAGCACGAGCGCTGCTCCGGCGACCCGGTCGAGATCGAGCCCGCAGTCGACGGCGGTGCCGGCGAATCCTGCGATGAGCGCCTCGGCCGCGGGCATCGAGGCGCCCCCGGCGAGCGGGGAGAGCGCGCAGTCGGCTCGATATGCCCCGGCGAGCGCCGCGGAGTGGCAGGCGAGTGCGGCCTGGCCGGTCTGTGCCGAGATCGAGACCGCCACCGGGACGCCCGCGGCCTCGCGGATGACGTTCACCGCCCTGGCGGCTCCGGCGGCTCCGAGGACGCCGAGCGGATCATGCAGGCAGATCGTGGGGTAGCCCGCGTCGACGAGTCGCCTCGCGACCTCGCCGAGCCCCTCGGGACCGCGGCCGGGCACCTCGTTGTAGACGATGACCCCTTCCGCCTGCTTGCCGGTGGCCGCGATCGCGGTGGCGCAGCGCTCGAGGTTGCGCACGTCGTTGAGCGGGTCGTAGCAGCGAAAGATGTCGACGCCGGCGTCGGCGGACGTCTCGATGAAGGCGTCGACGAGATCGTCAGGGACCTGGCGGTGCCCCACCAGTGACTGGCCGCCGATCATCGCCAGAAGTGGAGTGATCGGCGCCGCGGCCCGGATCGCGCGCAGCCGAACGAACGGGTCCTCCGCGAGGAATCGGAGGGACGCCTCGAAGGTCGAGCCCCCGAAGACGTCGAGCGCTGCGAACCCGCAGTGATCGAGGGTTTCGGCGACCGGGAGCGCGTGGCGAAGGCGCAGTCTGCTGACCAGGAGCGACTGCTGCCCATGGCGGAGCGACGTCTCCACCAATTCCAGACGGGGCATGCCGGGCCATTCTAGAGGTACGCCTCGCGCGCCCTCTCAGTCGAGCGTGAATCCCTGGGGCAGCTGCACCGTTGCGCGCATGCGCGCGCGCTGCTCCTTGATACGCGCGGCGACGTCCTCGTCGAAGAGACCGATGATCTCGGCAGCGAGGTGTCCGGCGTTGCGCGCCCCCATCGGGCCGACGGCGACGGTCGCGACCGGGATGCCCGGCGGCATCTGGACGATGGAGAGCAGGGAGTCAAACCCGGCGAGCGGAGTCGCCGCCAGCGGCACACCGATCACCGGCAGCGTGGTGAGCGACGCGAGCACTCCGGGAAGGTGTGCGGCGGCGCCCGCGCCCGCGATGAGCACGCGCAGCCCGCGCTCCGGTGCCGCGAGCGCATAGGCGCGCACCACGTCGCCGGCTCGGTGCGCCGACATCACGCCGATCTCCCAGCCGATGCCGTACGAGTCGAGCACCTCACCGCACGCGTTCATGACCTCCAGATCGGACTCGCTGCCGACCACGATACCGACGCGCGCGCTGCCGCTCACGAACGCGCGCCCGCGATCACGGAAGGGTGGCCGATGTCGGTGCGGGCCTGCATGCCGTCGAAGTGCACGCGGGCAAGGTTGCCATATGCGCGCATCCGTGCTGCTTCAATGTCGGGAGCCGTGGCGGTGACGCAGAGCACGCGACCTCCCGCGGTGCGCAGCGTGCCGTCGCGGTCGCGGCGCGTGCCCGCGTGAAAACAGAGGACGTCCTGGTCAAGCGAGTCGATGCCGGTGATGACGTCGCCGCGGCGCACCTCGCCGGGATACCCGGCAGCCGCCGCAACCACGCCGACCGCGGCGCCCGGAACCGCGAGCGCCGCCCCCTCCCCGACATCGCCGCGAGCGCACTGACTGAAGAGCTCGAGCGCCGGTTCACCCAGCAGCGGCAGGACGACCTGCGCCTCGGGATCGCCGAAGCGTGCGTTGAACTCGAGCACGCGTACGCCCACCGGGGTGAGCATCAACCCCGCGTAGAGGCAACCGACAAAGGGCGTTCCACGCTCACGGAGTGCCTCGACGCACGGACCCAGCACCGTGCGCGAAACGTCGGCCACGAACGACGGCGCGTCGATGTCGGACGGCGGCGCGATCGCGCCCATACCCCCGGTGTTGGGGCCGCGATCCCCATCGAAGATCCGCTTGTGGTCGCGCGCCGGGACGAGCGTGCGTACGCGGCGTCCGTCGCACAACCCGAACACGCTCACCTCGACGCCGCTGAGACGCTCCTCGACGACCACTCGACTGCCGGCGTCACCGAAGCGCAGCTCACCAAGACATGCGTCGAGCGCGCGTTCCGCCTCCTCGGCGCTGTCGCAGACGAGCACGCCCTTGCCGAGCGCGAGCCCGTCGGCTTTGACGACGCAGGCGCCGCCGAGATCCGCGACGAAAGCGCTCAGCCGTTTGCGGTCCCCGGCGCCTCCCCCGAGCCAACGCGCGGTCGGGATCCCCGCTCCATCCATCACCTCTTTGGCGAACGTCTTGGATGACTCGATGCGCGCCGCGGCCGCGCTGGGTCCGAACACCGGGATGCGGCGCGCGCTGCACGCGTCGGCGACGCCGGCCGCAGCCGCGGCGTCGGGGCCGATGATGACCAGGTCGACGCCTCGCTCCAGCGCCAGGCGGACCACTCCCTCCGCGTCCTCGACGTCAAGCGCGACGTTCTCCGCGATCGAAGCGGTCCCGGCGTTGCCCGGAGCGACGATGACCTCGGTGTCAGGAGCGTCGCGGCGGCACCCCCACGCCAGTGCGTGCTCGCGGCCACCACTCCCGACGATGAGAACTCGCACTATTCCCATTCAATCGTCGACGGCGGCTTGCTCGAGATGTCGTAGACAACGCGGTTCACGCCCATCACCTCGTTGACGATGCGCCGGCTGATCACCGCGAGCACGTCGTACGGGACCCGCGCCCAGTCGGCGGTCATTCCATCCTCGCTCTCGACGATGCGCACCGCGACGACGTTCCCGTAGGTACGGTAATCGCCCATCACGCCGACCGACGAAATCGGCGTCAGGATCGCGAATGACTGCCACACCTTGCGATACAGCCCGCTGCGCTTGACCTCGTCGATGACCACCCAGTCCGCTGCGCGAAGAGTCTCGAGCCGCTCGCGGGTCACCGCGCCGATGATCCGGATCGCCAGGCCGGGTCCGGGGAACGGCTGGCGGAACACCATGTCCTCGGGAAGGCCGAGCGCGAGACCGACGTTGCGAACCTCGTCCTTGAAGAGGTAGCGCAACGGCTCGACGAGCTCGAAGCTGAGGTTCTCCGGGAGGCCGCCGACGTTGTGATGGGTCTTGATCTTGGTCGCGTTGTGGGTGTCGTGCGAGGTCGATTCGATGACGTCCGGATAGAGCGTGCCCTGGGCAAGGAAGTCGATGTCTCCCAATCGCTTCGCCTGCTCCTCGAAGACCCGGATGAACGTTGCCCCGATGCGGCGGCGCTTCTCCTCCGGATCCACGACCCCGGCGAGCGCTTCGAGGAACTGATCGGTCGCGTCGACATGGATGAGATGGATGTGACGCTGGGTGCGCATGACGTCGACGACGCGATCGCCCTCGCCGCGACGGAGCAGACCGTTGTCCACAAAAACGCAGATGAGCTGGTCGCCGACCGCTCGGTGCACGAGCGTCGCCGCCACCGCGGAATCCACGCCGCCACTCAGCGCACAGATCACGCGCCGGTCGCCGATCTGGCTGCGCAGCGCGGCCACCGTCATCTCGATGAATGACGCGGCCTCCCAGGTGCCCGCGCACCCGCAGACGTCGATGAGGAAGTTGCGCAGGATGTCCCGCCCGAGCGGCGTGTGCGCCACCTCGGGGTGGAACTGGATCCCGTAGCGCCTCCCAGGTCCGACGAAGGCCGCACACGAGGAGTTGAGCGAATGCGCGATGGGCCGGAAACCCGGAGGCAGCTGGGTGACGACGTCGCCGTGCGACATCCACACCGCGAGCTCCGCCGGCAATCTCGCGAAGAGGCCGCCCTCATCGTCGACCGTCACCGACGCATGCCCGTACTCGCGACGCTCCGCCGGAGCAACGGCGCCGCCGAGGTTCACTGCGAGGAGCTGCATGCCGTAGCAGATGCCGAGGATCGGGATGTCGAGGTCGTAGACGGCCGGGTCGGGGTGCGGCGCCCCAGGTTCGAAAACAGAGGCCGGTCCACCACTGAAGATGAGACCCCGCGGATTCCGCCGGCGGATTTCCGCGGCGGAGATCGTCCCAGGCACGAGTTCGCAGTACACCCGGGCCTCACGCACGCGCCGCGCGATCAACTGACTGTACTGACTGCCGAAATCGAGGACGAGGATCGTGTCCTGAGCGATCTGCGCAGGGGCGCGCGCCACCGCGCCTGCGTCAGTCGCGACCGTCATCGCCGTCCGTCCACCTCGTCGTTACGACCCCATGCCCACGCGCTGCTCGCGCTGCTGCACCTTCCCCTCAGTCTTGATCGAGGGGGCGATAACCATCTCCGTCTCCTGGAACTCTGCGATGTTGCGCGCGCCGCACACACCCATCGCCGTCTTCAGCGCGCCGACGAGGTTCATGCTCCCGTCGTCGACGTGCGCCGGTCCGAAGAGGATCTCGCGGAGCGTCCCCTTGATGCCGGTGCGGATCCGCGTTCCCCGGGGGAGATTGGGATCGGGCGTCGCCATCCCCCAGTGATTGCCGTGGCCGGCTGCCTCGGCGGACGCCGCGAAGATCGATCCGATCATCACCGCGTCCGCGCCGCTCGCGAAGGCTTTGGCCACGTCACCACCGAGGCGCATACCGCCGTCGGTGATGATCGCCACCCGCTCCCCACTGCGCCGGAAATGGTCGTCCCGCGCCGCCGCGCAGTCGCTGGTTGCGGTGACCTGGGGCACGCCGACACCGAGCACAGCTCGGGTGGTGCACGCCGCTCCCGGTCCGACGCCGACGAGCAGTCCCTTGATGCCGGTGTCCATGAGCTCGAGGGCGGTCGCGTAGTCGACGCAGTTGCCGGCGACGACCGGGATGTCAATCGAACGGGTCAGCTCGGCGAACGACAGGTGCTTGTATGACTTGCTCACGTGCCGCGCAGTGAGGACGGTGCCCTGCACCACGAGCATGTGCGCTCCGGCCTCCTGCACGATCGGAGCGCGCCGCTCCGCGTGCGCAGGAACCGTCGACACCGCGCAGGCGACACCGGCTGCGGTGATCTCCTCGATCCTCTGACCGATCAAACCGTCCTGCACGGGTGCGGTGTAGATCTTCTGAAGGAGAGTGTTGATCTCATCGACCGGAGATTCCGCGATGGTCGCGAGCACCTCGGCAGGGTCCTCATACCGGGTCTGCACGCCGTCGAGATTGAGCACGGCGAGACCGCCGAGGCGTCCCATCTCCGTGGCGAACCGGGTGTCGACCACGCCGTCCATCGCCGCGGCCAGGAAGGGGATCTCGAGGGTGGTGCCATTCACCGAGAAGGTGACGTCGATCTCCGCCGGGTTGACGGTCACCCGGCCGGGGACCAGCGCAACCTCGTCGAAGCCGTAGGCACGGCGAGCCCGCTTGCCTCTGCCCAACTCGAATTCCATCTGTAGATTCTACAGGAGCAGGCCGGGAGTCCTGCCTTCACATCGCACCATCTTGTGGATCATGCCGACGCTGGGCACCATATCTGGTGGTCGCTCGCGTCTCGCCTTGGTCAGGGATAGATGCCTCGGACGCGCGTCGCCTCCGCCACCTTGGTGACGGCGAGGCGAAAGGCGGCATCGCGCAGGCTGACGTCGTGTTGCTGTGACTCGCTTTTGACCTGCTGGTAGCTCCGGGTCATGACTTCGCGGAGCCGGGCGTTGACCTCTCCCGATCCCCAGAAATACGACTGGATGTCCTGCACCCATTCGAAGTACGAGACAACCACACCACCTGCATTGACGAGGATGTCGGGAAGGATGAGGACACCGCGCGCGGAGAGCTCCGCATCCGCTTCTGCCGTGAGCGGCGCGTTGGCGCCTTCGGCCACGACTCGTGCTCGAACCCGGTCCACGTTGCGCTGACCGATCTGCGCCTCCAGTGCCGCGGGGACGAGGAGGTCGACGTCCAGCGTGAGCACGTCGTCGCCAGGGATCTGCTCGGCACCGTCGTAGTCGACGAAATGCCCTCCTTCCTCTTTGAGGTGACGCAGAGCCGCAAGGTCGAGTCCGTCGGCGCGATAGAGACCGGTCGTGCTGTCGGATACCGCGACCACGCGCATGCCTTCGGCCGTCAACAGCTCAGCGCTGACACCGCCGACCTTGCCGAACCCCTGGATCGCAACCGTCGCGCCGGACGGATCCATGCCGGCGTCGCGCATCGCGAGCACGGTGACGAAGGTCAGGCCGCGACCGGGACCCGTGAACCGCCCCTCCGAACCGCCGATCGACTGCGGCTTCCCGGTGACGGATGCGGGGACCGAGAACCCGGCGTGCATCGACAGCGTGTCCATGATCCACGCCATCACCTGTGGACCCGTCCCGAGGTCCGGCGCGGGAATGTCGCGGTCCGGACCGACGATGAGTGAGATCTCGGTGGTGAATCTCCGTGTCATTCGCTCGAGCTCGGTGAGGCTCAGGGCATGCGGGTCACAGACCACGCCCCCTTTCGCACCGCCGAATGGGAGGTCCGCGACCGCTGCCTTCCAGGTCATGTACATGGCGAGGGCACGCGCGTCGTCGAGGGTCATTGCCGGGTGATAGCGCAGCCCCCCTTTGGCCGGCCCTCGAGCGATGTTGTGCTGCACGCGAAACCCGGTGTAGACCTCGAACGAGCCGTCATCCATCTCGACGGGGAAGTGCACGACAAGCTCGCGTTTGACCTCGCGCAGCACCGCCCGCGTGGAATCGTCCAGGCCGATGGCGTCGGCGGTGGTGTCGAACTGCCGCTGAGCAATGCTCAACGCGGAGCGCTCATTGGTCCCGGACATGCGAAGGCCGACTATACGCAACAGCGGAGACGTTTGTGGCGGCTCAGATACCCGTGATTGGGACTCCCGACGCGCGGTGTAGTTGCCTGCCCTGGCAGCAACCAATGGCGCAATCATTGACAATCACGATCACAACCACCATGCTATGCACGATCGACAGGAGGTTTTGGACATCACCTGTCACAAACATCAAGGAGGCCCATAGGATATGGCCAGGACCAGACGTAGGAGAGGCGGCGTCGAGAAGGCCGTCAAACGCACCGTGAGGCGCGTAGGGACGACCGCTCGC
>Ga0209219_1000017_pt1 | contig 80452 bp, 83 predicted proteins | sample BlaSpr_A8_OM1_M1_FD_187973 | JGI IMG/M metagenome (GOLD analysis project Ga0209219, IMG submission 187973) | Forest soil microbial communities from Thunder Bay, Ontario, Canada - Black Spruce, Ontario site 2_A8_OM1_M1 (SPAdes) (version 2) | ecosystem: Environmental > Terrestrial > Soil > Boreal... | reverse complement strand
CTGCGCCTCGTGGGCGTGATGATCGCCGTCGTGGTGGCGCTGCTGTTGCTCCAGCCAACGCCCTTCCCCGCCAATGGCCTGGAGCTCTTGGGGCTGCTGCTGGGACCGATGCTGCTGCTGCCGCGGAACGGCGAGCCGACCGAGGCGGCGATGCGCGGGCGCCAACTGCTGGCCACACTGACCGTGCTGGAGTCGCTTCAGGTCTACCCGATCAGCGGCGATCAGGTCTCGTTTTCGCTGTTTCCCGCTCTGCTGGCCGGGGTTGTGGTTGCGAGCGACCTGGCACCGGACCTGAACGCCGCCCTCAGCGCCCGGCTGGGCCAGGTCATCACGGTGGCGGCGGTGCTATTACTGATAGGTCCGCTCTCACTCGGTGTCGCCTCGTGGCAGGCGTGGAGCCAGGCCCCGTCGCTGACACTCAGCGGGGCGTCACTGATCCACCGTCCGGCGGGCGACAGCGACCCGATCGAACAAGTGGTGGCGGCGGCTGAGCGCAGCGGCTGCCGATCGCTGGTCACCTACCCGGGAATGCTGAGCTTCTATCTCTGGAGCTCGCTGCCGCCGCCGTCGGGGGTGGAGCTGGTCGACGGTATCTGGTGGACCCTCGACCCCTATCTTGAGCCCGCTGAGCGCGGGCTGTCTCAGCTGCACGATGTCTGCATGATCCGCAATCCCGGCAATGAGATCTTCTGGTCCGAGCTGGGGCTGGCCCCGTCCGATTCCCGCTTCACCGCCTTCCTGGCGAGCCACTTCCATCAACTGGCGGTGTACGGCGGCTATCAGCTGTGGGTGCGCTCGTGACCGGTGGCGCCAGCCGATCCGGGGCGGGCATCGCCGACGCACCGGGGCGGCGGGGCGGGAAGCAGCTCGACTATGACGGCGAGACCAAGCGTGCCGACGGCGGCCCACCGACAGCCGGCGCGCGCAACTGCGGCACGACGACGTCAATGGCCGCCTTCACCAGTCGGCTGCTGACGGTCGGCGGACCGCCCCGGTCGATGAGGTCGCCTAGCGTGGTGATTCGAGCCAGCATTCCGCCGCCGGCGTGTTGGCAATGTTTATGGACAGGGGCGAGTCGGAAATCGTCGTGACTCCTACGTTGGTTTCAGCTGTCCTACGGCTTGAAGTCCTTCCGTTGGTAGATCGCGAATAATGTCCATGAGCCCTCAGGGCCTTACATGTATGGCTGCCTCGCTCGTGCGGCTCCGCCTTTACGAGCCTGCCGTTCCAGCCCAAGGTGGTGACCGCTGTGAGCCTACATTTCCGCGCGGGATCGTTTGTTAGGCCCTCTGCGCCTAGCCGTGGCCGTTGCAGTCCCGCCGTGGCCGTCGTAGGCAAGGGTTTTCAATACCTAACGAGAATCTGAACGGACCGGAACAGGCTTCCTAAACCTTGTGCGCAGGTTCGATTCCTGCCGGCGCTACTTCTGTGATGTCGCAGGTGATCGTGGCCACCTGTCTCACGGCATAGTGGCGGCGTTGAGGCCGGCCGCAGGCATTTCCAGGGGATGGTAGTTGCGCTCGGGATCGATGACCAGCTCGCGGATCAGCGCCCGGAGCAGGCGCGAATGGTCGTTTGCGCAAGATGGTCGCCACCGAGGGAGCGCTGCCGCGCTCGAGACGGAGATGATGGGCGATGGTCTGGGGGCCGCAGTCGTGGCCGGCGTCAGCAAGCTTGCTGCGAAGACGAACGATCGCGGCCTGGATCTCTGGGGCGATGGCGCGGGCGCAGGATCGTGGTCGCCGGGAACGTGGCGCTAAGGCGTCGTACCCTTCCTCGCGGTACCACTCCACGAGCTTGTCCACCTAGCTCTTGGAGATGCCGGCACTTTTCGCCACGTCCCTGCGGCTGCGCCCCCCGAGGATGACGGCGTCCACCACATAGCGTTCCAGACCCATCGAGCCACCCCCAATTGCGTTGGTAGGTGGCCACTATGTCCTGCGACATCCCGCCTCAAGAGCGGCCACTGTGTGGTGAACTCACACACGCGGCGGCTACTTGATTTTACCGCCCAACGGCGTCAGCGCCAAATCTCAGTGCTCCGGCTCTCGGGCGAATTCCGCGACAGCGAAGACGTCGCAAATGCTCGCAACGTGCACGCTACGCCGTCCATGAGAGGAGTTCCGCATGCCCGTTGCAGTTTTGCAACACGGCAATCTCGAAACGGTTGCATGAGATAGCCGGGTCTCCACTATCGTTCGTTCGGTACCATGAAACGATTCACGCGGCTAGCTGGATTGATCGTGGTGTGCGCGTGCTTCGGGAACGTTATCGCCGAGATTCTGCGCAGCCTCAGAGACGCCTACAACACCGATTTCCTGTCGAGCTTCTATACCGCCGCGAGCATGCTGCGGCAAGGTGATCACGCTATCTACTGTTCGAGTTGTCTTCAGGCGCATGCGCAACAACTCTTCCACGCCGGATCCCCGATCTTCGGGTTCCAATACGATAATCCCCCGCTTGGTGCGTGGCTGCTGCAGCCGCTGACCTATATGAGTCCCCCATGGGCGCTGGCTGTCTTTCTTCTTGTGACGTCGATTGCTGTCGGGGCTGCTGGCTGGATGCTGCGCGACTACGTGAACCGCGATCCTCGCCGCGTGTTGATTCGCGTACTCGCTTTCGCGTCACTGCCGGCCGCGATGACCTTTGCATTTGGTCAGTGGGATGGGCTGCTCGCTCTCGCTGTGAGCGGCGCTTACGTCGCTCTTCAACGCGACCGGCAGGTACTGGCTGGGGTGCTGATCGCAGTCCTGCTGCTCAAGCCGCAACTAGTTTGGCTCGTCCCAATCCTTGTCGTGATCGCCGGATCGTGGCGCATGCTGGGCGGAATTATCATCGGCGGCTTCGTTTGGGTTCTTAGCAGCATCGCCATCCTGGGATGGTCCGACACATACCTTTGGGTGCGGCAGATATCGCCCAACATCGTGGCTCGAACCGGCCTCTCGCTGCCCCATATGTTGGTGTCCTTTGGAGCGACCTCATCGATAGTTGTTGCATCGTCCGCCGCGCTGGCGGCCATTGTGACGGTTGCGCTAATCATCACCAGATCGTGGCTGAGGTCGTTGACGCGCCAGGAGCAACTGTCGCTGGGCTTGTTAGTCTCGATGTTGGCAGCACCACACCTTCTCTCCTACGACCTGATCATTGTCGCGCCGGTGATCGTGTTGTGGGCGCGCGAACAGGAGCGTCACGCGCTCGCTGTCGCCCTCGGTTTTTCTGTGGCGTTCTTGATTGACACCGCACTGCCAATGTCGTGGGCTATTCTCGAGGGCCTAGCACTCCTCAGTCTTGCTGCTCTCTACTTCTACGACCTCGGGTCTTTTTCTCGAACTTCCACCACGACGGCCCCGCTCGAATCATTGAGCAGCTCAGCCTCGGGTGGATGAGATTCCCTGTGATGAGCGCCGGTGAGGCGCCTCGGCCTACCTCAGCAGAAGAGACCGGCGTTCTTCGAGAGCCGCGATCCCACGTCGTAGCCGTACACGGAGATCGTGTACGGGCCCCGGTTATACACCGCCTCAGGCGGCCCGAAGATCGCCGTCGACGGCGTCGAACGCCCACACGCCTCACCCGTCCATGGCGTGACGATGAATGTCCGCCCTGCTGTCGGTAGGTACTCGCCCTTCGGCGCAAATGTATATGGGCACAGGCTCGCAGCCCCACCGGCGCATGCCTTCGCGCCGCCGAGCAGGGGCCACACCGAGACCGCACCGCCGGAGCGCCAGCTGAGGTCGTAGGCCTCCCAGTACCCCGCATATCCGCGAGATAGGCCATGCTGCAGTAGCGTCGGGAGCGGGTCCCCGGAGGCCGGCACCTGGAGCCGGTCGTAGTACTGTGATGCGTCGAACGTCGCGGTGCTTACCGTGGTGTTGACGGCGAAGAGTGTGAACACGCCGGTGGCGATGAGCGCCGCAGCGCCGGCACGTGGTCCGCTCTTTGCGAGCGACCCGAGGCGGATCCGCATCGCCAGCGCGGGGAGCAGGGCAGCCGCGGCGAAATAGCATCCGACGAGATAGTGGCCCTGCGTCGGCGCGCCGCCACCGCCGTAGCCGAGGAAGACGAAGGCCCCGAGAAGGCACACAAGTGCCAGTCCCCAGTACAGCGCATAGCCTGCAAGCGGTGTGTCGGGTTGCGCCGGAGACGGCCGAGCGTTCGGGCGCCCGCGAAGACCGACTGCGACGAGGGCAGCAACGCTGAACGTACCGGCGATGCAGAACCACACCGCCAGAGCGGAAGTCGCATCGCCGTACCATCCCCCGCCGATGGTCCAAGCCAGCATCTGCAGCGCTAGCCCGAAGCCATGCATGAGCCCGCTCGCGCCGCCGCTGCCGGGCAGGATCGCGACGGTGCTGATGCCCTGAGCGTGCATCACCGCATACGACAATCCGATCGCGACCACTGCCGCGCTCACCGTGTACAGCAAGGAGCGCGCCTGCCGCGCGGTCACGCGCCGCCGCAGCACAGCGATCGTCGCGATATATGGGACAAGTCCAAATGCCAACAGCTGCGGATCCGTCACGACACAGACGCCGACGACGAAGCCGACGCCTACCGAGCGCCACCGGCTGCGCCGATCTCGCAGATCGAGCACTACGTGCCAACCGAGCAGCGCGGCTGCCACGTACGTTGTGATGTGGTTGTCGGGGAACAGCAGCAGCCAAAGCACCACCGGGGGCAGGACGAGGAGCATCGCGCATGTCCAGAGCGCCCCCCTGCGGCCTAGCACGAGGTGCGCAGTGCGCACGATGAGAGCACCCATCACCAAGGCGAGCACGGGTCCCGTCCAGTACTCGACCCCGGAGCGGAAGGGCGCCCACTGCAGCAGCTCGTCGAACCAGATGACCCCGATCGACGTCTGGGTGGGAAGCAGCTGCGGGCCGTGACCGGTTGCGAGGCCCTGCGAGATGAAGCTCAACTCGGGGGCGTCGCTGTAGCGGAAGACCGCCGCCAGCAGCGTGGGAACCCGCGCCACCGCTATTGCGAAGGCGATCACCGCCGCCACCCGGGCAATCCTGCCGCTGATGCCCGTCGCAAGCAGGCGCCGCCAATCGGCGCGGGACACCAGGCCTATCGTCCGTGCTTCCGCCATTCAGGAGAGCCTATGCGCGGCCCGACGGCTGGTCTCGCCTCGATGCGCAGCTGTGACATTGGCGCGCGACTACGGAGCCACCGGTGGAGTCAGGGCCACGACGGCACTGACGACCGCGCGCCGCGACTTCGAGCGATCACTTGCCCATCTGATGGCGGTCTTCTCAACGAGCTGCCAGCTCAGGACGGCGAGCGGCAGCGTGGCCACGGCAAGCAGCGCGGTCCCGAGAGCCCAGTCGAAAAGTCCTGGTAGGGGTAGACCAACCCGCAGCCCGGTGGCCCGAATCATCTCGAAGGCGAGCCAATGCCAGAGATACATGCCGTACGACACGGTTCCCACGCGGGCAAGAAGGCGGGTGAGATGGTGCTCGCGTCCGTGGAGTCGAAGCGTGCCAAGGAGGATCAGTCCGAACAGAACTCCGCACGCCTGGTCCCGAATCACCACCTGAAGTGCTGAGGCGCTGGGACCGGACCAGGCGGCTATGAATATCCACCCGATCGCACCGGAGGCGATCAACATCCACGCGACTCGAGTTCGTGTTGCGGCAAATGTCGCTGCCCTCTCGGACCTGATCTGCCACAGCGCAATCAGCATCCCCGGGCAGAACTGGCACATCAACCCCGCGGGACCGCGAAGGACGACCGTCGTCCAGTCGCTGGCGGGGATGAAGGTGGCGAAGCTGCATGCAATGGCTGCGCTGATCGCCCACATCACGCAGGTCATCGTCGCGAGCGAGCTCACTGACCATGTGCCGCGCCGCCTGAAAAGCACCCAGGTTGCGACCGGTATCCCTACATAGAATGCCGCCTCGATGGAGAGCGTCCACGCGACCACCAGCGGACCGCCGGCATCACCGGGAATCAAGCCCTGGAGCAACGCAAGCTGGGGGAGGAGCAGCCCCACCGGCGGCAACAGGCCTGGTTGGCGAGCGGCAACAAAGGCCGCGACGGAGAGCGCCAGCCAGTAACCTGGAAGGATCCGAGCCGCGCGCCGGAGGGCGTAGCTCTGTGTTTCCGGCGCGCTTTCGCCACCCACCAGTGCTCTGAGGAAGGGGAGCGCGATCAGGTAGCCGCTGAGCACGAAAAAGAGCTCGACGCCACTGTCGAGGTTGTACCGCAGCCACAGCCCACCGCCACCTGTCGAATCCGGCACCAACCCATTGGCGTGGTACCCGATCACCATCAACGCCGCGATCGCTCTCAGGACGTCCAGGTGCGTCGACCGGCCGCGGCTGATCGAGGCAGCGGGCGCGGGTCGCATCGCGCCCACGATGACGAGAGCACGCCTATTGGCTCGGCCCATCGGCCTGGTCGTGACCCACTCGTCGCGGGAACGTCAAGCTCACGCGCTCGCGGCGGATTTCCTGAGTCGCCGGCTCCATTGCGCCTCGGTCAAGGCGCCTGGCTACGATGGAGCGGATGGACGCATCTCTCGACACCGCAACGACGGTCGTGCGCCCGATGCGCGACGAGGACTGGCCCGGAGTGCACGCGGTCTACCTCCAGGGCATCGCCACCGGCAATGCGACGTTTGAGACCGAAGCGCCGGCTTTCGAGCGGTGGTCGTCCGGCCACCTCCCCGCGCACCGCTTCGTCGCGGTGCGCGGGGACGACGTCGTTGGCTGGGTTGCGCTGGCACCGGTCTCTGACCGCTGCGCGTATGTGGGCGTCGCCGAGGTCAGCGTCTACGTTGCCGAGCACGCGCGCAGCGAGCATATCGGCCGCAATCTCCTCGAGACCGTGATCGCGGATGCGGAAGCGGCGGGAATCTGGACGATTCAGACCGGCATCTTTCCGGAGAACATCGCCAGCGTCCAGTTACATCTGCGCTGCGGGTTTCGCGTGGTCGGCACCCGTGAGCGATTGGGTCAGCTCCAGGGCCGCTGGCGCGATGTGCTCTTGCTGGAGCGGCGCCAACCGTGAGCGCTCGCCCACCTGCGAGAATCCCGATCGCTACAAAGGAGATGCGTATGAACGAGCGGGATGTTTTCGTCCTCGCGGACCAGGCCCTCAATCGCGTGGTCGCGCAGATCGCGGACGATCAATGGGACATGCAGATGCCGGCGAGCTTTGCGCGCCGGGGAGACGCCGCCAACATACCAACGCTGCGAACGATCATCGGCTACCACGCGTCCGATGACGCCTGGGTCCCCGACATGCTCGCCGGACTATCCATGGACGAGGTCGGGAAAACCACGTTTGGCGGTGACCTGTTGGGCAAGGATCCCAAGGCATCCTTCGCTGCGATCGTCGACAAGGCGTGCGCCGCCGCATCGCAGCTGGACGACCTCGACCGCACCGTGCACTGCTCGTTCGGGGACTTTCCCGCGCGCCACTACCTCTGGCAGATCAACAGCTTTCGAGGCATGCGCGCGTGGGACATCGCCAAGGTGATCGGTGTCGATCCGACCTTGCCGGATGCACTCGTGCAGGGGCTGTGGGACGAGCTGACCCCAGTGGCAGAGGAGTGGCGGAAGATCGGCGTCTTCCCCGCGGCTGTCCCTGTCGCCGATGACGAGCCGCTTATGCAGCGGTTGCTGGGCCTCACGGGACGCAACCCCGAATGATCGTCGCGACACACGTCACCGTGTACGCGGACGACCCCGACGCCGCCAGAGCCTTCTTTCGCGACGTGCTCGGCGTGGCGAACGTGGACGCAGGCGGCGGGTGGCTGATCTTCAAGCTGCCTCCCGCGGAGCTGGGTATCCACCCAGCTGGTGAGGCGTCGCCCGGTGGCCACCACGAGGTCTTCTTGATGTGCGACGAAATCGATCAGACTGTCGCCGACCTCACCGCAAAGGGTGCGGAGTTCGCCGGGCCGGTCAGCGACGCCCGCTTCGGGCGCATCGCCAGACTGCGGATCCCCGGTGGCGAAGAGATCGGCCTCTATCAACCTGCACACGCGACCGCGTACAACCTCGACGCCTGATCTAGGTCCTCACGCTTTGGCAAGGCCCCGCCCGTACCATTGGGGCGTGAGCTTCGAACCGCACAGGCAGGTCATCACGACTCCTGACGGGCGCGACCTCGAAGTCGTCTCCGCGGGACCGGACGATGGCCACTGCTTCCTCTGGCAGAGCGGAACGCCCTCGGCGGCTGGGATCTTCGCGCCCTTGCTTGCCGAAACCGCCAAACGCGGACTTCGCTATGTGACCTTCTCGCGGCCGGGATACGCGGGCTCTACGGCCCGGCCGGGGCGATCCGTCGGCGACGTCGCGGGCGACGTCACGGTGATCCTGGATGCCCTCGGCTTCGACTCCTTCTTCTGCGCGGGACAGTCGGGCGGCGGCCCGCATGCGCTGGCATGCGCGGCACTGCTCCCAAACCGCGTGCTCGCCACGGCGACCCTCGCCGGAGTCGCGCCGTGGCCGGCCCAGGGTCTCGACTGGCTCACAGGGATGGGACAGGAAAACCTCGACGAATTCGCGGCGAGCATGAAGGGAGCGGCGGCGCTCACCCCGCTCCTAGAGCACGAGGCTGCACATCTCCGCGAGGTTCAGCCCGCAGACGTGGCGGCGGCGCTCGGCGGACTGGTCGGCGATGTGGACAAGCAGGCACTCACCGGCGACTATGCCGGGTACGTCACCAACAGCTTCCATCGTGCGGTCTCCGCGGGGATCGCCGGGTGGCGCGACGATGACCTCGCGTTCGTTACCCCGTGGGGTTTCGAGGTGACATCGATCGTCACCCCTGTGGCGATCTGGCAGGGCGGCGAGGACCGGATGGTGCCGAAGACGCACGGCGCCTGGCTGGCGAGCCACATCCCCAGCGCGGAGCCTCACCTCCTTCACGACGAAGGGCACCTTTCCCTTGCGATCAACCGGTTCGGTCACGTCCTCGACAGCCTGCTGGCGATGGCCGAGACCGCCCCGAAGCCAACCCACGCGTAGCAACGCCGTATAGTCGCCCCCATTCTTCGAGGACGAAGAGAGGAGATCTCCATGCCATCAGCCGATGAGGTCAAGCAGAGCATCACCAACTGGTGCGCTTCAGACGACGACCTCGAGATAACGTCCGACCGCTTCGAACCCGGAACCGATTTCGCATTCGGGCTCAAGGCCGGAGTGCTGGGCACCGCACCGGTTGAACTGGTCGTGCTCAAGAGCGACGGGGCCGACCGCGTGACCATCCGTCGCAGCGTCACGCTCAGCGGTGACAATGTCAGTGCGGCCAAGCAGCTCATCGCGTCGCGTCCCGGCTCGGTGACCGCCGCCGTCGAGCATTCCGGCGGCGACACGACGGTCGTCGCACAGACCTATGTCTACCTCGACGGTCTCAGCAAGCACACATTCGTGCAGGCGATCGCCGAGCTTGCGCGGACCAGCACGCTCCTCGATGCGATCAGCGCAGAGGTTGCCGAGGCCGACCAGGACACAGTGGTGGCCGGCAGCACGACCGACGGCGCCGCGAGCACCTTCGACGAGACCTCCCGACCGGCGACTCCGACGCCGTGGAGCCCGCAGCCGAGCCCGGTCCCGTCCGGCCAGCCACTGCCGCAGCCCAGCTTCACGCCCCAACCGGCGCAGCCGGTCCAGGCCCAGCCGACGTACACGCCGACGCCGGTCCAGCAGCCATATCAGGCGCAGCCCGTACAAGCGCAACCTGCGCCGCAGCCGACCGCGGCGGGTCAATGGGTGCCCAGCCACGCGGTGCCGCCGCAGGGGCTGCGCGCCTGGGGCGCCCCCGACCCCGGGGGACCGGTGGTCGCCAACCTGGCCCCGGGTCTGCCCATTCAGGTCGCGGAAGTACGAGGTGCCTGGGCGCGCGTCATCTGCTCCAATGGCTGGACCGGCTGGATCGACGGCCGCATCATCGGCGTCGCTGCCTGAGGGTCACCATCACATGAGCACCGGCTAGGGGTTGCAGCGGTGTGAGGAGAGCAAGGTGGCGGAGGTGAAGGCCGAGCTGGTCGGCAATCTCTGGAAGATCGTCGTCGAGGTGGGACAGGCGGTCGATGAGGACGACACCCTGATGATCCTCGAGTCGATGAAGATGGAGATCCCGGTCCCATCGCCGATCAGCGGCACGGTGACTGCGATCCTCGTCGCCGAGGGCGACGTGGTCCAGGAGGGTCAGACGGTCGCCATCGTGGACTGACAGTCACCCGGGCGGTCACCGTCTCGCGACGGTGAGGGACCGCAGCCCTGGGCGTGCGACGATGATTCGGTGAACTCGACCCAGCTCGACACGATGAGTGTCAAGACCTCGGACAACGTCACGCTGGGATACACCGTCGCGGGCCTCGGAAGCCGGATCGTGGCTCAGATCCTGGACAACCTGGTGGCCATACCGCTCACGCTGATCGCGGTGCTGCTCGTCGGTGCGCTCGCGAGCCTCTTCGTCAGCAGCAACCAGGGGGCGGCGTTCGCCGGTGCCGCGGCCGGGCTCTTTGCGAGCTTCGTGTACTTCGGGTACTTCCTCGTCGCCGAAGCGGTGACGTCGGGCAAGACCCTCGGCAAGCGCGCCATGGGCTTGCGCGTCATCAAGGTCGACGGCTCGGCCGTGGACTTCCCGGCGGTTGCGGTCCGCAACCTGGTTCGAGTCATCGACGTCGCGGTCGTCCTCGTCGGACTCCTGGTCATGTTCTTCCAGCCGCAGACGCGCCGGCTCGGCGACCTTGCGGCGGGCACCATCGTGGTGCGCGATCGAGCTCCGGTCACGCTCGCAGCAGCGGTCGCGCCGCCGCCGATGATGCTGCGGTCCCCGGACCCTGGCCCGGCGATCGACGGGCTCGACCGGCTCGGAACCTTCGAACACGATGCGCTCAGAGTGTTCCTCTCGCGCCCGGGGCTGAGCCCGGCGCTGAGAGCGAGCCTTGCCGGCGATATCGCCCGCCGCCTCCTTGACCGGCTGGTGCTCCCGCCCAATGCCCCCGAGCGTCTCTGGCCGCCGGAGCTGTTGATCGAACGGGTCTACCTGCAGCTCGATCAACGTCAGCCATGACACTGGACTCCTTCGTCGCCGAGCGCCAGGCGCGCTGGGCGGAGCTCGAGTCCGCCATCAAGACGGCGAAACGCGGACGCATACGAACCCAGTCCGCACGCGACATCGAACGCTTCGGCCTGCTCCTGCGTCAGACCTCGAGCGACCTCGCGATCGCTCGGCGTGATCATCCCGACGCCCCGGTGACCGAGTACCTCAACACGCTCTGCGCCCGAGCACACCCCCTCCTCTACCGCGGCACGCCGGTGCGCCTCGGCTCGATCTGGAGCTTCTTCAGCACCGCGTTGCCCCGCTCATTTCGCGCTGCCGGGCCGTACATCGCCGCAAGCGTTGGGTTGATGCTCCTCGGGTTCATCGCGGGGTGGGTGGCGGTGGACCTGCGTCCGGATCTGCGCCCATCACTGGTGCCGCCGTCACTCTTCGACCAGATGGCCCAGGGCCACGTCGGCACCGGCGTGCAGGATGCGCCGTTTGCCGCTGCATTCATCATTCAGAACAACATTCGGGTCGCGCTCATCTGCTTCGCGGGCGGTGTGTTTCTCGGCATCCCGACCGCGGTTGTGCTGCTCAGCAATGGCTGGATGCTCGGCACCGTTGCCGCGGCGGTTCGCCTCGGTGGCTACGACGTGCAGTTCTGGTCGCTGATCGCCCCGCATGGCGTGCTCGAGCTCAGCATCATCATCATCAGCGGGGGTACCGGGCTGATGCTCGGCGACGCGATCCTTCGCCCGGGGCAGCTGCGTCGTGGCGAAGCGCTGGCCCGCGTCGCGGTGAGAGCGGTGCTCCTCGCTCTCGGCGCAGCCAGCCTGCTGATCGTCGCGGGAACGCTCGAGGCGTTTGTCTCACCATCCGGCCTGCCCGCGGTTGCCAAGCTCGCGATCGGCACGACAGTCGGGATCCTGCTGTACGGATGGCTCCTGCTCGCCGGGCGGGGTCCACAGCGCCACCGATCCGCCGGCTTCGACCGGCCCGCGGAAAACCCCGCGTAGACTGGATTCCATGGAGGTCGTCCGGATCACCCCGCGGGGATACTGCCACGGCGTCGTCGAAGCGATCCGCATCGCGAAACGCGAGGGCGCAGCTCGATCGGGCAGCGAGAAGGTGACGATGCTCGGCTATCTCGTCCACAACGAGCACGTGACCCGCGAGCTCGAGGAGTCAGGGGTCGCGCTGGTCGCCGAAACCGACCGGATGAAAGCGCTTGACCAGGTCGCCGAGGGCACCGTCATCTTCACAGCGCACGGGATCTCGCCGGCGGTGGTCGACGCCGCCAAGGCACGCGGCCTCACCGTCGTCGACGCCACCTGTAGTGACGTGACCCGAACTCACGACCTGGTCCGCGAGCTCGTGGCCGGCGGGCATCACGTCATCTATATAGGCAAGCGCGGCCACCCTGAACCCGCGGGTGTGCTCGGCATCGCCCCCGAGCACACGACACTCATCGAGAGCATCGATGAGGCGGATTCCGTCGAACCCCCGGCCGGGCGTCCGCTTGCGGTCACGTGTCAGACGACCCTCAGCATGTGGGACACGCAGGCGATCATCGAGCGCCTGGTGCAGCGCTTCCCTGCCATCGAGGTGCACAACGAGATCTGTCGCGCGACCCAGGAACGACAGGAAGCCGCTGTGCTTGCCGCTGACGATGTCGAGTGCGTCGTCGTGGTCGGCAGCGCGCGGAGCAGCAACAGCCAGCGCCTCGTGCAGGTGGTGCGTGAGAAGGGACACCGGCCGGCCTATCTCGTCGACACCGCTGCCGATATCGACCCGTTGTGGTTCAAGGGGATCCATCGGGTCGGGGTCACCTCGGGCGCGTCGACACCCACTCAGATAACGCGCGGGGTCATCACGGCCCTGGAAGGGATGCCCGAAACCAACTGAGGTCACGTTTCGGCTGCATTGGTCACAAACCCGATCAGGCTGGTAGTGTCCTGAGCGTCGTGGTGTTGCAGCGATGATCTCAGGAGGGCCGCCACCGCCTCCGCCGCCGCCCGGGGATGGAGGGCAGTACCTGGCGCCTGCACATCCTCAGCCGCAGTATCCGACGCCGACGTACTACGCCGGACAGCTCCAGGCGGGACCCGCGCCGGGAATCGCCTACGCAGGCTTCTGGATTCGCTTTGCCGCGTCCGTGATCGACGGCATCATCGTCGGCGTGCCGCTCGTCATCCTCTTTCTCGTGATCGAAGGACCGGCGTTCAAGAGCTACATCGACTGCGTCAACAGCGCCGGCAGTTACGCTACGTGCGGCAGCCTGTACAGCTACGGCTCGATCCAGTCCTTCAACCTGGCCACGCTCGTCGTCCAGCTCGTGTATTTCTCGGTGTTGTGGTCGTCGTTCGGCGGGACGGTTGGTCAGCGCATGCTCGGCTTGCATGTTGTGGATGCGGCCACCGGGCGCAACATCGGCATCGGCCGCGCTATCGGTCGCTACGTCGGGTACGTAATCAGCGCGGCGTTCCTCCTGATCGGCCTCATCTGGGCCGCCTTCGACCCGCGCAAGCAGGGCTGGCACGACAAGATGGCCAGCACATTCGTGGTTCGCAAAGCCTAGAATCCGGCCACCGTCCTCGCAGGACGAGGCCCCATCACGAGGAGGAGAGCAACCTTGGCAGCACTGCCGCCCCAACCGCCGGGGAGCCAACCGCCGCAACCGCCGGGTGCCTCGCCGCCGAGCGTCTCGCCGCCCAGCGGTCCACCGGTGAGCCCGCCGCAGTCTCCCTATCCCGGCGGAGCCTACACCGGCCAGATGCCGACCGTGCCGTACAGCGCGCAGCCGCCTGCACCGGTGCGGGTCAAGGTACACAAGCGGACCTTCTTCCTCACACTCGCGCAGATCATCATCATCGTCAAAGCCATCCTGACCATCCTGATCGGTCTCGGCATCGGCGCGATCGGCGTGTACATCCTGATCGCGGGCCACGCCGCGATCGCGAACATCCCCGGCTACAACTCGTACCAGACCCAGTTCGGAAATTCGTTCGTCAACGCGGCCGCGTACATCTTCATCGTGATCGCGTTCGTCCCGCTGGTCATCGGGATCATCGACATCATCCTCGGTGTCGTGGTCGGACGGCCTTCGAATGTCGCTCGCTGGATCATCATCGTGCTCGACGTCCTCAGCATCATCGTCGCGCTGGCCGATTTCGGTCGCGTGAACACCAGTTCGGGCACCCTCTTCCTGGTGATCTACCTCGCCCTGCAGCTGATCGTGCTCTACGCGCTGCTGCTGGATCCGCCGACCCGGAGGAATTTCGCCGGCACCGCGGTGTAGCGGGGTCGCCCTACAAGCGCGCCCGTCGCTTGAGGTCGAGATAGCGGTTGACCAGCCGCGGCGACAGCGTCCGCGCATCCGCGTCGATGGTTTCGACGCCGGAACGGCGAAGCATGCGCAGCGTGTCCTCGCGGTCCGCGATGAGGCCCCCCGCAACCGCCCGCGCGTAGGCGTCATCGCCTGATCGCGGCAGCGCGCTGGCGGCGTCGTCGAGCGCGGGATCGCGCACCGTGACCACCAGGGGCAGATGCCGCCGCCGTAGTCGCACGCACTGTCGGATGAGCGCCCTGCCCTGGTCGAGGTCGATGACGTCGGTGAAGATGACCACCAGCGACCGGCGAGTCTGCCACCGGCTGTAGAAGTTCAGGGCGTCGTCGTAGTCGGCCTCGGTCTCGCCAGGTTGGATCGGCCGGGTCGCGTCGAGGAACCGCCGCAACTGCGCGGTTCCGGCTCGGGGTGGCAGCGTGCCGGTGACGGTGTCGGCGAAGGCCAGCATCCCGGCACGATCCCCGCTACGGAGGGCGACGTGGACGAGGAGCAGCGCCGCGTTGATGGCATGGTCGAGCTTGGTGAGCTCCCCGGCACCTATGCCCATCAATCGCCCATGGTCGAGACAGACGACCAGTGGCTGCGCACGCTCGGGGATGAGCTCGGTCGCCATGAGCCGGCCGGTGCGCGCCGTGGCACGCCAGTTGATGGAGCGCAGCGGGTCGTCGGGGAACGCATCACGCACGCGCTCGAACTCGCTGCCCTCGGTGCGCAATCGCATGGTGCGCAGGCCGATCTCAGCCAGCTGACCGCGCCGCGCCAGCGCTTCATACACGTCGATGGCGGCGAGATTCGGATCGACGCGGACGGCGCGCGTGTCCGGCACCGTCGTCTGCCGCCACCCGAGACGCCAGGGACCGATCACCCGGATAACAGCGGGACCGAGCGATGCGTCGCCACGTGCGGTCGGGGTGACGGTGTATTCGACCCGGGCCGGGAGGTGGAGGTTCCATCGGACGCGGGACGGATGCAACGCGGCCGGCACGCGCTCGTTCAGAGTGGCCGGCGCGCTGGCAGGCCGTGCGCTCACCTCGAGCGAGACGCGGTTGGCCACGCCGACCGAGAGCAGGTCGGCGCAGACGCGATCGACGCGCAACGCGGTTCTCCCGGGGGCGCGACGCGAGTCGACGACGATCGCCGCCGCGCACGCGACGAACAGCACCGCTCCTGCGAGGAGCAGCGCCGGGACCGCTGCTCCGCTGGCAATCAGCGTGATCGACGCGGCAAGCAGACCTGCGCCACGCCAGGTCACTGCTGGGCGGTCACCTCGGGACCGGCACCCGCCCCACCGCGCGCTGGACGGCGGCGACCTCGGAAACGCCCTGGATCTCCGCCTCGGGACGCCGGATCATGCGGTGACGCAGCGCCGGGATGCACACGTCCTTGATGTCGTCGGGAACGACGTAGTCCCGGCCCTGGATGGCCGCCATGGCTTTGCCGGCGAGGAGCAGCGCGATCGATCCCCGAGGGCTCGCACCAAGCGAGAGGTCAGGGCTGGTCCGGGTCGCCGTCACGATCGCGGAGATGTACCCGAGCACCTCGTCGGAGACGCGCACCCCGGCGACCTCGGCGCGGACCGCCGCGAGTGTCGCGGAGTCGATGATCGATGTGACCCCCGCAGCGTCGAGGTCATGCGCATTGAACCCGCCATCGACGCGGCGCAGCAGGACGATCTCGGTCGCCGGTTCGGGCACGTTCACCTCGAGCTTGAAGAAGAAGCGATCGAGCTGCGCCTCGGGGAGCGGGTACGTGCCCTCGTACTCGATGGGGTTCTGGGTGGCCACGACAAGAAAACGGTCACCGAGCGCGCGGCTCGCTCCGTCGGACGTGACCTGACCTTCCTCCATCGCCTCGAGGAGGGCCGACTGCGTTTTCGCCGGCGCTCGGTTGATCTCGTCGGCAAGCAGGGTGTCGGTGAAGATCGGCCCTTCGCGGAATTCGAAGGTCCCGGTGTCCGGGCGATACACGCTGGTCCCGACGATGTCCGACGGCAGCAGGTCGGGCGTGAACTGGATGCGCGTGAAACGGGCGTCGAGCGCGGCGGCGAGCGTGCGCGCCATCAGTGTCTTGGCAGTCCCCGGCACTCCCTCGAGGAGCACGTGCCCGCCGCAGAGCACGGCGATGTACAGCCCGTCGATCACCTGCAACTGGCCGACGACGGCTCGCCCCATGGTGTCGTGCAGGGCTGCACGGAGTCCCGCCGCATCGGTCTGGGTTGCCACTGCGGGCATTGTGCCCTGCGAACTCACCGGATCGATCACCCGACCGGCACGCTCATCCAATCGCGCTCGCAGGCGTCGACGTCGCGCGCGAGCTGCAGGAGCTCGACTTCGTCGGGCCGTCCGGCGGCAAGCACTCGAGCGTGCGCGAGCAGTGCGGCGATCGCGGGCGCCCGAGGCTCTCCGCCGATCGCAACCGCCGCGCAGAACATCGCATCGTCGAGGTGCCAGTCCACTCCGGTCGCACCTCCGATCCGGCGCTTCAGCTCGTCCGCATAGCGCGCCGCTATCGGACCGCGCTGGCGGCTGCGCGAGAAGAGCTGGCCCATCGCGGTCACATACGAGGTCGCGCTCGGGATCGCCGACGCATCGGCGTCGCGCGCGGGCTTGCCCAGGCGACGGCCATTGAGCGCGAGGGTGAGAAGCACCACCGCTCCCAGCAGCAGAGCCGCCAGCCCGACGGGACCATCGAAGATCGCTGCAGCGCCGCCGACGGCATTGCTCTCGCCGTGGTGGTACTCGTCGAAGCCGATGCGTCCACCACGGGCTCGCTGCAACAGGCTCAGGGCGAGGAAGGCAGAGTCGTCGTGGCGAAGACCGTCGTTGGAGAGCGGCTGCGCATCACCGAGGACGAAGACACGGCCGTTCGCTCCAACCCGCTCCATCCCCACGACCGTCTGCCCCCGCTCGACGAGCATGGGCACGAACGCCGGCGTGGCTGTGAAGGTGAGCCCGCCGCTGACCGGCACCGTGCCCACGCGGTCGGTGCTGTCGAACGGCTGCGCGACCGTGGCGGTTCCGGATGCCGACCCTCCCCCAGGATCGATGCCGAGCCGGCCGAGCAGGGGAGCCGCATTCGGCGCTGTGTCCGGTGAGATCACCAGCACGAGGTCGCCGCCGGAACCCAGGAATGCCATGGTCGCATTGACGTCGCTGGTGCTCAGCGCCACCGTCGGCTCATAGCAGAAGACGAGGTCGCTGCTGCCCACGTCGAAGCTGCCGGTGATGCGGTTGACGTCGAGCCCGAGGCGCGTGAACCACGTATACAGGGCGAGCGTGCCAAGCTTTCCTGCCGACCGCGACGACGGGTTCCCGGCGTCGTTTGGCGGAATCGCGGCGGCGATCGCGATGACCACGAGAATGGCGAGCGCGGCGATCAGGACGACCATCGCCGAGAGTGGCGGTCTGCTCATACGGCCGGCGCGCCTGATGCGCGACGCGCGACTCGCCGCACCGCTTCGCAACGCGCCCGCGCTGCGTCCCATTCGGCAGCGCCGACCGCAGCGCCGCCGTACCAGGCGCTGTCGAAAGCCGCCGCCGCGGGCGCGAGTACGGCAAGCAGGTCGGCGTCGGCGGACAGCGTGGCGAGCATCTCGCGCGTCGTCCAGGCGCGGTCGATCCGCGCCCGCCGATCGGTGACGTCGAGCAAGGCCGAGCGAAACGCGCGCCGGATCGCCTCACGGTGGTCACCGCGCTGGGCAGCGTCCAGGGCAAGTCTCCACTCGTTCTCGGGGTCGTCCCCGGCCGTCGCCGGTTCCATGTCAGTCACTGCGCGGCGCCCGCCGAGGACTCCGCGCAGCCGGTAGATGACCAAGGCGACGATCAGCGCAAGCACCAGCAGACCGAGCGCGAGCGATCCACCAGTGCCGAGCAGTCCGAAGAGATGCGACAGCACCCAGTTGATGGCGGCGCCGATCTGCGCGAACAGCGAAGGCGGCTGGTTCTGGTCAAGATCGGCAAACACTTGCGAGCCGTAGACGCTGTGGAGAAGGCTGCGCGCAGCCCGCGAGCCCACGGTGCACGCCGATCCTGCCGGCAGTGCGAGGGTCTTCACGATCAGGTCGAGCCGCTGCCGGCTGGTTGACGCATCGGATGGCGTCGACGTCAGACCGGCGATGATGGGCCCGAGGACCGCATCCGTTGATGGGACCAGCGCCTCCGCCCGCATCAGCGCGGTCAACGCCACCCCGGGTTGCGCGGGCTCGGCGGTCAGTGCGGCGTGGGCGGAGTCGAGCAGCCCGATGTATGTCGTGGTGACACACGCCGGCGCCGCGGTTGCGTGAGCGCCTCCTGCGGCGGCGCCGGTCAGCACCAGCACGCCCGCGAATACCGCGATGAGCAGCCGCCTCACAGCGAGCTGGCGAGCATCTCGATGTCGAATCCCTCTTTGCGGATGCGCGCGTCGTAGTACAGAAGAGTCACGCCGATGTAGGTGATCGGTCCGACGAAGACCCGTGCGATAGCACTGGCGATCTGCTGGAAGATGAAGGTGCTGCCCGGGGCCAGCGCCGCCCCGGGCAGCTCGAAGATGGCCGCGAGCACTCCCGAGATGATCGCCGCGATCAGCGCGATGAGCAGGAGGCGCCCGAAATTCGCCCAGAACCGGGAGCGGACCAGTTGCCAGCTCCGCTGGAGGCCGCGCCGCCCGGAGACCCGCTCCAGGACGACGGCGGGGACCGCGAGCGCGAATGGAAAGTTGGAGGCGATCAGCAGCGCCAGGACGCCGAATCCGACGATCGCGATCAGGCCGCCGAGCAGTGGAGCACCGATCGCCGCAAAGAGCAGAACGAGGAGCAGCACCGCGACTCCATAGGCGACGTAGACGCCGACGAGGAGCAGGATCATCGCGATCAACGACCCGAGGCGGCTCCACGCAGCGCGGTACGCGGCCCGGAGCGTGGGCGGCCGGTCGAGGTAGGTGTCGCTGACGGCGCGCGTCGTCGCCGCCTCCCCGAGCGGAAAGACCACGAGCGCAGCGAGGAGCAACACCCCGGCCGACACCGCGAAGGCACCGAGCAGCGAATTCAGTTGCGCAATCTCCTGCGCCCGCGTCGCGGTCTGCGGGTTGAGCGATCCGAGCGGCGAGTTCACGAACCCTGCGACACCCGTGACCTCGAAGAGGATGAGGGTGAGCAGCGCATAGGGAATCTGCACCACCGCGCTGATCGATGCGATCAGCACGAAGTTGCGTCGGTACAGGGTGAACGTGGCATCGAGCCACTCCCCAACGGTCATCGACCGGAAGCGGCCGGAGCCCACCTGGGACTGCATGAATCCGGGGTTCCAGCCCGGTTGCGGCCCAGCCCACCCTGGAGGCGGTGCTCCCCAGCCCGGCGGCTGTCCGCCCCATCCCGGCGGCGGCGCGCCCCAGCCCGACGGCGGCGTTCCCCACCCGGGCGGTTGGGCGCCCAAATCGGCGGGCGGGGGAAGCGGCGGCGGCGGATCGGCCATGACAATCCATTGTGGGTGCTGCATTGCGACGGTGAGCAACGCTATCCTGCGTACTCCGAGCGATGAGTGATCTCACTGCTGCGCTGGTTCGCGGCCATCTCAACCTCTGGTACGTTCGATGCGGGCGCTAGTAGTCGATCCGACCCTCATGGATGCCGGTTCCGGTCGCGGTGGCCGCGGGCGGAGGCGCCGGCGGCCCCAGGCGAGCTCCTCGCTCCCGGTCGAGATCCGCGACGTGCGCACCCCGGTGCCGCCCGGCCCCGGATGGGTGCTGATCCGCCCCGCGCTGGCGGGGATCTGCGGCACTGATCTCGCCCTCGTCCATCTCGATTCCATGCCGAACGTCCTGACCGCCTACGGTGGCGCCGGCACCTTCATCCCAGGCCACGAGGTGGTGGGCGTCGTCGAGCGAGCCGCCTCCACGCGCTGGGCCCACGAGGGCGATCGTGTCCTCGTCGAGCCGACGCTGCGATGCGCCCACAAAGGCCTGGCGGAATGCAGGCGCTGCCGCTCGGGTGAGACTCACCTCTGCGAGAACGCCGACCGGGGGGGATCCCTCTGCGCCGGCAGGTCGGTCGGCTCGAGCGAACGAGCCGGCGGCGGCTGGAGCGACGGGTTCCTCGTTCATGAGGACATGCTCGTCCCCGCAGACGGCATCTCGGACCAGCGTGGCGTGCTCGCCGAGCCGGCCGCGACCGCGCTCCATGCGGTCATGCGCTGGACCCGCCGGGGCGACACCGCGGTCGTGATCGGCTCCGGTACGCTGAGCCGCCTCATCGTCGCAACCCTGAGGCGCCTCCATCCCGATCTCGACATCATCGTGCTCCACGACGCGCGCAGCACGGATCGCCCGCGGCTGGGGCGTCGCCACCGCGAGAGCGCTCCCCTCAACGGCGATCCCAATGCGGCGTTCATGGCGATCAGGTCAATCGGCGCCAACCGCGTCTGGCATGGCTCATCGGAGCAGCTGCTGCAGAAGACCGCGGAGCACATGGAAGCCCGTGTCATGCGACCCGCCGGCGGCGGCCTTCCCGTCCTCGACGGTGGCGTCGACGTGGTGTTCGACTGCCGCGCCTCTGCGCTGAGCATCGACCTGGCGGTGCGCCTCCTCCGCGCCGGTGGCACCCTGGTGCTCTGCGGACGTTCGGGACGGCACGAGATCGAGTGGTCGCTGATCTGGGCACGCGAGCTGACCGTCCGCGGCGCCGCCTCCTACGGTCGTGAGCCCGACGGGCGGAGGACATTCGGCACCATCCGCGACTGGCTGAGCGACTCGAGCTTCCCGGTCGACGGCGTGGTCACCCACAGGTTCCCCCTCGACGAGTACGGCGCGGCCCTCGCGATCGCCAACGCGGGGGTGTCGGCCGGCGCCGTCAAGGTGGTCTTCGAGGGTCCCGCGGCAACGAGCCTCCGGCCTGCTCCAGCATCGGTGCTGGTCCACCAGCCTGACGACCCGGTTCTGCTGCACTCGACCGCCGCGCGGGTTCGCGTCGGGCACGTCAAGGTCTCCTAGGAGCGGCCCCGCGTGGCCCGGCAGATTCGAGCCGGCCGGTGCCAGCGTGATCCGACCCCGCGGGCGGCGCCGTACCAACAGTCGCGCCGCCCCCGAGCGCGTGTCGGAGTATGAGTGCACCTTACTGACGACGACATCGTCCGCTCGATCTCTGCCCACTCGCCCGAGGGGATCGAAGCCTTGTACGACCGATACGGTGGTCTCGCCCACACCGTTGCCCTGCGCATCCTGAGCGACCGGGGAGCAGCCGAGGACGTGGTCCAGGAATCGTTCCTCTCGGTCTGGCGCAGGGGATCGACCTTCCAGCCGGGCCGGGGATCGCTGCGCTCATGGATCTGCACGATCGTTCGGAACCGAGCGATCGACCGGCTCCGTGGCGATCGTCACCGGACCCACCTCGACACCCCGATCGAGGGTCAGTCGATAGAACCTGCGATCACCGACCCGTGGGCGGCGGTCGCTCTCGAGTTGAGCGGCGAGGAGGTTCGCAAAGCGCTCGCCGACCTTCCGCCGGAGCAGCGCCAGACCATCGAGCTCGCCTATTACGGCGGCTACTCCCAGTCGGAGATCGCCACCGCGATGGAGGTGCCGCTCGGTACCGTCAAGGGCCGAGTGCGCATCGCCCTCGACAAGCTGCGAGCCGCGCTCGCCGATCGCCTGGAGACACCATGGCAGCCGCAATGAACTGCGAGGAGGCCGACGACCTCCTCGCCCTCGACGCGGTCGGCGCGCTCGAGACGGCCGATCGAGCGGAGATGGAGCGCCATCTGTCGACCTGCGCGAGCGGCCGCCATCTCGCCGCCGAATATGCCGGCGTCGCCTCGCTGCTACCGCTGGCGCTCGACCCGGCGCCACCGCCGGCGCGCCTGCGGCGCAATCTCATGGCCCAGGTCTACGGCGAGGCCACCTCGAAGGCGCCGTCGCCCTGGTGGCGCCGGCTGGTGACCGCGATCCCGGCGAACCGGGCCATCACCGTCGTCGCGGCCGCCGCCCTGGCCACGGCGATCGTGCTTGCCGTCTGGGGCGTGACCGGACAGCGCTTGGTCCCGGCTCCGATCTCCTACGTGGTGTCAGGCGGGACCTCTCAGCAGTCGGTCACCGGGAACCTCGCAGTCGACGCAGTGACGAGGCAGTCGATCCTTACGGTGCATGGGCTCGCGCCGCTGCCCCGCACCGAGGTCTACGAGGTGTGGCTCATCCCCGCACACGGGCCGCCGAAGGGGGTCGCGTTCCTCGCCCCTTCGCCGTCGAGCGGAGCCTGGACGGCGGTCGTGAACGGCAGCCTCGACGGCTACACGACGATCGCGGCGACCAACGAACCCATTGGAGGAAGCCCGGGCCCGACCGGATCCCAGGTGCTCATCGGTCAGCTCGGCTGATCCTCGCGCGGCTCCGAGGTGCCCGCCTTGCGTCGCTTTTGGGCGATGGCGGGCAGCACGCGCTTGATGCCGGCGTTGTCGACGACCATCCGGCGCTCGCGTTTGCGATCGCGCTGGCGGATGCGCTCCCGTTCAGCCTCGGGAAGGTCGGCTTCGGGATCCATCGCTCACGTCACGCCCCCAGCGCACTCGCCGGCGCGCGGCGTCTTCCCCGGATGACGGCGACACCGACGGCGGCCGCGGCAGCGAGGGTGACGACCGCTCCGCCCGCGATTGCCTGAACCCTTCGATCGAACCCGAGCGCCCGCAGCCGCGCATTCATCCCCGGGGCGATGGCGTCCGCAATCGCGGCGGCGTAGATCCGAGCCCGTGAGTCCGCGTCGAGGTGCCAGGCTCCGAGCGCGCCGCTGACTTCGGCGCCGGTCTCGAGCAGGTCGCGGATATCCGGAGCTGCCCCGAAAGCAGCCAGGTCGCTCTCGAGGGCAGCCGCGAGAAGGTCTTCCGGTGTCACGATCCCGACCTCGAGAGCCGTTCGGCCGGCAGCGGTGCTCCAAGCTTGCGCCGGAGCGCGGTGAGCGCCCGGAAGCTGAGGAGCTTGACCGCCCCTTCGCTCCTGTCCATGATCTCGGCGATCTCGCGATTCCGCAGTTCGCCGCCGAAGCGAAGCAGGATCGCCTGACGCTGGTCGTGCGGTAGCGCGGCGACAGCAGCACGCACCTCGTACGCCCGGGCGTCGGCTTCCACCTGGTCTCCCGGGTCTGCGCCGGCGTCCGGGAGCATCCGGGGTTCGAGCTCGATCCACCCCGGCCGGCGGCGGTCTCTGGAAACCAGGTTGCCGGCAACGCGATAGAGCCACGCCGAGTAGGGCACGCCCCGCCACTGGAAGCGGGGAAGCTCCTCGATCGCCTTGGTGAAGGTTGCTGCGGTCACGTCGTCGGCCTGCTCCATGTCGTGGGTGAGTGTGTAGACGTAGGCATGGATCTGGTCGACGTAGCGCTCGTAGAGCGTCGCGAACGCCGCTCGGTCGCGCTGCGCGGCCAGGATCTCAAGCCGCTCCTCCTCGAGCTCGGCTGCGCTCCGATGAGCCATCGCTAGCGCCGCCTTTCACGTGAAGGACGCAACTCGCAGAAGCGCGCTGGAGCCATCGCGTTACGCCGTTCGGCGTCCTCCGATCAAGCCGAGGCGCGTTCCAGCCTCTTCGAACGCGAGTAGCGCGCGGTCGAGTTGCTGATGGGTGTGGGTCGCACACACGATGGTTCGCACCCGCGCCTGGCCGCGCGCAACCGTCGGAAAGCCGATGCCCTGTGCGAAGACTCCGCGTTCGAGGAGCAGGTCGGAGAGTTGCATCGCGATCGGAGCCTCACCGCACATCACCGGGGTGATCGGCGTCTCGCTGCGGCCGATGTCGAAGCCCAGCTCACGCAGCCCGCTCTTGAAGTGGCGCGTGTTGCTCCACAGCTGCTCCATGAGGTTCGGCTCCTGCTCGAGCACGTCGACGGCGGCGATGCACGCGGCCACAACCGCCGGTGGATGCGAGGAGGAGAACAGAAAAGGACGGGACTTGTGAATCAGGTGATCCCGAACGGTCTGTGACGCGGCGACGTACCCCCCGACGACGCCGACTGCTTTGCTCAGGGTGCCGATGTTGAGCGCGACCCGGCCGTGCAGACCGAAATGGTCGGTGGTCCCGCGGCCGTTGGTGCCAAGCACACCGGTGGCGTGCGCGTCGTCGACCATCACCGCGGCGCCGTACTGCTCGGCCCGCTCCACCAGGTCGGGCAGCGGAGCGATGTCGCCATCCATGCTGAAGACGCCGTCGGTGACCAGCAGCACCCGCCGATATCCTTTGCTGCGCGCCTCGCTGAGCGCACGCTCGGCGTCGTCGGGGTCGACGTGCTCGTAGAGGATGCGGTCGGCCTTGGTCAGCCGGATGCCGTCGATGATGCTGGCGTGGTTCAACTTGTCGCTGACGACACAGTCCTTCTGCTCGAGCATCGAGCCGATGACGCCGACGTTGACCGCGTACCCGCTTTGGAAGGTGAGCGCCGCCTCGGTGCGTTTGAACGCAGCAAGCCGAGCCTCCAACTCCTCGTGCAGCGTCTGCGTGCCCGCGATGGTGCGTACCGCTCCGGTCCCGGCGCCCCATTCCAGCGCGGCTCGGGATGCTGCCTCGACGAGCCTCGGATGGGTGTTGAGCCCGAGGTAGTTGTTGCTGGAAAGGCTGATCACCGCCCTCCCTGCGATGTCGACCTCGGGTCCCTGTGCCGACTCGAGCACGCGCAGGGGACGGAACGCGCCATCGCGGCGCAGCGCCTCGAGATCCTCGTTCAGCGATGCGTCAAGCGCCTGAACCGCACGCGATGTGTCCGAACGTGTGACCATGCACCAACCATACGCCGCGGGGGTTTACTCGGGCGTGAGTGTGACCTTGCCGCACTGACCGGACTTCATCAGCGCCATCGCGGCGTCGATGTCATGCAGGGCAAAGCGGTGCGTGATCAACGCGCCGACATCGATGACACCGTCGCGAACGTACGCGGTGGTCTGCTCCCACGTGTCGGGAATCCGCCGACCCGCGACGCCGTACAGACTCAGTCCCTTCATCACCACGTCGCTGGAGAGATCGACGACGTCGGGTCCGTCGCCAATGCCGAGCAGGCTGATCCATCCTCCCGGGCGCACGAGACGCGTGGCCGACGCGACCGCGACCGGCGAACCGCTCATCTCGAGCACGCAGTCGATGCTCTCGATCGCCGCCCTGCGAACCGAGTCGTCGACGGGTGCGTCGGTGGCAGGCACCACGGCGTGCGCTCCCAGTCGCTCGGCGAGGTGCAGCCGGTATTCGTTGCGGTCGACGGCGACGACGCGCGCGGCACCGCGGATTCGCGCGACGGCGATCGCCGCGCAGCCGATCGGCCCGCATCCGAAGACCACGACGGTGCGGCCGCCGAGATCACCGTAGGAGCAGGCGTGGACCGCGTTGCCCACGGGTTCCATGGCAGCAGCGACGTCAGCCGCGACGCCGTCGCCGACCGGCCACACATTCGCCACCGGAACCGCGAGATGCGTTGCGAACGCGCCGTCCACATCCACACCGAGAATCCGCGTGTTCTCGCAGACATGGAAGTCGCCGCGACGGCATTCGTCGCAGTGACCGCATACCAGGTGCGACTCGACGGCGACGCGGGTCCCGAGCGCCGGGCGGTGCACGCCCTCACCCCAGGCGACCACCTCCCCACACACCTCGTGACCGACCACCCGCGGCGGGTGGACCCGTGCCGCGGCCCATGGGTTCCAGTCGTAGAGATGGACGTCGGTGCCGCACACCGAGGTCGCGGCGACGCGCACCAGGACCTCGCCGGCGGCAGCGACGGGGACGGGTACCTCGCCGATCACGAAACCGGGGGCGGGTGTGGGTTTGAGGACGGCGAGCACGGCGCGGTGATTATGCGTTCGTTTCCAGTTCGGGAAACGTCTGTGCCAGGTCCGCCGGGCCCGGGGAGACTCCGGCGCATCGCGGCGCCGGAAGCCGCTCAAGCGACAGGCGCGGAGGTACTTGCAAATGCTCGATGGCATTGACCGGCCGGCCCCAGGGCCACGGCCCCGCCGGATCCCGGTCGAGGACCTCAGCGTCTATGAGGGTCGTGGTGGCCACACGCTGCGCCGGCACGTCGACACCCGGCCCGGCGACGAGATGCGCAGGATTCTCCGCGAGGGGGTCGCGGCCGCGGGGCGGTTCGTCAGCCGCGCCACGGCGCAGCGCTGCGTCGACATCGCGGTGACCCGGCGGAGCGCAGAGATCGCCGCGTGGCTTGCCGGGCGCGACAAGCGCGCACCCTTCACCTTCGTGGAGGACATGGGCGAGATCGTCGGCCACGTGCTCACCTACGCCGAGGTCAGCCGGGGTATCGCGGTCCCGAGGCAGGTGACGGCGGTCCGCCTCGTGCTCCGGCGCTGCGTCGAGCTTCCCGGCGGCTTCACGGTCGTCACCGCGTATCCCACCCGATCCCCGTATCGGGATAAGCGACACTAGGAGCACCAACATGAACGGCACCATCGACGTCGACACCATCGCTCAAGCGGGAGCCGACTACCCCGCCCTCACCCAGCTGTTCGGCGGCTATTACCATCAGGACTGGCGCGAGGACCACGTGTCCCCCGACGCCGCGCTCGAGGCGTTCATCCGCGATGCGTCAGCCGAGACGGTCGCAGCGGCCGCAACCGAGATCGACCGCCTGCTCAGCGCCGGTTTCGACGCAGCGGCGCTTGCTCAGCTGATGGCAGACGGATTCGACTGCAACTACGTCGCCGAAGCCGACGGTCTCAGCTCGGCGGCGTGGCTCACCAAGGTACGCGACTCCCTCCGGGCCGCCGCGTCCTGAGCGTCGCTCGTCAGCGCGCCCGCGGCGACGCCGCGACGCGCCGGTACAGGGCCGCAAAGTGGAGCAGCACCGTGGGCACGAGCGTGGGGACCGCGATGATCAGCGCCACGACATCGACTGGGCCGCCCAACAGGCGAACCCAGTACAGGATGAAGAGCACGACGCCGATCAACGCCGTGTTGCGGCGGCCCCACTCCGTGTGGACCAGCTCCGGGCGCCGGCCGGTGAGCAGGACGAGCGGGGTCAGCACCACCGGTCCCAGGTAGCGAGCCACGACGAACACCGCGAGCCAGAGCGGGACGATCCCCAGCGCCCACGATCCGACCGTTCCGACAGAGAAGTACAGCGCATCGCCGAACGGATCCATGGCCTTGCCCAGCACCGTGATCGGCCCGTAGCGGCGGGCGATGAAGCCGTCGACCGCGTCGAGCAGTCCCACCGATCCGCCGACACCACCCCACAACGCAAGCGCGAGCCGGCCGGGCAGCGAAAGCGTGGCGATGAACAGCAACGGCACGCATGCGTAAGCGCGCAGTGCGGTCAGACCGTTGGGGATCCCGTAGCGATCGACCGGATTCCCGTCGGGAGTCATCAGCATCGCAGCGCCCCCGATGACCCCGACCGTGACCACGAGCCACCAGGCAGCGGTGGCGGCGGCGGCGCCCTCGACGGCGTCATGTCCGTGGACCACTGCCACAAGCACGGTCAGGGCTTCGCCGAGGACGAGGCCGAGGAGCGTCCACGCCAGCAGCGAGGTGCGCAGGTGCGTGCTCCGACGCAAGCGCGTCAGCGCCGTCCTGTAGAGGGCGGCTAGTCCTCCCAGACCAGGGCTCCCGGCCTGCGCCGCAACGTCAGGGTCAGACCGCGAGGCACGTGATCGTCTTGACCACACCGTCCGCGGACTGGATCCGCTCGAGGATGAGACGCCCAATGCCCGGTACGTCCGGGGCTTCCACCTGGGCGATGACATCGTATTCACCGGTGATGGCGTCGACCAGGACGATGCCGTCCTTGCCTCGCAGCGCGTCGGCAACGTGTTGTGCCCTGCCAGCACTCGCGGTCACGAGCACATATGCACGGATCATCTCGTTCCTCCCACGGTTCAAACGCCCGGCGACTGTAGCATGGGGATATGCCGTGGGCCATCCTGATCAGGCTCCTCGCCCGGTTGGCCGCAGGCCTGTTTTTCTGGCGTTTGGCGACACGCCGCCGCCGGGCTTACGCGGGAGGACAGGGCGCGCCGGGAGCGCCTCCACCGCCACGCCACATCGATCCGCAGGCTGCGATGATGGCGGTGAGGACGTCGGTCTCGCTGAGCTGGCGCGCGCTGCTCACCGGTGTCTGCGCCGCAGCCGCAGTTGTGCTCGGGGCCGCGGGCGTGACAATCATCGTGCTCACCCCGCGCTGGCTCGGAGCAATCCTCCTCGCGGTGGGAATCGCCGCCGGCGCGGCGGCCTGGTTCGAGGGCCGGCTGCTGGTCGGCGCGCTGCGTGCGCGCCGCCTCCGGCTGCGCGACGAGCGCCTGCGCAAGACGACCACCGGCCGCTGAGGTTCCCGGGTCGCCGGTCAGCTCAGGTAGGGAGCGACGCCCTCTCCCTGCTGGGCCGCGTCCATCATCACCTCGCTCACCGTCGGGTGTGCGTGGATGATCGAACCGAGGTCGTCCATGGAGAGGCCGTCGCTGATCGCGACAGCAACCTCGTGGATGATCTCGACAGCATGGACGCCCATGACCGTCGCGCCGAGGAGACGATCGGTGGCTGCGTCGGCGTAGATCTGGGCAAGCCCGTCGGGCTCACCCTCCCCAAGCGCCTTGCCATTGCCCAGATAGCGCGCCTGACCAAGCTTGACGTCGTGGCCGGCCGCCTTCGCGGCCTCCGGGTTCATGCCGACCATGGCAATTTCAGGATGCGTGTAGATGCACGACGGCACCACGGTTCGGTCCATCGGCATGACATCGTGGCCGAGTGCGTTTTCCGCCGCCTGACCGCCCTCGGCGCTGCCGAGGTGAGCGAGCTGGAGACCACCGATGCAGTCGCCCGCGCCCCAGATCTTCGGGTTCGCGGTTCTCAGGAAGGGGTCGACGACAACGTGGTCATGGTCGTCGATGACCACCCCGGCGTCCTCGAGGCCGATGCCACGGGTCTGGGCGCGACGACCGACGGAGACGAGCAGCAGGTCGGCGGTGATGGCTGTCGCATCGTCGAGATGTGCGGTGACCGTGTCGCTGCTGTAGTCGACGGACTCGACGCGCCGGCCCGCCAGGAAGGTGAGGCCCTGCTTCTCGACGAGACGGCGCCACTGCTGCACCACGCGTGCATCCACGCCGGCGAGGACCTGGGGGAGCACCTCGACAACCGTGACTCGCGAGCCGAGCGCGGCGAACAAGCTCGCGAACTCGCAGCCCACGACACCGCCGCCGATCACGAGCATGTGTTCGGGAATGCGCTCGAGGCGCAGGATGCCGTTCGACGTGACCACGAGGGGATGGTCCATGTCGATGCCGGGCAACCCCGAGGCCTCGGTGCCGACGCAGACGACGAGGTGATCGAACTCGTAGCGCGCGTCACCGGCGACGACCGCGTCGCCATCGACAAGTCCCTGGGCGCGCACAACCGCGACCTTGCGGCGCTTGCACGCTGCCTCGACCCCTCGGCGCATGGCGAGCACATTCTCTTCCTTGCGCGCCATCATCCGCGGGAAGTCGATCTCTGGTTGCGGGACGCGGATGCCGAAGTCGGCGGCCTCGCGGATCTTGCGGAGCAGATCGGCGCCCGCCAGCAACGACTTGGTCGGGATGCACCCCCAATTGAGGCACGTGCCACCCAGCTCAGCGCGCTCGATGAGCGTCACGTCGGCACCGAGTTGCGCGGCGCGCAGCGCGGCGACATCACCGGCGGGACCTCCGCCGAGCACCACGACCCGCTGGGTCACGGTTCGCTTGGCGTCGTGACGGGAGTGCTCGCGACCGCCTCGCTCGTGCCGCGCCGCGAGGTTGCGAACGCCTCGTTGACGATGCGCTCCTCCTCGAGCTGATGCGACCCGGCGTATCCCTCTGATGGGCTGGCGCGGCGTGGCCGTCCGATGTAGTCCCACTGCACCGCGGCAGGACGCGCGAGACCGAGGGCGCGCTCGAGACTGCTCCAGGCGCCCATGTTCTGTGGCTCCTCCTGCACCCAGTACAGGCGCTCGAGATTCGGATAGGCGGCGGCCAGTTCGAGGATGCTGTCAACAGGCAGTGGATAGAGCAGCTCGACGCGCGCGATGGCCACGTCGGTCGCCTCGTCACGCTTCGGGGAGAGGCTCAACTCGTAGTACATCCGGCCGCTGCAGAGCAGCAGCGTCCGCACCTCGTCGCGACGCCGCGTCCCGGTGGGGTCGTCGATCACCGGCTGGAACCTCCCGGTGGTCAGCTCCGTGAGCGTCGACGTCGACTCCTTGAGGCGCAGCAGGCTCTTGGGGGTGAAGACGATCAGCGGCCGCGGGTCATTGAGCAAGCCCTGACTGCGCAGCAGGTGGAAGTACTGCGCCGGCGTCGTGCAGTTCGCAAGGCGCATGTTGTCGTTGGCGCAGAGCTGGAGGAACCGCTCGATGCGCGCGCTCGAATGCTCGGGACCGCTGCCCTCGTACCCATGGGGCAGCAGCATGGTGAGCCGCGAATGCTGCCCCCACTTGGCGCGCGCCGATGAGACGAACTGGTCGACGACCATCTCGGCATTGTTGAAGAAGTCGCCGTACTGCGCCTCCCAGATCACCAGCGTCTCGGGATCAGCAGCGCTGTAGCCGTACTCGAAACCGAGACATCCGACCTCGCTCAGCGGGCTGTTGAGCACCTCGAAGGTCGCCTGCGCATCGGTGAGGTGCTGCATCGGGATGAACAGCTCGCCGTTGCGTTCGTCGTGAAACGCGAGGTGGCGATGGCTGAACGTCCCGCGCACGGTGTCCTGGCCGGTGAGGCGGATCGGGTGTCCCTGGGTGATCAGGGACGCGAAGGCGAGCGATTCGGCGGTGCCCCAGTCGATCGCGCCCTCGAGAAGTGCCGCGCGTCGTCGCTCCATCTGACGCACCAGCTTGGTGTTGGGTGTGAAGTGCTTCGGAAAGGTGAGCAGCTGCTCGTTGAGTGCGGTCAGCAAGCGGTGGGAGACGGCGGTGCGGAGCATCGGGTCGTCCGGCTCCTCGACAACCTGTTCGTGAGTGAGGTCGTCGAGCTCGGCGGCGAGATGCTCCTTCACGCGCTTGTGAGCCTCGGCGACGCGGCCGTACGCGGCCTTGGCCATTGCGTCGACCTCTTCGGGCCTGATCAACCCGTCTGCGATCAGCTTCGCCGCGAAGATCTCGCGCACGGTCGGATGCTGGCGAATCTTCTGATACATGAGCGGTTGCGTGTAGGCGGGCTCGTCGGCTTCGTTGTGACCGAAGCGCCGGTACCCGATCAGGTGCACCATCACGTCACGTCGATAGATACGCCGGTAGTCATACGCGAACGTGATCGCGGCGAGGCACGCCTCGACGTCGTCAGCGTTGACGTGGACGATCGGAATGTCGAAGCCCTTGGCGAGGTCCGACGCATAGCGCGTCGACCTGCCCTCCTGGGGGTCGGTGGTGAATCCGACCTGGTTGTCGGCGATGAAGTGCACGGTCCCGCCCGTCGTGTAGCCGGGGAGCGACTGCAGGTTCAAGATCTCCTGGACGACACCCTGGCCTGCAAAGGCCGCATCGCCGTGGATCAGCACCGGCAGCGCCGCCAGAGGGTCGAGGTGGAGGGTGGTCGCCCGCCGCTGCGTCTGTGCCGCACGGCACCACCCCTCGACAACGGGATCGATCGCCTCGAGGTGACTCGGATTCGGGAGCAAACGGACAAGGATCACCTTGCCGGTTTCGGTGTGGTAGGTCCCGGTCGCGCCGACATGGTACTTGACGTCGCCCGTCGACCGCAGGCGGGTGATGTCGCGCCGCGCCGACGCGAGCTCGAAGGCGTTGAGGATCGACTCGTACGGATGGTTGGCGACGTGGGCGACCACGGCGAGGCGCCCGCGATGCGACATCCCCATCACCACCTCACCGATCCCGTCTGCAGCGACGTTGGTGAGGAGCGTTTCGAGCATCGGGACCAGCGCATCGAGTCCTTCGATGGAGAAAGTCTTCTGTCCCAGGAAGGTCGCGCGCTGATAGCGCTCCATGGCATCGACCTTGGTGAGGCGCTCGAGAAGGCGCATCCGATCGTCGACGCTGAGCGTGGGCCGGTACGCGCCTGACTCGATGTGCTCCCGCAGCCACACGCGCTGTTCGTGGCTCGAGATGTGCTCGATCTCGAACGCGATGGTGCTGCAGTACGTGCGGCGCAGGTTCGGCAGCACCTCCGACAGCGTGTGACCCGGCACGTAGACGCGCAGCAGGTCGGCGGGAATCTGCTCCATGAGCTCCTCGGTGAGCCCATAGGTGGCGGGGTCCATCGCGGGATCCCCGATCGGTGGTGAGCCCAGCGGGTCCAGGTGCGCGCCGAGATGACCGTGGGTGCGATGCGCTTTGACCAGGGACGTTGCCGCCTGCATCGCAGCAAGCAGCGTCCGATCGGATGCCGTCTCCGGCGCTGCGGCTGCACCTGGACTCGGCGATTGCACCGGTGCCGGCGTACGAGAAACAACCGTCTCGAGGGGCGGCAGGTTGATGCCAAGGCTGGCAGCAACATCCTGGTAGAAACCGTCGCCGCCATCGAGCAGTGATTCGATGCGACCGAGAAACTCGCCGGATTCAGCACCCTGGATGATCCGATGGTCATAGGTGCTGGTCATCGTCATCACCTTACCGACGCCGAGTTCGCGGACATTTGCCTCCGGAACGTTCCGCCACTCTGCGGGGTACCCGATCGCACCGACGGCGATGATCGTGCCTTGTCCGGGCATGAGTCTCGGCACCGATGCAACCGTGCCGATGCCGCCCGGGTTGGTGAGCGTCAGGGTCGCGCCCTGCAGCTCCTCGAGTGAGAGGCTGTTGCTGCGCGCGCGTTCGATGAGTCGCTCGTACTCATCGCGAAATTCGCTGAAGGAACGGCGCGAGGCATCGCGGATCACCGGCACGACGAGGAAGCGCGTGCCGTCCTTGCGCACGCTGTCGACGGCCAGCCCCAGGTGCGCGGCCCCAGGCACGCGCGCCGGTTTCCCATCCGCGGTGCGTGCGAAGTGCGCGGTCATCGCCGGGGTCGCTCCCGCGGCGCGGGCGATCGCGTATCCGATCAGGTGGGTGAAGGACACCTTGGCGGGCTTGGCGCCCAGGGCGAGCGCGTCATTGAGCTGGCGCCGGCGTGCGTCGAGGATGCCGACCCCGACGGTGCGGAACGACGTTGCGGTGGGGATGTCGCGGCTGCGCTCCATGTACTCGACGAGCGCCGCTGCCGGCCCCCGGATCGGCTCCGCCGCCTCGCCATCGATGACGCGGATGGTCGCGTCCTGCTTCGGAGCGGGCGCCGCAGTGGCGGCGAGCACATCTCCCTTGGTGACGATCCCGCCGGGCCCCGAGCCGGGCACCGCCTGCAGGTCCACCCCGTGGCGGGCGGCGGCGCGACGGGCGAGCGGCGATGCTTCGACGCCGGCGCCATCCGAGGCGACGGTTGGGGGCGGCGCCGCCGGGGCCGGTGGCTCCTCGGTCGGGGCGGGGAGAGTCTCCGGAGCACGAGGCGGCGAAGCATCACCGCCTGACGGACCTGGCGTGGAAGCTGATTCCACCGCGTTCCCGGCCGGCACCTCGGGCGCGGCAGCGGCTCTCACCGACGGCACGCCTGGTGCGATCTTTCCCAGGACGGCTCCGACCGCTACGGTCTCGCCCTCCGCGGCGACGATCTCCGAGAGCTGACCTGACGCCGGGGACGGCACCTCGACGTCGACCTTGTCGGTGGTGACCTCAACGAGCGGTTCCCCCTCGTCGACGCTGTCACCGACTCCTTTGAGCCACCGGGACACCATCCCCTCCGTAACGGACTCGCCCATTGCCGGGAGGGTCAGCGAAACCGGGTCAGCCACCTTTGAATCGTCTCACCTTCAGCGAACTCGCGGACCGGGCGAGAATCCCCCCTCTCCGCCGAGGCCTAGGTCTTGACAGTTAGCCAGATCTGTATACTCTGGCGGCCGGGCACAGGCCCGGACCGGCCGGAGGGGCGACCGTCGGAACTGCCGGTTCGGAGGTCGTCCCATGACCCTGGTTCGCCGTTTCCGCCTGCTCATCGGCGTCGCCGTGGCGATCGGCGTGGTGGCAGTCGCACTCCACGCCAGCACCCAGGCGCCCCTTCCCGGCAAGTACATCAGCTGGGCGCCTCCCGCCTCGGCGACGGCCAGCCCTGGCGCGGGCCCGGCTATCCCGATCGCAAGCGCGCCGCCCGTACCGGGAGCCGGTCCGCTCGGCGGGTTGACGACACCGCTCTCAGGGCTGTTCAAGCAGCTGAACTCCAATACGGCGGCGACTGCTCGCGGGCAGTACTCGATCCTCCAGGAAGTCGAGAGCGCGCTCGCGAGCCGCGTGCGGGACTTCCTGAAGTGGGTCACGGGCGGACGATGATCGTCCGCCAGTCAGAATCGAGAGGTGCCCCCTCCGATCCAGCCCGGCGAGTCGCGCCGGGCGGACTTGCGAAACGTCGCGATCATCGCCCACGTCGACCATGGCAAGACCACGCTTGTCGACGCCCTACTCAAGCAGTCGCACGTCTTTGCCGCCCACGAGCAGGTGGGCGAGCTGATCATGGATTCGAACGATCTCGAGCGCGAGAAGGGGATCACCATTCTGGCCAAGACCACGTCGGTCCGCTACAAGAGTGTGAAGGTCAACATCATCGACACCCCGGGGCACGCGGACTTCGGGGGCGAGGTCGAGCGGGTGCTCGGCATGGCCGACGGCTGCCTGCTGCTGGTTGACGCCGCCGAGGGACCGATGCCACAGACGCGCGTGGTGCTCCGCCAGGCGCTCGCCCTCGGCCTGCAGCCGATCATCGTCGTCAACAAGATCGATCGAGCCAACGCGCGACCCGCCGAAACCGTCGAGGCCACCCACGACCTGCTCCTCGAGCTCGCGCGCGAGGCATGGCAGCTGGACGCGCCGATCCTCTATACGGATGCACGAGAGGGAACGGCAACCGCCGACCTGACCCACGCGGGGGTCACCCTCGAACCGCTGCTCGATGCCATCCTCGAGCACGTACCGCCGCCGCTCGCCGACCCGGACGGACCGCTGCAGATGCTGGTGAGCAACCTGGACCACGACAACTGGAGCGGCCGCCTTGCGCTTGGCAAGATCCAACGCGGGACGGCGCATCCAGGACAGAGCGTAGTGTGTGTCACGGCGGAGGGGGCCGGCAAGCTCGAGCGCATCAACACCGTGCTCACCGTCGAGGCGCTCCAGCGGTTGTCGGTCGAATCCGCGTCGGCGGGCGAGATCGTCTACCTCTCCGGGATGCAGTCGGTCGCCATCGGCGACACCGTCGCAGACGCCGATGCGCCCGAGGCGCTCCCCCGTCTCGAGATCGGCGAGCCGACTCTGCGCATGCAGTTCTCGGTGAATCAGTCACCGCTTGCGGGGCGGGAGGCGACCGTCAGCAGCACGTCGCGACAATTGCGCGCGCGGCTGCAACGCGAGTTGCTCACCAACGTGGCGCTGCGAGTCGAAGACGGTCCGACGGCCGACATCTTCGACGTCAGCGGCCGCGGAGAGTTGCACCTCGCCATCCTCATCGAGACCATGCGCCGCGAGGGCTACGAGTTCGAGGTCTCCCGACCGGCGGTGATCACCAAGGAGATCGACGGCGAGCGCGTCGAACCGGTGGAGGACTGCGTCATCGACTGCTCGGCCGAGGTCGTCGGGGCCATCACCGATGCGCTCGGATCACGAGGCGCGAAGATGACGGCGATGCGCACCGACGCCGGGGGCGGCGTCCGGCTCACGTATCACGCGCCGACCCGGGCGCTGATCGGGCTGCGCAGTCAGATCCTCACCTTGACCCGCGGCACCGGCGTGATGGCCACGCGATTGCTCGGCTGGGAGCGCACCTGGGCGCTGCCGACGACGATGCGCACCGGCGTGCTCACCGCGAGTCAGCCCGGCACCGCGGTGGCGTATGGGCTGGTGACCCTGCAGGAGCGCGGCCAGCCGCTGATCGCCCCCGGGACCGCGGTCTACGAGGGGATGGTGGTCGGGTTGAACCGCCGCCCCGGCGACATCCATCTCAACGTGACCAAGCAGAAGCAGAAGACCAACATCCGCTCGTCGACCGAGGACATGACCATCCGCCTCGTCCCGCCCCGGAAGATGTCCCTCGAGGAATGTCTCGACTTCATCATCGATGACGAGCTCGTCGAGGTGACGCCACTGGGGATCCGCATGCGCAAGCGCGTGCTCAACGCCGACGAGCGCAACAAGCTTCGCAAACGCGCAATGGCCGGCGAGGTCGGTTAGCCCGACGACCTCGCTCCGCGATCAGCTCGGCGTCGACGTCGGTGTTTGCGCGGCGCTGCGCGCAGCAGCCTTCTTCGCCGCCTTGGCGATCGCCGCCGCCTTGGGCTTCTTGCCCTGGCGCTTGGGTGCTCCTCGGCTTTTCTCACCAGCCACGTCGTCTTCTCCTTTTCGGTGTAGTTGTTGCTTCGAGATTAGTACATGCGAGCCGGACGCCACATAGTCGTCACGACGGGACCATCACCAGGATATGAGAATTCGCCGAACGGCTCGAAGCCGGCGCCGGCGTAGCGGCGGTTGTTGGCGGGATTCGACGATTCAAGGTAGGCGGCGCAGTGCTCTTCATCGATGAGCGCCAGGTCGTGGGCGAGCAGTCGCATGCCGATGCCCTGCCCACGGTGGTCGGGGTGCGTGCCGAGGAGCGACAGGTAGTAATGCGGCTCGGTGCGCGGATGAGCCGCGTCAAATCGTCTGAGCAGTTCATGGAAGGCATCCTCGTCGGGACCGAGCCGGCGCGCCAGTAGTGCCAGGCGCTCCTCCTGCTCGGGGGACATCTCGGTTCCCCCTGGCGGAACCCAGAGCGACGTTGCTCGGCCGCCGTCCACAAGCCATATCCACCGGTATCGCAACATCCCCTCGACGAACAGGCGCCAGAACGGCCGGCGTTCCACCATGGCGAGCGAACTCAAGGCGTGACTCCAGAGCGGGCCGTGCGCGAACGCAACCTCGACGATGGTGGTCACCAGCTCGAGGTCAGCCGGCGTCGCGCGACGCACAGAAATCAGGCTGTCCATGTGGGCTGCACGGTAGCGCCGGCGGCAGCCCTACCGACGAAGCTCACGTCCGGCCGGGAGTCGCCGGCCGCAGTACCGGGGTGCTGGCTTCCCGATAATCGGGCGGCAGGCACTATTCCGCCCGCCAACGCGTCGGCCGAGAATCATTCTCCATGAGCGTCACTGACACAACGGCGCGCGGTTCCATCCCCACCCGCGTCGCCGTCGTGTTCGCCATCCTCGCACTGGTGCTCGAAGCCGCCTCGCTCGCGTTCTATTCCGCCGCCGCGGGGTACTCCACGGCCCTTAGCGTGCCGCCGATTGCGCTGCTGGCATCGGGTCCGAGCGGAGCTCGCCTCATCGACTGGGGAAGCCTTGTCGACCTGTTCGGCTACCTCTGCATCGCGCCCGTGGTGCTGTACCTCCGGGACCGATATGCCGGAGCCAGTGCGATCAATCTCTACGCCATCGCCGGCGTTGCGGTCGTGGTGATCGGGTCCATCGGAGACGTGGTGATGAGAGCCGCCGCTCCCTATCTGATCCGCCAGTACCAGGCGTCCTCGCCAACCGAACGCCAGAGCATCGATTTCGTATTTGGCTCCCTGTACCGTGGCGTCGTCGAAGGGATGTGGCAGACGCTGGTGGCGCTGCTTGCGGCCGTCTGGCTCATCGGTACCGCCGTTGCGATACGCAATAGGGCTTCGCGGGCGGTGTTCGTCATCATGGTGGTGATCGGACTCGTCAACGCCGGCATCGCCGTGTACCGGCTCTCGGGTCTGTAAGTGGCCGGAAACCACCCTGCGCGCAACTTGACAGACATACACAAATCCGTATAGTCTGCTGAGTGTCCGGGTGCTCACCCGGAACGGCCGGAGGGGCGACCGATCACCGAGTCATTTGTATCGGAGGTCGCCCATCGTGGACCAACTCAAGGCGCTCATCGACAACTGGATTCTCATCGCGCAAGGACTCCTCGCTAGCGTCGGCGCGCTCGCGTTCCTGATCGCGTTCATGTACAAGATCATCGCCGTCGATCCTGCGAGCGTTGCGCAGGCCAAGAAGTGGATCGGCCGCATCGTCTTCGGCACCATCGGCGTCGAGGTGGCGGGGACCCTCACGCACGCGCTGATTGCCAGCGTTCCCGCGACCCTTCACTGAGCACTCGTCGTGCAGTCGCTTCCAGGCATCGTGCAGGGCTTGCGCGATCCGCTCGGCGCAGTCCTCCAGCTGCTCACGGGCGTGCTGTCGCACCTGATCGCGACAGCGCGCGCCGACCTCAACACCGAGCTCACTCGCTATCTGTTCAGCACCGTCGACCCGACTGCGTCAGGGGCCAGGCCACTCACCGCGAATCCTGCGGTCGCGCGTCTGAACGGCTCGATCGCGCTCGTCGCCGACGTTCTCGTCGGGTTGGTGCTCCTCTACGCCTCGCTGCGCACCATCTTCGAGCGCTCGATTCACGCGCGCTACGGCCTCCAGGTGGTGATCCCACGCGTGATGGCCGCCCTGGTCATGGTGCACGGGTCCATCTACTTCATCCAGATGGCGGTCGATCTCAACAACGTCATCGGCAACGTGGCGCGCTCGCTCGGTGGGCCGCTGACCACCAATACGCTGCCGTGGTCGGGGTCCATGAGTGCGGCGACCGTCTCGATCATCCAGGGATCGCAGGACGTGTTCCATGCGATCTTCGCGCTCGGCGTGGTCGTCGCGGTGGTGATCCTCGTGCTCTCGTATGTGGTCCGCACCGCAATGCTCGAGGTGCTGATCGTGCTCGCGCCACTCGCCGCTCTCTGCTCGGTGCTCCCGGACACGCGGCACTACGCCTTCACCTGGCTGCGCCTGTTCATGGTTGCGGTGTTCATGCAGGCGGTGCAATTGATCATTCTTCGAGTCGCAACCGCCGTCGGTTTCGGCGCCGGTAGCGGCATCGCGGAGAGTCTCTTCGCGCTTGCGACGCTCTGGATCGTCATCAAGGTGCCCGGGACCCTCCACGCCGCAACCCATGTCGAGCGGCACGCGCACATCGCGGCGCGTCACGTCCAGCGGTCGCTGCATCGAGCGCTGGCGCCCGCTCATCACGCGGTGCGTCGCCGGTGATCCGCGCGGTGATCGCGATGACTGCGGCGGTGGGAGTCGGCCTGTGCGGCGGTACCGTCCTCGCGGACGGTGCCATCGCCGGGACCGCGTCCGGCATCGCGTTCACCAAGCCGCTGGCGCACTCGTGGATCTCCCTGGGATTCGGGTGCACCAGCTTCGGCTTTGAACCCGCCGATCACGCGTGTCCCGGAGGACACTGGCACTCAGGTGTCGACCTCGCAGCCGCGCGAGGCACGCCGGTGGTCGCGACCCTTCCCGGGATCACCACCGTGGTCCTCTCAGCCACCGGCTATGGACTGCATGTGATCATCGACCACGGCGGCGGGCTGGCCAGCCTCTACGGCCACCTCGACACCGTGGTGATCATGTCCGGTGCATATGTGATGGCGGGCCAGGTCATCGGAACGGTCGGATCCACCGGCAACGCCACCGGACCGCATCTGCATTTCGAGATCCGTCGCGATGGCATCGCCGAGGATCCTCGTCAGGACATGGCGTTGCCGTGAAACCGCTAGACGGTTGGGGCTCCGGACGCGCTGCGACTGTCGGGACCGGGCGCGCGCCGCGCCTGCTGCCACACAACCCAGATGCGCTGCACCGCTGTGAAGTTGGTCAGCACGGCAAGAATCCAGAGCGCCCACACCAGGAGCGGCGCGATGACCAGGCCGATCACGGTGATCACCACGCGTTCCGGCCGCGCGAGCCAGCCCCCGTCACCGTTGAAGCCGAGCGACTGGGCTCGAGCGCGCACGTACGACACCAGGAGTGATCCGGTCAGGGCGAACACGATGAGCATCGGCTCGAGGGTGTGATGCCCGTGAAAGATGAAATAGGACAGCAGCGCGATGTACGTGATCGCCTCGGCGTAGCGATCCACCGTCGAGTCCAGGAATGCCCCGTAGCGCTGTTCGCGCCCGCTGACGCGGGCCAGCGCGCCGTCGAGAATGTCGAATCCGCTCGCGAAGAGGAGCAGCAGGCCACCCGGAAGGAGGAAGCCGAGCGCGATCAGGACCGCCGAGCACGCGCAGATGCCGAGCCCCAGCATGGTGAGGACATTCGGGGTGAGGCGGAGGGCGCGGAGCGCGGGCACTATGCGCCGCGCGCCCGCCCTAACCCACTCCTGGAGCCTGGACGTGAACACTGGATGGCACGGTGCTCGCGCTGGCGCGCGCCCGCGCCACGCGATACACATCAAGAACTTCGTCGACCACGTGGTTCCAGTCGTACAGCTGCGCCTTGGCGAGACCCTGCTGGCTCATCGCTGCGCGCCGTGGTTGGTCATCGAGCAATGCCGCGATCGCCGCCGCCCAGTCCTTCGGGTGACGCGGAGGCACGAGCACCCCGTCGACGTCGTGCGAGATCACGCTGCTGAACCCCGGGATGGACGATGCGATCACCGGAACGCCACTCGCCATGGCCTCGAGGAGCACGATCCCAAAGCTCTCGCCGCCGGTCGCCGGAGCGCAGAAGACGTCGGCCGAGGCGTAGTAGCTCGGCAGCAGTTCGGAGGAGACGCGGCCGGCGAACTCGACGTCCGGGATGCCCATCGCCGCCACCTGACTTTCGTACCCCCAGCGCATCGGCCCGTCGCCAACGACGACGAGACGGGCGTCCGCACGAGTGCGGCGCAGCTGGCCGTATGCCTCGATGAGGGTCGGCAGCCCCTTGCGAGATTCCAGCCGGCCGACGAAGAGAATCGTTGACTGGTCGTGAGTGCGCAGAGCGTCGAGCCGCGCATGGTTGGGATTGAATCGAGCGCAGTCGATGCCGTTGGGCACCACCCGGTACTCGCCCTCGAAGTATCGGGCGATGAAGTCGCGCGCCGGAACGCTCACGGCGATGTGAGCATGCAGCCGGTTGAAGTAGCGCTTGAGAAACGGCCTGCCGTAGTAGTAGCCGAGGTTACGTCGCGCCATGGCATGGAACGTCCCCACGTTGGCTCCGCTGTGGAAGCGCAACACGGTGATCGGCAGCGATGGGACCAGGGGCTCGTGGTAGTGCACGACGTCGAAGGCGTTCTCGTTGAGCAGCGCGCGCACGCGCCGCACCAGGTGGAATGAGAGGGCAATGCGCGCCACCGAACCGTTGGTCCGAACCGGCACGCTGCGGCCGATGCGCACGTAGCCGGGGATGCCATGGTCGTCGCCGACCCGGCTCGACGGCGCGAGCACAGTCACGTCGTGGCCGCGCGCCCGGAGCTTGGCGGAGAGATGGCGGACGTGCTCGGTCACCCCGCCCGGGTGCATGAAGTCGTATGGAGAGACGAGACAGATCTTCACTGGGTCCCGGGCGCCGGCCAGATGGGATCAAGGACATGCCATTGCTCGGGATGCTCGCGGATCGCCTGCTCGAAAATGCGCAGCAGCACCTGTGCAGTCTTGCGCACCTCGGCGTCCCTGGGTTGATCTGGTGCATAGCGGATCTCGGGATAGACCACCGCGTGCACTCGGTACCTGTTGCGGAAGAGCAGGATCGGGACCACCGCGGCGCCGGCTCGGATGGCGATTTCGACCGCGCCGATGGGGATCGGCGCCGGCTGGCCAAAGAACTCGATCGGCTCACCATTGCCGATGAGATCGCGGTCCAGCGCCATGGCGACCACGCCCCCCGACTTGAGCACTTTGAAGACCTCACGCATGGATGCAGCGCCGAGCCGGCGGGCGACCTGGACGCCTCCCTCACGCATCGCCTCGGTATCGATGGGGATGACGTGAACGCCCTGCGCGCCGCGCGCTCCGACCACGCGGTCGAAGAGTTTCGCGGGCCGCAGCACCTCGGCGAGCAACGCCATCTTCCCGCCCATCTTGTTCCAGCCGGCGAGCCCCACCTCCCAGGATCCGAAGTGCATCGAGGCAACCACGACGCCGTTGCCACGTGCGATCGCCGCTTCCATGTTCTCCAGGGAGTCGATGGTGATGCGCGACGGCAGGTTGGTGCGCGGCGACGACATCTCCATGACGTCGACCCAGCAGTGCGTCAGGTTGCGAACGTTGCGCCGTATGAGGTGATCGAGCGGGCGCTCCCGGATGCCGGGCAGCACATGCCGGAGATTGTCGCGGAGCCCGTCGAACCTGTGCTTACCGGTGGCGATCAGGATGTCCGCGGCGCGATCGCCGAGCCAGTACGAGACCGGCTGCGGGAGTACCTTGACCAGCGCCTCGGCGCCGCGGTAGGCGTAGTACGGGAGCATGCGCTCCCGCCGTGACGGCTCACGCACATGTGACGTGAGCAGCACCTCGTCAGCCTGCATCAACGCCGTCGACTCCCGCTCGCCCGGCGACTAATTCGTTGCGGTTGTGGCGGGTTCCGCCTCCGGGGCGTCGGCCGGCACTTCGGTGGCGCGACCATTGCGTCCTCCCAACTCCGTCTCGACCCCCGCGATGAACTCCTCGGTGAGGCGGTGTGCCTGGTCATCGGAGACCTGGCGAGGTGGTGACTTCATGAAGTAGGACGACGGTCCTTCAAGCGTGCCGCTGAGGCCACGGTCGAGGCCGAGCTTGCAGCAGCGCACCGCGTCGATCACGATCCCGGCGCTGTTCGGCGAGTCGTGCACTTCGAGCTTCATCTCGACGTTGAGCGGCACGTCGCCGAACGACTTGCCCTCGAGACGGATGAACGCCCACTTGCGATCGTTGAGCCACGGCACGTAATCCGACGGACCGATGTGAATATGGTCCTTCTCGAGCGGCTTCTCGAGTTGCGACTGGACGCTGTTGGTCTTGCTGATCTTCTTGCTCATCAAACGTTCACGTTCGAGCATGTTGAGGAAGTCGGTGTTGCCACCGAAGTTGAGCTGATAGGTGTTCTGGATCTCGACGCCGCGCTCCTGGAAGAGGTGGGTGAGCACGCGATGGACGATGGTCGCGCCGACCTGCGACTTGATGTCGTCGCCGATCACCGGCACGCCCGCCTTGCGGAAGCGCGCCTGCCAGTAGTCTTCGCGAGCGATGAAGACGGGCATGCAGTTGACCATGGCGCACGGCGCCTCGAGAATCTGCTCGGCGTACCAGCGGGTGGCCGCCTCACTGCCCACCGGCAGGTAGTTGACCACGACGTCGGTGCCGGTGTCCTTGAGCACCTGCGCGATGTCCACCGTGGACCCCGGGGCCTTGGTGATCACCTCGGACAGATATTTGCCGAGCCCATCGTGGGTCATGCCACGCTGCACGGGGACGTTCAACCGCGGCACGTCGCTGAACTTCACAGTGTTGTTCAGGCCGCTGAAGATCGCCTCCGACACGTCCTTGCCCACCTTCTCCTTGTCGATATCGAACGCCGCCGAGATCTCGATGTCGGAGATGTGGTAGCCGCCCAGGTTCACGTGCATGAGGCCGGGCACGGAGTCGTTCGGATCGGCGTTCTTGTAGTACTCGAGTCCCTGCACGAGCGATGAGGCGCAGTTGCCCACGCCGATGATCGCGACTCTGACTTTCTTGCTCACGATGCGCCCTCGTGTATCGGTGTGGTTGATGGCAGCTCGGCGGGTATCCCTCCAACAGAGATCAGCCGAGCGAAGCTCTTGAAGTGGTTGGCGATCGCCTCTCGATCGAGGCGACAGAAGACCTCGCGTCCATCACGCCGGGTGCGGATCACCTCAGCCTTGCGCAGGATGCGCAGGTGCCAGCTCATCCGCGGCTGGCTCACCTGGCAGAAATCGGCCAGCTCGGAGACGCGCATCTCGGAGGTCGCCGCAAGCCGCTCGACGATCATCAGCCTGGTCGGATTGGCGAGGCCCTCGAAGTGGACGGAGAGATCGCTCGCCCCCGCTGCGATGCTGCCGGGGAGCGCCCGGCGGGGAGCACGCGCATCAGGACGCATAAAGGAATCTTTCATAAAGGATCGCTTATGAATGCTATCCCCTCGGGGGTGTGCCGCGCAAGTCCCCGCCGTCAGGCGACCGGGCCGGCGCCCTCAGCAGGATCGATGGGTGCCGCCTCAGCCGGCGAATCGGTGGTGGATCGTCCCTGCGCTTCGGGGTCCTCCTGAGCTGAGGAAGCGCGTGGAGCGCGGTCCTCATAGGACGGCAGGAGCGCGGCCAGGAGCCGGAGGATCACCACGCAGACGACGACCACCACCAGGAAGCCGACCACCGCGAGGGCGATCCCACCCAGCACCGAGCCGATATCGAGCAGCACCCGGGAAGAATGGCAGGCACGGCTAGGATCGATCCGATGAGCGCTGACCGATCCGCCGAGCTGCCGCCGTCGCTGGTGCTCCGCCGCGGCAAGATCGTCTTCAGGGCGCGTCGACCGGTGGCGCTGGTCATCCCGCTGCTGGTGGTCACCGAGACCGTTGGGGTGATCTGCCTGCTGATCGGCGCCACAATCGGCTGGTTCATTGTGGCGGCGCCCCTGGTCGCACTGGGATGGACCGCGGTGGTGCTCCGGCCGGCGCTGGAGCTCACCCGCGAAGGGCTGGTGCAGCGCCAGCATCCGTACAGCAGCCTGACCCGCTGGGATGTCATCGGCTCGGTCGGGATCGCCAGGGCAGGGAACCGCGTGATCCTGGCCTACAAGCTGCTCCCCGGCGTGCCGCCGCCCCGGCATCAACCCGCGGCCGCGATGCTCCGCGCAGTCGGCGCGCCGTACGACGGTGGATGGTTCGCCGACTCGCTCTCGGGCGGCCCGGATGCCGCGCTGTCGGTGGTGCGCCGCTACCTCGACGAGCCCGCGCTGCGCGAGATGCTGCCGGTCACGCGCCGCTGACGCCGCAGCGCGCCCGTATCCTTACCGCTTGCCGCGTTGTCGGCGGCGCCGCGGCGGCCCAGGGTAGCCAAGTGGTCAAGGCAGCGGTCTGTAAAACCGTGTACCGATGGTTCGACTCCATCCCCTGGGATCAACCCCGGATCCCTGTGGTTAGTGGGATTCCTCCTCGGCGGCACGACGCTGGATGATGCGGTCGCGTAGCTCGTCCTCGAGGTCGCCGGGTCGTTCCGCGTCACGGCGCAACCAGAACGGGATCCGCTCCGGCTCGCCCGCGGCGAGCGCTTTCGCCTGTGCGTCCAGGTAAGCACGCAGGGCACCGTCAACCGCGGTGGTGAGGTCGGCGCCGGACGCGACCAGAGGCGGGACCAGGTCGCTTGCGACCACGACGCTGTTGGTTGGCGCAGGCGGTGGCTTCGACCCGAAGAGCCTCCCAAGCCACGACATCTGCCGAGTGTACGCAGTCGCGCGCACGCGCCTCAGCCCAGGCCCGCGGCGCGGTACCGTACGCGAGTGGCCAGCAGTGCGTTGAAGCCTCGACTCGAGTGGACGGGTGACCCGGACGCGGACCGAATTGTCAGCGAGAACCCCACCGCTCTGCTGATCGGCTTCTGCCTGGACCAGCAGGTGCCGATCGAATGGGCCTTCCAGGGGCCACTGCGCATGCAGGAACGGCTGGGTACCATCGATCCCACCGAGGTCGCGCGCATGGATCCCGCCAAGGTCGAGGCGGCGTTCCGGCAACCGCCCGCGCTGCATCGCTTCCCCGCGAGCATGGCCCGGCGGGTCCACGGACTCTGCCAGGTGATTGCCGATGAGTACGGTGGCGATCCGACTCGCATCTGGACTGAGGCCGCTGATGCCAAGGAGTTGGAGCGGCGCTTCGCGGCGTTGCCCGGATTCGGCGCCGCCAAGGCACGCATCATGGTCGGCGTCGTCGCCAAGCATCTCGGCGCCCGCCCCGACGGCTGGGAGCGCGTCGCTCCGGATTGGCCCACCCTCGCGGACGTGCGAACCGTTGCCGAGCGCGAGACGTACCAGGCGCAGAAGCGCGCATTCAAGTCGGCGATGCGCGCGCAGGCGGCAGCGAAATCTCCCGCGAAGACCCCGGCGAAGCAGCGGGCGGCGAAACCGGTGGGTCGTGGCCGGCGCTGAGGTCAACGTCTTCGAGGACGGTGGCATTCGCATCGTCAAGATCGGGCCGATGGGCCCATACGGGAACAACGCCTACGTGGTGCGCGACGTCGCCGCCGGCGAGGCACTCCTCGTCGACATGCCGCTGGATGAGAGTCCGCTGCTCGAGGCAATTGCGACCGAGGGCGGCGTGCGCACTGTCATCGCCACCCACTGGCACCCCGACCACTGGATGACCTACGACGCGGTTCGCGCCGCCACCGGCGCACCCGTGCTCGTCGGCGCCGCGGAGGTGAAGATCCCCAAGGAGCGCATCGACGGGCGGCTCGACGACGGCGCCGAGGTCGCGGTCGGCTCGGTGCGCATCACCGTGCTGCACACCCCCGGACACACGCCGGGGAGCATCTCGTTGCGCGTCGGACGCGCCGTCATTTCCGGTGACACGCTCTTTGACGGCGGACCCGGCAAGACCGCGGCCCGAGGTGATCTCGAGACCATCGTTGCGAGCATCGCGGCCAAGCTGCTGCCGCTCCCCGACGAGACACTGGTCATGCCCGGCCACGGGGCGAACACGACGATCGCGGACAGCCGACGAGGCCACGCCGCGTACAGCCGCCACCCGAAGCCGGCCGGCTTCTTCGGCGACGTCACCTGGGGTGACTGAGCGGACGACGCCCTCGCGAAGCAAAGCCATCAGCGGGGCCGAAGGCCTGCACCTCTCCACCGGGCGTGGCCGCTGGGTGCTCACCGCCACGATTCTCGGCAGCTCGATGGCGATGCTCGACGGCACCGTCGTCGGCATCGCTCAACCCGCCATCGGCAAGGAGTTTCACGCCCCGATTGCCGGCTTGCAGTGGATATCTGTCGGGTACCTGCTCTCGCTGGCCGGGCTGCTGCTGCTGACGGGAGCGTTGAGTGACCGGTTCGGGCGCAGGCGCGTCTTCATCGTCGGGGTCGCCTGGTTCGCTGTCGCGTCGCTGATCTGCGCGATCGCGCCCAACATCAACTTGCTGATCGCCGCGCGGGTGCTGCAGGGGATCGGTGGAGCGCTGCTGACACCGGGGAGCCTCGCCATTCTCGAAGCGTCGTTCGCGCCCGAGGAGCGCGGCCGCGTGATCGGCGCGTGGTCGGGCCTGGGTGGGGTCGCGACCGCCATCGGACCGCCGCTCGGCGGATTCCTGATTTCCGCCCTCTCCTGGCGGCTGATCTTTCTCATCAATGCTCCGATCGCCCTCGCCGTCATCTACATCTCCCTCCGTCACGTCCCGGAATCGCGCGATCCCGATGCGACCGGTGCCCTCGATGTCGCGGGCAGTGCACTCACCGTCCTCGGGCTTGTGGGCATCTCCTACGCGCTCATCCAGGGAACGGCGACCGGATGGTCTTCAGTCCTCGTGCGTGCGGCGCTCATCGTTGGAGTCGCAGCGATCGTGCTCTTCATCGTCGTCGAGCTGCGCGTTCGGGCTCCGATCGTTCCACTCTCGATCTTTCGATCGCTCCAGTTCAGCGCGACAAATCTCGTCACCCTGCTGATCTACGCGATGCTCGGCGGTATGTTGTTTCTTCTGCCCATCGAGCTGATCCAGGTGGCGCGATATAGCCCGACGGCGGCAGGCGCGTCGTTTCTCCCGCTGACCCTCTTGATGCTGGTGCTGTCCTCACGCTCGGGTGCCCTTGCATCGCGGATCGGCCCGCGTCTGCAGATGGCGGTCGGCCCGCTCGTGGTGGCCGTCGGCCTGGCGATGCTCGCTCGCATCGACTCCGGCGGGAACTACCTGATCGAGGTGCTCCCGGCCGTGCTCGTGTTCGGTCTCGGGCTCGCCGCGACAGTGGCGCCACTGACCATGACAGCGCTCTCGTCGGCGCCGCCCGAGCGCACGGGGCTGGCGTCGGCGGTGAACAATACGGTGGCTCGAACCGGGAGCCTGCTCGCTGTGGCGGTGCTCCCCGCAGTCGCCGGCGTCACCGGTGACAGCTACCTGCACCCCGCGGTGTTCGAATCCGGATTCCAACGGGCCGCGATCATCGCCGCGGTGATCTGCGCCGCAGGCGGTGTGCTCGCCGCGGCGACCATTCGCAACCCGCGCCGGCCGGCAGCGGAGGCCCCCGCGCCGCACGTCGACAGCGAATTTCACTGCGCCCTCGACGCGACACCACTGCGAGCCGGCAGACACGACTGACGGCTCGCTTCGACGCGGCGTGCGCAGACCCTGCGCTGCGGGACTACAGCGACAGATGAAGCCTGAGTGCCTCATCAAGTTGCGCCATGACCGCCGCCGGTACCGCAGCCACTGTGGCTCCGATGCGTTCAACCGCCACTGAGCGCACCTGCTCGGCGTGCGCCTTGGAGTCGCGTTGCAGCTCCGTGGCTGTGGCTACCAGAAGTACCTGGAATGCGTAGATCCGCTCGACGTTCGGCGTGACCGGCACCACCGTCACGACGCAGCGTCCGAGGCGTGTTGCGGTGATGTTCGCCCCGTCGTTGCTGACGATGACTGCGGGCGTGCGTTTGCTCGCCTCAGCCGCGCGGACAGGATCGAGGTCGACCATGCAGACGTCACCACGCCTCATCGAGCGCTGAGGCCATCCTCGGTGGTCGCCTCCCAGACGCTGGCTTCACCGCTTGCTGCCCATTCACCCCACGCGCCTTCATAGGCGCCGCTCAGCTCGGCGGCGCGCAGGAGCCGAACCGCCTTGTGCAGCACTGCCGAGCGCGAGTGAAATCCCTCCGCACGCGCATAGGAATCAAGGACGCCGAGACGCACGTACCCGCACGGGGAGTCGAACCCCGGTTACCACCTTGAAAGGGTGGTGTCCTGACCGCTAGACGATGCGGGCGCGAGGGCCAATCTTAGGATCGACCGCGCACCGCGTCGTGCCCGGCAAACCAGGCGGAGTGACGCCGGTATACTCGCGCCATGCCTGTTCGCGAGATCATCGGCAAGACTGTCGGCTTCGGGCTGGTCGCCCTGGCACTGATCGCCGGCGGGATCCTCGACCTGGTCGGCGGTCACGTCTACAACGACTACCTCAATGCCGCGCTCGGCATCATCCTCATCCTGATGGGCCTCGCGGCCGGCGGGCTCGGCACCTTTCTGATCGCCGGGATCATCTATGCGGAGCGGCTCCGCCAGCGCGAGGAGCAGGTCCGCGTCACGCCCCGGGCCGGCCAGCCCGGCCCACCGCCGGCGTGGGGAATGGCCGACGTCGGCAAGCCACCCGGGGTCATGCGCGTCGGCGAGGGCGCCACGGCGCATGGCGGCGGCTCGCCGCGAGTGATGAGCGTCGTGGTCTCGAACATGGACGCGCCGATGCTCATCGTCGGTCTGTTCCTGTGGACACTCCTGGCGCTCGTCCTCTTCGCGCCCCACTAGGAGTGGCCGGCGCAGCCTCGAGCGTCCGCACGCGTTTCGCTCCGTCGCCCACCGGGGCCCTGCATTTCGGATCGGTCCGCACCGCGCTCTTCGCCTGGCTTGCTGCATGTCACGCCGGCGGCACCTTCATCCTGCGCATCGAGGACACGGACCAGGAGCGCTACATCCCCGGCAGCGAGGCGCTGATCCTCGAGACGCTGAGCTGGCTGGGGCTCAACTGGGATGAGGGGCCCGAGGTCGGCGGGCCACATGCCCCGTACATCCAGTCGCTGCGCATCGCCATCTATCGCGAGCACGCCGACCGGCTTGTCACCAGTGGCAGCGCGTACTGGTGCACGTGCACGCCGGCTCGGCTTGCGGCGATGCGCGACGCGCAACGCGCGCGCTCCGAGCCGACTCGATACGACCGCCGCTGCCTCAGCCGCCAGGACGAAGTTGCGCAGGAACGCGCGAGTGGCGCGCCTGCGGTCGTGCGTCTGCGCATGCCCGACGGTGCGACCGAGTGGGACGACGCGGTGCGCGGACGCGTGCGCTTCGAGAACGCGGACATCGACGACCAGGTGCTGCTCAAATCCGACGGGTTCCCGACGTACCACCTCGCCGTCGTCGTCGACGATCACCTCATGGAAATCAGCGATGTGATCCGGTCCGAGGAATGGATCCCGTCGACCCCGAAGCATCTCGCCATCTACGCGGCATTCGGCTGGACTCCCCCGCGCTTCGCGCATGTCCCGGCGGTGCTCGGCCCCGACCACCAGAAGCTCAGCAAACGGCGCGGCGCACGCAACGTGCTCGAGTACGGCGAGCTCGGCTACCTCCCCGCGGCGATCGTCAATGCGATGGCGCTGCTGGGCTGGTCGTCCGGAGACGAGGAGGAGGTGTTCACGCTCGAGGAGCTCTGCGAACGCTTCACGCTCGAGCGCGTGAATCCGGCGCCGGCAATCTTCGACCCCCAGCGCCTCGACGACCTCAACGGCATCCACATCCGGCGCCTGGACACCGGTGCGCTCGTGGACGCGCTCGAGTTTCCGCTCATGGGGACGAGCAAGGAGGTGCGTCGGGCGCTGGTCCCGCTCCTCCGCGAGCGGATGGTGACGCTCGCCGATGCGCGACGGCTGTGCGCGCCGCTGCTCGACGACGTGGTGCTGGATCCGAGCGTGGAGTTTCCGCCCAAGAAGGTGGACCAGGAGACGGCTGTGGCGATCATCGATGCGACCATCGACGCCATCGAGCGCGACGGCCTCGACGACCACGCAGCGTTGCTCGAGCGCATCCGCAAGATCGTGGAAGCGAGAGGAGCCAAGCCCCGCGATGCGTTTCGCGTCCTCTACGTCGCGATACTCGGCAGCCCCACCGGGCTGCCCGTCATCGAGTCGATGATGTTTCTCGGCAAGGAGACGTCGTTGCGCCGCCTGCGCGCGGCTCGCGCCCGGCTCGGCTGACGTCACCGCTGGCCTTCAGACCTCGGGTCCGTCAACCCCCGCTTCCGCAGGGTGGTCAGCGGTTCTCGGAGCGTGGCGCCGGACTGGAACGTGCGACGCGGGACGGTGAGTGTGGGCCTCGCGCCCGACGCGCGCGGCGGCCGACGGCGGATGCACGGCGTGGCGCGGGCCCGACGGCGCGGATGGCGCTGGCGGCTGCGGCGCAGCAGGAGCCGGAGCTGACGGTGCCGGCGAGACCGGCGGCGTCGCGGCTCCCGGCCGGCGTCCGTTCACTGCGACCCGGATCCGGGCCGCCACACTGCGCGTGACCGACCACGCGACGCGATCGACGCCGGTGACGTGAGCGGCGATCGCGACGCTGATCACGACGGCGCTGACCGGCCAGAGCGCCGAGAACAGAGAGAGTCCTGAGAGCACCCCGAAACCGGCCAGGATTGGGTGGCGGCGAACGAACGAGGGAGGCGGCACAGGGGGCGGGGCGGCGGTGGAGCGGTCGTCTGTGATTGGCATGTGACGACCGTATGTCGCCGTCCAGGACAGGTCGCGGACCAATCCAATTCATGTCTGACATTCTCGTTCCGGTCTCGTTACCACGATGTGACGCTCCCGTGGACAGTCGCTGCCCGATGTCGCGACACAATCGAACGGCCACGCAGCGGGGGCCTGAGCGTGGAGCCGACAGGAGGTCGCCAGTGATCAGGGGAACGCCGATTCGTGACGTGATATGAGCGAGCTGTCGGTGGCGCGTCCACCGCTGCTCATGGCACGCGCGAGGGCTCGCATCGGCCGGCTGAACGGTCCCCAGCGCCTCGTTCTGTTCTCGATCGGCCTCGGTCTCATCGGTGCGGTGCTCTGGTTGCTCCCGCTGCGCGATGTGCAGCGGACCAGCACGATGATGGCGATTCCGTGGTGGGCGGAGCTGGCGACCTGCTACGCGACCAGCCTCCTGTTCGTGCAAGTGCGCGTGCACCGCGAGCTGTCCACGCTCTCCCTCACCGAGATCCCGGTGGCGCTGGGGCTGTTCCTCATCGACCCCCACCAACTCCTGCTCTGCTACGTCGCCGGAGTGATGCTGGCAAGCTGGACGCGCCGGCGAATCCGATTGGCGAAGGACTTCGCCAACCTCACGCTCGACATTCTGTACATCGGCGTCGCGGTGCTCGTGTTCAATGCAGTCGGACCCGATCCGCACAACCCGATTGCCCCACGCAGCATCCTCGCGTTCGCGGTGGCGATGATGGTTGCGGGCTGGTTCGTCTACCCGATCGCACTCAACATCGGCACCACGATCGCGCAGGGTCGCATCAGACTCGGCGACGTCACCCGCGCCTACCTCTTCCAGGTCGTCGCCACCACCACCAACGCGTGCCTGGGGATCGTCGCCCTCATGATCCTCACGGTCTCGCCGTGGCTCGCGTTCGTGCTCGTGCCTCCCGGGATTCTCGTGCTCGCCGGACAGATGGCAGCGGGCGAGAGTCAGCGCCGCGCCGATCGCAACGAGTTCCTCTACCGCACCACCGAGATCCTGCACTCCACCCGGCAGATGGGTGAGCGCGCCGGAGAGCTGCTGAACGGGATCACCAAGATGTTCGACGTCGAGCGGGCCGAGCTCGTGGTGATCCCCGAGGTGCGCGGACCAGCCGTGCGCTTCATCTCGATCGGTGACGACGACCGTGCGGTGGTGTCGACATCCGAGCTGACCTTTGCCGAGCAGGAGGTGCTCAATGAGTTGCGCTCCACCGCGGTGCTCAGCGGTCCGCTCGCGAACGATCAATCGCTCGGCCTCGCCCTCGCGGAGCGCAACGCCCATGCCGGGACGGTGGTCGTCCTGCGCGGACGCGAAGGACCGCAGGGCATGCTCCTGCTCCTCGACCCGATCCGCGGTGGCGCAAAGCTCGGAGCCCACGAGCAGAGCCTTCTGTCCACGGTTGCGGGGTTGATCAGCGTCGCACTCGAGAACGGCCAGCTCGCCGAGGCGATTCTAGCGATGTCGGTCGAGAAGGCGGAGCTGGCGCGCAGGGCGTTCTACGACCCGCTCACGCAGATCGCCAACCGCTCACTCTTCCTCGAGACGGTGACCGGCTCGCTCGCTCAGCTTGGTGCGACGCGGCGGCCGATCGCGGTGATGTTCATCGACCTCGACGGGTTCAAAGAGATCAACGACACCTTCGGGCATTCGGTCGGCGACCAGGTGTTGAGTGCCGTCGCGGCGCGACTGCGGGTGCAGGTCCGCAAGCTCGACATGGCCGCGCGGCTCGGAGGTGACGAATTCGGCATGCTCCTCGACGGCATGCGCCACAAGACGGACGCCTCGGTCGTCGCCGATCGGATCATCGAAGCGCTGCGACGGCCGATCCCGCTCGGGGACGCGATGGTGACCATCGGGGCGAGTGTCGGCGTCGCGGTCGTCGACGACCCCGCCGAGGCTCCGGACCCCGAGGAGCTGATGCGCCGCGCCGACATGGCCATGTACCTCGCCAAGCGGCAGGGCAAGAATCGCTACGTCGTCTTCGACGAGACCGCGCGCACCCCGGTGATCGCGACCACGCCCGATCCACTCCGGCAGGCTGTCGGCTGAGTCCGATCCGGGGCGCCGGCATCGCTGCATCTACGATGGGCAGGTGACGCCACCTCGCTGCCTGACCGTCGCCACCTCGGACTCAGGTGGTGGCGCCGGCATCCAAGCAGATCTCAAAGCCTTCGCGGCCGCGGGATGCCACGGGATGACCGCGCTCGTCGGTGTGACCGCGCAGAACACCACCTCAATCCTGGCCGTGCATCAACTCCCCATCTCGGTGATCACCGCGCAGCTCGAGGCGGTGTGGTCCGACATCGGCGTCGACGCGGTGAAGACCGGCGCCCTGCTGTCAGCCGAGGTCATCACCGCTGTCGCGGACTTTCTCTCGGGCCATCCGGCGCAGCTTGTCGTCGACCCTGTGCTCCAGGCGAGCACCGGCGGACTGCTTCTCGACCCCGACGCCGTCGACGTGCTCGTGACGCGCCTCCTCCCCCTCGCCACCGTGGTCACCCCAAACCTCGCCGAGGCGCGCGTGCTCGCCGGAGCGGATGGCGACCGGCGGGCGCTCGCAGCGGCGATCGTCGACCGCGGCGCTCGCGCGGTGGTGATCACCGGAGGCGATGCGCGAGGCTTGGATCTGCTCTTTGACGGAGCCGAATACGTTGAGATCCCGATCGCCTGGGTCGACGGCTCTGCCACCCACGGCACCGGGTGCACTCATTCCGCAACGCTTGCTGCCGAGCTGGCATGGGGAACGCCGCTGGTGGAGGCGGCGCGCCGGGCCGCCGAGGTCACTGCGGCCGCGATACGCGACGGGCTGTCGGGAATAGGTGCCGGCGCTGGGCCAGTTGCTGTCGGTCAGAACTCGGGTGTCAGCCAGCGCGTGCGCACGAGGTAGACGAGCAGGCCGATCCCGATCATGTCGATCAGGAGGAGCAGCGGTCCGAGGTTGAGGCCATGGCCGAAGTTGACGCCCCCCAGCGGCGTGAGCGCTTCCACAGGTGGGATCCGGGCGGCGTCGAGGCTGGATCTCGAGCTCAACGATCCGACCGACGCCGACAACGGAGCGAAGGGTGCGAGAACTGAAGGGATCTGCAGGCGGCCGGCGCTTACGGCTCGGGAGCCGCCGGTCTGGCCACCGCCGGAGACGCCTCCGGGCGCGGTGCCGGTCCCGGCACCCGTTGCGCCAGTTGGCGAGGATGTCGGGGCAGGGGTGGCGGTGGGTTGCGGCGCTGGGGTCGACGTGGGCTGCGGCGTCGGGGTGGGGGTCATGCCATTGCCCGCGCCGCCCATGCCCCCGTTCGCGATCGGAGTCGCCGTCGGCGAGGGCGTCGGGGTGGGCGTGGGAGTCGGCTTCGGGCAATACGGGGCGTGGTGGTGGTGGCAGGTTGCGCTGTGGGTCGGCGACGTGGTGGGCGTCGCGCTCGGAGATGGGCTCGGGGCCGCGGCCACGCCGGTGACACCGGCGAGCATCAGAACGAAGGCGCCCGGAAGCACGGCTGCCGCAACGCGACCTCTCGGGCGCCTGTGTCGGGTCGTGTCTCCTGGGACGTTTGCTTTCATTGGCCTGATCCGAACTCTGGTCTTAATACCATCCCGCCGAATCCGGCATCGGCGTGTCGTGACCGCGCCGCGAGTCCGTGTTCACAGAGTTCACAGCGGCGTCCGCGTCCACATACGATTCGCCGGGTGTGCACGATCCTGCTCGCCTGGCGGTCCGATCCCAATGCACCGGTCCTCCTCGCCGCCAATCGCGACGAGTTGATCGCCAGGCCGAGCGCGCCGCCGGGGCTGCTCCACGCGGCCCCGTGGGTCGTCGGGGGTCGAGACCTCCTCGCCGGCGGCACCTGGCTGGCGCTCGAGCCCGGAGGCACGATCTGCGCAGTGACCAACCGCCATCCCACCACCGGCGAGCCGATGCCGCCCGACCCCACCCGACGGTCCCGCGGCGAGATCCCGCTGATGCTGCTCGTCGACACGCGTCCAGACGATGTCCCGGCTCGCATGACAGCGCTCGGGCCTGGTCTCTACAACCCGGTCAACGTGCTCTGGGTGTCTGCGGATCGCGCCCTGGTCGCGCACGTCGACGACTCGGGACCGGTACGCGTCGTCGACCTCGCTCCAGGCCCGCACGTGCTCACCACCACCGACCTGGACGACACCTCTCGCCCCAAGGTGGCGATGCTTCGCACCGGAATGGATGCCGCGCTCGCGGTGGATGGCGGAGCGGACCAGATCATGACCGGGATGCGTGGACTGCTCGCTGACCACACCACGCCAACCGGACGGGCCGTGGACGCGGCCTGTATTCATGGCGATCTCTACGGCACGGTGTCGTCATCCACAGTGATCGTCGGGCGCGACCGCCTGACCTATGAACACGCACCGGGCCGGCCATGTGTGACCGCTTTCGCCGCGGTAGCGCTGCCGGAGGCTTAGTGCCCGGTGCCGAGCTGGATGGCCTTGACCAGAAGCAGCAGCACCGCTATGACGAGGTAGCCGCGCATCGAATAGAGCGCAACCAACCGGCTCCGGGAGGGCGCTGGGCGCGTCAGCAATGCGAGTGAGGGCATGCGCCAGGTCTCGCGATCCTCGTCCGGCACGACATCAGGTTGCCGCTTGCGGGATCCGCTGGTGGTGAACACGGTGACAGCAACAAGGCCGACGAGGAGCACCGCCGATAGAATGCCGAGGAGAGCAGGAACATTCACCGATGGGAACACTGTCGACACCACCAGGATCATCGACAGCATGACGAGTACCCCGAGAATCAACGTCGCGACAACATTGAGCCATGTCCGGTTCACCCACGGTCCGAGGACGTCGCGGTCGTTGCACAGGAGCAGCAGGAACAGGCTGGCACTCGGAAGGAGAACCCCGGCGAGGGCCTGGACACCGGTGGTGATCAGCCCGAGCGGCGCATTCGGGAGCAACGTAATGGTTGCAGCCAGAACGACCAGGATCGTGAAGCTGGCATAGAAGGGCTTGGCCTCATGCCATGGCCGATGCAGCGAGTGACGGATGCCGAACGTATCGCCGAACGCGTATGACGATGCGAGCGTCACCGCGCTTGCGCCAATGATCGACGCGTCGATGAGCAGGAGGGCGAAGATCGCGCCGGCCGCCGAGCTGACATGCTGCGCGAGCCCGACCGCGACCGCGTGCGCATCGACGAAATTTCCTGCATCCCGCGTGCCCTGGAAGGCAAAGGCGGCCGCGACCATGATCGCGGTGGCGCCTATGACGACCACGAATGCGCCGATCACGGTGTCGGCTCGCTCGTATGGAATCCAGCGCGGCGTGATGCGCTTGTCGACAACATTCGACTGCTGGAAGAACAGCTGCCACGGCGCCACCGTGGTGCCGACGATGGCGATGATCAGCAGCACGCCCGTCGAGGTGATGCCTCCCTGCATGCCGGGAATGAAGAGGTCGTGGATGACGGGACCGAGCGTCGGGTGGCTGAGCACCAGCAGCGGAATGACGAGCAGGTTGCCGAAGAGGATCACGAACATCAGCCGCTCCCAGGTTTCGAAGCGCCCGGTGACGGTGATCCCGATCAGCAGCAGTCCCGCTACTGGCACCGCAACGTACGGGGTGAGCCCGAAGTACTCGGCGCCCAGCGCGATGCCGATGAACTCGGTCGCGATGGTGAGAAAGTTGAGGATGAACAGATCGCCGACCGCGAACCAACCCCAGAAGCGGCCGAAACGCTCGAAGATGAGCCGGCCGTGGCCGACACCGGTCACCGCTCCGAGGCGGACCACCATCTCCTGATTCACGATGAGCACGGGTATCAGCAGCACCAGAGTCCAGAGCAGGCTGGTTCCATAGTTCTGTCCAGCCTGCGCGTACGTCGAAACGCCACCCGCGTCGTTGTCCCCGACCATCACGATGAGGCCGGGGCCCATGATCACCGCAAGGGCGAGGAGGCGACGGCGCCACGTGCGCGGCGTGTTGGGATCGTGCTCGCCGATGGTGCCGAAGGCGCCGCGGATATCGCCGACGTGTGCTTCGTCGAGCACCGCCGTCGAGCCGCGCGTCGCCCGGTCAGCCGGCTTGCGAGCCTTCTCCTGCGCCAATTCGGACCTCCCGCCGTCGATGCCGGCAAGACTGAGCGGGCACGTCCGCTCAGGAGGTCACGACTCCGTGATCACCCCGCTGCGGGCGCGCCCGGGAGTTGCCGGGACTGAGGACTGTCGCCGCCGTCCATGTACTGCTGCATGCACCCCGAGAACGTGGTTGCCGTCCTCGAAGTGTACAACCCGCCGCGAGGCGAAGCCCTGCTGCGTCAGTCTCCGTCGGCCTCCGCGCGGCGTCGCCACGAGTTGGGCAGCATCGCCTCGAGCACATCGTCGACCGTGATGACACCGATCACGCGGCCGTCGTCCTCGACAACTGCGACGACGGTGAGGTTGAAGTCGGCCATGCGCCGCGCCACCTCTGGGAAATCATCGTCGACATTCACCGACGCATTGGTGTGCTCGACGAGCTCGGCGATGCGCTTGCTGCCTTCAGCGCGGATCAGATCGATGAGCGGCACCGACCCCGCGAGCTTGCCTTCGTCACTGAGCAGGAAGACATCGGCCACCACCTGTGGCAGCACATCGGCGGCGCGCGCAGCCGCCAGCGCATCGGCCACGGTCGCGTCAGGCGAAACCGACACAAAGTCGGGACTCATAAGACCGCCGGCGCTGCTCTGTCCGTAGCTCAGCAGGGCTCGGACCTTGGCCTGCTGCGTCGGTGGGAGCAGCGACAGAATTGGTGCGCGTCTCGGTTGATCGAGCTCGGTGACCAGGTCTGCGGCGTCATCGGGGCCCATCTCAGCGAGCACCGCCGCGGCTTCAGCGTCCGACTTGTCGCGGAGGAACTCGACCTGGTGCTCAGTGTTGAGCTCCTCGAACACGTCGGCTTCGAGCTCTGGGTCGCCATGCACCGCGGAGATGATCTCCTCACCCTCGTCATGCGATGCCGCCTCGACGAGGTCGGCGATCTGCGCCGGATGGAGGCGGCGCAGACGCCGCAGCGGCATGAGCAACCGGGAGGTGGGCACGTGACCGACGAACGGTTCGATCGCCGCCCAGTCGACGAATCCCTGGGCTTCGCCCTGACGGCGAAGCAAGCGCCCGCGCAGACCGCGAGGACGCGTGTCCACGCCGGCGACCACCCACCCCGACGGCTCCTGTCGCAGCTCGATGTCATGAGCGACCACGAGCCGGCCGGCCTCGACGCTGATCAGCCTGCGCCCGAGGACGTCGTCGCCGAGCAGGACTTCGCCCTGGCGTCGCTCGAAATGAGCGAGGTTGAGGTCCTCGCCGGCGAGCTGGACCGCGCCCGGGCGCATCGCGGCGATCCGATCCCGCGGGATGAAGAGCCTTCGCCCGGCGATTCGACCGACCAGTCCGGTCACGGGAGGGTATCCGCCCTCCGCGAACCGGGCGATGACGTCGTCGACCCGGCCGAGGCGTCCACCCGCTCGGTCGACGAGCGGGCTGTGCAGGATTCCGGAAAGTGCCAGCCGGCCCGACTGGGCGGCCGGCTCCCCGGCGTCTGAGGTCGACATTCCGCGTTCAGTCTGTCACGTCGCACACCCCGATGTCCGTCCGTGCGATGTCCGCTCCCTGCGGCGATGGTTGCACGGTGTCCGTGTCCGCGCTGCTCATCTCCCCTGCCCCCGCAGGTCGCGTCTCCGCCCTCGCCCCGTCTAAGATCGACGTGGCCGCCAGCGGGCACGGACATCACTGTTCGCAAGCTGGGCGTGCTGGGGAGGGGTGTTTCGTGGGGTCGTCAGCCCGCCGCAACGATGCCCGGTGGTCGCTCGGCGTCCTCGCACCCGAACGCTGCCGGAGCATCGTCGTAATCACCGCCGACGGCGAGCTCGCGGTCGCGGTCCGCGACACGGTTCCCACCAGGATCGCGGTCATTCGCGATGCGCGTCCCGACGACGCACTGGAGGTCGCCGCCGCATGCCTGCCATGGCCGTGGATGGTCGTGGGCGCGACCGAGTCGCTGACTCCCGCGATGGCCACGATGTTGCGCACCAGGCCGGTGCTGACTCTGTGGCTTGGGCCGGCTCCGGCGGGCGTGCCCGCGCACGCGCTGAGCTTTGCACGTCCCGCGGCGCTGCTCGCGGCCGTCGACAGCGCCTGCCGCGCCAACGTCGGCGGCATGCGTCTGGCGCCGGGAAGCGGCGTCGAACTTGGCGACGGCACGCTGCTTCGCGGCGCGACACTCGACGCGTTGGTGGGAGCGCATCCAGGCGGCTTCGCGCTGCCCTCGCGGACGTTCCGAACCGTCGCGCTGGCGCTTGCCCGTCATGGTGCGGCGTGGACGCCCGAGCGTGACGGAGCCCGCGTCGCCCTCGTACCGTGCGTGCGCGAGGTGGTGCGGGCATGAGAGCGAACCCCGAGGTGCTCATTCTCGAAGACGACGCGGAGACCCTCGACGAGCTCCAGAACCACTTCGCGCGCAAGCGATTTCACCCGCTCGCCGCGCGCAGCGCCTCACGAGCGCTCTCACTCCTCGAGCACAACCGCTACTCGAGCAGACCCGTGCTCGCGATCGTGGATTGGGACCTCGGCAAGGCGCCGGACCGGAGCGCGAGCAGTGGTGATGTGCTCTCGCGACTTGCGCGCGAGCTGCGCGAGTGCCCGGTGATCGTCTACTCGCAGAACATCGACGCCTTCAACGTTCGCAGTCAGATTCAGCGCTCGCATCCGCGCGCGCTGCTGCATGACAAGCGCGACGGTGATGCGTCCCTGCTCGAACGCGTCGACCGGATGCTCGACAGAACCGTGGGTGATCTGCGCATTCATGACGGCACGGTGGTCGTTCACCTGCCGAGCCTCGACCAGCACCACCACCGCGAGGCGATCAGGCTGGTCGTGCATCACCCCGACATCGTCAGCTTCCACTCCGACACCGCCACCAAGGCGGTGCGCAGATTCGGTGAGTGGCTGCGCGACCACGAGTCAGCGGTGACGCTCGTGAGCCACGGCAATCGCAAGTACCGGCTCAGCGTGTCGGTGAGCTCAGGGGAGACCAGCGCCGGCGACGAAGCGTGAATCTCGGCATCGCCGAGATCGCCGAGCTTCCTGTCGCTGCAGCCCTTGTCGACCTCACCGGTGAGGTGGTCGCGCGCACCCCCGAGTGGGATGGTGCCGGGCCGGGCGCGGTTTCATACCCGGTGCGCAACATGCGTCTGGTGGTGCGCACCCGCCCCACATCGCCGCACTGCGACGAGGTGCTCCAACGTCTCCTGGATGCCATCGACGGCTCGATCGGAGACCTCGATTCGATCCAGGCAAAGCGTGTGCGCATCCTCGCCGGATCGCTGCGCGTTGTCGCCGGCCGCGAGCCCGGAGGGTGGGGCACCACCGACGAGGTGGTCGAGCTCGCCCAGGCAGGGATCACCGCACGCACCGGGCTGGTCGTCGCGACACTGACCGGGGCGGTGCGCCCGGTGCTCGCGCCCGAGGTTGCGGCCCTGGTGCTGGTGCAGCTCGCCGTCAACGCCGAGCGCCACGACGGCGCGACCACCGTGCGCCTCGAGGTTGACCGGACCACGTTCCGGGTGATCTGGCGGCGCGCAGGCAGTGCGGCCACGATCAAAACCGCGCGGCGGCACGCGGAGCGCGAGCGCTGGGGTCTCGGCTTCGCTCGCAACGCCGCGGACGCGATCGGGGGCAGCGTCTATCCACCGCGGGCTCTCGGCGACGGCAACGTCGCGGCGACACTCGAGCTGGGTGTGCGTCGCCTTGCGCTGCCGCTGGCAGCCGTCCGCGAAGGGCTGGTGTGCCTGGCGACGAGGTCATGGGACGAGGAGACGTCGTTGGCGCCCGGGAGCGAGGCGGGTGTCGGGTCGAGGCTGGGCAATCTCTGCACCGCGGCGTCAGTGACACCCGGGCGGATCGTGAGCGATGGGTGGAACGCTCGCGCGACCGCGCGAACGACGTGGGTGGCGGTGCCGCCTGACGACTCAGCGGTGCGCGCTCGCGAGGTCGTGGCCGGCCTCATCCACGAGCGCGCCCTCTCCGATCACATCGCGGAGCCGGCGCGATCGACCATCGCCGGCCTTGCCCGCCTCCTGGCGACCCTGCTCGGGGAGCCGATGCCCCGCGTCCCGATGGCCGCCTGGACGCGACGCATGGCCGAACTCGTGCGCGACTTCGAGATCAGCGAACCCATCCCGGCCTTCGACGGCGTCGGCGCGATCGACCCGCAGGTGGTCGCTGTGCTGGCATCGTCAGCCGGCGGGTTCGAGGTTGATGGCGACCGTCTCTGGCTCCGCGTCCGCGAGGAGTGCCGCGCGGACGCGGCGGTCCGGGTGCTGCTCAGGCCGGGTGAGGATCGGATCCCGCTGGGTTGACCGGCTCTGCTGCGACCGGAGAGCGGAGCAGGAGCGAGCTGATCAATGCGAGCAGCGGGTGCACCGCGCGCTCGACCGGGGTGGCGCCGGCTTCCTCGAGCGATGCATCGAGCCTGAGCAGGTCCGCGGCGAGCACGCCCACCGCGACGCGGATCAGTGCCGCGACATCGCCCCCGCCGACCGGCTGCGATCCCCCGCCGTCGATGAAGGCCGGCAGCTCCGGGTCGTAGCGGACGTCCTCGGGTGCACCGGCGTCGTACGCGGTCGCCCAGACGTCGTAGCCAAGGGCCTCCTCATGACGGAGCCTCGCCGCCAGCCGTCGGAGCGACTCGAGCTCTACCCCGGGAACCGCTTCGTGCTCGAGCAGGCGCAGCACCAGCTGCCGCTGATACCTGGCAACCCAATAGCGGGACACGCCGGCGGTCAGCAGGCGCGAGAGCCGCACTTGGGCGATGCTCACCCTCTGGAGGGTGTTGCCCTCGAGGCCCGGGGTGAGCACCTCGACGTCGCGGCGGACGTCCCAGACCCCGCCGAGGACTCGATTGATCGAGGTTGGACGCCAGACCGCTGAAGCCTCCTCCCACCAGTCCACGGGAACATCTGCGAAGTCGCGTTCGCAGGTGCTCGTGAGCAGCGCTTGATGCAGGTCCTCGCGACTTCGGGTGGCGAGGAGCGACCAGCCGGCGGGAAGTGTGGTGGTGGCCATCGAAATGTGCTGGGACGTTGAGGAGGACGCGAGCTGTGAATCGGCGCGTCGCCGTGAACTGGCGTGCAGTATGCCCCCGATTCGCCGAGAACGGGTGCAAAACCCCGCGGTGCGTCCGAGGAACGCCTACGAATCGGGGAGGCTGGTCGGGCCCGCCGCCCACCAGGGATCGACCTCGCCGGCCCACGACGCCTCGCGGTGGTGCGCGCGCACCACCGTCTTGATGTTGCCCCGGACGTTGAAGTCTCCGACAACCTCGCAATAGCGGGGCTGGAGCAGCCCCACCAGGTCGTCGAGGACGACGTTGACGACATCTTCGTGATAGACATTTCGGTCACGGAATCCGTTGATGTAGAGCTTCATCGATTTCAGTTCGACACACCGCGGACCCGGGACATAGCGGATGTGCAGCGTGGCGAAATCGGGAAACCCCGAGCGCGGACACAGGCACGTGAATTCCGGGATGGTGAACTGGATCGTGTAATCGCGCTCAGGTGTCCGGTTGTCGAACGCCTCCAGCTTCGACTCTCGGATCGCGCGGGCTCCGTAGAGCTCCTCGGTCACCGTTGCGCGCCTCGCATCAACGCGCGCAGCGACGAGAGCGGGATCGGCGCGAACTTGGTGTCGCGGTCGTAGGTGTCGACACCCTCGACGCGCTTGAGGAATGTCACCAGCGCGTAGGTGGCCGGGGTGGCGATCACCTCGTACAGCACCTTCACCACCCACACGTCGCGGATGATCACGAGCAGCAACGACCAGGGCTGCGTCCCGGCAAACGCCAGCGAGATGAAGACCGCGCTGTCGACACCCTGGCCGATCACCGTCGAGCCGATGGTGCGAGTCCAAAGCAGGCGGCCGCGGGTCGCGACCTTGAGCCTGGCGAGCACGAACGCGTTGAGAAACTCGCCGAGCAGATACGCGCTGAGCGAGGCGGCCACCAATCGCGGGCTGGAGCCGAGGACACGTGCATAGGCGGCCTGGTCTCCGTAATGAGGGTCGGCGGGAATCGCGATCGCTGCGGCGATGAAGAGCACCACGACCACGTTGGCGAGGAATCCGGTCCAGATCACCGTGCGCGCCACACGGTACCCCCACACCTCGGTGAGCACATCGCCGAACAGGTACGCGAGCGGAAAGATCACGATCGCCGCGGGCACCGAGAACGGACCGACGGCGGCGATCTTGACGGCGATGATGTTCGACGCAACCAGTGTCGCGACGAAGAGCGCCGACACGGCGAGGAGCAGCGCGCTCGGCGCGCGAGCGGGAGGCGGCTGATTCATGTGGAGCCGCACAGCGTAGAAGATCGCCCTGTGAGCAGACGCGGACTTGCGCTCTTCGTGGCGATGTGTGTGATCTGGGGCATCCCGTACCTGTTGATCAAGGTCGCTCTCGACGGCCTCGGCCCCGTCGACCTCGTGTGGGTCAGGTTCGTGATCGGGGCGCTGGTGCTGGTGCCGATCGCACTCACCCGCGTCGAGGTCGGGCCGATCCTCCGCCGGTGGCGCTGGATCGTCGCCTACACGATCGTGGAGATGGGGGTGCCGTGGGTCCTGCTCTCCGACGCGGAGGTGCGCATCTCGAGCTCGCTGTCCGGGTTACTCGTGTCGACGGTGCCGCTGATCGGCGTGGGGATCGGGCTGCTCACGCGCAGCGGCGAGCGATACGACTGGCGGCGGATCCTTGGCCTCGCGATCGGGCTCGTCGGCGTCGGGATACTGGTCGGCTTCGACTTCTCCGCGGCCACCGTCGGCTCGATCGTTGAGGTGCTGGGCGTCGCGCTGTGCTACGCGATCGGTCCGCTGATCATCAGCAGGCGCCTGAGCGATCTTCCTGCGCTCGGCGTGATCGCCGCGTCGCTGCTCCTCGCTGCGGTCGGCTACACGCCTGCGGCGATCACCCAGCTCCCGCACGCGTGGCCGTCAGGCGAGGTCATCGCGGCCGTGGCCACGCTCGGGCTGGTGTGCACCGCGCTCGCGTTCCTGCTCTTCTTTGCGCTCATCGCGGAGGTGGGCCCGGTCCGTGCGACCGTGATCACCTATGTCAACCCCGCGGTAGCGGTGACCCTTGGGGTGCTCCTGTTGCACGAGCCCTTCACCGGCGCCATCGCCGTCGGGTTTGTGCTGATCCTCTGCGGCTCGGTGCTCGCGGCGCGGGCTGCGCCGGCCCCGGCGTAGCCGGAATCAGACCTCGGCGATTTCTGCGGGGGTCGGGGACATGCTGGGCTCGATCCGGCTGACCGTGATCTGGCCATCCTTGGCGTCAACTTCGACGATGTCACCATCGGTGAACCGGCCCTCGAGGATCGCCATCGCGATCGGGTCCTGGAGTCGGCGCTGGATCACCCGCTTGAGCGGACGCGCGCCGTAGGTGGGGTCGTAGCCTTCGGCGGCGAGTGCGTCGATCGCGCTCTCGGTCACGTGCAACGTCAGCTTGCGCGCCGCGAGCCTGTCGCGCACTCCGCGCAGCTGGATTCCGACGATCTCACGCAACTGGTTGCGGTCGAGGCGGGAGAAGAGAATCACATCGTCGATGCGGTTGAGGAACTCGGGGCGGAAGCTGGCTCGCAGCTCGGCGAGAACGCCTTCGCGAACCCGCTCCCATTCCGCCTGGCTCGCGTCCGCAGCGATGGCGGCGATGAGATGCGAGCCGAGGTTGCTGGTCATGATGACCACACAGTTGCGGAAGTCGACGGTGCGGCCCTGACCGTCGGTGAGCCGTCCGTCCTCGAGAAGCTGCAGGAGCACGTTGAACACGTCGGGATGCGCCTTCTCGATCTCGTCGAGCAGGAGCACGCTGTACGGCCGCCGTCGCACCGCTTCGGTGAGCTGGCCGCCCTCCTCGTAGCCGACGTATCCCGGCGGCGCTCCGACCAGACGCGACACCGTGTGCTTCTCCATGTACTCGCTCATGTCGAGCCGGATCATCGCGTGCTCGTCGTCGAAGAGCAGCTCCGCGAGCGCCCGGGCGAGCTCGGTCTTGCCGACACCGGTGGGGCCAAGAAAGATGAACGAGCCGATGGGCCGGTTGGGATCCCCGAGCCCGGCGCGGGCGCGGCGAACGGCGCTGGCCACCGCGCTGATGGCGTCGTCCTGGCCGACCACGCGGGCGTGCAGGTCCTGCTCCATGCGCAGGAGTTTCTGCATCTCCCCTTCGAGCATCTTGGTCACCGGCACGCGGGTCCAGCGCGACACGACCTGAGCGACGTCCTCCTCGCCCACCTCTTCCTTGAGCAGCGGGCGGCCGCCCTGCATCTCGACGAGGCGAGCCTGCTCCTGCTCGAGGGCGCGCTGGAGCTCGTTGAGCTGGCCGTAGCGCAACTCGGCGGCGCGACCGAAGTCGCTCATCTGCTCGGCGCGGTCGGCCTCGTGGCGGACCTGCTCCATACGTCCCTTGATCTCGCGGATCGTGGCGAGCGCGCCCTTCTCCTGCTCCCAGCGTTCGCGCAACCCCCGGCCGCGTTCCTGCAGGTCGGCGAGCTCGCGCTCGAGCGCCTCGAGACGCTCCGTGGATGCCCGGTCCGACTCCTTGCGCAGCGCCTGTCGCTCGATCTCGAGCTGGCGGATCTCGCGCTCGACGATGTCGAGCTCGGTCGGCAGCGAGTCGATCTGCATCCGCAGCCCCGAAGCGGCCTCGTCGATCAGGTCGATCGCCTTGTCCGGCAGGAATCTGTCGGTGACGTAGCGATTGCTCAGCACCGCGGCGGCGACGATCGCCGCGTCGGTGATGCGCACGCCGTGGTGCACTTCGTAGCGCTCCTTGAGGCCACGCAGGATGCTGATCGTGTCCTCGACCGACGGCGCTTCCACGATGATCGGCTGGAATCGGCGTTCGAGCGCCGCGTCCTTTTCAATGTGCTTGCGGTACTCGTCGAGCGTGGTCGCGCCGATGCAGCGGAGCTCACCTCGCGCAAGCGCCGGCTTGAGCATGTTGCCCGCGTCCATCGCTCCCTCAGCGGCACCTGCACCCACGAGGGTATGCAGCTCATCGATGAAGAGGATCACCGCTCCATCCGAGGCGGTCACCTCCTTGAGGACAGCCTTGAGCCGGTCCTCGAACTCGCCGCGATACTTGCTCCCGGCGACCATCGCTCCGAGGTCGAGCGCGACCACGCGCTTGTCCTTGAGACCCTCGGGCACGTCGCCTGACGCGATCCGCTGGGCGAGCCCCTCCGCGATCGCGGTCTTGCCGACTCCCGGCTCGCCGATGAGCACAGGGTTGTTCTTGGTCCGGCGCGACAGCGTCTGGATCACCCTGCGGATCTCATCGTCGCGACCGATCACCGGGTCGAGCTTGCCCCGGCGCGCAGCGTCGGTAAGATCGCGTCCGTACTTCTCGAGCGCCTGGTACTTCGCCTCGGGGTTCGCATCGGTGACCCGCTGCGAGCCGCGCACCGCCTCGAGCGTCGCGTAAACACGATCTGGGGTGACGCCAGCCTGCTGGAGCAGCCGTCCGGCCTCGCCTTCCGGCTTGGCGCACAGCGCGAGCAGCAGGTGCTCAGTGGAGACGTAGTCGTCCTTGAGCCGGTTCATCTCCTCGAACGCGCCCATCAGCACCGCCCGAAGCGCGCTCCCAACTGGGGGATCGCTCACGCCGACCTGCTTGGGACGGTTCTCGAGCGTCGCGTGGAGTCGTGCCGCCATGGGTTCCGGGGACACCTCGAGGCGGCGCAGCAACGCGGGCACGAGACCGTCCTCCTGCTCGAGCAGCGCCAGGAGGAGGTGCTCGGGTTCGACCGAGGGATGCTGCAGTTGCTGCGCCGCCTGCTGGGCGGCGGTGAGCGCTTCCTGCGAGCGTTCCGTGAATCTGTCGAGTCGCACGGAGTGGTTATTCCACCACACGCGGACGGCTAACCTTGCTGCGTGCAACTCACAGTGCTCGGCAGCGGCAGCGCGTTCAGCGAATGCGGCTGCAATGCGGGCTACCTCGTCGACGGGCAGGTTCTGGTCGACTGCGGCGCACCCGTTCCCTCACTCATGCGCCGCGCAGGCGCATCGCTGGAGGAGATCCGGCTCGTCCTGCTGACGCACTTCCACGCCGATCACACGTTCATGCTCCCGACCGTGCTGGGCGCGCTCGCGTATGCAGACGCCCGGTCGCCGGGCACCCTGGTGATCGCGGGGCCGGTCGGCACCCGCGAATACGTGTCGCGGTTGGTCGGCGCGGGCTACGGCGGCCACGTGCGAAAGGGTGTCGAGACCAACGTTGACCCCGAGTTCGTGGTCCTCCAGGACGGCAGCGACGTCCAACTCGCCGGCTACCGCGTGCAGACCCACTCGGTGATCCACAGCGTCGGGCCATCCCTCGCATACCGGTTGACGGATCCGGCCGGGACGACCATCGGGTTCTCCGGGGACAGCGAGATGTGCGCCGGATTGCGCCGATCGATCGCCGGATGCGAGCTCTATGTCTGCGAGTGCACCGGTTGGGACGGGCCCGCCGCGGGCGGCCACCTCTGGCGCGACGAGGTGGCCGGGCTCGTCGCCGAGTACCCAGAGACCACCTTCCTGCTCAGCCACCTTGCGGAACGTCGCGAGCTCAAGGGTGCGCTGGTCGCGCACGACCTGCTCAGCCTGGAGATCTCCCCGGCCGCGGGGTAGCGGCAAAGAGCGCGCGCCGCCAGGTCCGGAGCGCCACGGCACGATCCGAGAGCGACGCGCCGGTGGCGCTGAACTCGGCCCGCGCGGTGACGGCGGCGAGCTCGCAGAGCGCGGGACCGGCGCGGGGACGAGCCTGCGCCAGCCTCGCGGCGAACGCGATGTGAGTCTCCGATCTTCGCTTGTCAACGCCGGAGAGCGCCCCCAGGGTCTCGACTCGGCGCCATGCCCCGCTGAGCGAGCGAGGCAGTGCGAGCCAGAGCAGCGCAACCACGGCGATCACCGCGGCACTTCCCAGGGCGGAGAGAGCGACGACGACCGGCACCGGCGCGCCCGTGTGCGTCCCGTTCCGCCCGGAGAGGGAGGGGTCGGTCCCGCCAACGTTCCCAACCTTGACGGGAGGACCGGGCTTGGGTGTGGTCGGAACCGGGGTTGGGGCAGTGACCGCTGACTGGCCGCGCTGGATCGGCTGATAGTTGCCCTGCGCCGAAGGCGGGGTCGGCTCGAACGGGATCCACCCATATCCCGGGAAGTACGCCTCAACCCAGGTGTGCGCGTCGCTGCTGGTGACGACCTGCTCGTGGCTGCCCGCGACCGCATGCGGACCGTTCACGTCGTGCGTGGTGCCCGGCCCGTAGCCGCTGACGAGTCGCGTGGGAATGTTGAGACTGCGGAGCATCGCCCCCATCGCCGACGCGAAGTACTGGCAGTACCCTCGATGCGTGGTGGTCAGGAAATACACGACCGGCCAGACCGCCGAACGCGGGACTGTCGGGGGGTTGAGCGTGTACTGGAAGAGAGCGGGGTTGCGCAGGTGCTGCTGGATGGCCATCGCCTGGTCATAGGGATTGGTCTGTCCGGCGGTCCACTGCAGCGCCAGCGTGCGGATGGTTTCGGCTCCCTGGCTTGCATCGTCGTTCAGCGACAGGTACTGGCTGGTGAACGCGGGGTAGTTGGTCCCCGCGGCGCGAAGCTCTCCGGCGGTCGCGGTCGATATGAGCGCGGTGGTCTGGATGGTTATCTGAGTGGCCGGGTCGTTGTCGAGCTGGACGGAATCGACGGTGAGCAGTGCACCGCTGCCGCCGTCGGCGGTGGTGCCGAACGCGGTGCCGGGCATGTTCACCACCAACGGCTCCCCGGTGAATGGCACCAGGGGTTGCTGGCCCGTCGCCCCAGGTTGCATGACGATGCTGGCATTGACTGCCTGCGCCTGACCTCCGACGCCGCCGTCTGGCGGGTTGGTGTCCCTCGGAAGCGGGCCGGCGGGGTATTGCACTCCACCCCACGTGAACTTTCCGGGGACGGTCCCGCCGCCGGCGGGAGTGAACCAGTTGCCATCGGAAAAATAGGTGTCGACGGCGACGCGCAGATAGACGCTTGCGCTGGTGTTGGTTGTGTAGGTGAGCACCTGCTTTGGCTGGCTCACCAGCGGGCCGCCCAGCTCAACCGACGGGCTGAACCCGATGGAGGCGGAGCCTGATCCGGTGTGCCCGCCTCCTTTTCCCGAAGCACCGATGCCGAGACCGTTGGGAAAGAGCCGCGCCGAGATGTCAGTGGTGCTGACCGCCGGCAGCAGCAGCGCCACCACCGTGAGACCTACCGCCACCAACGCGACGCTGCCCGCGAACCTGCCCCGCATCCCGCTGAGTGGGGTGATCCTCGCCGCCGTCCAGCGATCGCCGAGCGCCCCGAGATGCGCGGCTGCGATCACCGTGATCGCGAGGACCACCGCAACCGTCTCAGGAACCGCGATCGGTGCGGAGTCCCGCGCGTTGACGACATTGGTGGCGAGAACTGAAAAGACCGGGACCACCGCGAGTACCCCGCGATGCTCGCGAAGCGCCGTCCAGCCGAGCCAGTATCCGCAGAGAAAGAGGACGGCGCAGAGGCCGACGGTGAAGTCCCAGTCCTGCGTCGACGCCAGACCGGTGACGAGCGCGCTCGCGTAGTGCGAGACGATCGCGCCCCCGGTCTGGCCGCCGAGTGGTGGCAACGCTGCCAGGGTTGTGGGCACGATCGCCGCCAACCCGAGGAAGGGAGCGGCAATGGCCGCCACCAGGCGCGGGGCGCGTGCCTGCGCGAGCAGCGCCGCTTCGATGACCGACGTGACCGCAACCACGGCGGCGCCGCCGCCGCCGTTCACCCAACCGGCCGCGAGCACCGCCCATGCCGTCGCGGCGATCACGGCGACGCACAGCACGGCTCCAACCTCGAAGGTGTAATGGCGTGCGGGTGCGGGCCGCGAGCGAGCGCTCTCGCGATATCGGAGGGCGGGGTCTGCCCAGATGTCCACTCGATCAGCCGGTCAAGGAAGCGCGTTCCCCGGTTCCGAGCACATCGCCGCGGCGGACCACCCACCAATCGAGCGCGAGCCGCCACGCTGCGGGGATGCGCAGCGCCTGTCCAGGTGCCCCGAACGACGTCGGTTCGATGAAGATGCAGAGGTGGCGCTGACCGCGGGTCGCGCTGCCCACCAGCGCCTCCACCCAGTCGCTGGAGCGATTGGCGGTGATCACCACCATGCCGCCTCGACCCCGCCAGCCTTCGCCGTGGCGTGTGATCGTCTCCGCGAGACTCCGAACCCCGTCATCGGTTGCGAGCGCCAGGTAATCGAGGAGGCGGAGTCGCTGAACCTCACCCCGGCCCGCGCCGAAACCGGTGCCTGCTCGGCTGTTGGTGACCATCCCCACCGCCTGACCCCGCCGGATGGCGCCGTGGACGATCGATGCACAGATGGACACCGAGTATTCGATGGACGACTCGACCCCGCTCCCTGCGTGGATGCCGCGCTGGAGGTCGAGCACGACCAGGAGGTCGGCGCTCTGCCCGGTGTCGAAGGTGCGACTGATCAACCGTCCGGTACGCGCGGTCGACGCCCAGTGAATCCGGCTGAGACCGTCGGTCGGCGCGTAATCCCTGATCGTCGAGACATCGGGTGGGACGTCGACGGGCTGGCCGCGATGAGCCTCAGCGACGCCGTTGCCGCTCCACTGCGGGACCGCCTGCAGGAGCGCATGAAGCGCTGGATAGACGATGACCTCGTTCTCGGCGCCGACTCGGATCCGCTTCGGGAAGAGCCCGAAGGGGTCACCAAGACGCGCCTCGAGCGGTCCGAACTTGTGCACCCCGCGGAGGTTGAAGACTCCTCGCGCCTTCCACGTGACGCTGCCGCCCGCGGCAAGCGAGAACGCTCGCCCCGGGGCGTACCCGGGAAGCTTGGTGCCGTCGCGCACCTCGCAGTAGGGCAGACGCAACCCGCTCGCGTTCTTGACGGTGAAGGTCTCCTCGAACGGCTCGCCCATCATGAATGAGCCCTGAGGCGACTCCCGGGTGACCCGCAGCTTGCGGGCGAGCAACCGCGACCAGATGTACGCGACCGCCAGCAGCAGGATGAGGACATACGCCAACGTGTACGCAAGACGGATGCCCGTGATCCCGGCGAAGAAGGCGAGCACCGCGACGCATGCGAGCAACGGAACCCGTGCCGTCACGGCGCGCTCCTGGTGCACACCGTCATCGCGGTCACGCCAGACGCCGGCCCGTCATCGGCACCGACTCGGTCGCCAGCACCTCCTCGAGCACCGTCGCCGGGGTGAGCCCGCGCAACTCGGCGTTGGGGCGAAGCATCACTCGGTGCTCGAGCACGTTGGCGGCGATGTCCTTGATGTCGTCGGGAAGCACGAAGTCCCGTCCACTGAGCGCGGCGCGCGCCTGTCCGGCGTGGAGTAGCCCGAGCGTCCCGCGCGGGGAGGAGCCAAGTGACACGTCGCGGTGATCGCGGGTGCGGCGCACGATTCGCACGCAGTAGTCCTTCAACGTCGTATCGCAATAGACCTCGCGGCACACCGCCTGCGCCGCCTTGATTTCCGCGGCGTCGGTCACGGGCTCGAGGGCGCCGAGCGGGCTCTCCGACTGGAAGCGGTCGAGCATGGCCACCTCCTGGTCCGCGGGCAGATAGCCGAGCTTCAACTTGAGCAGGAAACGATCGACCTGGGCCTCAGGAAGCGGGAAGGTGCCGCCCAGCTCGATCGGGTTCTGGGTGGCGAGCACCATGAAGGGATCGGGGAGTTGATGGGTGGTGCCGTCGACGGTCACCTGCCACTCCTCCATCGCCTCGAGCAGCGCCGACTGAGTTTTCGGCGTCGCCCGGTTGATCTCGTCGGCGAGCAGCACCTGGGCGAAGATCGGTCCGCGACGGAACTCGAAAGTCTGCGCCTGGGGGTTGTAGACGCTCACGCCCGTGACGTCTCCAGGGAGTAGATCGGGTGTGAACTGCACACGTTCGAAGCTGCAGCCGCTGCTGCGAGCGAGCGCTTTGGCGAGCAGTGTTTTCCCCGTCCCCGGGACGTCCTCGATCAGAAGGTGGCCGCGACAGAGGAGACCGACGATGCACAGCTCTATCTCCGCTTCCTTCCCGACGATTACGGTCCCGAGGCTCTCCTGCAGACGCCGTGCCATCGCCTGGACGTCGACGCTCATGGTGATCCTCGCGCTATCTCAGCCTGGTTGGTGAGTGAGTTGCCCTCTTCGGGAGTATACGTTCGCCAGATGCGCTCTCAGCACCACCGCGGGGAGATGTTCCGCACGAGCGCCTCAAAGCGTTGTATAACTGCACGTGACGAGATCCGCGCCTGGGTCTCCCACGCTTGACGGTCTGGAGGAGGAGGAATTGGTAGAGCGCGAAGAGGAGATCCTCACCACGGGTGAGGCGGCGGCACTCTGTGGCGTGTCGCGTTCGACCTTGCGCCGCGCCGTCGCTCAGGGCCACTTGCGGGCATGGCATACGCCGGGGAAGCATCTTCGATTCACGCGAGCCGCCTGCCTCGAATTCGCCCAGTCGCTCGGCCGTGTCGATCTCATCGGCCAGTCGTATCGCGAAGCGCCGATCTCGGGTCAGCCCGCGCCGGCAGGAGCCGTCGGGGCTTAGGACCGTATCGCAGCGGGCGCGCTGAGTCTGCGCCCGAATCGGGTTCAGCGCTTGCCGGAGAGCAGTCCGCCGACTGTGCCGCCGAAGAGTGCGAGCAGGTCGCCGCTGAAGACATTGCCCATGTCCATGGGGCCGAGGTCGATGAGGTGGTGGCTGTTGGTCGCCAGCGACGCCGCGATCAGCGACGACTCTCTGAGAAATGTGAAGAGTGCACCCACGGCGATGAAGCCGATGGCGACGACGATTCCCTGATACATGCCGGCGCGGCCGGCGAGCCGTCCTGCCAGCCAGGCGCCGAGGATCACGGCGAGCAGCGTCGAGACCCCGATCACCCCGCCGTCGAGGGTTCCGGCGGGCCCGAATGCCGCGTTGGTGGCGATGAGCCCGACGTTGCTGAGCACGAGCAGGGTGGTCTCGCCCACGAGAAGCCCGAGCAGGCAGTGCCGCCAGGAGATTGTGCGGCCGCTGCTCAACGCGGCCGGCGCATCAGTGGGTCGAGGGCTTTGGCGGGAGGAGGGCTGACGACGCTTCGGCGCGCGGGTCCCACTGGCCATCGCGTGGAGTATACGAATCTGTCGCCAGCCGGCCGCGACCCGTTTGCGCGCGGGCGACCCACCTACGCTGCGCTCGCATGGCAACGCTGTTCCGCGCTGAACCGTCCACCCGGGCGCCCGATTCCCCGAGACCGCCCTGTCGCGTAACCACCTGGCTTGCGGATCCCCGTAGAGCGCTGCTCGGCGCGGTGCTGGTGCTCACCGGCGCGGTCGGACTTGATGCGCTCAGCGACCCCGATGTCTGGTGGCACATCCGCCTTGGGGACTGGATCATCGCGCACCATCAGATCCCGTCCGGCGAGCTCTTCGCATACACCGCGCTGGGCAATCCCGTCGTCGTGCACGAGTGGCTCTCAGAGGCGATCTTCGCTGCGCTTGCGGCCGCAGGCGGGCTCGCGCTGGTCACCCTGCTCATGGGCGTCGTCGCCTGGAGCGCGATGCTTGCCACCCTGCTTCGCGGGCGGATGCGTGGCGCCGGTCCCGTTATCCTCGCTGTCGGTCTGGCGCTCGGCGCGCGGGCTGCCGAGCCGGTGCTCGGTACCCGCCCGCAGGTATTCACCTTCGCACTGGTCTGCTGGACGCTCTGGATCGCCGAGTCGTATCTGCGCTCGGGTGGACGCCGGCGCTGGCTGCTGCCCGCGATCTTCCTCATCTGGGCGAACCTCCATGCGGGGTTCATCGCGGGCATCGGCTTACTGGTCATCGTCCTCGTCGCCGAGGCGATCAAGCGGCGCTGGTCGCTCGGCACGGTGGCGCCGCGGCAGCGGATCACCGGCCTCGCCGTCGCGGTCGGTACGTCCGCGGTCGCCGCGTGCGTCAATCCATACGGACCTTCCATCTTCGTCTTCGCGGCGACGACGGGGTCGACGGAGCGACAGAAGGGGATCATCGAGTGGCAGTCGCCCAACTTTCATGACCCCGCGATGTGGGTGCTCCTCGCGCTGCTGGCCACCTTCGCGGCGCTCGCGATCACAACGCTGGCGCGGCGGTTGCTGCGCAGCCACTTCGATCTGCGCGACATCGCGCTTGCCGGGGCCGGCGCAGGGCTCGCGCTCATCTCGGTGCGCAACACCGCGCTGTGCGTCGCGGTCATGGTGCCGCCGTGGACGGCGATGGCCGCTGCCGTCGCGAGGTCGCTCCACGCCGGACGCCCTCGCCCAGCCGCCACGGTGCGCGCGTCTCGTGGTGCTCCGATCGTCGGCGCTGTCCTCGTGGTGGCCGCGGTGCTTTCACTCGGAGTTGTCGGTTCGCGCGTGTACCGGGACGCGACTCCGCAGGGGGTGGCGGCGGCATACCCTGCATGCGCCACCGCTGTGCTCATGCAGAGCCCGACGCCGCAGCGCGTCTTCACCGCATACGGCACTGGCGGGTACGTCATCTACCGGCTCTGGCCGCGCGCGTCGGTGTACGAGTACGGCGAGTCGATCTCCCTCGGGACGCGCGTCTTCGACGACTACACGCGCATCGCCGGCGGCGCCGCCACGAGCCCGACTGCGGTCCAGCTGCTCAGCTCCAGCGACACGACGGCGGTCATCTACCCGCGCGGGGCCCTCGCCGACGTGCTCGCACACACACCGGGGTGGACGCTCGTTGCCGACGACCACGGGATGCTCCTCTATCTGCGCGGCAGCGTGTCGTGGGCGACAAGCCGCTCGTGTCCCGCTCCTGCCGGCCACTGAGTGGAGCATCGCGACTCGGTCATCACCCGCTAGTCAGGAGTACGGTCAGGGCGATGCGGCTGATCGGCCTCACCGGGGGCATCGCAACCGGCAAGAGCACGGTGGATGCGATGCTCATACGACGTGGCGCCACCGTGATCGACGCCGACGAGCTTGCGCGCGAGGCGGTGCAGCCGGGTGAGCCGGCACTCGACCGAGTTGCGGAGCGGTTCGGCCAGGAGGTCCTCCGGCCCGACGGCAGCCTCGATCGAGAGCGTCTCGGAGGGATGGTGTTCGCCGACGCCGAAGCGCGCAGTGACCTCGAGGCGATCACGCATCCGCGCATCAACGAGTTGATCCGGGAGCGCGTCGCGTCGGCGCTGTCGGGCGCTGCTCCGCTGGTGGTGGTCGACGTTCCGCTGCTGTTCGAGCATGCTCGGGAGGGGATGTACGAGGGCGTGCTGCTCGTCTACGCACCGGTGGATGTCCAGCTCCAGAGGCTCCACGATCGGAATCATCTCGACGAGCCGGCGGCACGGCAGCGGCTTGCTGCGCAACTCCCGATCGACGACAAGCGGGCACTCGCGACCTGGATCATCGACAACAGTGGCGAGGAGAGTGCGACCCAACGCGCTGTGGATGCCTGGTGGGAACGATATGGTCCATCCTGACCGTAACCGTTGATGACGGGTGGGAGCGACGGTGAGGTCGAGACCGGCTCGTCACCGAGTGCCGGCGTCGTCGCGCGTGTGTCGCAATCGATCGATGCCGGCGGTGCTCGGAATGCCTGTGCTAGATTCGCTCGTAGGTTGACGTGATGATCAACGCAGACGTTCTGTCGGGTGAGGCTCGCTGATGGACGAGCTGGTCATCAAAGTGCCTGCGCCGTTCAGCGGCATCGAAGATCTCGGCTTCTCCGCGCGCTACCCGGCGCAGGAGCGGAGTGAGCCGCTTCGCGACGTCCCCTTCTTCGTCGAGGGTCCGCCCAGACCGATGCAGTTGCTCGTCGAGCGCCTGGCGCTCTTCGCCGACAAGGATCGGATCATCGGAACGTGGGCTGACGACGACCAATATGCGTGGACCTCCCCGGTGCAGATCACCGATGAGGTCTGCGTCCTCGCGCTGCAGGATCGCAGCCTCCGGGGCGGCGAGCCCCTGCTCGAGCCCGGCGACTCGGCGCAGGCGGTCCGGGGCTACATCTGGAATCTCGTGCGCCCGATGGCCTTCACCTTTCTTCGCGACTGCGTCCGGATCGGCGGCCTGCGCCTCTCCGAGCAGATCGCCGTGAGAATCGATACCGGGCGGCCACCGGTCCTCGACCTGGAGATGCAGCGCTCGTCGATCACGCCTGAGAACGGTAGCCGGCTCCTTTTCGGGTTCTGAGCCGAGCGGGGACCGTCCTGCCGGTCAGGGGGTCGGCGTGGGCGTGGCCGTGGGCAGCGGCGTCGAGTTCGGTGGGGTCGTCGGCACCGGGGTCGGGGTTGGCTTTGGCGTCGGGGTCGGGTGAGTCCCGACCGCGGTCGGGCTGGGCGTGGGCGTGGGAAGGGGCGTCGGCGGCAGCGGCGGGGTTGGGCAGTTCGCGAGGGCGGGATTGAATGCGGTGGGCGTCGCCGTCGGTGACGGCACCGCGGTTGGTGAGGGAGTGGGTGACGCGGTCGGTGTCGCCTTGCCGCTCGCAATCGGTTTCGGCGTGGCGGTGGGTTTCGGCGTTGCGGTCGGCACAGGCGTGGGACTCGACACGTACGGGGTGTAGGTCGGGCAGGGCAGCGGCGTGGTCGTCGGCGCTCCATGGACCGCCGAGACGCCCAGGGAGATCGCCACCGCGACGGCGCCGATCAGGATGGTGACCACGAAGGTGATCGCTCCCCATTCACGGCGAAACACGTCCATCACACGATCGACCCCTGGGTCGACGCTATCGCAGCCTGGAACTCCGGATACTGCCGGGCGAGACGGAGGTTGGTTGCCAGCCAGCCGGCGGGCGTGCCCACATCGAGCAGCTCGCCCTCGAACTCCACGCCCCACACATCGCCCGATCCGAGCAAGCGTCCGATCGCATCGGTGAGCTGGATCTCCCCGAGTGCGCCCGGCCTCGTCTGGCGGATCGCCTCGAAGATTGCGGGGGTAAGCACGTACCTGCCCATCACTGCGAGATCGCTCTTTGCCTCGCCGGGTGGCGGCTTCTCGACAAGACCCCGCACTCGGTGGAGCTTGCCTCGCGATTCGGCAATCTCGGCACAGCCGTACCTCGAAATCTCGTCGGCGGGGACTCGCATGAGTGCAAGGATGGACGTGCCGAGGGTCTGGTGGGCTTCCCAGAGCTGGCGAAGCACGGGCGGCTGGGCCACGGACAGGTCGTCGGGGAGCATGCAGAGGAAGGTGCGATCGCCCACCGCGTCGGCCGCGCAGAGCACCGCGTCGCCGAGGCCGCGGGGCGAGGCCTGACGCGCCACCGTGACCCGGCAAAGGTTGCCGGCGTGGCGCACGGCCTCGAGCTCGGCCAATTTGCCGCGCTCTTCGAGGAGTCGCTCGAGCTGCGGGTCGGGGCGCAGATGCGCTGCGAGTGCCTCCTTGCCTTCGGCGAGCACGAGCACGAGCTCATCGGCACCCGAGTCCACCGCCTCCTCGGCGGCCCACTGGATCACCGGGCGATCGAGCACCGGGAGCAGCTCTTTGGGCAGCTCCTTGGTGGCAGGGAGAAAGCGAGTCCCCAGGCCCGCGGCCGGGATCACGCACGGTCGCGAGTCCACGGCGGCGAATTGTCGCCGGTCGGGACGCAACCGTGCTCCCCGTTACCCTTGCGCGGATGGCCGATACCCGAACGTTGCTGATCCAGGCCGTGCGTCGCGCTCTCGACGCCGCGGGCGTGGACGCGAACCTCGAGGTGGTCGTGGAGCGATCGGCTCGACCCGAGTTCGGCGACTGGTCGACGCCGGCGCCGCTCGGCCTGGCGCGCGTGCTTCGGCGCCCCCCCGCGGCGATCGCTGCCGAGCTGCGCGACCACCTCGATGCTGCGGCGCTGCCCCTTGTCAGGGAATGGACCGTGACGCCGCCGGGCTACGTCAACGCGCACCTCGATGACCGGGCATGGGCGCACGCGGTGCTCGGGACAGCAGAGGAGCTGGAGCGCAGTGGCGTGGTCGACCTGCCCACCGAGGCGGCGTCCCCGGAGGGCAAGACCCTGGTCGAGCACACCGCCACCAACCCCAACAAGGCGGCGCACATCGGCCACCTTCGCAATGCCTGCATCGGGGACACGGTCGCGCGCGTCCTCCGCCGCACCGGCCACACCGTCGAGGTGAACAACTACATCGACGACACCGGGGTCCAGGTCGCCGATGTGGTGGTCGGCATCCGCGACCTCGGTATCGAACGGCGTGCCGATGAACCGTTCGACCAGTACTGCTCGCGCGTCTACGTGGACGTGTCGGCTCGCTACGAGACCGACCCCGCGCTGCTGGAGCGACGTCGCGGGGTCCTTCACGAGATCGAGGAGGGCGGCAACGATACGGCGGCGTTCGTGAAGAACATCGCCCGACGGATCGTCAACGCGCACCTCGCCACCATGGGCAGATTCGATATCCGTTACGACCTGCTCACCTGGGAGTCAGACATCATCGCGCTCGGATTCTGGCGCCGGGCCTTCGACGTGCTCAGGGAGTCGGGCGCAGTCGTGCTTGCCACGTCGGGCAAGCTCGCCGGATGCTGGGTGATGCCCGCAGACGGTGCCGAGGACGAAGGCGACGACGAGACCAAGGTTCTGGTCAAATCTGACGGTATCGCTACCTACACCGCCAAGGATATCGCTTACCAGCTCTGGAAGTTCGGCCTGCTTGGCAGGGACTTCAACTATGAGCCCTGGGAGAGCGACCCATCGATCATGACCACCACGAGCATGCCTCGACCAGGAGCGCCGGCAGCGCACTTCGGTGGTGCGCAGCGGGTGATCAACGTCATCGACGCGCGCCAGGCGTACCCCCAGCGCATCGTCCAGCGAGCGTTGCGCCGGCTGCACCACGACCGCGAGGCTGACAACTCGATCCACCTTAGCTACGAGGTGGTGGCGCTGACGCCCGAGGCCGCCCGCGAGCTCGGCGTGGCGATCGAGGAGGGTCGCGACAGCGTCGCACTCAGCGGGCGCCGAGGCATCGAGGTGCGCGCCGACGACCTTCTCGACCGAGCCATCGCGCGACTGAGCGCCAACGCTCGGGATGCGCAGAGCGCACAGCTGGTCGCCGCCGGCGCGGTGCGCTACTACCTGTTGAAGTTCTCGCTGAACCAGATCATCGCCTTCGATTTCGACGAGGCGCTTCGCGTCACCGGCGACACCGGCGTGTATCTGCAGTATGCACATGCTCGCGCGGCCGGCATCCTCCGCAAGGTCACCGGTGGCGTTCCACCCATCGACCCACCGGCCGCGCTGCACCCGGCTGAGCGTGAGTTGCTGCACAGCATCGAGGCATATCCGCGCGCGCTCACCGAGACGGTAGTTGCGCTTTCGCCATCGCTGCTCACGACATATGCATTCGGCCTCGCCTCGGCATTCAGCGATTTTTACGAGCACACGCCGGCGATGGTGCGCGAAGAGGATGCGGCGCTCCGGGGATTCCGGCGCGCCCTGGTGGCGGCCACGCGGGCGACGCTCGCTGACGCGCTGCATACCCTTGGGATGGCGGCACCGGACCAGGTCTGAGTTGGGGAGGCGGAAGGCCGCTGGTATGATCCGGATCCTTCAGGCCCCGTTCGTCTAGAGGCCCAGGACACCGCCCTCTCAAGGCGGAGACCATCGGTTCGAATCCGATACGGGGTACCACTGTCTTGTCGCTGGAGATGCTGGCGGCCTGCCTGACGTCGTGGTGGTCGAGTTTCGGCCGGCCGCAGCGCGTTTCCAGGAGGTTGGTAGCCGCGCTGCGGATCGATCGCGAGTTCGCGGATCGACGCGCCGTGTTCGGTGACCACCCGATTGTGGGACTGCGGGGATGATCATGGGGCCAGGTTATTGCCGGAAATGGCTATAACCCACCCGGGAACCGCATTGTCCGAGGTGCTTCAGCGAACAGATGTTTGGTATACTGTCGCAATGGAAGCGTTCG
>Ga0209219_1000016_pt1 | contig 85320 bp, 74 predicted proteins | sample BlaSpr_A8_OM1_M1_FD_187973 | JGI IMG/M metagenome (GOLD analysis project Ga0209219, IMG submission 187973) | Forest soil microbial communities from Thunder Bay, Ontario, Canada - Black Spruce, Ontario site 2_A8_OM1_M1 (SPAdes) (version 2) | ecosystem: Environmental > Terrestrial > Soil > Boreal... | reverse complement strand
CCCGCCGGATCGCCCGGATCCTCGCCCGCTGGCCGAGGGTCCGGGTCGCCGGCCTCCTCGCTGCGCCGGTGGGATGGCTCGTGGTGTTCTACCTCGGCTCGCTCGCCGTGCTGTTTGCGGCCGCCTTCTGGCACTACGACGCAAATATCACCTTCACGATCACCAAAACCTTCAGCTTCGAGAATTTCGCCGCACTGCTGTCGGATCCCGTCTACCGGAGCATCGCCGGACGCACCGTCCTGATCGCCGCGCTCGTCACCGTCACCGACGCGGTGCTCGCATTCCCGATCGCCTTCGTGATGGGAAAGCTGGCAGGACCGAGGCTCCGATCTGTGCTCGCCGTGCTCGTGTTGATGCCGCTGTGGACGAGCTATCTCGTCAAGATCCTCGCCTGGCGGCTCATCCTCTCTGACGGCGGTCTCCTCAACTGGCTGCTGCGGCCGCTGCACCTCTCCGGGCCGGGGTTCGGAGAGGTCGCGGTGTACCTGGTGCTGTCGTACATCTGGCTCCCGTACATGATCCTGCCGCTTGCGGCGGGGTTCGAACGCGTGCCGACCTCGCTGCTCGAAGCATCGACGGATCTCGGTGCGCGCACCTGGCAGACGATTCGATCGGTGGTCCTGCCGCTGGTGTTCCCGGCACTCGTGGCGGGGTCGATCTTCACCTTCTCGTTGACGCTCGGCGACTACATCGCCGTCAGCCAGGTGTCGAGCACGCAGTTCATCGGGAGTGTCATCTACGCCAACCTCGGTGTGGCCAGCGACCTGCCCCTGGCGGCAGCCTTCGCGACAGTCCCGGTGATGGTGATGGTCGTCTACCTGCTGCTCGCGCGCCGGGCCGGCGCGTTCGAGGCCCTCTAGCCATGCAACTCTCGCGACGTCTTCGCCTTGTGCTGGTGGGCTCGTCGGGCTGCCTGCTGGTGATCATCTACGTCCCAATCCTGCTCATCGTGCTCTACGCCTTCAACCCGTCCAAGAGCCAGAAGTGGCCGGTCACAGGCCTGACGTTGCAGTGGATCCAGGCCGCGATCGGCAACCCAGGCGCACGGAGCGCGCTCGTGCTCTCAGTGCAGGTGGGGCTCGTCGCGACCGCGATCGCGCTCGTGCTCGGCAGCCTGCTGTCGGCCGCAGTGCACCGTCATCGCTTCTTCGGTCGCAACGTTGTGTCCTTCCTGGTCATCCTCCCGGTCGCGCTCCCCGGCATCGTCACCGGGATCGCGCTGAACACGACCTTTCGGACGATCTTCGGTGGCCTCAGCCTGTTCACACTCATCGTCGGCCATGCGACCTTTTGCGTTGTGACCGTCTACAACAACGTGATCGCCCGGATGCGTCGCACCCCCGGCTCGCTGGTCGAGGCGTCCGCCGACCTCGGTGCGGATCCGTGGCAGACGTTTCGTTTTGTCACGCTGCCGGTGATCCGGTCTGCGCTGATCGCGGGGGCGCTGCTGGCATTCGCGCTCTCCTTCGACGAGATCATCGTGACCACCTTCACGGCGGGTTTCAACGAGACCCTGCCGATCTGGATCTTCGCCAATCTCTCCCGGCCCAACCAGCTGCCCATCGTCAACGCGGTCGCACTTGGGGTGATCATCGCTTCGGCAATCCCCGTCTACCTCGCCCAGCGCGTTGCGTCGGATGCCGCCGGCTACGGCTGACACCGCACGTGGCCTGAGCAACCAGGACCCCGAGCGCTCGCGGCTCCGCGCCGACCCAACGGCATGGCAGCGCTGGGGTCCATACGTCAGCGAGCGCGCGTGGGGAACAGTCCGCGAGGACTACAGCGCGAACGGTGACGCCTGGAACTACCTGCCGCACGACCACGCGCGATCGCGGACCTTTCGCTGGAGCGAGGACGGGCTCGGCGGCATCTGCGACGACCACCAGTTGCTCTGTCTCGCCTTCGCCTTCTGGAACGGCGTGGACCCGATCCTCAAGGAGCGGATCTTCGGTCTGACCGGTCCGGAGGGCAACCACGGTGAGGATGCAAAGGAGTACTGGTGGTATCTCGATTCAACGCCGACCCACTCCTGGATGCGCTGGCGCTATCTCTACCCGCAGGTCGCGTTCCCCTATTCGGATCTCATCGAGGAGAACCGGCGCAGGACCACATTCGCCCCGGAGTACGAGCTGGCCGATACCGGTGTGCTCGATGCGGGGTTCTGGGACGTCACTGTCGACTACGCGAAGGAATCCCCCGAGGATTTCGTGATCGAGCTTCGCGCGCACAACGCCGGCCCAGCCACGGCGAGCCTGCAGGTGCTCCCGACACTCTGGTTCCGCAACACCTGGACATGGGGCATCACCGACACGAAGCCGACGCTGCGCGCCGGCAGTCGCGGGATCGTCGCCGACCACGCGGTCCTGGGCAGGCGTTACCTGGTTGGCGACGGAAGTCCGGCCGCGCTCTTCTGCGACAACGAGAGCAACGCGGAACGTCTGTGGGGATCAACCTCGCGAAGCGCGTTTCCCAAGGACGGGATCAACGACCATGTCGTCCACCGCGCGGCAACGGTGAACCCTGCGCAGGTGGGAACGAAAGCCGCGCTCCACTACGTCATGAAGGTCGACGCGGGAGGCGTCGCGACACTCCGGCTTCGCTTCGGGCAGCGTGATGTGGCGCCGGGCGTCGACGCCGGTGAGGCCCTGCAGCGCCGCCACGATGAGGCCGACGTTTTCTACGCCGGCGTGCTCCCGGACGCGCTGTCAGACGACGAGCGGCTGGTTGCCCGGCAGGCCCTCGGGGGCATGCTCTGGTCCAAGCAGTTCTATCACTACAACGTGGCGCGCTGGCTCGACGGTGACCCTGCAGGACCACCTCCTCCCGTTGAGCGGCTCAACGGTCGCAACGCACGCTGGCGTCATGTCGACGATGTCGACGTCGTCTCGATGCCCGACAAGTGGGAGTACCCGTGGTTCGCGGCCTGGGACCTCGGCTTCCAGTGCACGGCGCTCGCCCACGTGGATCCGGCGTTTGCCAAAGAGCAGCTCATCCTCCTCTGCCGCGAGTGGTACATGCACGCCAACGGCCAGCTCCCCGCCTATGAGTGGTCATTTGACGACGTCAACCCACCGGTGCACGCCTGGGCCGCCCTGCGAGTCTTCGAGATCGACGGCGCCAGGGATCACGCCTTCCTCGCCCGTGTCTTTCACAAACTGCTCATCAACTTCACGTGGTGGGTGAATCGAGAGGACGCCGAGGGCAACAACATCTTCGAGGGTGGGTTCCTCGGCCTCGACAACGTCGGTCCCTTCGACAGATCCGCCCTGATCCCGCTGGGTGGCAGGCTCGAGCAGTCGGACGGCACGGCGTGGATGGCGATGTACTCGCTCAACCTGCTCGAGATCGCGCTCATCCTCGCTGTGCACGACCGCACCTACGAGGACGTGGCGACCAAATTCTTCGAGCACTTCGCTGCGATCGCCACGGCGATGAACGATCAGGGACTGTGGGACGACCAGGCCGGCTTCTACTACGACAGCCTGAAACTGGGCGCTGGAAGGCGAATCCCGATACCGGCGCGGTCGATCGTCGGTCTGATCCCGCTATGCGCAGCGACGACACTGGGTCACGATACGTTGCAACTGCTCCCCGACTTCGCCGAGAGGTTGCGGCGCTTCATCCAGCTCAAGCCGCGCTACGCGGCCGCGGTGTCACTTGCGATCGAACCGGGTGAGCGCGAGAGCCGGCTGCTCGCCATCGTCGATCCGGACCGCCTCCGCCGCATCCTCGGCTACATGCTCGACGAGTCCGAGTTTCTCAGCGACCACGGATTGCGCGCGCTGTCGCGATATCACGCCGAGCACCCCCTCGACCTCGACATCGACGGGATCGTCGCCAGGCTCGACTACGAACCGGCCGAGTCGACGTCGCGCCTGTACGGTGGCAACTCGAACTGGCGCGGTCCCGTCTGGTTCCCGGTGAACCACCTCATCATCGAGGCCCTGCGTGTCTACCACCGCTTTCTCGGTGACGAATGGACGGTGGAGTATCCGACTGGCTCGGGGCGGCAGCAGCACCTCGGTGCCATCGCCGACGACATCGCGCGGCGGCTCGCCGCCATCTTCCTGCAGGACGACACCGGAATCCGCGCGGTGGTCGCCGGGACCGAGCTGTATCGACGTCCCGAGCTTGCGGAGCTCATCCCCTTTCACGAGTATTTCCACGGCGACAGCGGCCGCGGCCTCGGGGCCTCGCATCAGACCGGGTGGACCGGCCTGGTCGCGGATCTCCTGATCCGGCGGCCGGTCGTGCGCGACCGCTACGACATTGCCACGATCAGGCAACGTTAGGCGTTTTCGAGGCTACACTCGAACGGCAATGGACGTGGAGCATCGAGTGCGCGGCACCCTTGCGGCCGCGGTGACCCCGCTGACCGGGCCTGGCGGCAGCGTCGACGACGACGGGATCGACGCCGTCGTGGAGTTCTACGTGCGATCGGGACTGGACGGCATTCTCGCGCTCGGCACAACCGGGGAAGGGGTCCTCTTCTCGCTCGACGAGCGGCGCGACGCAGCTGACGAATTCGTGACCTCGGCCCATCATCGTCTCGCGGTCATCGTGCATTGCGGCGCGCAGACCACACACGACACCGTTGCGCTTGCGGCACATGCGGCGAGCATCGGCGCAGCCGGAGTCGCGGTGATCCCGCCTCCATACTTCATGCTCGACGCGGATGCCATCTGGGCACACCTCGACGCGGCCGCGGACGCGTGTGCTCCCACCCCGTTCTATGTGTACGAGTTCGCGCCACGCAGTGGCTACGCGGTGCCGGTAGAGGTGGTCGAGCGATTGCGCACCACCGCGCCCAACCTCGCGGGCCTCAAGGTGTCGGACTCGCCGTTCGACCGCGTGCAGCCGTATCTCCTTCTCGGGTTGGACGTGTTCATCGGCGCTGAGGGGCTGATCTCCCAGGGATTGGCATCGGGCGCGGTCGGGGCGGTGTCGGGTCTCGCCGCGGCGCTCCCGGAGCTGGCGATCGACGCGGTGACGACCCGCAGCGCCGAGGCAAGCGCACGTGCCGCGCGCGTCCGAACGATTCTCGAGGTGGCGCCATTTCACGCGGCGATGAAATGGATCCTCAAGTTCCGAGGCGTCGCCATCGATGGTGCGGTGAGAGCACCACTGCCGCCGCTCACAGAGGCACAGGAGCAGGCATTGCGACAGATAGTTGAGGATCCTGCGGGGGAGATAGCACCGCTGCTCGCGGCGTCCGCCGTGTAGCGTTGAGCATCAGAGGACAGCGGTCTCGACAGCACCTCCGGGTGCGGCAAACCTGCTCAACCGCAGCGGGGTGAGGTCGAATGTCGTGCAGTGACCTCGGGTGATCAATTCGCTCACCGCCTGGCCCGCCGCGAGCGAGTGCATGATTCCGTGTCCACCGAACCCGGCGCACTGGATGAACCATGGTGCCGATGGCGGCGCATCGATGACGGCGTGGTGATCCGGTGTCTCGGGGTAGAGACCGGCCCAGCATTTGCGGGCATCGATCGGGGCCTCGGCGAGAAACGGGAAGCGATTGCCGATGCGTGCGCCGACCGCGTCGAGGAAAGCCGGGTCGAAGCTCGTCTCGAAGCCCGGAGGTTCGTCGGGGTTCGAGTAGGCGATCAGGAAACCGCCACCTTCCCTGCGAATCAGCACGCCGGTATCCATGTCGACGCACATCGGGGTCGTCTCGGGCACACCGACGATCGCCTCGGTGCACGCGATATTTCTCCGGCGAGGTGCGACCGGGAGGTCGACCCCGGCCATCGCCGCAAGCACCGCGGCATGCGCACCGGCGGCATTGACCACGAACTCGGTGTCGATGTCGCCACGGTCGGTGCGCACCAGGGCGCCGCCGCCCCCGCCGGCGATCTCGACCACGTCGGCATCCCAGCGCATCGAGACACCGAGACGCCTGGCCTCGTCACACAGCGCGCTCACCACCCCGTGGGGATCGATGATGCCGTCACTGGCGCAGAACGTTCCTGCCCGCAAACCGTCGAGGCGCACGAACGGGGCGACGGTCGCGACACCGGCGGGTGACAGCCACTCGACGTCGACACCCAGTGAGCGCTGCAGCTCCCACGCTTGACGGAGACCGGCCTCTCCTTCGTCGCTCCCCACCATGAACAGGTACCCGATCGCCCTGAAACCAACCCGCCCGGCGGTCAGGTCATGCAGCTGCCTGAGCCCGTTGATGGTGAACAGTGAGAACGCGATGTTGACGGGCGTCGTGAACTGCGCCCTGACCCCACCGTTGGCGCGGCTCGTCGAACCCATGCCGGGTGACGAGTTGCGATCGACGACCATGACATCGTCGACGCCCGCCTTCCGGAGCTGGAGCGCGGCGGCGAGTCCGATCGCCCCGGCTCCGACGACGACCACCGACGCGTGACGCCGCCCGGATCGAGTGACGGGCTCCGGCCCCGAGGACAACGTCAGCGAAGCGCCCCGTCGCGCAGCATCGCGGCGGGAACGCCACGGAGAGATGCGTCGAGCAGCTCCACCGGGTGCACCACCGGGAGCGGGTGCCCGGAGCGGCGCAACGCAGCCTGGATCTGGAGCAGGCACCCACCGTTGCCGGCGGTGAGCAGATCGGCGCCACTGGCTGCAACGTTGGCCGCCTTGCGATCGCCGAGGTCGTCGGCTGCCTTAGGGGCGACGAGGTTGTAGATCCCGGCGCTCCCGCAGCAGACATCGGACTCGGTGATGTCGACGAGGTCGAGATCGGGAATCCTTCGAAGCACCGTCCGTGGCTGGGCGCGCACCCCTTGTGCGTGGGCGAGGTGACATGCGTCGTGGTATGCGACTCTCGACGCCAGCGGCTGCAGCCGCGCCGGTGGCTGGACGTCGAGCTCAGCGAGCAGTTCCATGACATCGCGAACCTTGGCGGCAAATCCTGCGGCGCGCTCGGACCAGGCGGGATCGTCGGCGAGGAATTTCCCGTACTCCTTCATCGCGGAGCCACAGCCGGCGCTGTTGACAACGACGTGATCGACGTGGAGCCGCTCCATCTGAGCGATCAGCTCGCGCATACGCTGCAATGCGGGTTCTTCGCGACCCGCGTGGACCTCGAGCGCACCGCAACAACTCTGCATCGGGGGCACCAGAACCTCGCAGCCGTGGGCTGCAAGGACGCGGGCGGTTGCGATGTTCACGTGACGGAAAAACGCGTCCTGCACGCACCCGGTGAGCAGCGCAACCCGCATCGCCGCCGGGCCCTGGGGAGTGAGGCGCCGTGGCGTCCGGACCTTGAGGTCGGTGAGGTGGAGGTCGGGTGCCATGTCGTCGAGGCGGCGCAATGTCCGCGGCACCAGGTGCCGCAGGACCGGGCTCTGCATTGTGCGCCGAAAGCCCACTGCTTGAGTCATCGCCACAACTTTCGCGAGACTGCGCATCCGGCGCGGATACGGGAGGACCGTGAAGAGTGCCGCTCGTCCGGCGCGCGATCGCCAATCGCGGGCGAAGCGTCGCTCGATCTGCGGGCGCACCTGCTCGATCAGGCGGTTGTACTGGACTCCCGACGGGCACGCATCGACGCAGGCCATGCAGCCAAGGCACGCATCCCAGTGGCGGACGACATCGGCGTCCATCCCGACCTCGCCACGCGCCGCGAGGTCCATGAGCAGGATCCGGCCACGAGGCGAATCCATCTCCTCGCCCCAGAGGAGGTACGTGGGGCATGCGGGCAGGCAGAAACCGCAATGGACGCAGTCGGCTATCAACGCGGCGTCAGGAGGATGGTGGTCGTCAAAGGCTCTGCTCGCCGCGTCGTCGCGTGGGCGTCCATACGTCCGAGGTGGGCCGGCACCCACGGTCGACACCTCAGATACCACCGATCTGCCGGCCCGGGCTCAGCGTCCCGGCCGGGTCGAGCCTGCGCTTCACCGATCGCATCAGGTCGAGCGCGACATCATCTGCGACCCCGACTGGCTCCTCGTCGCCGCGTTTGATCAGAAGACGGCCGCCGGCGTTTCGCACCGCGGCGCGCACCGCATCCGCTTCGGCCGGCGGGAACCGCACCTCTCCCGTTCCGAGAAGCGGGCGGAGCACGACGGTGTCGCAGATTCCCCCTGACATCGACGTGAGCAACTCTCCGACTCGCGATGGCAGCACAGCAAGGGCTGCGAGATCGCCCGATCCCTGCCACGCGGACCCCGCAAGCGCATCGGTCATCGCGGTCTCATCCCGCCCTTCCAGGGCTCGGCCGCCGATCTCAGCGGTGACACGCTTCGCCTGTACCTCGGCCCCCTGCTCCGAACTGTCGAATCGCACCACGACCAGGCCTTCTGGCCAGTGCAGGTCGACGACACTCGGGGTCACCTGCATCCGGCCGACCGCGCGCGCGAATGCGCAGAGGTCGTCAACCGATCGGGACTCGAGCACGACGGTTCGCGAAGCGGACGGCAGGGGATGGAGGCGGAAAGCGATCTCGGTGATGACCGCGAGCGTGCCGAGCGAGCCGACCAGCAGTTTCGCCACATCGAAACCGGCGACATTCTTCACCACCTTGCCGCCGCTGCGCCCGACCGTGCCGTCGGCAAGGACAAAGCTCGCCCCGATGACAAGATCGCGCGGCGTCCCGAATCGTGTGCGCAGCGAGCCGCTCGCTGCCGTCGCCACCACACCTCCGAGCGTCGCGGCATCGCCGTGGGGAGGATCGAGCATGAGGCGCTGCCGGAAGCCCGCCGTCGACGCGAGCTGCTCCTGGAGCACGGCCAGAGTCGTGCCAGCGCGCGCGACACACACCAGGTCTGCCGGCTCGTGGTCGACGATTCCCTCGATTCGCGACGTCGAGAGGATCAGGTCGCAGCGGGTCGGCGGCGCTCCCCAGTCGAGCTTGGTGCCACCACCCCGGGTGACCACAGCCAAGTGGTGCGTGCTCGCGGCTGTGAGCACAGCCGCGACCTCCTCCTCGTCCGCCGGCGATACAACGGCCTTCGGCGAGGCACCTCGAACCGCGTCATCGGCATTCGCCGCGCGCACGTACTTGGAGCCGACGATGGCGGAGAACACCCTCAAGTTGCTGGCGGTCGCGACCATCACATCCGTTCCGCCACGCCGGCCAGCTCGGCTGGGTGAGGCCGGTAGACGCCGGGCACCTCGCCGCACAGACGGGGAGTCGGCAATGCCTTGCCGGGATTGCAGAGGTCGCTCGGGTCGAAGGCGTCGCGGATGCGCCCCATGACGCCGAGTGCGCTCGGGCTGAACATCTTCGGCATGTAGCACGCCTTGTCGGATCCGACCCCGTGTTCACCGGTGATGGAGCCGCCCGCCGAGATGCACGCTTCGAGGATCCGTCCGGCAAGCTCGAGCGCCCGATCGCTTTCCCCCGCCTCGGCATCGTCGTAGAGCACGAGCGGGTGAAGGTTGCCATCGCCGGCGTGGAAGACGTTGGCGACGCGCAGCCCGTAGGACGCTGAGAGCATGTCGATCTGCTCGAGCACATCGCGCAGTCGCGTCCGGGGAATGACACCGTCCTGCACGTAGTAGTTCGGGCTGATTCGTCCCATGGAGGCGAATGCGGCCTTGCGCGCCTTCCAGATCAGAGCACGCTCGGCGTCGCCGGCTGCGACCCTGATCTCGGTCGCCCCGCTCGCTGTGCACGTGTCGATGACCTCGCGCAGGAATGCTGCCGATTCGACGCTGGGACCGTCGAGCTCGACAACCAGCGCCGCGCCACAATCCGGATACCCGGCATGCACAGTCTCCTCGCAGGCGCGGATTGCAAGGCGATCCATCATCTCGATAGCGGCGGGAGTAATGCCGGCGGCGATGATGCGTGAGACCGCCTCGCCTGCATCGCCCATACTCGAGAACGCGGCGAGGACGGTCTGCGTCGACTCAGGCACCCGCACGATCCGGAGCACCACTTCGGTAACGATGCCGAGAGTCCCCTCGCTGCCGATCACGACACCGAGAAGGTCGTACCCGGCGGCGTCGCGGACGGCACCTCCGAGGTGCGCGACACGCCCGTCCGCGGTCACGAACGTGGCTGCGAGCACGTGATGAGTGGTGAAGCCGTATTTCAGGCAATGCGCACCGCCGGAATTCTCGGCGATGTTGCCTCCGATGGTGCACACCTGTTGCGAGGAGGGATCGGGCGCGTAGAAGTACCCCAACGGTCGCACCGCCTTGCTGACCTCGAGGTTGGTCACGCCCGGTTGCACGGTGACCTGGAGATTGTCGAGGTCGATGTTCAGGATCGAGCGCATGCGACTCAGACACACCACCACGCCTTCCGCGACCGGAAGCGCTCCGCCGGATAACCCGGTTCCGGCTCCGCGAGCGACGAATGGGATCCGTGCCTCTGCGCACGTCGCCACGACCTCGGCGACCTGTTGTGTCGTCAGCGGCAGCACGACGGCCGCAGGAGACACGCGCCGCCCGGTCAGTCCATCGCACGCGTAGGTACGTACCGCGCTCGGGGCGGTGATGATCCCGTCGTCGCCGACCGCGGTCCGCAGCCGTTTGAGCACGGCGTTCCCCAGGCCCCCGCTCATGGCAACCCGAGCCTCACGTGCCCAGCACCGCCGCGGCGACGTCGATGGTCAATGCCGCTTCAGCCTCGCCGGCCGTGCCCATATGACCGATGCGCACGCCGCGCCCTGCCCACGGTCCGAGGCAGCCGGCGATGATCACGCCGCGCTCCTCCATCCCCGCGCGAAAGCGCGCGTCGTCGACGCCGTCGGGAAAGGCGAGCACGCTGAGGGTCGGTGCCAGGTGCGCAGGCTGCGTGAGGGGGGTGAAGCCGAGCTCGCTCATCCCGTCGCGCAGCATCGAGGCGACGTGGCGATGGCGCGCGAATCGCGCGGGCAGACCCTCGGCGAGTATGCGATCGAGTGATGCTTCGAGCGCACGCAGCAGCGAGACCGCGTGCGTCGAGAAATACCTCCGCGGATCGTCGACCGAGACGTCCCAGCGGCGCAGGTCGGCGTAGTACGCGCGGATGTCGCCAAGGGACTCGCGGCGCTGCCGGGCGCGCGCCGACACGGCGAGCACGGCGAGGCCGGGTGGAACGCTGAGCGCCTTCTGCGCGCCGGTCAGGAGCACGTCCACGCCCCACTCGTCCATCGCCTCCTCGACGCCAGCGGTGGCGCACACGCCGTCGACCACGACGAGCGCATCGGGTGCAGAAGCTCGCGCCGTCGACGCGAGCCCGGCACAATCCGCAAGCACGCCCGTGCTCGTGTCGACGTGAGTCATGCACACCAGCGCGGGGTCGTCGCCATCGAGGATGCGGTCGCGCAATGCCGCAGCATCCGCGTGCTCCCCCCACTCGACATGGAGCACGTCAGCGCGCAGTCCGAGCGCCCCGGCGATCTCGGTGAAGCGATCGCCGAAGAATCCATGGCTCACCACCACGACCCGATCGCCGGGCGATGCGTGGTTCACGAGCGCCGCCTCCATGGCCAGCGTGCCGGAGCCGGCGAAGCAGTGGACGCGCGCGGCCGCCGAACCCACGAGCCTGCGGATTCCCGCCTGGATGCTCAGCACGGTTGCCGCATTCTCCGGGCCGGTGTGGTTGCGCACCGGTTCGGCGAGTGACGCGAGCACGTCGGGCGCCACCGGCGTCGGCCCGGGGATCATGAGCAGCGGCGGCCTCGTCATGAGCCGCCACATGCTGGCACACGAACCCAGGCGCCGGTCGTCAACCGGGACTACGCCGTCGTCCCTGGAGTCATCACCGCGCCCCGCCTCGCACTGGCGCGTGCGGCATCGATGATCTCGAGTCCTCGGACCGCGTCATCGGCAGTCACCGGGGGTGTCGCCCTGTCGCGCAGCGTGTGGAGGATGCCGGTGTAGAAATCGGACCACCGCCCGGGAATGGTCGGGACCGGCTCGGCGTCATCGCCCTGAACCAGACGGCCCCAGCGCTCCTGCGGCTCGATCGCGAAGCCGGGCTCGTCAGGTCTGTGGCCGGATCGCAGCGCGTCCTCCTGTCCGTCGAGGTGATCGATGACGAACGCGGCGCGATCGCCGAGCACCCGGAGCCTCGGGCCCTTCGTAGCGGCGAGAGCGTTTGCCCACAAGTGCGACAGGACCCCTGATTCGTGGTGGAGCGCGACAAAGACATCGTCGTCAGCCCCGCCGCGGCGAGACAGGACCTCCGCGTAGACCTGATCCACCGCGCCGAAGAGCACGGTCGCCTGGTCGATGAGATGGGCGCCGAGGTCAAGCAGGATCCCGCCGCCCATCTCGGCGTTGCGGGTCTCCCGCCAACCGCCTGTTGGAGCGGGGCGCCAGCGCTCGAATCGGGATTCGTAACGGAGCACCCTCCCGAGCCGGCGCTCGGCCAGGAGATCGGAAAGCGTGAGGTGGTCAGAGTCCCAGCGGCGGTTGAGAAACGGGACGAGGAGCACCTCCCGCGCTGCGGCGTGCTCGACCAGGGAGCGCGCCGCGGCGGCAGAGGTGGCCAGCGGCTTCTCGACGACAACCGCGATCCCGGCGTCGATCGCGGCACCGGCCACCATTCCATGAGAGGCCGAGGGAGTTGCGACCACCACCAGATCGTGGCGATCCGGGCGCGACCAGAGTTGCTCAGGTGCCGGGAGAATGAGCGCGTCGGGAAAATCGGTTCGTGCCTGTGCCTGGCGTTCCGGGTTGGCGGTCACGATCGCGTCGACGCGAAGGCCGGGCGTCGCTGCGATCAGAGGGCCGTGGAACACCCGTCCTGCCAGGCCATAGCCGACGATGGCGACCCTCAGATCGTCGATGCCTGCCCCTCGAGCCCTGCTCAGATCGAGTCGCGCCGGAACGCCGCGATCACGATTGGCGCATCCTCCCGAACCGAGATGTCGGTGCCGTCAGTGAAGAAGATCCTGGTGGCGCCCGTGGAGACCTGGCGAACCTGCGTCACCTCGTCGACGTTGATGTACGTGGATGCATCCCCATCGTTGAGATGCAGCACGACCCATTTCGCCATTCCTCGACTCTAGTCAGGGGCCATCTGGCAGTCAAACACGGCTTGTCACGGTCTTGAACGAGAGTCGACAACGCATCATCGACGCGGGCTCTCGAGAAGAGGCCTGCATACACTGAGCTGAGTTGTGATCCCCCGCGCGGGCGTGGATGGAACAGCCGTCGCGCCCGCCTGGGAGAGCACCGTGCCAGCCAGGTCGCGGCGAGCAGTTCGTCCCGGTCAAAGGAGACGTTGACGCGTGACCGTCTGCACCGTGCGTTTCGAGACGGCTCACCGGAGCTGAGGCAGCGTGTCCCTTCGCCGCCTGTTCATCGGCGCCTCGACGGCGGCCGCCGTCCTGGTCGTTGTCCTCGTGGCAGCGTCGCTGATGCGGCTGGGCGGTGCGCAGTTCGAGGAGACGATTCACAACGCCGCGGAGGTCGGAGCTGGGCTCTTCGCGGCTGTGGTCGCATGCATCGCGGCGGTCAGGTCGCGTGGCCGGAGGCGGGTTGCGTGGTTCTGCTGGAGCGCCTACGCTGTGCTCCAAGGTTCCTCGGACTGGAGCGCGCTCGCTGCTCACGAGACCGCATTCTCGTTGTCGTGGTCGGATATCGAGAACGTCGTCCAGGTGCCACTGGGACTCGTCGCCGCGATTGTCTTGCTCCGCGTGGTCTCGTCTCGGCTCGGAGTCACGGTTGCGTACTTCGACGGCCTGCTCATCGGCGGTGGCGTGCTCCTGGTTCTCATGGCGTTCGGGTACGACTCCTTCCTCAACGGGAGGACCTCGCTCCAGGTGAGCATGATCACCCTGGCGCAGCCCATCACCGACGTGGTCATGCTGACGCTGATCGCCGCGGTCGTTGCGCGAGTTGGTCGCACGACGCGTCCCGTGAGCGTCCTGATCGCAGCGGCGATCGTCGGCATCGGCATCTCCGACGGTGCGCTGGCGCGTCAGGTGGGTCTCGGTATCGCCGCGCCGAGGTCGGTGTTCGTGAACGGCTGGATTGCCGGTCTGATCTGCCTCGGGCTCGCTGCGCTTTTCTCGGTGTGCTTCCGCCGCCGCGCGGAGTCGGTATCTCAGGGGACCGCGGCGAGCAGAGCGGTCCTCCTGACTGCGGTGCTCCCCGTGGCGCTTGCCTGCGGGATCGGTGTCGGCCTGCACGCGGGCGACGCTCGGATCGATCGTGCTCTCGTGTGGGTGATGCTCGCGCTCGTCGGCCTGACGCTGCTGCGCATGTATCTCGCGCTGTACATGAATCACGGGCTCGGCAAGGCGATGGCCTATCAGGCGTCGCACGACTCGCTCACCGGGCTCCCCAACAGGACCCTACTGCGGCGACGGCTCGAACGCGCGCTCGCCGCCATCGAGACGTCGAAGCAACACGTGACCCTGATGATGCTCGACCTGGACGGGTTCAAGGAGGTCAACGACACCTTTGGTCACAGCGCGGGTGACCAGGTGCTGATACAGGTGTCGAGACGGGTGGTGACCAACGTTCGAGATGTCGATTCGGTGGCGCGGCTCGGCGGCGATGAGTTCGCCATTCTGCTTGCGCACGGGTCAGGGGACCACGCGACCGCGCTCGCACGTCGAATCCTTGCCGCCCTCGAGCTACCCCTCAACCTTCGTATCACCACTGTTGGAGTCGCGGCGAGCATCGGCATCGCCACCGGGGGCCTTGGTGACAGCGCGGACGAGTTGCTCCGCAACGCGGACCTCGCGATGTATGCGGCCAAGAACGCCGGTGGCAACCGGTACACGCTCTACAAGCCGGTGATGCACAAGGCGATCGCCGAACGCGTGCGGATCGAGAACGCGCTGCGCACCGCATGGCTCACCGGTGACCTGATCGTTCACTACCAGCCGATCGTCGACCTCAAGAATGGCCGCCTGGTCTCGGTGGAGGCGCTCGCCCGATGGAAGCATCCTGACGGCGATGTCATCCCCCCGAGCGTGTTCATTCCAATCGCCGAGCGTACCGGCCTCATCATCCCGATCGGGGCGCGCGTGCTGGACGAGGCGTGCCAGCGACTCGCCGGCTGGCAGCGCGACTACATGGGGACCGAGGAGCTCGCGATGAGCGTCAACGTCTCGCCACGGCAGCTCTACGCCGACGACCTCGTGGACATCGTCGCGGAGGCCCTCCGCAGCTCGGGGATCAACCCGGAGTGCCTCATCCTCGAGGTGACTGAGACCGCGATGACCGAGGACATGGACGGTGCGATCAAGATCCTCAGCCGCCTCAAGGCTCTCGGCGTGCGCCTGGCGATCGACGACTTCGGGGTTGGTGCTTCGTCGCTGGCGCGGTTACGCCGCCTCCCCGTGGACGTTGTGAAGATCGACAAGTCGCTCGTCGACCATGTGCCCGACGGACACGTTGCGACCAGCGTCCTAGACGCCGTGGTGGGTGTCGTCAAGGCGTTGCAGCTTCGCACCGTCATCGAAGGCGTGGAGCGCGCCGACCAGGCAGAGCACATGCGGGCATCCGACTACGACCTCGCCCAGGGCTACCACTTCGCACGACCCATGGAGGCGGCGGCGATCGAGAGGGCTCTGGCGGATGCGCAGAGCACCGGAGGGACCGTCCTCTTCCCCATCGCGGGGGTGGGCTCACCGATCGCGCTGCAACCGACGCCGAGTCGTGTCGTGGTCGTCGACGATGATGAAGGTGTTGGGGCGACCGCGTGCCGGATCCTCGAACGCAACGGGATGCGCGCGGTCCTGGTGCAGACCATCCGGGAGGCCACCGCCGAGCTGTCGAAACCCACCGATGCGATGGTGGTCGATATCCGCATGCCCGATGGGGATGGCTGGGAGCTGATCACCCACGTCCGCCAAAGCACCGAGTACGCTCGGATGCCGATCGTGGTCATGACCGGGCTGCTCGACAGCGCGGAGGTCCTCAACCGCGCCTACGATCTTGGGTGCGAGTACCTCGGTAAGCCGTTCGCACCCGAGGCACTGATCGCCAAGGTCGAGTCCGCAGGCCGCATCATGACCGGTCCGAAGGAGTCGGGACGTGCGTCAGGTGCCGGTCCGAAGGTCCCCGTCATCGCCGGCTGATCACAGGAAGGAGGGTCATGGTCGCGCCGCTAACGCGGCGCGGTTCGGCGAGAATGGCCGCGTGCCTCACCCGATTCGGTTCGGATACAAGGTCTCGGCGGAGCAGTTTGGCCCGCGAGACCTGCTCGATTTCAGCGTCGCCGCGGAACGGCATGGATTCGACACCGCGGGGATCAGCGATCACTTCCAACCCTGGCGCCACAGCGGTGGCCACGCGCCGTTCTCGCTGTCCTGGTTGGGTGCAGCCGGGCAGGCCACGACACGGATCCGCCTCGGCACCAGCGTGCTCACCCCGACATTCCGCTATCACCCGGCGGTCGTCGCCCAGGCGATGGGAACGCTTGGGTGCCTGTTCCCAGGACGCATCTGGCTGGGTGTCGGCACCGGCGAGTCATTGAACGAAGCCCCGCTCGGCATCAAGTGGCCGGACAGCAAGGAGCGGTTCGCGCGGCTCAAGGAGGCGGTGTCGCTCATCCAGACGCTCTGGACCGCGGAACGGGTGAGCTTCGACGGCGCTTTCTATCGAACCGTCAACGCGACCATCTACGACCGGCCCGAGACGCCGATTCCCATCTACATCGCGGCATCCGGACCCGCGGCCGCACGCCTCGCGGGGCGCGTGGCCGACGGCTTGATCTGCACCAGCGGCAAGGGGATGGCGCTGTACGCGGAGTCGCTGTTGCCGGCGGTGCATGAAGGCGCGCGCGCCGCCGGGCGGGATCCCGCCGAGCTGGACCTGGCGATCGAGATGAAGGTGTCCTATGACACCGACCTGGACCGAGCCCGCGAGGACACGAAGCACTGGGCGGCGCTGGCGCTGTCGGCAGAGGAGAAGACGGGTGTCGACGATCCGATTGAGATGGAGCGACTCGCCGATGCACTGACAGCGGAGCGAGCCGCGAGCCGATGGATCGTGTCAGCCGACCCGGATGACCATGTGGAACGGATCCGACCCTACCTCGAGCTTGGCTTCAGGCACCTCATCTTCCACGCGCCGGGACCTGACCAGCATCGTTTCCTCGACCTCTACTCACGCGACGTGCTGCCACGACTCCAGCGCATCACCGCCTGAGGGATCATCCCTGCGTCGTCGGGCCGCTGCGATCGACGCTGAGTCGCAGGAGCGCGCGCCGCTCACGGACCATCGCCTCGCGGTAGTCCTGCCAGTCGGGATGTTCGCCGGCCACGGATCGGTAGTAGTCGACGAGCGGCTCCAGTGCCTCCGGCAAGCTCAAGACCTCGACGTTGCCTTCGACGCCGTACCAGGCGCCGAAGAAGCGCTCGCTGATTGCGCACAGGGCGGCACGGGGATTGCGACGCAGGTTATGCGTCTTCATCGCTCCCTCGCGAGTGCTGATCACAACGCGCGACTCGCTGTCCACACCCGCAAGGACGGGCGACAGCTGTGCCTGGCCGTCGCTGCGATACGTCGCGAGCACTCCGCGATGATGGCGGCGTATGAAGTCGAGGGCGGTCTCATGAGCCATCGGCCGACTCTAGACGTAGCAGGAGTGCTGCGGCAAGGCGTCGCTCGCCGTCGGCACCAACCATGACCGTGTCGTCGACGAGCACGCGCATGCCCAGCTCACGAATGCGTTCCTCGAAGGCGGCATCGGTCCGATCGATCACGATGCTCGCGGCGATGCCTGCGTAACGTCGCGCCACTCCGAGCGCAGTCGCGTCCTCGCCAAGATCGCGCAGCATGTCGACAGTCGGGCCTTTGAGCGAGCGTCCCCCGACGACGGGGGACACCACGGTGACGCGCGCCCGATCGAGGTGCTCACCGAGCACCGCGATGATCGGATCGATGCTCAACACCGGGTTGGACGGACCGATGATCACCGCGTCGGCATCGAGCACCGCGGTGCGACCTTCCGGTGTGGCTCGCGCCGCCTCGATCCCCGCGAAGCGCAGCCTCTGCACCGGCGGTTGACAGCGATCTTTGACGAACCACTCCTGCATGCTCAACTCGCCTGACCCCGTCAGTACCCGCGTGCGCACCGGTGCATCGCTCATGGGCATCACGCGCGCATCGATTCCCAGTCTTCTCGCAAGGTCAGCGACGGCTTCGGTGAGTCGCATTCCGGCACGCATCAGCGATGCTCGAAGGATGTGCACGCCGATGTCTCGATCTCCGAGCTGAAACCATGTCTCCTCACCGAGCGCGCCCAGCATCTCAAGGGTGTGAAAGGTGTCGTCCCTTACCCCGAAACCGGTCGTCTCGTTGAAGAGACCCGCGAGCCGGTAGAGGACCGCGTCGATGTCGGGGCTGACGAGAAGGCCCCAGAACTCGTCGTCGTCGGCGGTGTTGACCACTATCGAGAGATCCCCGGCCGGAAGCACGGCGTCCAGACCCGCGGCCAGCTTGGCGCCACCGGTGCCGCCGGACAGCAGCGCGATCCTCAACGGAACAGGTCGAGCTCGTGCGGCCGGACCAGTTCCTGCCCGGTGCCCGACACGCCTTCGAACACGTCCAGTCCGCGCACCACCACGACCGGCACCCGCCGGGTCTTGCCCATGAGCAGCTCCGCGGCCGCCGCCAGCTCGTCGGCGACCGCAACCACGGTCGCCGACAACGGCATTCCGAAGTCGTCAGGACGGCCACGGTAGTCGACAACAGCGGGGATGCCCGCGACGCCGAGCGCAACATTGACGAGACCCATCCGCCACGCACGACCGAACGTGTCGCTCACGATCACGCCCACGCTCACTTCCGAGAGCGACGCGATGCGCTCGCGCAGCAGGCGCGCACTCGCGTCGCAATCGAGCGGGAGCAGACACACCGAGTCCTCGCCCGCGACATTGGATCGATCGACGCCGGCGTTGGCGCAGACGAATCCCTGGTGCGTCTCGACGATGAGCACACGGTCTTCACGCACTACGCGCGTGCTTTCATCAAGGATCACCTGGACCAGTCGGGGATCGGCGCCGAGGTTGCGAGCGAGGTCGCGAGCGCGCTCGGACGGAGCCACGTCGCGAAGGTCTCGCAGCCGTCCTTCGGCCTTCGACACCACCTTCTGCGCGACCACGATGACGTCGCCGCTCTGCAGCGGCGAGGCCGCAGCAACGATGAGCGCGGCGAGGTCGTCACCGGGGCTGATCTCCGGCATGCCTTCCACCCCGCGCAGTTCGACCTTCACGCGGTCGGCTCGAAGCGTCGCCAGGCGGCGAGGTCCGCCGGCTCATCGAGATCCAGGGCGAGCCCGGGGTCGTCGTGCAGGATGAACCGGCGGCCGCGTCGATGCGCCTCCTGCGCAAACAGTGGTAGCGAGGCTTCGCCGAAGTGCAGGTCGAAATCGCCGGGCGGCCGGAGGAACAGTGCGTTCGTGCCCTGCCTGCCCGCTGCAGGGGCGGCGATGACCATGCTGCCCTCCTCCTCAGTGTGGGCAAGCAACCTTCGCACGCCGGCCTCGTCGATCAGAGGCAGGTCCGAGCTCAGTACCAGCGCCGCGCGTGCGCCGCGTCGCAACACCTCATCAAGCCCGAGCCGAGCAGCCAGGTTTTGCCCACCCGGGTCCGGCTCCTCGAGGGGTTCCGCGCCTTTCGCGCGAGCCAGATTGGCAGCCTCGGTGGACCCGCACACCGCAAGCGTCGGTGCCACTGCGAGTGCCGCGTCGAGTGCTCGAGCCGCAGTCATCTCAGCGAGCGCGCGCCGCTGTGCCGGTTGCATCGCCGGCGCGAGCCTGCTTTTGGCGGTGCTGAAGTCCTTGATGAGCACAACGATCCAGAGGTCTACGGGCATCGGCATCTAGGTGCCGCCTTCCGGGGCCAGGATGACCTCCGGGCGGTGCGGCGCCGCGACGACGGCGCGCTGCTTGAGCACGTTGAGCGCCGTGACCGCGGCCACGAGCAAGACCGCACCGACGATCTCGATACCGTGAAAGGGAACACCGAGGCCAACCGGCGCAGGCAGCGAGAACACCAGAAACAACGCGCACGGATACGCAAGTTCTGCAATCGAGGCCATCGATGCGGGCGTGTTCGCGAGCGCGCGGTAGTACAGCAGCATCGCGAGCAATCCGGGGACGAGCGCGATGCCGATGAAGCTGGGGACCTGCTGCACCGAGAAGTGGCCAAGCGCGCTCACGCCACCGTTCACCAGCATGAGCACGAACAGCGCGGGCAGCGCGAGCATGAAGCGCATCGCCGCGGTGGTCACGAACGACACATTGGAGAGGCTGTACCGTCCGAAGACGGTGCCCGAAGCCCAGAGCAGCACTGCTCCGACGACCAGGATCGCGGCGAGCAACTGTCCGTGCTGCACCGAGGAGAAGGGTGCCAGCGGATTCTGCGGGAAAACGATCAGGTACACACCCGCGAGCGCACACGCTGCCAGCGGCCAGAAATAGGGCTTGCGACGTTCTTTGAGCACGATTCGCGCCAGGCCGATGCCGAACACCGGTTGGAGCAGGTAGAGCAGATAGACCTCGTTCTCGACGTTGAAGTCCGGGGCGGCGTGCGCGGGAAACGCGTAGCCGAGCGCCTGTGTGAAGAGCACCGTCGCGAACGCCTGCGCGCCGAGCGCGATGATGGCCATGGCAATCCACTGGCGCAGCGGCAGCCGGCGAAGCTCGCTGCGCACGCGTCCCATCACCGGCAGAAAGCAGAGCGCGATCAACAGCGATTCCACGAAGACGATCTGGCTCGCCGAGAGCTGCTGCGTCAGGGCCGGGCGAAAGTACGCGTCGACAGCCCACATCGCCGCGGCGACAGCCACCCCGAGGGGTCCCATCCGGTCGATCACACCACCGGCTTTCGACAGCATCAGGGTCGGAATTCCCCTCTGAACGCGATTCGGCCGCGCCGCGGTCCCTCGAAGTGCACACGTAAATTACACTCGAAGCCCCCACCACCCGCGCGTGATCAGTTGCGAATCCGGAGAGTCCCTGGATGCTGTACGGCAAAGCACACGTCGACCGCTACGTCGAGACCGACGGTGAGGAAGGCTTCACCTGGCGGAACGGCACCGAGATCCTGGTCCTCACGACCAAGGGACGCAAGACCGGGGAAGAGCGCAGCAACGCGCTGATTTTCGGCCGTCATGGTGACGATCTCCTGGTGGTCGGGTCGAAGGGCGGCTCCCCCGCGCCACCGCAGTGGTACCTCAACCTCCAGGCCAATCCCGAGGTGCACGTGCAGGTGAAAGGCGATCGCTTTGTGGCCCATGCTCGCACAGCGAGTCCCGAAGAGAAACCCGAGCTATGGAGGATCATGACCTCGGTCTCGCCCGACTACGACAGCTACCAGAAGCGCACCAGCCGTGAGATCCCCGTGGTCGTCCTCACTCGCACCTGAATGCCCCACTGTTCACTCGCCGCATCCGCCGAAAGAGCATCAGGGTGACGACGACCGTCAGCAGCGTCGCCGAGTTGCAGGACCTGGTCGGGAGACATCTCGGCTACAGCGCGTGGTGGGAGATATCACAGGAGCGGATCGCGATGTTCGCGGACGCGACCGATGATCACCAGTGGATCCATCTCGATGCAGAGCGCGCGGTGGCAGGTCCTTTCGACACGACCATCGCGCACGGATACCTGACGCTGTCATTGCTGGTGCCGATGTGGCACGACATCCTGCAATTCGAGGGCCTGCGCCTCGGCGTCAACTACGGCCTCAACAAGGTGCGGTTCCCCTCGCCGGTGCCGGTCGGATCGAGGATTCGCGCCGGTGCGACCCTGGTCTCGGTCGAGATCGTGGCGGACGGCAGCGTTCAGGCCGTGGTCGACTTCATCGTCGAACGCGAGGGCGGCGAGAAGCCGTGCTGTGTGGCGCAGGGGATCTACCGCTTCTACGTGTGATCGGTCCTCAGTCGCTCCTCGACCTGATGGCGCGAGCGGTCTCCATGAGGCGTTCCGCCCGGGCCGGATCGACCTTGCTCCAGGTCACGCCGTCGACCTTGAGGCTCGTGCCGACGATCACCCCGTCGGCGACCGCGAGGATCTCGGCGAGGCGGTCGGCGCTGACCCCAGTGTTGGCGAAGACGGGAACGTCGGGCACCGCGTCCTTGGCCGTCTGCAGGTCGCTCATCGCAAACGGCACGCCCGCTGCCGGCCCCGAGATGAGGATCGCGTCGACGCCGAGAAACGCCGCGCCGCGAGCGCGATCGGCGATGCCGCGCGTGCCGAGGGCGCTGCTGAACTCGGGCGAGATGTTGTCGAAGAATGCGACGTCGTCGGCCCCGATAGCGGTGCGATAACCGGCAAGGTCCCCGATCGATGGCGCGATCATGCCGAGGTCGCTCTCGTAGACGCCGGTGAGGACCTCCCGGACGAAGCTCGCACCCGTGGCTCTCGCGAGGGCAAGGCTCGCCTTCGCGTCCCAGAGGATGTTCACCCCGAAGGGCACGCGCACAGACGCGAGGAGCTCGCCGATGACCGCCGCCATCGCCGCCGGGATTTCGGGTCCTACAGCGAGCTGGTAGGGAATGTCCGCCTCGTTGCAGAAGAGCACGCCGTCGACGCCCGCGGTCTGCAGAGTCTCGAGGTCGCGGCCGACGATGTCCACGAGATGGGCTCTCCCCAGCTCTCGGTTGTGGCGCGGACGGCCGGGCAACGCGGGAAAGTGCAGCATCGCGATCACCGGCCGGGAGGTGCCGAACCGCTGTGCCAGCGAGAGACTCATACCGATCTCCTCAGCGCACCGCGGCGCGGTGCTGATCGATGAATTCGACAACGGCCCGATTCCAGGGCTCGGGGTTTTCCAGGAATGCAGCATGCCCGCCGGGGACGATCGCCCAGCGTGCTCGCGGTAGTTCCTCATAGAGCCGGTGCGACAACGACAGCCTGATGATGATGTCGTCGGCGGCGGCGATCACCAGGGCGGGCGTATGCAACCCCGCCAGCCGATCGCCGCAGTCGTGGGTCAGCAGTGCCGCGATCTGCGCCGCGAACGATCCGGCGGGCTGCACGCTGCGCTCCATCTCCTCGAGGAAGGTCGCCAGCCGTTGCGGTTGTTTCTCGTAGAAGGTGGGGCTGAATACCCACGGCGCCTGCTGCCGCATCATCACCGCCATGCTCGCGGCCTCGGCGATCTGCCCCCAGGCGTCGAATGCAGCCCGCGTGTACGCGTCGGGCTTGGCGTACGTGTTCGCCAGCACGACCGACAGAAGATCCTCAGGGTAAGCGAGCGCATATTCCTGGGCGACGAGCCCACCCATCGACACACCCGCCAGGTGGAACGGTGCGACGCCCAGAGCATCGGCGAGCGCCTTGGTGTCGCCGGCCATTGCGCGGCTGGTGTACGGGCCCGGCGGCTGCGACGAGCCGCCCACTCCCCGATTGTCGAACGTGACCACGCGCAGACCGGCCGCGACGAAATCGCCGACCTGCATCGCCCACCCGGTGAGGTCGTCCCCAACCCCGTTCACGAGCACGAGGGTGTCCGGTCCATCACCATCGACGCGGTAGTGAATGTCGAGGCCGTCGGCGTGCACGAGCGGCATCCAGTTACACCTCGAGCCCGTGTGCCCGAATGGCACTCCGCCAGACGTCGACCGAGTACACCAGGTCGTCGATCACCTGCTCGTCGGGATCCTCCCAACCGGGAATGATCTCGAAGATGAGGTCGACGTCCCCCGCGCCGGCATCCGCGAGAGTCTCGAGCACCCGCGGGGCGTCGATGACGCCGGTGGCGTTGTGCGCCGCGCTGAAGGGCCAGTGGTGGTCGGCGATGCCATCCGACTGCTGCAGCTGGACCTCGACGAGCCGGCTTGCGAATCGCCGCAGCCAGGCATAGGGGTCGCGCTCCTCGCCGGTCGTTCCGGGCACGCACTGGTGACCGACGTCGAGGCAGAGCCGCCAGGGAACGCTGTCGGCATCTCCCTCGCTGAGCAGGTCCTCGATCTGCGCCATCGTCGACGGCTCGCGCACCGCCACGAGGTTCTCGACGAGGAGATACTCGAGGCCCGCGTTCTTCGCGTGCCTCGCGATCTCCGCGAGGTCGCGCTTCAACCCCTCCCAGCGTTCCGCCCGACGCTCCGGGTCGGCCCAGTCGGGGACGCTCATGGCGCCGACGTGCCCTCCGGTCGCGCCGGCGCCGAGGGCTGCTGTCAGGCTGATGACCTCCTGGTACCAGGCGAGGGCAGCCTCACGGCGCGCCTGGTCGGGATGCATCAGCAGGTCGAGCGAGTAGGCGGTGAGACCGGTGAACGTCGCATGCGACCGCAGGCCGTTGGCGTCGAGGGCCGCGCGAGTTCGCTCGATCGCGCGCCGGCGACCCGCGAACGTGTCGGTTCCCTCGATGAGATCGAGCGAGAGCTCGACGAGGTCGAGGCCGAGGTCGTTGCGTACGACCGACGCCCAGTCCGCCGGCCGGGGCCAGCGCTTGAGCGCGAAGCAGGTGTTGATGCCGAGCTGCACCTTCACGGCCGGCCCGCCGGCTCGGACGTCACAGCGCTGACACGCAGCAGCGGCGATCCCACGACCTCTTGGTAGTGCGCGTAGAGGGTCTCGTATCTGTCGTGGGCGGCGGCGTCCGGCTCGATCGGGGGATCGCGCTTGCACGCGGTGGCCATCGCTGCTTCCGGACTCGGGTACACCTCGACGCCGAGCCCAGCGAGCAGGGCAACGCCGGCCGAGGTCGCGTCGCCGGGAACGCGCGAAACCGGGATGCCGAGGACGTCGGCCTTGATCCGGTTCCACGTGCGCAGTGACGCCGGCCTGCCCGACACGCGGAGCTCGGTGACCGGAGTGCTGGCGCGCCCGAGCGCCTCGAGATGCGCCCGGATCCCGAAGGCGACCCCCTCGAAGGTCGCGCGTGCCCACGCCTTGCGATCGTGTCTGATCGACAGCCCCAGGGCAGTGCCCCGCCGAGCCGGATCGTCCCGTTCGCCGTCGCCGAGCACGGGGATGAAAAGCAGGCCGTCGGACCCGGGTGGCACATCCGCGGCCTCCTGGTCGAAGAGCTCGAAATCATCGAGCCGCGGGCGGCCGGCCCGGCCTCCGTACATCAGGATCGCGAGCCAGTCCACCGCCTCGCCGGCGGTGTTGATCCCAACCTCGGTCACGTAGCCGGTGGACGCGACGGCGCTCGGGTAATGGGTCACGGCGAGATCGCGAGTCGGCTCGCTCACCACGGTGTTGAGGCAGGTCGAACTGCCCGCCATCTCGCTCGCCGGCCCTGGCGCGACGACGCCGGCACCGAAAGCACAGGCGATGCTGTCTCCGGCACCGGCCACAACCGGGATCGGTCGCGACAATCCGAAGCGTCGCATCAGCGACGTTCGCATCTCGCCGATCACCGTCCACGACGGATGAGGCGTGGGAAGCTGGTTGAGGTCGAGACCTACAGCGTCGACGAGCTCGGGTGCCCAGGCACGTTTGCGCAGGTCGAGGAGCGCGCTCGCGGCCGCCATCGACCAGTCGGTCACCGTCTCGCCGGTGAGCGTGAGCGCCACCAGTTCGGTGGGTTCGAGGAACAGCCGTGCCGCCCGGAACACCTCGGGCTCATGTGCCCGGATCCAGAGGATCTTGGCGGCGACATGGAATGCGGCCGGCAGGTGACCGGTGAGACCGTGGAGGTACGCGTCGCCAAACCGGTTGCGAAACTCGTCGGCCTCGGCGACTGCGCGGTTGTCCCGGTAGATGATCCCCGGCCGGAGTGGGGCACCACGCCCGTCGATCGGAACGACCGATGGACACTGACCGGTGAGCCCGATCGCGTGGATCTCGTGGTGCGAACCGAGCTCGGTGATCAGTCTCCCCAGGGCTGAGAGCGACGCGTCGCGCCAGCTCGTCGCATCCTGCTCGGCCCATCCGTCGTGCGGCATCCGCGTGGGATAGGGCCGGCGCACCTCCATGAGTTGCGTGCCCGAAATGTCGAAGGCCGTGGCGCGCGCACCCGACGTGCCGACATCGATGGACACCAGGACATCGAGGTGCGCGGCGGTCACCTCGGGTGCCTAGCCACGGACCAGCTGCTGTGCTTTGACCTTGTCGCCGTCGAGGGTGATCAGCGCGCCGTTGAGGGCACCGGTGGAGTAGTCGCTCCCCGGATTGATGACCACGGTGCGGCCGATGCGGCGGATGCCCGAGGACTCGTGGATGTGCCCGTGGAGGCCGAGCATGGGTTGGTATGCCTGCTCGGCATCCCGGACCGCCGTGCTCCCCACCGCAACCATCTGAACCTGGCCGAGCGATGCCTGCACCACAAGGTTCTCGTCCAGGAGCGGCGCCTCGTCGAGCTGCGTGCCGAATGGCGGCGCATGCAGGTTGAACACCGCGCGTTCGGGGTGCTGCAGCTGCGGCACCAGCGCGTCGATCGATGCCTTGAGCTGGGTCTCGTTCTGCTCACGGTAGGTATGCCAGGGCGTCACGTTCGAGTACCCGACGCTGATCATCTCGTGCTCGTCGTCGAGCCATACCACCTTTCCCTCGTCGTGCGTGCCCCATGGCGCGCTGTCGAGAAGCGCGCCGAGCTCCTCGGGGTCGTCGTTGCCGAGCATGAAATAGAGAGGGATCCCGAGGGGGCGAAGACGCGCGTCGGCAAGCTCGAGCCATTCGGTGAGCCGCGCGCGCATCAGCTGGAGGAACAGGGAGTCGAGTGCGCCATTGGCCTCCATCGCCTCCAGCTCCCCGGGGTCAGCCCGGTAGGAGTAGTAGCCATGGTCGGCGATGAGCTTCTCGAGCGCGACCAGCTCGGGACCGTCGACGACGTCGTAGTCGGTGCCGATGAACCGACACGTCCAGCGACCACCTGGCGCGCGCACGATCGACTGGATCGCCTTGCCCGCGACGTCGCCGCCGAGGATGAGCACATCCGGCTCGTAGACCTTGGTGGCGTTGATGAACTTCCGAAAGCACACGCTCGAACCGTGCAGGTCGCTGACGAAGTAGACTCGGGTCTTCGCCATATCAGGCCGGGACCGCGCTGCGAGCGCGATGCGCGGCGGTCATGAACCGGCTCGCGCGATCCGGATCGACGGCGTTCCAGGTCACCCCACCGCGTTTGAGGCTGGTGCCGACGAAGATGCCGTCCGCGATGGCCAGGATCGCGTCGACGGTGTCCTCACGCACGCCCGTGTTGGCGAGGACCGGCAGATCGGCGACGGCGGCCTTGGCTTCGAGCAGCTCATCCCGGTCGGTCGAGGTGCCGGTGATCTGGCCGCTGATGAGGATCGCGTCGACACCGAGGTACGCCGCACTTCGCGCCCGCGTCGCGATCGAACGGCTCCCCAGTCCGCTGGCGAACTCGGGAGTGATGTTGCTGAACAGCGCGACCGAACCCGCTCCGATGTGCTCGCGGTATGCAGCGATGGCACCGTAGTCCGGCTGCATGATGCCGAGGTCGCTCTCGAAGACGCCGGTGAACACCTCGCGAACAAACGAAGCGCCGGTCGCCCTGGCGACAGCGAGACTTGCGACCGGGTCCCATACCAGATCGACGCCGAACGGACGCGAGACACGCGACCGCACCTGACCGATGACGGCCGCCATCCCCGCGGCCACCTCGGGTCCAACGCCGATCTGGTATGGCAGGTCCGCCTCGTTGCAGAAGAGGAACCCGTCGACGCCGGCGCCCTGCAGCGCTTCGAGGTCGCGCCCGACGGTATCGACGAGGTGGGCCATGCCGGCAACACGATCATGGCGCGGCCGGCCGGGCATCGCCGGGAGGTGGAGCATCGCGATGATCGGTTTGTTGACGCCGAACAGACCGCGCAGCAGGGTCACGCCCGCGCTCTGATATCCGCCAGGCGGGGGCTCCCGCCGCGATGGGCCTGCGAGGACGAGGTTTCCGGGGTGGCAACCACCACCTCGACGCCACATCTCTCGATGCGCTCGACCTCGTCGGCGTCCGCGGACGCATCGGTCACGATTGCGGCGACGTGTTCGAGTGGAGCGACGGTGCTCATCGCGACCGCGCCGAACTTGGAGCCGTCGGCGATGACGATGATTCGCTCGGTCCGTTCCAGGCCGCCACGGATGACGTCGGCGTCGCGGTCGTCCAATTCGGTGACCCCACGACGCGCCGAGAGTCCGGCAGCCCCGATCACCGCAGTGTCGGTGTTGTAGCGGCGAACAGCCTCGACCGCCGACGCGCCGATGCACGTCAGCTCGTCCTGTCTGACCAAGCCCCCGGCGATGATGACGCGTACGTTGCGTGTGCCCAGCAGGCTCGCAACCGCCAGTGATGGCGTGATCACCATCAGCTCTTCGCGCGCGGGGAGGAGACGAGCAAAGTGTTCGACGGTGGTGCCGATGCCGAGGAACATCGAACGCACGCCGATGGTCAAATCCGCGGCGTGCTTGGCGATCATTCGCTTCTCTCTCGCATGACGCAGCGTGCGGGCGTTGGCTCCCGCCTCGAACGTGCGCACCAGGTGGGTGGTGGCGCCGCCGTAGGTCCGGCGCACGAAGCCATCACGCTCGAGACGGCGGAGGTCGCGCCGGATGGTCATCTCCGAGACCTGGAAGTCACGCGCCAGGGTGCTGACCTCGATCGCCTGGTCCTCGGCCACACGCTCCAGCACCTTCAGGCGTCGTTCCACCGCTAACACGTTGCGCGTCTCCTCCGCCTTGTCAGATCTTGCGGCTTGTTCAGGTCTTGACCGGAAGGTGTCCCTCCGTGTCCGAACCCGCTTGACACTGGTGTTCGATTATGTTCAACTCTGCCTGCTTTTGACCTGTGTGTCAAGTTTGGATCGGTCAAGCGGCGGGAGGTCGCCATGGCAACCGCAAGCAGGCTCTTCGTCCGTAACAGCACCGGGCTGGTGCGTTCCGCTTCCGCTCTCGATGCCACGATCTTCAACGCGGTCATCTCGGCTCCGATCGGGTCCACGATCGCGTACTCGATCTTCTTCACGCTGGTCGCGTTCCCGGGCGCGGACGTGGCCGGCGTCCTCATCATCACCGCGCTCATCAACATCCCTGTCCTGATCATGTTCGCGCTGCTCGCGTCGAGCATGCCGCGCGTCGGCGGTGATTATGTCTGGGTCAGCCGCGTGCTGTCACCACCCCTGGCGCTGATCTCCAACCTCTGCATGATCATGGGCGGCCTGCTGGGAGCCGCGTTCTTTGCCAAGTTCTTCTCGTTGCTCGCGCTCGGCCCGGTCCTCGTTGCGCTTGGATCACTCTTCAGCAACCCCACACTGATCGATTGGGGGACCTCGTTCCAGACCAACAACAGCTGGATTCTCGGGGCCTCCCTGTTCATGGTCGCGCTCCAGACCGTCATCCTCATCCGCGGCACGAAATCGACCTTCCGCTGGCAGAACTACTCATTCCTCATCGCCATGGTGGGCACTCTGCTCGCCTTTGTCGTGCTGCTGGTCGGCAGCCAGGCCGACTTCTTCTCGCATTTCAACTCGCTCAATGCCAGCTTCGGCGGCGGCAACGTGTCGAAGGTGATCGCCGGCGCACAGGGTGCGGCCACCGCCTCGCCTAATCTCGGCAACTGGACGGGCGCGACACTCCCAACCCTGTTCTCGATCCAGGGCTTCATGATGTGGAACTTCTGGTCGGTCTACATGTCGGGCGAGTTGAAGAGCGCTTCCAACCGCGGACGCCAGCTCTCGATCATGTTCGGGGCGCTGGCCTGGGACGCGATCCTGCTCATCATCGGCACGCTGCTCCTCTTCCGCATCGCGGGATACAACTTCGTTTTTGCGCTCAATGCTGCAAGCAGCGCTTACAAGATCCCGTCAGGACCTTTCTACCCATTCCTCGCCTCGCTGGTCTACAACGCGCCGGTGCTGACGATCCTGATCATGGGTTCGTTCCTCTTCTGGTCGCTTCCCTCGATGATCGCCAACACCTTCATGCCGATCAGATCGTTCTTCGCGTGGTCGTTCGACCGCCTGATGCCGGAGAGCCTCGCGAACGTCAACGAGCGGACCCACTCGCCGATCAATGCCATCATTGTCACCAACGTGATCATCGCCGCGCTGGTGATCTGGAGCGTCTACTCGAACGTCTTCCAGCTGGTGCTCGGGCTGATCGTCCTGGCCGGCGCCCTCGCCGTGATCATCGTAGGCATCGCGGCGATCGCCCTGCCGATACGACGACCGGACCTGTACCAGGCATCGCCGGCCAATATCAGGTTCCTCGGCGTTCCTGTGCTGCCCGTGGTCGGAGCACTGTCGGTACTGGAGTTCGTCGCCATCATCGGCATCGCCTTCATCAGCCCACTGTCGGTCATGAACGGCAACCGAGACGACTGGTGGTGGATACCTGCCTGGCTGGGTGGTCTGATCGTCGGTGGCTTACTCCTCTACTACATACCGAGCTTCATCCGTTCCCAGCAAGGCATCAACATCAAATTCGTCTATAAGGAACTCCCGCCGGAGTGAGCAAATCCCCCCCTGGCGGAAGGGCGGCCGGTGACTCCACTGGCCGCCCTTACTATGTCTGGATGGCCAGCAGGGTTCGCTGATGTCGGAGAACCAGGCGACGATCCTCTCCGACGTCCGCGAGGAGGCGCGGCGCCTTTCGACGGCGTGCCTGGATCTGGGGATCGGAGCACGGCTGCTCGGTGGCCTCGCGATCTGGCTGCGCAGCCCGAGCGTGCACGACGGGCCCTTCGTGCGGTCGTACCAGGACATGGACTTCGCCATCAGCAGCGCGGCCAGTGCGAAATTCAAGGCGTTGCTCGTATCCCAGGGTTACCTTCCGGATCAATTCTTCAACGGCCTCCACGGCGCCACGCGCCTCTATTACGAGGAACCGGCCGGACGATGGTCGATCGACGTCGTGATTGACGAGCTGGTGATGTCGCACAAGCTCGACCTGCGTGGCCGTCTCGACGGGCCGGAGCCTACGCTCACACTCGCCGATCTGCTGCTGACCAAGCTCCAGGTGTGGGAGATCAACCGCAAGGACCTCGGGGATGCCCTGTGCCTTCTCGCCGACCACGCGCTGACCGAGGACGAGGGAGATGTCGAGGGTGTGAGCCTGCCCCGGTTACGCTCGGTGCTCGGCAAGGATTGGGGGTTCTCCCACACCTTCGAGCGCAACGCTCGCAAGGTCGCCGAACTGTGGTCACAGGACCAGCTGCCAGCGCCGGCACACGATGTCGCCAAACAGATCCTGGCTGTGCAGCAGGCGGTGGAGGAGGCGCCGAAGTCGCGCGCCTGGCGGTTGCGCAGCCGCGTCGGTGAGCGCCTGCGCTGGTACGAGACGCCCGAGGAGGTCCGCCACTAACTCCCGACGAGTTCGACGAGTGCCGCGCTTTCGGTTCGCGAACCAGTCGCTCGACGCTATGGGCTGGTGGAGTGCAGGACGATGTCGACGTCGGCGGTGTACCAGAGTCCCGGTATTCCGGGTGGCGGTGCTTCGACGGCAGGGTCGTGCGCGCTGAAGGTGCGCACCAGGGACCGCTTCACGCCGAACACAACGTCGGAGTCGAGGTACTTGCTCTCGGAGTCGAAGATGTGCGTGGTCACCGGTGTGCATCCGTCTGCAGACACCATCAGGTGAACGTGAGCCGGCCGCCAGGGATGACGACCCGTCGCCGCGAGCATCCGTCCCACCGGGCCATCATCGGGAATCGGGTAGTCCACCGGACGCACCGTACGAAACGCGAACCCGCCGTCATCCCCGGTGCGGAACCGGCCACGCAGGTTGTCCCGTGCCTGGTGCTCGTCCTGCACCGCGTAGAGACGGTTGGTGGCGTTCTGCCAGACATCGACGATCGCACCGGGGAGCGGCTTCCCAGTGGTGTCGCGCACCTGGCCGCTCACCAGCAGCGGCTCGGCTCCCAGGTCGTCGGTGATCGCGTCGCCGTTGTCGCGCCACGGAGAGTCCGGGACGTAGAAGGGCCCGAGCACGGTTGACTCGGTCGCGCTTCCACCGGTGCTGTGGTTGACGAGGTCGACGAGCATCGACGTGCCGAGGGTGTCCGACAGCAGGATGAACTCCTGGCGATTGTCGGTGCAGGTGTGTCCAACCTCGGTGAGAAAGCGAATCCCGGCCATCCATTCCGACTCGGTGAGGGATGCCTCGACGGCGAAGTGATGCAGGTGGGTGATCAGGCTGCCGAGCAGCTCGCGAAGCCTGGGATCTGGGCAGGCGGCGAGGCTGTTCACCGCGCGGGCAGTGAGGTCGGCTCCAGTCTCGTCAGCTCCGGTGGTCACGACGTCCACCTCCAATCCCTCAGGGTTCTCGGCGACGTCATCCACGTACCATAGCCTCGGGCATGGCTGAGATAGTCTCACTCGCCGACGGCATCGCCGAGGTCGTGCACGACGGCGACATTGTGGTCATGGAAGGCTTCACGCATCTGATCCCTTTCGCCGCGGGACACGAGATCATCCGGCAGGGACGGCGCAACCTCACGCTGGTGCGGATGACCCCTGATGTCATCTACGACCAGCTGATCGGGATGGGTTGCGCATCCAAGCTCATCTTCTCCTGGGGCGGCAATCCTGGTGTCGGTTCGCTGCACCGATTTCGCGACGCGGTGGAGAACGCATGGCCGCAGCCTCTCGAGCTCGAGGAACACAGCCATGCGGGCATGGCCAATCGCTATGTCGCGGGTGCAAGCGGCCTTCCTTTCGCGGTCCTCCGCGGCTACGTCGGCACCGATCTGGCGGCGCATACCGATACCGTTCGGCCGATCATCTGTCCGTTCACCGGCGAGACCCTGACCGCGGTATCGGCACTGTCTCCCGATGCAACCGTCATCCACGCGCAACGTGCGGACAGGAAGGGCAATGTGCAGATGTGGGGCATCGTCGGCGTGCAGAAGGAGGCGGTGCTCGCGGCTAAGCGGTCTCTGATCACCGTCGAGGAAATCGTCGATACCCTTGACCCGAAGCCCCAGCAGGTTGTGCTGCCGTCATTTGCCACCAGTTACGTGGCACTCGCGCCCGGCGGAACGAATCCTTCGTACGCGCAAGGGTATTCCCTCCGAGACAACGCCTTCTACACCGCATGGGACACTATCAGCCGCGATCGAGACACCTTCCTGACCTGGATGCGCGAGCACGTGATGCGTCCGGAGCACGTGGCCCGACCGCAATGAGCCACGCGACCCGGTGAGACCACCGTACACAGCGGACGAGATCATGACCGTCACGGCCGCACGCCAGCTCCACAACGGGACAGTCTGCTTCGTCGGCATCGGTTTGCCGAGCACCGCCGCCAACCTGGCCCGCATGACGCACGCGCCCGATGTCGTGCTGATCTACGAATCGGGCACGCTCGGCGCGAAGCCGGACCGGCTCCCGCTCTCGATCGGCGACGGCATCCTCGCCGACACCGCCGACACTGTCGTGAGCGTTCCCGAGGTCTTCAACTACTGGCTGCAGCCGGGGAGGATCGACGTCGGTTTCCTGAGTGCCGCGCAGATCGATCGCCACGCAAATATCAACACCACGGTGATCGGCGCAGATTACGCCCATCCTGGGGTCCGGCTCCCGGGCGCCGGCGGCGCTCCGGAAATCGCCGCATCCTGCCGTGAGGTTGTGGTCGTGGTCCGGCAGAGCCTGCGCACGTTCGTGGATCGAGTCGACTTCATCACGTCGGTGGGTTTCGGTCACGGATACGGCGACCGCGAACGGCTTGGGCTCACCGGGGCGGGACCACGCGTGGTGATCACCGACCTCGGGATTCTGAGGCCCGATCCGGAGACACGCGAACTGACCCTGGTGAGTGTGCATCCGGGTTCGACGCCGGAGCAGGCGCAGGCCGCCACCGGGTGGGCACTCGCGGTGTCGCCCGAACTCACCACCACCGAGGCTCCGACCGAGCGAGAGCTCAGCGTGTTGCGACGTCTGGAGGCGACGCTGGAGGGCGGCAGAGGCGTTCTGTGAGCGGCGTTGTCGTCGAGCTCAACGAGGCGTTCGTGGTGGAGAGCTGACCCGTGCCTGTCCAGCGAGTCCACGACATCGACATGTACTACGAGGTGCACGGAGCAGGCGAGCCCCTCGTCCTGATCGGCGGGCTCGGCAACGACCTCTCCGAGTGGGAGTGGATGGTTGACTGGTGCGCGCGGACCCACATGGTGCTCGCCTTCGACAACCGCGGCGCTGGACGAACCGACAAGCCGGACGCGCTGTACTCGATCGAGATGATGGCCGGCGATACCGACGCACTCATGGAGGCGCTCGGCATCAGCGGCGCGGCGGTGCTCGGCGTCTCGATGGGCGGGCGCATCGCCCTGGAGTTGACGCTCGAGCACCCCGTCCGGGTCGCGAGCTTGATTCTCGTGAGTACGTCGGCCGCGGCGCACCCGGACGTCGGACTGACGCGAATGGATCTGTTGAGCGGGCTCGCGGGCCTCGTGCTCAGGGGGAAGTACCCGCAGCCGCGGTATGCACAGTCACGGCAACGCCAGGCATCTCGGGCGTATGACCGCACCAACCGGCTCCACGAGATACGTGTGCCGGCAACGATCATGCACGGGCGGCGCGACCGGATCGTCCCGCTCCGCGAGGCGGAGCAGCTGCGCCGCGGCATCGCCGACTCGCAGCTGGTGATATTCCGAGGTGGTCACGCGTTCTTCATGTTCCGCGAACGCAGATGGTTCCTCGACTCGCTCAACATCGCGTTCGCGTCAGCTCGTCCGGTGCGCCCATCGTGACCACGACGTGGGTTGCGTTGCTGCGTGGCATCAACGTCGGCCGCAACAAACGCATCGCGATGTCCGACCTCCGCGGCCTGCTGCAATCGCTCGGTTACACCGACGTGCGAACCCACCTGCAGAGCGGCAACGCGATCTTCTCGGCCCCGCGGCGAAAGCCTGACGCCATCGAGCAGGAGGTGTCCTCCGGGATCAAGCAGGTGTTCGGGATGGAGGTGGACGTGCTGGTTCGAAGCGCAGCGGAGCTCGCAGCGGTGGTCGAAGCGAATCCATTCGTGGCCCGCGGCGCGAAGGCGAACGACCTGCATGCGACGTTCCTGTCCGCGGCGCCGTCGCCCGCGAAGATCGCCACGGTTGACCCGGATGCGGGCGCTCCCGACGAATTCGCCATCGGCACGCGCGTGATCTACGTTCGTCTTCCCAATGGCGTTACCGGGTCGCGCCTGCCTAACTGGGAGAGGGTGTTCGGAGTTCGAGCCACGACGCGAAACTGGAACACCACCACCCGGCTGCGCGACCTCGCCCTATAGCATTCGCTGCCGATGTTCTTCGTCGTGCTCCGCAGGACCGGACCGCGCTGGGAATCTGGTTGGCCGCTGGAGAACCAGTCAGGATGGGCGGAACACGCGTCGTTCATGGATGCACTCGTGAAATCCGGCTTCGTGGTGCTCGGTGGGCCGCTTGCCGACGAGATGCGTGTCGTGCTCGCCGTCGACGCCGACTCCGAGGAGTCGGTTCGCTCGACCCTCGCCCGCGACCCGTGGCACGAGACCCATCTCCTGATCGAGAGCATCGATCGGTGGACCATCCGGCTTGACGGGCGCAGCGCCGTCCATGGCTAACCTCTCCCGACAGGACGCCAGCGACTGTGGCGAGTCCCGGGCGTCCCTTCGCGGATGAGCTGCAGCCTGGGCTTGGGCCCATCGCTGCGCCCTGACTGCGGCTTGCGACTCCCGGCCTTGAACGGGTCGGGCCAGTCCGCGCCGGGTCCTGAATATCCCTGGTCCGCGGCGGCACGGAGCGTCCACTGCGGGTCGTAGAGGTGCGCGCGAGCGAGCGCGCAGAGGTCGGCCCGCCCGGCAAGCACAATCGAGTTGACATCGTCGTACGACGAGATGACTCCGACAGTGATGGTGGGGATGCCGACCTCGTTGCGGATGCGGTCGGAGAACGGCGTCTGGTACGAGCGTCCGAAGGCCGGTGACTCGTCCTTGGTGACTTGACCGGTGGAGACGTCGATGACATCGGCGCCATGCGCCGCGAACGCCCTGGCTATCTGGACGGCGTCGTCGGCATCGATCCCACCCTGATGCCAGTCGGTTGCGGAGATGCGCACGCTCATCGGCTGCGGCGACGGCCACACACCGCGCACCGCATCGAACACCTCGAGCGGGAATCGAAGGCGATTCTCGAACGTTCCACCGTAGGCATCGGATCGCTGGTTGGAGATCGGAGAGATGAAACTCGAGAGCAGGTATCCGTGCGCGCAGTGGAGCTCCAGAAGATCGAATCCGGCGCGCGCACCCGCCTGTGCCGCACGCACGAACTGCTCGCGAATCTCGCCCATCTCCGCGGGGCTGAGCGCGTGCGGCACCTGGTTGCGCGGAGAGTAAGGAATTGGTGATGGGCCGCACACCTCCCAATTGCCATCCGGGAGCGGCTCGTCCATGCCCTCCCACATCAGCCTGGTCGATCCTTTACGCCCCGAGTGGCCGAGCTGCAGCCCGATGTGCGCGGTCGTGCGCTCATGGACGAAGTCGACGACGCGCCGCCAACCCGCCTCGTGCCCGGGGACATACATCCCCGTGCAACCTGGCGTGATGCGTCCCTCGGGCGACACGCAGACCATCTCGGTCATCACCAGAGCAGCGCCGCCCAGCGCCTTGCTGCCCATATGTACGAGGTGAAAATCGTTGGGAGCGCCGTCAACCGCCGAGTACATGTCCATCGCCGAGACGATGACGCGGTTCTTCAATTCGAGCTCTCGCAACCGGAACGGCTGGAACATCGGCGGCGCGCACGTGTCCGCGGTCTGATGCGCGGGGTCGGGCGCCGCGCTTGCCGCAAACCACGCGTCGACGCCGGCAACGAACTCCGGGTCGCGCAGACGCAGGTTGTCGTAGGTGACACGCCGGCTGCGCGTGAGGATGTTGAAGGCGAATTGCATAGGATCTTGGTGAACGTACTGCCCGAGGTTCTCGAACCATTCGAGGCTCGCCTGCGCAGCACGTTGCGTCGAGACCACAACGGGTTTTCGCTCGGCCTCGTAGGCGTCGAGCGCCGCCGCGACGTCGGTGCGCTCGTGCAGGCAGGCCGCGAGAGCGAGGGCATCCTCCATCGCCAGCTTGGTTCCCGATCCGATCGAGAAGTGCGCTGTATGGGCGGCGTCGCCGAGCAATGCGACATTGGCGTGGTGCCATGCGTCATTGCGTACCGTGGCGAAGCTGAGCCATCTCGAGTTGTTGGCATGTACCTCGTGACCGTCGAGGATGTCGCCGAACAGGGCACGTATCTCGGCGATGCTCTCGAGGTCGCTCTCCCCGGGTGCGAAGCCACGCTCCGCGAATCGGTCGAAACCGGCTCGGCGCCAGACCGCGTCGTTCATCTCGACGATGAACGTGCTCCCAGTGGAGTCGAACGGATACCCGTGGATCTGCATCACCCCGTGAGGTGTGTCGACGATGTAGAACTTGAAGGCATCGAAGACGAGGTCGGTGCCAAGCCACATGAACTTGCAGCGCCGCACGTCGAGGTCCGGTCTGAACGACGACGCATAGCGCGCCCGGGTTGCAGAGTTCACACCGTCCGAGCCGACCACCAGGTCGTGAGCGCGGGCCAGGTCATCGACCGGGGGCGCCTCAGTGCTGAATTTCAGCGTGACGCCGAGCTCGATGCATCGCTCCTGGAGGATCTGCAGCAACCGTCTCCGGCTCATCGCCGCGAATCCATGCCCTCCTGAGGTGATCACGCGGCCCTTGAAATGGATGTCGATGTCATCCCAGCGTGCGAACTCCCCGGACATTGCACGGTGGATCGCGGGGTCGGCGTGCTCGATGCCGCCGAGCGTCTCGTCCGAGAAGACCACGCCGAACCCGAAGGTGTCGTCGGCGGCATTGCGCTCCCACACGGTGATCTCGTGGCTCACGTCGAGTTGCTTGGCAAGTGCCGCGAAGTACAGTCCGCCCGGTCCGCCCCCGACAACCGCAATTCGCATGTGAGTCTGAGCGCAACTGTAAAGTGTGGCGTCGTCAGCGTGCCTGCATCGATCCATTTCGCCGATCTGACGTCACCGCGTGCACGGGCCCTGCTCGATGCCGGCCCGGCGCCGGTACTGCTGCTCCCCGTCGGTGCTGTCGAGCCTCATGGTCCGCATGCGCCGTTGGGCACCGACTCGATCATCTCGGTCGCAGTGTGCGAGCGAGCCGCGACCGAGCTGTCCACCGACACCAGGGTCCGAGCGCTGGTCCTGCCCGAGATCGCCTTCGGCGTCACCCGCTACGCGGCAGCCTTCACCGGCGCCGTGACCATCTCTGAAGGCACCCTCCTCGCCCTGATCGGAGAGATCTGCGCCTCACTCCAGGCGCAGGGGTTCAGGCATCTGGTCATGGTCAACAGCCACTTCGAACCGGCGCATGTCGCGACCCTGCGCCAGGCGGCGGGCGACGCCCATGTGGGCTTTCTCGACCTCACCCGGCGCGCGGCTGCCGAGCGGCTGACCGAGGAGTTTCGCAGCGGGGCCGCCCACGCCGGTCGCTACGAGACCTCGCTGGTGCTCGCAACCCAGCCCGAGCTGATCGAGGCGGAAGTTATGCGGCGGCTCCCCGCGCACCGGGTGAACATGCCCGCCGCCATGGCGGCTGGGCAGACCGACTTCCTCGCCATGGGGATGGACCGCGCGTATTGCGGCGCGCCGGCCGAGGCCACCGCACGCGAGGGGGACCAGACGCTGGGAACGCTCGCGGCGCTGCTGATCGAACTCATCCGCGAGCAGGTCGCCGCCGAGCCTGGTCAATGAGCGCAGAGCCGGACGTAGCGGACGGCGCCAATCTCGCCACGTACTTCCTCGACCGCAACCTCAGTGCCGGACATGGCCGGCGCACGGCGCTCATCGAGGGCGCCCGCGTGTGCACGTATGCCGATCTCGCCGCGCTCACCAATCAGGTCGGCAACGCGCTCCTCGAGCTTGGCCTGTGCCCGCAGCAGCGGGTGCTGCTGGCGCTCGCCGACTCGATCGAGTTCGTCGCCGCGTGGTACGCGGCTCAGAAGATCGGCGCGGTCACGGCGGAGGTGTACACGTTCCTGCAGACGAAGGACTACGCGTACTACGTCGACTACACGGACGCGAAGGTGGTGGTTGCGGACGGCGTAACTCTCGAGCGCATCCGCGAGGCGACCCAGGCCACCCGGGGCCGCCCGATCCTGCTCGTCGTCGGAGTTGAAGGCGACCAACTCCACGATGGTGAGGTCGGATTCGACTCGATCGTCACGCGGCAGTCAACCGACCTCTCGCCCGCGCCGACCACGAGCGACAGCATCGCCATCTGGAAGTTCACCACCGGGAGCACCGGCGCACCAAAGGCCTGCGTGCACCCGCTGCGCAGCCCGCTGGTGAGCTACAAGGCCTACGCTCGAGGGGTTCTCGACCTTCGCGCCAATGATGTCGTCCTGCCGGTTCCCAAGCTCTTCTTCGGCTATGCCCGCGACCTCGCCGCGCTCTTCCCGTTCGGAGTCGGCGCAGCGGGATTGATCTTCCCCGAGCGATCCACCGCGGAGCTGATCTTCGAGTTGATCGCGCGCCATCGACCGACCATCCTCGTCAACGTGCCGACCATGATGCAGGCGATGCTGGATCACCCGAGCGCCGGCCACCAGGACCTGAGCTGCCTTCGAATCTGCACCTCCGCCGGCGAGGCGCTGCCTGAACCGCTGCACCACCGCTGGAGGGAGGCCTTCGGCGTCGAGGTGCTTGACGGCATCGGCTCATCCGAGGCGTATCACATCTACATCTCGAATCGGCCGGGGCGGTCGCGGCCGGGCAGTATCGGCGAGGTCGTCCCGGGGTACAGCGCCGAGGTGGTCGACGACGAGATGCGTGCCCTGCCCAACGGGCAGATCGGCCGGCTCTGGATCCGAGGACAGAGCGCAGCCCTGATGTACTGGGGAGACGAGGACGCGTCGGCGCGAACCTTCGCGGCTGACCTTGTGATGACCGGTGATCTCGTGGAGCGGGACGCCGACGGGTATTTCCTGTATCGCGGCAGGGCCGACGACCTGCTCAAGGTCGGGGGCATCTACGTTGCGCCCGCCGAGATCGAGCGCTGCCTCGCAACCCACCCTGGGGTTGTGGAGTGCGCCGTGGTCTCCGTCGAGCGCGAAGGCCTGGTTCGCGGCTGCGCCTGGGTGGTGCTCCGCCCCGGAGCTGCGGCGACGCCCGAAGCGTTGCGGGCATATGTGCGCGAGCGGCTCGCCCCGCACAAGGTCCCGCGCGAGGTTCGCCTGGTGGACCGCCTCCCCCGGACAGGCTCTGGGAAGATCGATCGCACCGCCCTGCGCGAGGCAGCGCTCACATCCTCTGCCGTTGAGGCGCTGGCCCCGGCACGAGATGCCCGAGGCGTCCTGCAATGACCCGCTTCCGGGCATCGGCGGGCTTCACCGAGCACTGGCATCACTTCGATTTCGACGTTGCCGGCGGAGTTGCGACGATCACGCTGGCGCGTCCCGAGAAGCTGGGCGCGCTCACCTTCGACGTGTACGCCGATCTGCGCGACCTGCTCGCCGAGCTGCCTCACCGTGGCGACGCCCGCGTGCTCGTGATCACCGGCAGCGGGCGCGGATTCTGCTCTGGCGGCGACGTCGTGGAGATCATCGGGGCGCTGCAGTCGATGGGGGCGGGGGACCTCCTCGAGTTCACGAGGATGACCGGGTCGGTGGTGCGGGCGCTCCGCGAATGCCCGCTCCCGGTGATCGCGGCGGTCAACGGCGTCGCCGCCGGTGCCGGCGCGGTCGTCGCCCTGGCCTCGGACCTCCGTCTGCTCGCGCGTTCGGCCTCGTTCGCGTTCCTGTTCACGAAGGTCGGCCTCGCCGGGGCCGACATGGGGTCCGCATACCTGCTGCCGCGGGTGATCGGGCTCGGGCGGGCGACCGAGCTGCTCATGCTCGGGGACACCGTCGACGCCGAGCGAGCGTTGCAGATCGGACTCGCAACCTCGGTCGTGGACGACGTCGACCTCCCCGCTGCCGCGACGGCGCTGGCCCAGCGCCTTGCCGACGGCCCGGCGCTGGCATATTCGACGACCAAGGTGCTCCTGACCCGCGAGCTCGACATCGGCCTCGGAGCGGCGCTCGAGCTGGACGCCATGACTCAGGCGCTGCTCATGGGCAGCCGCGACCATGCCGAATACCATCGAGCCTGGACCGAGGGCCGGGCCCCGGTGTGGGAAGGACGATGACCCGGCCAGACCACGAGATCGTCACGGCGCCGGGCCTGGCCGCGCCGTCGGGCTACGCCCACGCGGTGATCGCCGCTTCGGGGAGGACGGTTTACCTGGGGGGTCAGACGGCACAGGCGGCCGACGGAAGCATCCAGGGAACGACTGTCGCCGAGCAGTTCGACCTGGCGGCAGGCAACCTCATCGCGGCGCTCCGTGCCGCAGGGGGCACGCCCGACGACCTGGTCTCGCTCCAGGTGTTCGTCACCAATCTCGCCGCGTACCGGCTGTCGATGCAGGCGCTCGGCGATGTCTGGCGCCGGCACTTCGGCCGGCGCTATCCCGCGATGGCGGTGGTCGGGGTCACCGAGCTGTTCGACCCGCGGGCCCTGGTCGAGCTGGTCGGCGTCGCAGTCATCGCGTGAGCACCGCCTACGCCCACCTGTCGCCGGCTCACCATACCCTGCTGACGCGAAGTGAGGCGCTCGCCCGCGACGTCCTGGCGCCGATCGCCCGCGACGGGGAGCCTGGAACGGTCAACCGTCCGCTCGTGGCGGCCCTCTCAGTTCACGGGCTGGTCCCCGAGGTGCTCGGCAGGGGAGGCGAGATCCGGGTCCTGGAGCTGTGCCTGATGCGAGAGGGTCTGGCACGGTTCTCCACCGAGGCGGAGATCGCCTTCGCCCTCCAGGGCCTCGGAGCTCATCCAATCCTCGCCGCCGGCCGCCCGGAGGTCGCCGGCGTGTGGATACCCCGTGTCGTGTACGGTGAGGCCGTGGCGGCGTTTGCCCTGACCGAGCCGGCGGCCGGCTCGGACGCCGCATCGCTGTCCCTGACCGCCGAGCCCGACGGCGACGGCTTCCGTCTCAGCGGGGACAAGGTGTTCATCTCCAACGCCCCTGACGCCGACATCTACTCGGTGTTCGGGCGCACCACCGCGGGCGCGGGAGCGCGGGGGATCACCGCGTTCGCGGTTCCCCGCGACAGCCCTGGGCTCTCGGGCGCCCCGATCTCCTTTATCGCCGACCATCCGATCGGCCGTCTGAGCTTCGACGGCGTTCGGGTTCCACGCAGCCATGTCCTCGGTGAGGTCGACCACGGGTTCGGCGTGGCCATGCGCACCCTCGATCTCTTCCGCCCAAGCGTTGGGGCGGCGGCGGTGGGGATGGCTCAGGCCGCGCTCGACGCGGCGGTAGTCCACGCGCTGGATCGCCAGGCGTTTGGACACGCGCTCGCGGCCCTCCAAGGCGTCAGTCATCAACTCGCCGACGTGGCCACGAGGGTGCAGGCCTCCCGACTGCTGGTGCACTCGGCCGCCGCCGCCCACGACGCCGGGATCGCGCCGATCACCGAGGCCGCGGCCATGGCGAAGCTCTTCGCCACCGAAACCGCGGCCGTCGCCATCGACGTCGCCATCCAGGTCCACGGGGCCCGCGCTCTCGAGCGTGGGCACCTTCTCGAGCATCTCTACCGCGAGGTTCGCGGTATCCGCATCTACGAGGGTGCCTCCGAGGTCCAGCGCGAGATCATCGCGCGGCAGCTGTTCCGCCGGGCCGCTCGCGGATCATGAGGATCGATTCCACGCGCTGACCGTCTCGAAGATCGGTGTCGAGAAAGCGTTCCACCGGGTGCATCCCCGCCCGAGCGTAGGCGGCCTGGGCGCGGGTGTTCCCCGCCTCGGTCGCCAGTGCCACCGCCGTGGCGCCAGCCTGCCCGAAGAGGTGGTCGGAGAGCAGCCTGACCGCCCGTGATCCGATCCCCTGGTCGAGCAGCGTGCTCTCGCCGATGAAGATGTCCAGTCCCCAGGCGCCGTCGGGGAGCCTGATGCCCACCTCCTGGAGGTACTCCTGCTCGTCATCCCACGGATAGAACTGCAGGTACCCGATCGGCGTGCCGGAGACCTCAAGGATGCAGACCGTGGTTCGATCGGGTTCGTGGGTCGAGGAACGGAGCTCGTCGATCCAGCCCGCGACGGTCAGGGGCGGATCGTCCGAATCCCACCATTCGCGAACGTGCGGCCGGTTCCGCCACTCCACGATGCGCTCGTAGTCAGCGCCGTCATCGCGCATGCGCCGGATGACCAGGTCACCGTCGGCGGTGATGACGTCATTCACAAGAGCGAGTATCGAGTCACTCGCGGCTCACGATACGCCCGCTCGCCGCGAATACCCTGCCAAACGTGCGTGTGCTCGTGGTCGAGGACGAACCTGAGGTTGCCGGGAGCCTGTCTCGCGGCCTGGCGGAAGCCGGCATGTCGGTCGATATCGCTCTCAGCGGCGAGGAAGCCGTCGAGACGATCCGCGCGGGCCTCCCTTACGACGTGACCGTGCTCGACGTCATGCTCGGCGGAGCCCTCGATGGGGTCGACGTCTGCCGCTACCTGCGCATGCAGGGAGCGCCGACCGCGATCCTGATGCTCACTGCCCGCGACGAGGTCAGGGACCGCCTGGCCGGGTTCGACGCCGGTGCTGACGACTACCTCGCCAAGCCGTTCCACTTCGAGGAGGTGCTCGCCCGGGTCAGGGCCCTGAGCCGCCGCCAGCACGGTCCTCAGGTCCGTGTGCTCCAGGCCGGGAACCTGACCATGGACGCCGCTGCCCGGCAGGTGACGGTGGGTGGCGATCTGCTCCCGACCACGCGCCGGGAGTACGAGCTCCTCGAGCTCTTCATCCGCAATCCTGCCCAGGTGCTCAGCAAGGAGCAGATCCATGACGCCGTGTGGGGCGACGGGCAGACGCTCGATTCAGGCCTGGTCGAGGTCTATGCCGGGAAGGTCCGCCGCAAACTCCAGGCGGCGGGCGCCGACGTTGTGATCGAGACCTGTCGCGGGGTGGGATACCGGCTCGTCGCCGCCGAGGCCGCGGGTGTCTGAGGTCAGCGCGGTCGTGCGGACCGGGGATGCGTTCGCTCCCCGCCAGATCACCGCCACCCGCGCGCGGATGGCCGTTCTGCTCAGCTGCGTCGCGGTCCTCGTCCTGGTCTCGGTGGTGGAGATCGCCGTCCCGAACAATCCGACGCTGGGAGGCTTTCTCCTGCTCGCAGTGCTCTTTGCCGCCTGGTTGCTGCCGACCCCGCTCTCGGCGGTGATCACCCTGGCCGCCGTGGGAGTGACGGTTCTCACGACTCTGGCTGGGGCCGTGGATCCACTCACCGGAAAATTCGAGCTCATCGCCGTGGTCGTCACCGCCTGCCTGAGCGAGTTGACGGTTCGATCGCTGGTTGCTCGAGAGCAGGCTCAGCAGGCGACCACCGAACAGCTCCGGCGGTTCACAGCGGACGCGGCCCATGAGCTGCGCAACCCACTGGCAGCGCTGCAGAGCGAGCTCGAGATCACCCTGCGGCAGGCCAGGACGACCGAAGAGCTCACCGCGACCGTCCGCCTGGCGCTGAAGAACACCCAGCGCCTGGTGAAGATCTCCGAATCCCTGCTGACGCTGTCCCGGAGCGACGGCGGCGGTTTGATCACCACGGTTTCGCGGATCGACCTGAGCGACGTGCTCGAGGAGGCATACGCCCGCTGGAAGAGCCATGCATCGGCGCTCGGGGTACGTCTCAGCAAGCGGTTGGAATGCGAGGCGGCGGTGAACGGCGATGCCCTGCTCCTCGGGCGTCTGGTCGACAACCTGCTCGAGAACGCGCTGAGTCACACTCCGCCCGGGGGCACGGTCAGCATCAGCCTGCAAGCATCACCGCCGAGCTCCTGCACCGTGGCGGTGATCGACAGCGGACCCGGCATTCCAGCCCATCTCCGGCCCGTCATCTTCGAGAGATTCGCGCGGGCCGACAACCACCGGTCGAGGAAAACCGGCGGCGCAGGACTTGGGCTTGCGATCTGCGCGGCGATCGCTGCCGCCCACAAGGGAACGGTCTCGATCGATGATGGCGTCGTCGCCGGAACGCGAATGATTGTCCGACTGCCTGTTACCAAGCTTTCCGGAAGGGTTTGAGAACCGCCGTCAAGCTGATGACATCGCCTCGCTGTCAGGGGCAAAGCACTTTTTCGGAGACATCATCATGGCCGACCGGTTTACGGAGGTCAGCGAGCGCATCCGCGGCCTGTTCGAGGAGATCCGCAATCGCGAAGAGGGTCAGGGCATGGTCGAGTACGCCTTGATCCTGGTGCTCATCTCGATCGTGGTCATCGTGATCCTCACCACCCTGGGTCACACGGTGAACAACGTCTTCTCGAACATCAGCAAGGGGCTCGCCAACTAGGCTGTGCCGCGACGGCGGGGGGAGGGCCAGCCGGTCGGTTGCGCCGAGTGTCAGGCGGCGCGCGTGCCGGCGACCGCCTGGGGGCGGACCCGCGGCAGGAACATCGACAGCACGCCGGTGAGCGCCCAGAAGCCGACGTTGAAGAAGAGGACGCGCTCCACCGACGTGACGAAGTCGCGGCCGAGCGCCTCCCGCGCAGCGCTGCTGAAGGCGCTGGCCACCGGGTCTGACGCCGACGTGGTGCCGACTGTGGGGCAATTGGGGATCGGCTGGCTGGGATCGCTCGATGCGGCCTGGGCCTTGAAACAGCGCGTGAACGTCGCGATGGCCGCCCCAGCCTGAGCCGGCGGCACGTGGTCGGCGGCAAGCTGCGCCTGCAGCTGGGGCGTGACCGTTGCGACCGCCACCGGCGCCCGGCTCGAGAGCAGACCGAAGAACACCACGCCGACGACCGCGACGCCGATAGCCCCACCGAGCTGCTGGAAGGTGGTGAGCACTCCTGACGCCGACCCGGCGTCGCGAGCCGGAACACCGGCGAGGATGATGTTGAGCAGCGGTGCGATGACCGTGCCGAGCCCGAGACCGCTGATCAGGAACGCCGGGATCAGGTCGATGCTCGAGACGTTCGTGCCTCGAAGGTGAAGGGTGAGCATGATGCCAAGAATCCCGACCACGAGCAACGACGAGCCGATGGCGATCGTCCACTTGCCGAGACGCGGTGCGACCCGCACGGACATGGCAGACGCGAACGCCGAGCCGATGCTCCACGGAATCGTGGTCAGGCCGGCGTGGAGCGCACTGTAGCCGAGTCCGACCTGCAACATCAGGCTGAAGGTGAAGAAGAACGCTGGGATGCCCGCGATGAAGACGGCGGCGATGGCGACGCCAACGCGAAACGATGGAATGCGGAACATCGATAGTTGCACAAGCGGGAACCGGGTCGACGGCAGCGAACGCTCGTAGAGGATGAAGAGGAGAAGCATCACCGGACTGATGGCCATGCAGATGAACGTCCAGGGCGGCCACCCGGCGACCTGACCCTCGACGAGCGGATAGACGAGCAGCAGGATGCCCGCGGTGGCGAGGACCACGCCGACCAGGTCGAGTCGCGTCGCGTTCGGTGCCCGCGATTCGGTGACCAGACGGCTCGCGGCGACGAGCGCGCCGATGCCGATCGGCAGGTTGACGAGGAAGATCCAGCGCCACGACCCACCGGTGAGGTCGTCGCGGATGATCAACCCGCCGACCAGCGGTCCGGTGATGGTCGCGATGCCGATCACCGCGCCGAGGAAGCCGAAGACACGCGCTCGCTCCTGCGGCGGGAAGGTCACCTGGATCACCGAGAATACCTGCGGATACATCAGCGCCGCCATGGCTCCCTGCAAGACGCGCGAGAGGTCGAGCATGATCGCGCTCTGAGCGAGGCCGCACAGCGCCGACGCCACCACGAACCCTGACATGCCCAGCATGAACATCCGCTTCCTGCCAAAGATGTCACCAAGCCGTCCGCCGGTGATGAGCAGCACCGCATAGGCGAGGCCGTAGCCGGCGATCACGAACTGGATGTCGGCATTGTTCGCGGCGAGATTGCTGCGGATCGCCGGAATCGCTACGTTCACGATTGACACGTCGAGCAACACCATGAACAGCGCGGTCATCACGCTGCAGAGCGCAAGCCAGCGACGCGGATCGAGCGTCGCCTGCTCCGGAACTTTGGCGGGTGGCGCACCCGCCCCGGGCGGGGACGCGGTCTCGGTTGTCTCGGTCATCTAACGTCTGCCTTCCACTGGAGCCTGTCGCTGCGGGCGATCATCTTAGCCAGAGTCCCGTTCGCGCACCGCGGGAATGCGCGCGGAGCGTTCACCTCCCGGCCAGCGGGCCGTTGAGAGCGGTGTGCACGATGCCGACCGCGAGCACCGCGAACATGGTCACCACGTGGTTGCGCCGGATCTTCAGGCGCGCGTCCCGCTTCGCGCCGGAGAGCCCGCTCCCCGCGAAGGAAGTGAGCACGAGCAGCCCCACTGCGGCCGCGCCCGCCCAGATGCCGACTTCCTCGCCGACCGGGAGCGTGCCCCGTCCCACCGAGGCGAGGCAGTGGCCGACTCCGGCGACCGTTGCCACTGCGCCGAGCCAGTTGTGCGCCCGGAACCAGCCCATCGAGAAGGCGCGGCCGTTCGTCAGCCGCCATCTGTTGACAAGCGAGGCGACGATCGCCACGCCGAAGAGTGCCGCCGCGACCCACCCGGTCGTGGCATCGAAGGTGCTCATCCGCGGCCGCAGCGGTGAGTGCCGGTCATGCCTCTATGCTCGCTGACCATGGAAATGCAGTATCGACACCTTGGGCGTTCGGGTCTGCAGGTGAGCGTGCTCTCCTTCGGCTCCTGGGTGAGCTTTGGACCTCAACTTGCCGGCGACAGTGCCCGCGACTGTCTCGCGGCCGCGTACGACGCCGGAGTCAACTTCTTCGACAACGCGGAGGTGTACGCGGGCGGGAAGTCCGAGACCATCATGGGCGCCGCCATCGCCGAGCTCGGCTGGCCCCGCCACAGCTACGTGATCTCGAGCAAGTACTTCTGGGGGATCGAGGACTCGGTCAACACCAGGAACACGCTCAACCGCAAATACCTGCTCCAGGCCGTCGACGGCTCGCTGCGCCGTCTCGGTCTGGGTTTCCTCGACCTGATCTTCTGCCATCGACCCGACCCCGAAACTCCGATCGAGGAGACCGTCCGCGCGATGCACGACATCATCGCGTCCGGCAAGGCGCACTACTGGGGGACGTCGGAATGGGGTGCCGATGCGATCGCGCAGGCCTGGGACATCGCCGACCGCCATCACCTCCACAAGCCGGTGATGGAGCAGCCGCAGTACAACCTCTTCGAGCGTGAGAAGGTGGAGCGGGAGTTCCTGCCCCTGTACGAGAAGTTCGGCCTCGGCCTCACCACCTGGAGCCCGCTGGCCTCGGGGCTGCTCACCGGCAAGTACCTGAACGGCGTTCCCCCGGAGAGTCGAGCCGCGCTACCGGGGTACGGCTGGCTGAAGGATGACGTGACCAACGCCGACGCCAACCGCCGCGTCCGCGAGCTGAGTGCGATCGCCGCCGAGCTCGGGGTCAGCCTGGCGCAGCTGTCGATCGCCTGGTGCGCGTCCAATCCCCACGTCTCGACGGTGATCACCGGCGCCAGCCGGGTCGAGCAGGTCAACGAGAACCTCGGCGCACTCGAGGTCATCGACCGCCTCACCCCGGACATCAAGGCCCGGATCGACGCGATCTTCTGAGCCGTCAGGCTGACGCTGCGGCCTGGCGGAAGGCAGGCTCAGGCGGTTTCCTCGAGCACGCGCAGCCAGGTGCGTGGCTCGGGAGGCTCGACGGCGGACCAGCGACCGCCGGCGAGGCGCATCGCGTGGGCCGCGTGGAGCATCCTCTTGATCTCCTCCCCGGACACGGGTCTGGAGAAGTAGAAGCCCTGCGCGTAGCGGCAGCCGAGGCTCTGGAGGCGCTCGCTCTGCTCCGCGGTCTCGACCCCCTCGGCGATGAGCCCGAGCCCGAGCGTCTTGCCCATGCGGATGATCGCCTGCGCGAACGCGGTCCGGCGCGGGTCCTCGGCGATGTGGTCGACGAAGGCCTTGTCGATCTTGAGGATGTCCAGGGGCAGATCCTGGAGCGACGCCAGCGACGAGTACCCGGTGCCGAAATCGTCCATCGAGATCCGGACGCCGAGGTTCTTCAGCTCGCGCAGGCGCCCTCGGGCGCTCTCCGGGTCCTCGACCATGAAGCTCTCGGTGATCTCGAGGGTGAGGTTCGAGGCGGGCAGCCCGGCGCGGCTGTGGATGCGCCGCACCTCGCTGACGAAGCTGGGATCGCGCAGCTGCCGCGGCGAGACGTTCACGCTCACCGTGAAGGACGGCTCGTCGATCAGCTCGATCTGCCACGTCTGCCACTGCCGGCACGCTTCCTCGAGCACGTGGAGACCGAGCTCGCGGATCATCCCGGTCTCCTCGGCGATGCCGATGAATTCGGATGGGACGACCATGCCCCAACGGGGGTGGCGCCAGCGCACCAGGGCCTCGACGCCGACAGGGGTGCTGGTGGTGATGTCGACGATCGGCTGGTAGAGCACGACCAGCTCGTGACGGTCGATGGCGCGCTCCAGGTCGGTGCGCACCTCGAGGCGACGGGCGACCACGTCCTGCATTCCCGGTTCGAAGATCTCGTACGTGTCCTTGCCCTTGACCTTGGCGCGGTACATCGCGACGTCGGCGCGCCCCACCAACTCCTCGGCGGTCACATCACGAGAGGCGGTGACCGCGACGCCGAGCGATGCGGTGATGGTCACCTCGCGCCCGGCGACCGCGAATCGCTTCTTGAAGATCGACACGACACGTTCGGCGACCCGGATGGTGTCCTCCGGGTCGGCGGTTTCCTCGAGCAGGATGGCGAACTCATCACCGCCGAAGCGCGCCGGTGTGTCGGACGCTCGGAGCACATCCTTGAGGCGGTCGGCGACCCTGGAGAGCAATTCATCGCCGGCCACGTGGCCAAGGCTGTCGTTGATCTCCTTGAAGTCGTCAAGGTCGAGGAACATCACCGCCAGCGACTCGTCGTGACGCTCGCGGCGTGTCAGCGCATGCTCGAGCCGGTCCATGAACAGCGCGCGATTGGCGAGATCAGTGATGGGATCGTGAAAGGCCTGCTGGCGAAGCCGGTGTCCGAGCCGGGTGTTCTGCACGGCGACGCTGGTCTGCGCCGCGAACGCATCGAAGAGACGCAGATCGTCGGTGTCGAAGGTGTCGACGTCGCTGAGCCGGTTCGCCACTACGAGCGATCCGAGCAGCATCCCTTCACCCTGGAGCAGCGTCGCCATCGCGTCTTTGTATCCGTGCCTGCTGAGCCAGTCGCGAACCTCGAGATCCTTGTGCGACGGCACCGCGATGATGCCGCGCTTGGTCTCGTCGAGCAGCGCCATGAAACGCTCGAGGTCCGCGGTATGCAGCGCGTCGTCGGTGTGCTCGCGACGCCGGTCACCGGTGGTGCTGATGACACGCAAGGAACCCGTACCGGTGGCGGTGGGAAGCAATGTGACCACGGCGATATCGGCGCGGAATACCTTGCAGAGCTGGTCCAGCAGCTCGGGAATCGCCGCGCCGTCCGAGCTGGCGCGCTGCAGCATGTCGCTCGATTCGTAGAGGTACTGAAGGCGTTGGTGCTTCTTGTATTCGCTGGTGTAGAGCACGTACGCCGCGGCGATCGCCACCAGCGGCGTGAACAGGAGCAGGAGCATGGCGGGCTGGTGCTCGAGGAGCGCGACCACGATGAGGCCGAGGCTGCAGTTGGCAAACCCACCCAGCAACGCGATACCCACCGGTTGCAGCCACTGCCGGTACGACTGACGCCCGACGGAGAGCGAGATCACCGACGCGGTGAGGGCGAAGCCGATGAGCGTTGCCAGCGACATGAAGAGCAGCACCCAGAGCCAGACGATCGGGCTGGTGGGGCTGACATTGGCCCCCGATACCCGGTGCACGAGAACCGTCACCGTCTCGGCCTCGAGCGCGAACGTCGCCAGGTTGAAGGCGAGCTTCTTGGGGTCCTGCCGGCGGATGAGGCCGAGTCCGATCGCTGTTCCGAAGACCCGAGCGAGCACCAGGTGGTCCGGGGAGAGGACGAACAGGCCGATCACCAGCGGAATCTCGCTCAACGAGTACGACTGAGCCTCCTGCCGGAAGTGGATGAACACCCGCCAGCACTCGGTCGCCGCGAACGTTGCCACCAACACGCCGAGGACCATGAGCGGTCCGACCGAGAGCCGGTCGATCTGCCCCAGAGGCGCCACCGCCAGGATGTAGACAATGCCCGCAGCCGCGGCCAGGACGCCGTTCAGCACCCAGATGGAGGCTGTGCGGTCACCGCGCTTCGAGGCCTCGACAGCCGGTGCTCGGGCGTCGTCGATGTGGAGCTCGGCGCTCACCACGGGCCGAGGCACGTCATACGGATCCGTACATCGCGCTGTTCTCCCGCGTAGGGCCCTGCGCCGGCCCTCCGGCGGACCCCCCTCAGGGGCTGCGAGAGTTATATCGCGACGCGCCAAACGCGTCATGGCAGTCGGGAATCGCGGGAGTTACGGCCGGCGCGACATCAGCCGTGGACGGTCTGACGAAGCCGTTACGGCGCGATCAGTCGGCCCAGCCCGCCAGTCCCAGGGTGATGCTCGCGGTGTGCGACGCGCCCGTCGCGTCCACCCAGACGAAGGTCGGAGACTGGCCCTTGTAGTACGTCTCCATCGCCTTGTTGAGATCGTTTGCGGAGGTGATCGTCTGGCCGTCGATCTTGACGATGACATCGTTCGTCACGATGCCCGCGCTCGCGGCGGGCGAATTCGCGGCGACACCTGCAATCACGGCACCCGTGGTGCCCCCCGGCGCCACCGAGACGCCGAGCCGTGCGGCCAGGCCGATGTGGATGTTGGGGCCACCCCCCGAGCGAATTTCGGCGACGATCTGCATCGCCTTGTTGATCGGAACTGCGAACCCGGTGGTCGCGGCGGCCGGCTGTCCGGTGGGCGCACCCGACTGTGATCCCGCGGTGGTCATCCCGATGACCTGGCCGGCCGAGTTGATCTCGGGGCCGCCGGAGTCGCCGGGTTGGATGTTGGCTTGCACCTCGAGCATGCCGGTGAGTTGCTCGGTGCCGCCGCTCTCATCGCTCGCGGTGATCATCTGGTCGACGTTCGAGACGACGCCGGACACGACGGCCGGTGTGCCGCCCTTTCCGAGGGCATTGCCGATCACCGTCACCTGATCGCTGACCGTCACCTGGGACGAGTCGCCGATCGGGACAGTCGGGAGGTTGGAGGCTCCCTGGAGCTGGAGGAGTGCGACGTCGTCCTGAGTGTCGTACCCGATGACCGTCGCCTTGTAGACCGTCGCGGTCCCGGGGATCTGGGCGGTGATGTTCACCACGTGATCGACCACATGGTTGTTGGTGAGCACCAGGCCCGACGACGAGATGATCATCCCGGTGCCGGCCACCTGGCCGTTGCCGTTCGCTGTCGACGCGTTGATGTCAACCGTTGCGGCCTCGACCTTTGCGATAGCCGCAGCCGACGCCGAACTCCCTCCGGTCAGCGGGGCAGGGCTGCTGGTGGGGACGCCGCCGTTGCCGCCACCGTTCGGCAGGAGCGCCGTGGAGTTATGGGTGAGGGTCGAACTGGTCACCGCCCAGGCTGTGCCGCCGCCGGCCGCGAGGCAGACGACCGCCAGGCCGGCGATGAGCATCCGGCGCACCGTGCTCGAGCGGCCCCCACGGGGGGTCGTGGGTGGCCACGGCGGCGGGCCGTACGCGGGATTCGACGACCAATGGCCGTAGGCTGCCCCGGCCGGCTCGCCGGGGGGAGGTGGCGGATCGAAGGGGAATTGGTCTTGCATGTCGTCGGTCATCATCCGGCTCCGAGGTTTTCAGTTTGGTGACACTCTGCAGCATGCGGCCGATTCTTCAGAGCGGCCTGAGGCGTCCCTGTGACATTGCTGGGATCCGTTCGCGCGAACCTACCTCGCGGTACCATCTTGCGGCCCCACCCCTTGCCGGTGCCGGCCGTCCTTGAACTCATCGTTCCACTCAACGTCTCACCAGAGGTTCGAGGTTGCCTCGTTCGCGTGACTACATGGGCAGGCGCCCTCCGCGCCGGCGGCGCGCATCCCTGAAGACCGGCCGTCAGCGCATGGCCCGGGGATCGCTCGTCGCCGCCGGCTTCGTGTTCTCGATCTTTGCCGGGGTTCTGAGCTATTTCATGCCGGCGATCGCGGTGGCGTTGCACGACACCGGACAGGTCAACACGTCGCTGGGAGGAAGCTCGCAGCTCCGACCCGTGTCCGCGAACGAGAACCTCTCCTCGACGGCGCCGTTCACGCTCCTGCTGCTGGGCTCCGACAGCGACGCGAAGTTCAGGGGCGCGTACCTCACCCAATCGATGATCCTGACGCGGGTCGACCCGGCGACGAAGCACGTGACCATGCTGTCGATTCCACGCGATCTCTGGGTGCGACTCTGCAACGGCAACAACGGGAAGATCGACCAGGCGTTTCTGCACGGCGGTGCGCAGTGCGCGATTCAGACGGTTGAGAGCAACCTGAAGGTCCACGTCGACTACTACGCGTGGATCGGTCTCCAGGGACTGGTGTCGGTGCTCAACGACGTCGGTGGCGTCAACGTCATCGCCAACAACCCGGTGATGGACGACTACTATCCCGCTGATCTCTCGGGCGGGAATCCCTTCGACTACCAACGGATCCTCGTGCTCCCTGGCGCGCAGCACATGGATGGGACGCTGGCCCTGGAGTACGTGCGCGCACGACACGACGACGCATACGGAGACTTCGCGCGCTCGCAACGGCAGCAGCAGATCCTGATCGCGCTCCGAGCCAAGACCAAGCACCTCTCGATCGCGGACATCCCGAACCTCGCGACGTCCCTGGGCGCGGATTTCCAGACAAACATGAGCATCGTCCGGGTGAGCGGTCTCCTGCCGATCGCCGGGGCGGTGCCGCTCGCATCGATCACGCAGGTGGTGCTGCTCGCTCCGTACACGAGCAGCGAGTATGTGAACGGGCAGGATGCGCTCCGTCCCGACTGGTCGCTGATACGCCCCGAAGTCGCGAAATACTTCCCGGGGGCGTGACGTGAGGCGTCCTCTGGTGCTGATCGCGATGATGGCTCTGTGCGGCTTCGCGGCCAATCGCTCACTGGCGGTCCTGCAGACTCGCAACAGCGCGGGCAGTCTCGTCGACGCCACCAGCCCGCAGGTGCGCCTGCCGGGCACGATCTTCGTCAGCCAGGACGGCGCCATCTACGCAATCGCAGCGTCCGGCGTTCGCCGCCTGTACCTACCTGCGGGCGGAGCGTGGATACAGCCGCGTGCCCTGCCTGACGGAACACTGCTCGCGGTCCGGCGCTTCAGCCAGTACTCCGACCTGTACCACGTCAGCGCAGCGGGCCGCGTGCTCGGCCAGATGACCGCCGCCAACCAGTCAACGAGCAACCAGACGCTCCAGCTGAACCACTGGATCCTGTGGCCGGCGGTGAGCCCCGATGGCAACAGCGTCTACTTCGCGACCGACTCGCCGAAGCCCGCACCCGGCCAGAGCTACGAGGTGGATTTCTCGCTCTGGTCGGCGCCGTTGAATGGGACTGCTGCCACGGACGGCGGCGGCATCTCCGGAAGCGCGCGCTGGTCCGTCCCCGACATGTACACCGGGGGCGATATCGAACCGGTGCCGCTGCCGGACGGCAGCCTTCTCTATTCCAGCTACGCGAACACGGGGAAGGGGACGGTGGTCTCGATCGTGGGTCTGCAGACCAGCCGGACAGCGGCCATGGTGTCGCTCACCACCCCGGCGCAGGACTGCGGCGCCCCCGCCGTGGCTGCCGATGGGATCACGGTCGCGATGGTGTGCACCAACCGAGGCCAGACAGCCGCGCTCGAGGTCGCCACACTCCAGGGCACGGCGCTGGTCGGCGCGCACGTCGTGGTCGCAAACTGTCTGTGCAACTCCCCGTCGTGGTCGCCGAGTGGTGGCAACCTTCTCTACATGAACGCGTCGAACCCGGACGGGAATTTCGGACTCTGGTATATCGCCAAGGCGGGGAGCACGCATCCCGGTGTCCCGCAGCGAGTCACCGACGCAAGCGTGAATCTCGACGCCACGTCATCCGCAGCCTGGATGTCGCACTGACTCTCTGATCTCATCCGGCGGGTTGACTCAGGTTGTAGATGGTCACGCCGTCGACCGTCGAGGCGATGAAATGTTGCGCGACCCATTGGGCGATCGCGCTCGACGTGCTGTTCGCACCACCTCCCGGACCGCCGCCTCCGCCGATGAAGTAGTGGATCCGTCCCTGCGCAACGTACTCCTCGAACTGCACGAGTGTCGGTGCGGGGTCGGTACCGTTGAACCCACCGATCGCCATGACCGGGTCGCCGGTCGCGAGCTGGTAGCCGGCCGCCGAGTTAGCGTCGATGGTGGCAGCAACCCACGAGTACCGGGTGGCATTGCTCTTCAGCAGCTTCACCAGGTCCGCGCCTGGCGCGCTTGCGTTGAGGAACGACCCGCCATTGGCGCGCCCTCCCAGGCCACCTCTGCCACGGCCGCCGCCCACGCTGCCGGGCGTAAAGGGGGCGCCGCCTCCGAATCCGCCCGGTGGTCCGATGCCGGCGCGCCCGAAGCCCCCGCCGAACCCGCCACGACCGAAGGCGCCACCGCCGGGACCGGCGGGCCCGCCGCCGGAGAACGCGGCCGTCACCGCGGGTCCCGCCGAGGGAATCGCACCGCCATGCGGCGTCAACACCGTCTCGATGGTGTAGGAGGCCGGGCCGGCGAAGCCGGCCAGCAGCGCGACCGTGATCGCGGCCGGCGCCACAGCGCGATGCAGCCAGGGCATGGCGACGATTGCCAAAGTCGCGCCGATGCCCAGGGCCGCGACGGCAGGCGCGAGCCCGGGGGCGAAATCCGCACTCCGCTCGAGGAGTACCACCGACCAGACCGCGGTGGCGGCCAGGGCTCCGGCGAGAACAAGACGCGACCAGAGGTGCGCGCGGTGCTGCCAGAGCAGCACGCTCCCGATGCCGACCAGTGCTCCAATCGGCGGGGCGAGCACGACCGTGTAATAGGGATGGATGATCCCGGCGGCGAAGCTGAAGACGAGCGCCGTCACGGCGAGCGTGCCACCCCAGAGCAGGAACGCGGCGCGGGTGCGATCGGTGCGGGGGGCGCGAGCGGAAACCACGAGGCCCGCGACGAGCAGGATCAGCGCGGCTGGGAGCAGCCAGGAGATCTGGCCGCCGAAGCTGGCGTTGAAGAGCCGGTCAATGCCGGTCGGCCCCCACATCGACCCAGTGGTTCCCAGCCCGCCGACGCTGCCGGTCTCGTTGCCGGTGAGGCGGCCGAATCCGTTGTAACCAAAGATCAGGTTCAGCAGGCTGTTGTCCTGGGACCCGCCGATGTAGGGGCGATAGGCAGCCGGTGTGAGCTGGACGGCGGCCACCCACCAACCCGATGCCGCGACCATCACACCTGCGGCGACCGCGAGCTGCGCGATGCGCCGGCGTACTGACACCGGCGCAGCGACCAGGTAGACGACGGTGAATGCCGGAACCACCAGGAAGGCCTGGAGCATCTTGGTGAGGAAGGCGAAGCCCACAAGCGTCGCCGCAAGCACTAGCCACCTGGTCTTGCCCGCCTCGACGGCACGGACCGTTGCGTAGGTGGCGACGGTAACCAGCAGTGCCAAGAGGGCGTCGGGGTTGTCGAAGCGGAACATCAGCGCTGCCACCGGGGTGAGCGCGACCGTGGCGCCGGCGATGAGCGCTGCTGCCGGGTGGAACCATCGCCGGACCGTGAGGTAGGTGAACCCGACGGTGACGACACCCTCGAGCGCCTGCGGTGCGAGGATGCTCCAGGAGTTGACCCCGAAGACGCGAGCCGCGATGTCCATCACCCAAAGCGCTGCCGGCGACTTGTCGACGGTGATGAAGTTGGAGGCGTCGAACGACCCGAAGAAGAATGCCTTCCAGCTCGAGGAACCCGCCTGGACTGCGGCGGCGTAAAAGGCGTTGGCCCAGCCCGAGGCGCTCAGGTCCCAGAGATAGAGGAGTGCTGCAACACCAAGGAGGAGGAGCAGTGAGGGCCGTACCCACACGGCGTCCTGCTCGCGGCCACGCACCAGCTGTCTGACCCACCGGACGGGCGCAAGCTCGGCGCCGCGGACGCCGCCGGCGACTCGCGCCGCCGGCAGCGAAGGGGGTGGAGGCGGCGGGGGGCCGTCGAAGAATGGGCGGGACGCCATGGGCCTGACTCTGTCGGCGCCCGCTCACGGCCCTCTGCGTAGACGCTCAGAATTGGCTGTGAGGGCTGCCGTCGCTTGCCCAAGGCGCCCGACTAGTGCAATTAATGCGCGGCAAGTATTTCGTCGGGCGCCGAGTGGAGGCCGTCATGAGCGAAACCGTCAGGACTATCGATACCTTGCTCGACGAGCGACGCACGTTCGCGCCGAGCGCCGAGGTCCGCTCCAGGGCGAGCAATCACGTCGGCAAGCTGATCGGTCCGATTGCCCGGCCGAAGTGGATCGCGTTCACCCCCGACCTGCCCAAGACCCGAAGCGGAAAGATCATGCGCCGCCTCCTCCGCGACATCGCCGAGAACCGACAGCTTGGCGATACCACGCCCCTCGCCGATGCGACGATCGTCGCGGACCTCCAGCGTCGCGCCACCGAGGAGGAAGCCAAAGAACAATAGATCGCTCAGGGCGGGGACACCGTTCGCTATCGGACACGCGCCCGGAGTGCGAATGACTCCGGACTCATCGGAGGGCATCACAACCATGACAGCCGTACCAGTGGTCGCTGCAGTGGAGGTACCGGCACCCGTACCCGTCGTATCGCCAATCGCCAACCCGGCCCCGCTCGGGCTGGTGGCGTTTGGACTCACGACCCTCTTGCTCTCGTTCATCAACGCCGGCGTCATTCCGGCGGATTCGGTGGCCGTCGTATTGGCGACGGCGATTCCATTCGGCGGCGTGGCGCAGATACTCGCCGGCATGTGGGAGTTCCGTACCGGCAACACGTTCGGAGCGACCGCATTCACGAGCTACGGAATGTTCTGGATCAGCTTCGTGTTGATCAACACCACATTCGGTTCGCTCCTCCCCAAGGATCCGACACCGATCCTCGGTCTCTACGCGCTCGCATGGGGCATCTTCACGGCCTACATGTTCATCGCCTCGCTTGGCGGGGCCTCACGCGCGGTGTCGCTCGTCTTTCTCCTTCTCGCGCTGACGTTCATCGCCCTGGCCATCGGCTTCTGGGGCCATGCAGTGACGGGCACGGGATGGAACCAGATCGCCGGCATCCTTGGCATCGCGACAGCCGTTGCCGCGATCTACACGTCGTTCGCGTTTGTCGCGAACGCCACCTACAGGCGGACCCTGCTGCCCACCTGAGGGCGGCACCGGGGACGGCGGCCGGCGGCCCGCGACGGCCGCGCCGCTGCCTCCCGGAGTTGGGGAGGCGGGATCGGGCCCGGCTGGTCCCGGCCCTCGCTTGCGGCGATGCAGGACGTTTGTTACAATAACAGCGTTCGGTTGGAACGACGTGTTAGGAGCGTTCGTTACACCCGGATGCAGGGGGCGGGCTCCGGCTAGAGAGGGGCGTCCGGGGGGGCGCCGGACAGGGGGGAGATCCATGCGGCGACAGGGATGGCCGAGCAGGATTCGGACAATGGCACTCGCGGGCGGAGCAGTTCTCGGGATGGCTGCGGCCGGCGTCGCGACGACGATCTCGGCTTCGGCCCACTACATCATCGGCACCACGCCCCAACCGACCGTCGGGATTGTGGGTACTACGGCACTGGCCGACCAGGCCGCCGTCTACGCAGACAGCTCGCGCCATGTCGTCTTCATGCTGTGGGCACCCGGGACCTGCGGCGTCCAGGGCGCCAGCGCGGTCTTCACGAACAGCCAGGCGGTGGCGACGCTGTCCCTCGCGAACAGCACGGTCACGTCGAGCACCTACGTGCCCCAGGTCACAGGCACGTACGAGTGGACTGCAGAGATCGTCGTCAACGGCGGATCGATCGAGTCGGGTCCGACCCGGTGCGGCGATGAGCCCGTTACGGTGAACAAGACCCCGACGAGCATCGACACGGTGCCCTCGAATGCCAAGGGCGCGCACGTCGGGACGGCACTCACCGACTCCGGGACGGTCATTGGTAACGATCCCACCGGAAACCTGCGCTTCTATCTCTTCGGGCCGGGGAACCCCACGTGCAATTTCGAGCAGGTCTCCGCGAGCGCACCACACGGCTGGATCTTCATGGCCGGACCGATTGCGCTCGTCGACGGCAAGGCCAGCGTTCCGGCGCCTGGGTTCGTCACCACCCAAACCGGTGTGTATCGGTGGGTTGCCGACTACGGTGGTGACAGCAACAACACCGAAGCGAGGAGCGAGTGCGGCAACGAAGCGGTGACCATCGGCAAGGACCCGACCAGCATCGACACGGTGCCGTCGAATGCCAAGGGCGCACCGGTTGGCACGGCACTCACCGACTCGGGAACGGTCATCGGCAACGACCCGACCGGAAACCTGCGCTTCTATCTGTTCGGGCCAGGGAACCCAACGTGCAATTTCGAGCAGGTCTCCGCGAGCGCACCACACGGCTGGATCTTCATGGCCGGACCGATTGCGCTCGTTGACGGAACGGCCAGCGTTCCGGCGCCCGGCTACATCGCCACCCAGATTGGCACGTATCAGTGGGTCGCCGACTACGGTGGTGACAGCAACAACACCGAAGCGAGGAGCGAGTGCGGCAAGGAAGCAGTCTCCATCGGCAAGCACTCGGACACATTGACCTCGACAGCTTCGTCGGGCGGCGTGATCGGAACTGTGGTGTACGACACGGCCAAGGTCACCGGACGCATGAATGCGACTGGAACGGTCACCTTCTCGCTCTACGGCGCGGGTGATACGACGTGCAGTGGCACCGCAATCTTCACCAGCACGGTCGCGCTCGGCGCGAACGGCACGGCGAAGTCGGCCACTTTCAGTGGCACCACAAAGGCCGGGACCTACAACTGGATCGCCATCTACAACGGCGACGCCAAGAACGTCAGCAGCAAAGACACCTGTGGTGATGAGCCCGTGAACATCACCAAGCCGACCGGCGGGGTGCAGGGCATCACGACGCCGGGCACCGGCGCTGCGATCCCGTTCGGCCCCGCGATGGCACTCCTGCTCGGCGGCTTGGCACTGATCCTTGCCGCTGCGGCCGGGATCAGGAGGGAGCGCCGCCGGCGCTAGACACACATATGCAGGAAGGGAAGCCGTCCGGCACGTGAGCCGGGAGCGAGCTGACGCCAGGGGGACCTCGCCGCCCACTCTTTCTCAGAGTGGTGCGCGGGGTCCCTCGCCATTTATGGCATGCCGCCACACGGAAACCAGCGCTGCGGTCGGCGTGGTTGGTCGTGCTCGCGGCCCGCTCAACCGGGTCGGTTCAGAGGGTCCGAGGTCCCCAATCGCCGAGATCGAAGCTCTCGAGAACCGCCACGGCTTCGGCGGTCTGAGCTGGAGTGAGCCGGCGGGTGAACTGGGTGGCCTGCTGTTCGCGCCGGCTGCCCTCGGTGGTGGCGGTGACCGCGTTCGGGTGAACCTTCACGGTTCCGTGGTGGACCGTGAAACCAGGATCCTCGGATCTGGTCAGGTATGACTCCATCTCGTCCGACCACTCCAGGCCAATGCGATCGGTGAGCCTCTGAAAGTTCTCGATCGGGTTGATGCAGAGTTCGTCGTGAGACGCGACGATCCACGCAGGGTGGCGGTCGGCCGCCTCCTTCAAAGCGCGTGTGAGCAATCCCACGTTCCAGGCCGCGATCCGTACCTGCGACGAGGTGCCGTTCGGCGACTGGAGCCCAAGCGGGGTCAGATATCGGTCGCGAACCAGGGCGTTGTTGCCGATCGTATGGTCGGTCCACATCCCGAGCACCAACCAGCTGGACACGATGTTCAGTGGATTGCGCCGAAGGATGACCAACGTCGGGGCATAGCGCTCGGCGATCCAGTCCAGCGAGAAGATCGAGTTGACCGACTTCACAACGACATTACGCGGGCGCGGGCGTACGGTCCGAGTACCTTCGGCGAGCCCGGCGACGAGATAGTCGCGCACCCGGGGCGGCACGTGAACCAGCCGGCGACCGGCAGCGCGGGCGGACTCGACCTTGTCCCAGGGCCAGCCTCCGGCGAACGCGAGATCCCATATCAGCCGGTACCAATAACTCGATTCGCCTTGCTGGAGCACCGGGTATTCGCCGAGCCGTGTGGCCGCGACAGCACCGAGCACGTCGGAGTTGTGACCATCGGGCTCGTACACGGTTCGCGTATCGGCGGCGTGTCCCAGGACGTTGGCCGCCCACGTGCTCCCGCAGCGGGCCGCACCCGCGACGAGCACCTTCATGGCAGAGCCGGGTTGGATGATGGCGAAGCTGTTGGTGTCGGCCGCGTGACCGGCGCAGGGCGCTTTTTCGCCTTGGTTCGCCTTGGCCTTGTGACCGCCGGGGCACAGGCTTGACGGAGCTTCGCCTGTGAGCAAGCCGTGGGGAGAACCAGTGGCGCCGCGTTGGCGCCGGCGGGCGCCGATGCCGCGGAGGCTGACGCTGACGCCGCGGGTCCGTCCCCACCCCCGGCCGCAAGGATGACTCCGACGAGTGCTGCGACGATGAGCACGCCGGAACCGGCTGCGGCGGTCGACGGCGACCGCGAAAAGTTGAGGTATTTCAGCATCGATCCAGTGCTATTGCCGGCGCACGGCTTCGACCGGCTGCAGAAGCGCCGCGCGAACCGCAGGATACAGCCCGGCCCCCACGCCGATAACCAGAGCAGCCGCGGCTGCGACCAGGACGGCGACGCCGGTGACCACCGGCGCCGGCAAATCGGTCAGGACGTCACCCATGAATGTTGCCCCGCCATATCCGAGCGCGATGCCGGCCACGCCTCCGAGGAACGCCAGCAGCAGTGCTTCGATCAAGAACTGGCCGAGGATATCCTCGCGGCTCGCCCCGACCGCGCGGCGCACGCCGATCTCGTATGCGCGCTCGCCAACGGTTGCAAGCATCAGGCTCATGATCCCGATCGCCCCGGTGAGGAGAGCAATGACGGCGACAGAGCCGAGCATCCATTGCATCACCGTCCCCAAGCGCTCGGCGCTTGCCACCAGGTCCTGTTGCGTCTGCACGCGGAAATCAGCGAGAGCGGGGTTGGCGATCTGGTGCTGTCGCAGCAGGGTGTTGGTGACCTCGGTCTGCACAAGCGACGTCGTGTTCACGCTCGACGCCTGCACAAGGATCTGCTGGATCTTCGAGGCTGACGTTGGAAGAACGGTACCCCACAGCGTATTAATCGGCAGGGCCACAAGGTCGTCCTGGTTGTACGAACCCGAGAACCCGCGCTGCGCGAAGACGCCGATGACCATGAACAGATGGTCGTTGATGCTCACTCTCTGACCGATCGGATTGACGTTCGGAAAGATCTGTGTCACGACTGTCTGCCCGAGGACGACCACGGACGTAGTGTTCGTGATGTCAACGGGGCTGAAGAAATGCCCGGCACTGAGGGAGTAGCCGCGCGCTGTCTCGAAGCCTGGCGTCGTCCCAATGACGTCCGTCTGCCACGTGTGGGTGAAGTTGCCGACATTCGTGCGGATCCCGGCCGTGGGGACCGCTTGGCCAACGCCGTCGGGGACGTTCGCAAGATTTGTAAGGGCCGTTGCATCACCGGGGGTGAGGCTCGAGGTTGTCCCGAGGCCTACCTGTATGCCCGACGAGGAAGCACCCGATGGATACACGACCACGATATTGGCACCCAACCCCTCGACTGACGCCTTCGAAGTGCTGCCCACGGCGTGGGCGACGGAGATGAGCATGATCACCGAAGCGACGCCGGCGACGATCCCAATCACATTGAGTGTCGCGCGCACCCAGTGGCGGGTGAGGCCCCGGAATGCAACCGAGATGGCGTCGCGGAACTTCACGTGCCCGTCGCCTGGACGGGGGCTTCTGCCGGCGATTGCTTCACCACCGTCGCTCTCGCCGACGGTGCGCCGGGCGAGCCTGTGCCGTTCTCCACCTCTTCGGTAGTTCCCGCCTCGATGCGGACCACCCGCTGGGCGACGGCCGCGACGGCGAGGTTGTGGGTGACCAGCACGATGGTCCGGGCCTGATCGTGCAATTCGCCGAGGAGTTGCATCACGTGCTCGGCGCTCACCGGGTCGATGCTCCCGGTCGGCTCGTCGGCGAGGATGAGCGCGGGGTCGTTGACCAGGGCACGTGCGATCGCGGCACGCTGCTGTTCGCCGCCCGAGAGCAGGGCCGCCCGGTGCTCGGCGCGGTGGGCCATGCCGACCCGCTCGAGCGCCTTGGTGGTCAGCGCCCGGCGCTGGCGGGTCACCCCCGCGTACACCAGCGGCAGCTCGACGTTCTCGTACACCGTCAATTCGGGCACCAGGTTGAACATCTGGAACACAAAGCCGACCGAGCGGTTTCGAATGCGCGATAGCCTGGTGTCGCTGAGAGTGCTCGTGTCCTCGCCGAGGAACAGGAGACGTCCCGACGTCGGCTGGTCGAGACAGCCGATAAGGTTGAGGAGCGTTGACTTGCCAGAGCCCGAAGGCCCGACGACGGCGACGAACTCCCCTCGTTGGATGGCGAGATTCACATCGTGCAGCGCCGTCACGGGAGCAGAGGAACTGCCGTACGTCTTGCCGACCGACGTCAGCTCAATCATGAGGGTGCGACCCTGCGCTCAGTATGCGTTGGTCATGTCGGCGACGGCGCCGGCGATGACGGCAGTGGCTGACCGACCGGCGACAGCATGACCTGGTCGCCCTGCTTGAGGCCGGACAGAATCTGTGTCAATTGGTTGCCGACAAGACCGGCCGTCACCGTGGTCGCAACTGGCGCGCTCAGGTACCAGACATCGACCTGGAGCGCACCGCTGGCGTTGGTGAACAACGCCTGAGTTGGTACCGACAGCGCGTTTTTGACGCTAGCGATGACGACGTTCACCGCGGCTGTCTGGCCGTTGCGCAAGCGCTGGTCGGTAGTGGTGAGGGTGCTCTCGGCGTAGTACTCGGGAACGCCGTTCACTTGCGTTGCGCTGGGCTCGATGAGCGTGAGTTTGGAAGGAAAACTCACTCCCGGCAAGGCATCGACTGTGACAATGCCCGCCTGACCCGCCAGGAGGTGCACATCGTCGGCCTGGCTGAACGGCGCCCAGAGAACGAAACTCGAGCCGCTGCCAATAACGAAGAACCCGTTTCCCGCGGAGCCGACGTTCCCGGCTCCCGGCACAAGAGGCCCCGTGCTTCCCGCACTGACGCTATTGCCAACCTGCCCATTCACCGCGAGAATCGTTCCTGACTCCGGAGCGAGGAGCAAGGTCGCTGCCTCGTCGTGCTGGGCTTTGAGGAACAGAGCTTGAGCATTGAGGACCTGCGCATACGCCGCAGCAATCTGAGCGGCCGTGCCACCGGCCCGCGCCTGTGCGAGTGCCTGCAGCGCAGCGTTGACCGACGCTCCCGTGAAACTCAATTCCGCCTGCTGATTGCTGTCGTTCAGTTTGGCGAGAGCCTGACCCCGGGTCACCGCCTGGTTCGCCTGGACGTAGATGTAAAGCACCTGCCCGGCGATGCTGAAGTTCACATCCTCGCGATTCGCGTTCTGCAGGCTCCCGGACGCGCTTGCGACAACTGAGAAGGTTTCCCGCGCAACTGATGCTAGCGCCGGCGTGGGCTTTGGCCGGGTGACGTGCGCCAGCACCATCGGACCGACGACCACGATTGCGACCACCAAGATCACCCCGCCTGCTATCAACAGTCGGCGTAGCAGCGTTTGCCTTCTCATTGATACCGTCCTTCCCTGGCCAAATTCGGTTCCAGATTCACGCGGCGTCACCGTCACTGCCGCTCACACCCCTGCTCCCAGGCCACGCCTGGAACGTATCGATCATACACCATTCCTTAACCGTCTCCGCCTGCGCGGCGAGGGTCGCCGTTGGGTTTGCGCGCATGGTTGCGGGCATCGAGCAAGGCGAGGATCCGGGGCGCAAGATCGCGCCGGCAGATCAGGAGGTCGGGCATATACGGATTCGGCTGGTTGTAGACAAGGGGTGACCCATCGATGCGTGAGCAATGCATTCCGGCGGCGGTGGCAACGGCCACGGGCGCAGCCGAATCCCACTCGTACTGACCGCCGGCATGCAGATAGATGTCCGCGACACCCGATACCACCGCCATCGTCTTGGCTCCCGCCGAGCCCATGAACACGAGGTCGGCACCGAGAGCGGCTGCCACAGCCGAAACGATCTCGGGTGCTCGCGTCCGGCTTGCCACCATCCGGAGTTGCCCAGATGCCGGCCGGGCCGGCGGCATGTGATCAACGGTTGTGAAGACGCGCTCCTGGGCGGGCAGTGCCACCGCCCCCGCCACGGGCTCGCCATCGACACAGAGGGCAACGTGCACCGCCCAGTCGTCTCGCGGTGGCTCGCCAAACTCCCGCGTCCCGTCAAGGGGATCGATGAGCCAGACGCGACTGTGCGCCAGGCGTCCCTGGTCGTCCTTGCCCTCCTCCGAAAGAATGGCGTCCTCGGGTCGTAGCTCCGCAAGGCGCCCCATGATCAGCCGGTGGGAGCGGGCGTCACCCTCATCGCGCAGCCAGCGCTGATCCGCAGAGTGCGGTGGCGACCGGCGAAGTTCTACGAGCAGCACACCGGCTTCCTTGGCGATCTCCCGGGAGACGTCATGATCAGTCCAGCCAGACTCATCCGGCGCTGCATGGTCCGAAGCCGAACGGTTCACTCTTGTCCTTTCATGGTCCGCAGTTGAGTTCTTGGGTCCCGTCCCTTAGCATATGATCACGTTGCATACGCGCCGAAGGTTTCACGGCGCGTCGCAAAATGGGCAAGGAGGCGTCTGATGAGGCTCCGGGCGAGCAGCCTGCTGCGTCGAGCGGGCTCGGTAGCACTTCTGGCGGCAGGGATTACCCTCTTTACAGTGGGGATGGTTCAGGTCCAGGCTGCACCCCGTCACCTGAACGCGGCACCAAGTGCGCCCAACTGCGGGCACCAGCCGAACTTGAACAATCCGACCAACTCGACGAACAAGGTGCTGGAGAGCTACTGGTTCGCAATTGAGCATGGCGGCCAGACGACGACGGTGTGCACACTCTTCGGCAACGTTTCATCAGGCGATATCGTCACAGCACATTTCACGCTCGCTCCGTCGGTGTCGGCTGATGTCGAGGTCACCCTGGTGAGCAACACGGCCTCGAGCACCACGACCCAGCAATCACTCTTCGATTGCGCGAGCTTCAGCGTTGGGAGCGATCCCGACGCGGCAGCGGATCCGTGCCTCGCTTCCGCCACGCAGGTGTTGACGGTCCACGTGCCTGATTGCGCCTTCCAGGCGGATCTCATCTACGGTGAGCCGCTTGCAACCATGACCATCGGGCAGTATCGGGATGAGCATCGCTGGGTCGATGGCCAGGTCGGAAATCGGACCGACGCTTGCACGCCTCCGACCCCAACCCCCACGCCAACGCCAACGCCCACTCCGACCGCTACCCCGAGCCCAAGTGGCGGCGTTGGGGGAGCCACCGCCACCCCCACTCCGAGTGGCGGGGTCCAGGGCATCACCACGCCGGGCACCGGATCGGGTGAAGGCAGCATCCTTCCGCTTGCAGGGTTGGTGCTGATCGTGCTGGGTGCTATTGCCACCATCCGTAGCTCGCGGGGGATGCGCTCCGGTCCAATGCCATAGTTCAGCGGGATAGCCTGCGGCGAGCCAGGCACTGAGGCGGCCGCCTGCAAGATGAGCGCGTCTGGGACGGGTAGGGTCCTCCTCATCAGTTCGCCCCGGTCTGGCAGCACGTGGACGCTGCGCGCACTGGCGTGCGCCGAGGGGGCGTCGTTCGTACGCGAGCCCGACAACGTCGACACTGCTGCATCGGTGGATACGACCGTGACTCGACTTGGCTTCGGGCCCTACCCCGTCATTGAACCGGGCGAGGTCGCAGCCCAGTACGCGGCCCTTTGGGACCTCGCCTTCCAGGGTCGTCGCGCCCTCCGACTGCGCCGAGGTTGGGGACGACGCATGACGCGGGCGGCATTCCGTCTTCCCCGCGCAGTGCGCGATCCGCTCTTGAAGGTAGCCGCGCGCGGACTCGGAGCAGTGGCACCCCGCCGCTCACACGTCGTGGTCTCCTCGGTGATGGCGCATTTCTCGGTCGAATGGATACACGAGCGCTTCCGGCCGCGGGTCGTGGTGCTGCAACGCGATCCTTTGAACATCGCATCGAGCTGGCTCAGACTGAACGTGCATGCCTACGATGTCCACACCCGACCGGCGATCCTCGAGCGCCACCTGGAACCACTCGGGATACGACCGCCTCCCGCCGGGGCGTCGAGCGTCACGCTCGTCGGATGGTGGATCGGGGCACTCGCCACCCAGATGAGCCACCTCCTCGAGCGTCATCCCGACTGGATCCTCGCCACCCACGAGGACCTCTGTGAAGCCGCCGACGTGCGGTTCCGCGATCTGTACAAGCAGCTGGACATGACGTGGACGCCCGCAACCGACGCGTACCTTGGCGAGGGCGGTTACATCGAACCCCTCTTTCGCGGCGGTGAGAACACGTTCACAACGACCGCGGGCGGCACTGGCGAGGCCAGTCGCATTCGACGCGACCAGGTGGATGCGTGGCGGACTCGGCTGACGCCGGAACAGCTTTCAGAGCTTCGCGAGGTCCTGGCCAGCTTCAACCATCGCGGATGGGTGCGACCTCGCACGGTCGCCGCGCGGTAGCCACTCATACGGTTCGAGTTTCGCCAAGGCCAGCTGGGTATGGAGCTGTCGCCAGGAGGAGTCAGCTCGAGGACGCTGAGCGCAACTCCGGTGGCACCTCCGGAGCATCCGTGGAGCCGGCGTACCCAGGGCCCGATCCGATTGCGATGTGACCTTCGTCGATCACGACCTCCGTTATCGACCCTCTCCCCAGAGGCACACGCCAGTTCTCGCCGGAGAGATTCAGGATCGTTGACATGACCAGTCGGATCATCACGGCGTGGGTGACCGCGACGACCTTCTCGCCCGGGTGCCGCTCGCCGATCAGTCGAAGGGCCACGAGCATCCGGTCCTGCGCCTGATTGAGACGCTCGCCATCAGGGCACACGCAGTTGAGAGGGGACGTGCGGTACAGATCGAAGGCTACCGGGTCGTACATTTGCGACTCTTCCGCGGTCAGCCCCTCCCACGCGCCGTAGTCGAGGTTGATCAGCCCATGCAGGATACGAATGTCAGGCACTCCTGCGGCGTCGGCAATGATCTGCGCGGTGGCAATGGTGCGGCGAAGGGGGCCCGTGTACACGGCGGAGATGCCGCGCGGACCCAGGAATCGCGCAGCATCGACAGCGTCCTGATACCCCTGCGCATCAAGGGGAATGTCGCGGCGGCCACGATATCGGTTCTCGACGTTCATGGTCGTCGTGCCGTGTCGCACGAGATACAGAAGGCATGAGTTTGTTTCTGTGTGTACTCTCGGCAACGGAATGCGGTCGCTGGTGGTGACGTCCAGTTCCTCAGTCATCGCTCACTCGCCGGATTGCCTGGGCACCATGCGGGCGCGGCACTCAAAAGCATCGCACCGAAACAGTGCAGCGTATAGATGGACGCCACCGCTTGGAACCCCCTTACCCTCGGACCTATCGCCTTCTTGTCGCAGGCGTGAGCATACCGCGGCTGCACTGGCGGCGCAAGACTCATGCCTCCTCCTTGGGCGCGCCCCATGCCCCGAGTGGGAGGTCGTCCAGCACCGAACGGGCTTCGGCGACCTGCGCCGGTGTGAGGCGACGCGAGTACTGGCTCGCCTGCTGAATCCTACGGCTGATACCGCCGGGGGTTGCGGTCTGTTCATTGGGGTGAGACTTTGGATTGGCACCGGTCACGACGAATGACGGGTCATCGGCCGCCTCCAGATACGCTTTCACTCGCGGCGTCCACGGCAAACCCAGCTGGGCGAAGAGCGCGGTGAATCCTTCGTACGGGTCGCGCGCGAGATCGTCGTGTGAGATAACAACCCAGTCGGGATGACGCTCCGCGGTGGTTTTGAGCGCGAGCGTGAGCACACCCACCGTCCATGCGACCTCGGCAACCTGCGACGTGAGATTGGCCCTGCGGGTCAAGCCAAACGGCGTGAGCCACTGCTGTCGAACGGCCGGGTCATCGAGCGGGTCTGCCTCAATGTTGAGTGCCATCCAGCTGGAGATGACGTTCAGCGGGTTGCGCCGCTGCACGACGACGCGCGGACGGTAACGTCGAGCGATCCACTCCACAGAGAAACCGCAGTTTGCGGACTTGACGATCACGTTCCGCCGGCGTTGGGGTTCCACCGCGGACAGCGCGCGCGCGAGCGTCGCGACCCCGTGGTCACGAAAGGCGGCGGGCGATCTAGAGAGGCCGCGGCCAAGCCTGCGAGCCGAGGGAGAGCGGCTCCATGGCCACCCGCCGGCGAAGGCGAGATCCCAGACCATTTCGTACCAGGACGAGGGCTCATCGGGACGCAGCGCGGGATATTCCCCGAGGCGGTGCCGGACCACCGTGCCCAAAATGTCCGTGTACGGGCTGTCGGGCTCAAACACGTTGTGGATACCGGGCGACGAGCCAAGGACGTTCGCCACCCAGGTCGAACCGCAACGGTGCGTGCCGGCGATGAGGATCCGCATACTGGATTGCATGCTAGTCGAGACGGATTGTCGAACGGGCATCGGCTTCTCAGGGACCTCTCATGGCCCGAGGGTGCCGCGCACGACACCATGGGGATCGGGGGGTCGATCGCAAGCGAACCCGATATAGCCGCCCCGTCACTTGCGGAAGTCGAGGAACGGATGAGTATCGAGAAACGCCCTGGCGGCGAAAGGTCGGGTCACGCAGCGCGGCTGGGTCTGGCCCTCACCACCGCTCTAGGTCTCGGCGCGATCGCAGCATGCGGAACGAGCACCGCGCTCCCGACGCATACGCTGCCGGCACCGACACCGAGCGGGACACCCAGCGGTCAGGTATTCGATGTCACCCAATACGGCGCCAAAGGGGACAACCTGAGCGACAACACCCATGCATTCGCGACAGCCATCGCGGCCGCTGAGGCCGCGGGAGGGGGAGTCGTGCATGTGCCCGCGGGCAAGTACGTCTTCAGTGCCGGAAAGACTGGTACCGGAGGTTCTGTCGTGATCGCGGGAACCTCTCCGATCACTCTGGAAGGCGCCGGCCGCGACCAGACGTATTTGATCGAGGCGAAGGCGAACAAAGGCCTGCTCGGAGTTCATGTCGACCACACGATCGTGCAGAACCTGACGCTGGATACGCAGACGAACAGCGGCGGAGCTGCACTCTTCGTCCAGGCGAACAACACGAGCCTTTTGAGCACCCGCGTCCTCGGCGGCCCGAACCACTTCGCGATCTACTACGCAGGTCCCAAGGGTGCAAAGCCTGCGGCGCCCCTCTACAACACTGGGAATGTCGTCAAGGATCTCGAGCTGAACGAGCTCGACTGCAACGACGGTTTCTCCTGGAGCTTCCAGGAGAACAGCTCGATCACCAACGTCGTGCACACCGGCTCCCGACTCGCTCTGTACGTCGTCCAGTCGACGACGGTGACGGACTACCGTTACACGCCGGGTGCTCAGCAATGCGGTGCGAGGAATGGCTTCTGGCTGACTCCACCGGCGAACGACATCACGATCACGAATTTCACGAGCAGCGGCCAAGGGGGCAAGGTGGGCATCATCGGGCCGGCCGGGGTCGGTAAGGTTGCGCGCAACGTCACGATTCAGGGTCTGACCATGACCGGAAGCGGCTACGCGTTGACGATCGGTGACGTCAGCAACCTGCTCCTGACGGGCTGTAGTCTTGGCCACAATGACATCGTTGTCAGCGCCCAGGCGATCGCGCAGGGCACGGTGTCGCACTGTACCTTCGGCCATATGGTGCGAAGCGGCGCGGCATCCGCCCAGGTGCACATCACGGTCGTCGCCTGAGCCCCGGAGCCCTGCAGCTTCGCTGCGTTCGGTTCGCTTGACGGCCTATGCTCAAGCGCCCCATACTGTGGGCACGCTGCGTTCTCCGATAGGGAAGGGGGCCGCAGTAGCGGGGGTCTGGCGGCCGCAGAAAGGCTGTCCCTGGGGGAGACGCGCGTGCCGGGAATGGGAGCACAGGGGATGGGGAGCACCTCACTGAACGATGATGCGCGTCCGCCGAACGGCGCGCCGGCGTTGAGCCTGATCGTCGCGGTCGACGCCATCCACGATGGGACGGCGAGGTCGCTCGTCGATATTCTCAAGGCTGTCCGCAACGCCCCCTGTGAGGTCATCGTGGCTTCGCGAGAGGCATGGCCGGAAGCTCCTGAGGGTGTGAAGGTCGTCGCGTTCAACGCCGTGTCCCGTGGGGATCGGTTTGACCGCGCTGCCGCGACTGCACGCGGCCGGATCCTCGCGTTCCTGGACGACCGCGTCCGCCTGTCTGACCACTGGGCGCGACGGGTGATCCGGTTCTTCGATGATCCGGCAGTGTCGGTGGCAGGTGGTCCGGTGCTTCCGCGGAGCCGGTGGCGGGCTGAGCGCGTGAGCGCGTTGATTCTGAACAGCCACCTCGGTAGCTCCCCGTCGGGTCATGTCTCCAGGAGGGAGCGGCCCCGAGTCGTCAAAGAGCTCACGGGGGCGAACCTCCTCGTTCGCGACGACGTGTTCCGTGACGTCGGAGGATTCCAATCCCCCAGCATTGGCGGAGAGGCGGTGCGGCTCTGCTACAAGGTTCGCTCGTTGCTGGGCTGTGACATCTTTTACGAGCCCACCCTGGCAGTCGCGGCTACGGCGCGGCGCTTTCCCGGACCGTTCCTGGCTGACACAGCAGCATATGGCCGTGCGAGGGGAGACATGGCGCGACGCTTCCGCGAAGTGGCGCCGTTCTTCCCGTATGCGCTGCCCGCGCTTGTCACGCTCTTTGTGATTCTCGAACTCTTTGCGCTCCCGCTGCATCGATCGAAGGTGGAGCTCAGCGTCGGAGCGCTGCTGCTGGCGCTGTATCTCCTTCAGGCGGTGGGAGTCATCTTCGCGAAGGGACCACTGCGTGTCGGCGATCGAATTCTCGCAGTGCTGGGAATCCCCCTCGTCTCTCTTACGTACGGTGTCTTCTACGTCCTTGGGTTCTTCGGCCCGAGCCTCGGCGAGATCTCGCCGATGCGCCGTCGGCAGCGTCCGCAGCGCGTGCTCATCATCAACTGGCGCGATGTCACCCATCCTTGGTCGGGCGGGGCCGAGATCTACATGCACGAGATTGGCCGGCGCCTGGCGGAGATGGGCATGGAGGTCGGTTGGCTCTGCCAGAGACATGCCGGGTCCAGCCGAGCTGAAGTCATCGACGGCATCCACATTCGTCGTGTCGGAGGCCGCTTCACGCTCTATCCGCGGGTGGCGTTCACGTATCTCTTGAGGCTTCGGGGGCGCTATGACGTCATCCTCGATTGCGAGAACGGCATCCCGTTCTTCTCCCCGCTCTTCGCGAGGATTCCCAAGGTCCTCGTCGTCCACCACGTTCACCGAGAGATCTTCCGGCGCGAGACTCACCCACCACTTCGTTGGCTGGGCTACTGGCTCGAGGGGTGGTTGATGCCGAGGGTCTATCGACACACCCCCGTCGTCGCTGTTTCCGCAAGCACGCGAGATGACCTTGTCGGCCTTGGCTTCCGTTCGGAGCGGATCCACATCGTGCATAACGGAGTGGCTGAGGTGTCTCCGCTACGTCGTAAGCCCGCCGCCGAACCCAGGATCCTGGTCGCCGGAAGGCTGACCCCGCAGAAGGGCGTCGAATTCATGATCAAGGCGATGCCGCTGATCTTGAGGGCGATCCCCAACGCGCAGCTCGACATCGTCGGTCAGGGCCCCAATCGCACGCGTCTGGAGCGGCTGGCATGGTCCCTCAGGCTGGCAACTCACGTTCGCTTTCACGGTTACCTGCCGGGACCTGCTCGAGACGACGTGGCAGCAGAGGCATGGCTCGCGGTCTGCCCGTCGGCCTTCGAGGGCTGGGGTGTCTCGAGCGTCGAAGCCGGCGCTCGAGGTCTGCCCGTGGTTGCGTCGAATGTCAATGGTCTGCGCGACGCGGTGCGTGACGGGATCACCGGCCTCCTGGTGCCACACGGGGATACTCGTGCACTGGCGGGTGCGGTGGTCGAGCTTCTTGGCGACCCAGACCGTCGAGCATCGATGAGCGCAGCCGGGATTGAGTGGGCTGCGGCGCACACGTGGGAACGCAGCGCCAGTGAGCTCCGGGTTGTCCTGGTAGGAGCAATCGAATCCGCCCGTCGCGGCGTGACCTTCGAGATCAGCCCCCAGGCGATGGCCGGCATCGAACCGGTGGAGGACGTCCAGGTCTCAGATGCCGGCTGACGCCGAGGACGCAGTCGCGGTCATCGTGACCACTCGGAACTCGGGGCGGACCTTGGCGGCGTGCCTGGCCAGCATCCGGGAGCAGACATACCCGGCGGTCGAGCTCGTCGTCGTCGACAACCATTCGAGTGACGACACCCTGGCGATCGCCCGCCAATATGCGGACGCTGTGGCAACGATCGGTCCGGAGCGCAGCGCGCAGCGAAACCACGGTGCCTCCCTGTCAGCGAGCGCACATCTGCTCTTCATCGACGCAGACATGGTGCTCGACTCCGAGGTCGTCGCCGAGGGCGTCGCGCTCCTGCACTCCAGCGGGGGTTCCGCCGTGGTGATCCCGGAGGAGACGGTTGGCGAGGGGTTCTGGACAGCGTGCCGCGCCCTCGAGCGGGGATGCTACAACGGCGACGACACCATCGAGGCTGCACGTCTCTACAGGCGTACGTCGTTCCTAGAAGCCGACGGTTTCGATCCTCAACTCAACGGCGGCGAGGACTGGGACCTGTCGCGAAGAGTTGCGCGGGGGCGCAGGCTGCCGAGGACTCAGGCGATCATTCATCATGATGAGGGCCGAACTCGGCTCCGGACCGTGTACACGAAGCGGCGATACTATGCACCAGGCTATCTCGCGTTTCTCCGCAAGCACGGGCGCGGGGCGGTCGCGCAAGGTAACCCGATCCTGCGTGCGGCTTTCATTCGTAACTGGCGTACATTGGGACGCCATCCGTTGCTCACGGCGGGCATGTTCACCCTCAAGGCCGTTGAGCTGGCCGCCGTGGTCGACGTGGCGGTCGATACCAAACTTCGCGGACGCACGCGCGATCGCAGCAATGAGGTCTATGCAGTAGCCAATGTCAGAGATCCAGTCCGTGACACGGGAGCCGGTCGACATCACACTCGGCGAAGATGATCAGCATGCAGGTCTGCTTCGCCCGCTGCTCATAACATTCGGCTCTGTCATCGAGCCGGACGGTGGCCTTCAGGTTCGTTCGCGAATCGTTGCTGAGAGTTTGACTAGCTTGGGCATGCCCCCGACGATTCTGAGCACCCGCGAAGTCGACCCCTCGACAGCAAGGCCCTGGGCGCGTTCGATTCATGTTCCGAGTCACAGGCCGTGGCGAGGCTTCTCCTTGGAGTGGGCGCGTCTGATCCGGCACCATGCGGCCGACGCCGACGTGATCATCGTGGCGAATGCCATGTTCATGCCGGCACTCGAATTGTCGGGCGCACGGATACCGATGATCTGGGACACGAATGAGTGCCAGACCCTCCACTACGAGCGGATGGAGCGCAGCTCGTCGAACCGAGGCAAGCAGATGGTCTGGTGGGGGCTGGAGCGGTGGGCAGCGCGGCGCTCCCGTGTGGCCGTCGCCATCGGTGATGCTGAAGCCTCCGCGTGGCGTCGCATCCATCCGCCGCTGCGCGACAAGTTGATGACCGTCGACCATGCAGCCTTCGTGCCGGACCGCCCCCAGAAGGATGGCGATGCGGAGCTGGCGCGTCGTGTGGGTGGACCACTCCATCGTCCAATCCTGCTGTTCGTCGGGACCATCGGCGCCAAGCACAATGCGGTTGCTGCGCGCTGGCTCATCGACGTCCTCGCGCCCGCGCTGCCTGATACGGCAACGATCGTCATGTGCGGACCCGGAAGCGATCAGCTCGTTGGTGGGGGCAAGCCTGGCGCGCGAGTGGTGTTGCTCGGCGCGGTGGACAACATCGACTCGCTCATCGCGACCGCTGACCTGTGCCTGGCCCCGCTGGCGACAGGCGCCGGAGTCAAGACAAAGGTCCTGCACTATCTGGCGCACGGCAAGAGAGTGGTGGGAACGCCAATCGCATTTGAAGGACTGAGTGGAGCACCGGGATTATTCGAGGCAGGGCTCGAAGACCTTCCGAATCTCGTGATTCGTATGATTGGGGCCCCGGAGACCGACCGCGCTGCACGCTCGCGAATCGCCGCCCAGCGTGCTTGGGTGGCGGAGCACCACGGGCGGCCGCTCATCATCGACCAATGGAGGAACGTGCTCGCGTGCGTCAACAACAAGTGACAGCTGGTGGCAACACGTCCAGATCAGACCGGCTGGTGCTCGTCGGCGTCGCCCGGTCAGGAACCTCGTGGCTTGGGCACGCGCTCGGTCGAGCACGCGACGTTCGTTTCTACTACGAGCCCGACAACGTCGACGCCGACCCCTCGGCGATCGCAATCGCGGGGCGGCGCGGCTTCGGACCATACCCGATCATCGACGGCGATGCGGACGCCGGTCAGTTCAAGCCGCTCTGGGACCTGGTCTTCTCCGGCCGACTGCCGTTCGCGCTGCGCGAGCGCCGCCGGCTTCGTCCTGCCGCCAACCTGGCGTTGCGTCTACCTCGGTCGATACGTGACCCGTTGGCCCGCACCGCGGCGGCAATGTCAGCTCGACTTCCTGGGCGCGCTCAGAACGTTGTAGTGAAGACCATTTACGCCACCTTCAGTCTCGAGTGGCTCGTTGCTCGCTACCAGCCGCAGGTCATCGCTATGCAGAGAAACCCACTGAATGTGGTGTCGAGCTGGAGGGAGCTGCACATCCCCCTGTTCGACCTCGCCACCCGCCCCACCATCGTGTCGCGATACGTCGAGCCACTTGGGATTCAAAGTCCGGGCGACGGCGCATCCGAAGTTGCTCGGATCGCCTGGCATGTCGGACTCCTCACACATGTGATCGCCGACGCGCTTGACCGGCATCCAGAATGGTGCTTCGTCACCCACGAGGATCTCTGCCAGGACCCGGCGACCACCATCCGGGCCGTGTGCGAACAGGTGGGACTTGAGTGGACCGACGACGTGGCTCGCTTCCTCAGTGAGAGCAACCGGCCCGGGGAGGGACTCGCTCCCGTTCGGGTTGCGACGGAAGAGCCCACCCGATGGCGTGAACGGCTGAGCGATAAGGAGATCGCAGAGATCGAGTCGGTGCTGGGGGAGTTTCCCACCAGGGGCTGGGTGCGCCCGCCCGTAACTGCGTCGTGACAGCAAATCGAAGGAGACTTCTGCGCGCTCGTTGGGACGTTTGACGTCTTTCTTGTAGAATTGGACGGGGAAGAGGGCGCGAGCCGATACTATTTGGCTGGATTGGAGATTGTGTGTCGATCAGTGGTTCCGAAGCGGCCGGCGACACCGCGGTAGCGTCCGGTCGCGAGGGTGATCCGGCGGAAAAGTCAGACGGCGCACACGTGCGCGTCCCGGTTGCGCACGGCCGCAAGCTGGAACGCCGACAGTTCATCACGCACAACGCTGTCGCGGCAGTGGGAACCATCGGTGCAGGGATCGCCGGTCTATTCCTGCAGGCACTTGTTAGTCACCACTTTCGCCCCGTTGAGTACGGTCAGGCGTTTGCGGTTTTCAGTTTCTTCACGGTCCTCACTCAGCCGGCTGCCGGGTTCAGCCGAATGATCGCGTGGGCGACGAGCCGGGAACTGGCCACGACGGACAGAGACGACGGGCAGAGCAGTGCGCTCCTTCGGGTGACGAATAACCGCCTCATGGTGGGCGGGACGCTGATTGGGATCGCTTTCGTCATTGCTGCGCCGCTCGTGTCCAGTTACCTCAACGTCCCCGCCTACTTCGTGGTTCTTGGCGCGCTGGGCGTGCCATTCATGTTCGCAACATCGCCGCTTCAGGCGTCGCTCCAGGGCGAGCAGCGCTGGGTGCCGTGGAGCGCGCTCAGCATTGGCATTGCGCTGAGCCGAGTCCTCTTTGTGGTCATCTTTATCATCTTGGGATTCGGCGTTGCCGGCGTGCTATTAGGTATCAGCGTCGCCGCAGCCGCCGTGTACGTCGTCGCCCTGGTCATGGTGTGGCCTCGAATCCGTCGCGGACGTGACCCCGCCCGCTGGCGTCCGTTGTGGCGCTTCCTCGTACTCTCGATCGCATCCACCGTGACCGTCTCCGTTCTCATGGGTAGCGACGTCGTTATGGTCGAGCACTTTTTCGGCGGCAAACAAGGCGGCCAGTTCAGCGCGGTCACCGTGACCAGCCGCGCCCTCTTCTTCGTCATGGGAAGCGTTACGAGCGTCCTGTTCCCGAAGGTCGCAGCGAGCCACGCTCGAAAGCGCGGCACCAAGAACGTCGTATTTGCATCAGTCGGCCTTGCGATGATTGGCAGCCTGCTTGGATTCATAGTATTCTCGGCGGGTAGTCACCTCATCCTCCGTGCTTTTTCAGGGCAAGGGTATGAGGCTGGCGCCAGCTACATTGGCTGGTATGCACTCGGCATGCCACTTCTTGCTGCTATCGTGATGCTCAGTAACACGCAGCAGTCCCTCGCCGACCTCCGACTGCTCTGGGTACTCATTCTCGGCGCCGCGCTCAAACCGCTGCTGATCTACTTCTTCCATGACACGCTGCTCGTTGTCGCGCTCATGAGCGACATCTCCATCGCCGCGGTGCTCGTAGCTCTCTCCATCCAATACCTCATGTCGGAGCGACGGGCTGGCCTGAATCTCAGACCTCCGAACGGCGAGGACAAGGGGGTGGTGGTGGAGAGGGTGATAGCGGAGTCGCCACCGTCGCTCGGGCCATGACGATCATCAGTGAGCTCTCGGACCGTGGAGCGCGGGCTGTTACATGGATCCGCTTCAGGAGCCTTTGGCTGATTGATCGACCGTGGGTGATGGTGGCCGTGCTCGCTGTCATCGGCCTCGCACTCAGACACGCGTGGATCTCAACACAGTCGCTCTCTGCCGGGGATTGGCATTGGCCCGACAATCAGGTGCTCGCCAACTACAGTCCGTGGCCCGCAGTCTGGAACGGTTCGCTCGGGCTCGGTGGGGAGAATCGGTTCTTGGACGCGTTCCGTTTCCCCATCTACTCGGTGTCCGGAGCGCTTGCTGTCCTCGGCGTCGGCTGGACGTTCACGGAGAAGGCCCTCTACTTCGTCCCGTTCGCGGTGCTCCTACCCGTTGGCGGCTGGCTGCTGGCGCGGGAGATCATGGGCCGGACTCGGTGGACCCTGCTGACGCCGGTACTGCTCCTCGGCTCTACCTATTTCATATTGGAGAGCGACGGAGAGGTCCCGCTCGCACTCGGCGAAGTGATCAGTTTCTTCGTGCTCTTCGCATTTCTCCGCGCGGTGCGCCACCTCTCGCTCCGCTGGGCTCTGCTCACGGGGCTGCTGCTGGCAGTTGTTGCTTCCTATGACGTTCGCCCGGCATATCTGTGTGTCCTCCTCATGGCAATGTACTTCGTCATCAATGCGGTGACCGACCGCGACTGGCATCTCTTGTTACGACGCATTCTGTTGGGCGGAGCCGCCGGATCGGTGTTCCTCGGAAGTCAGGCCTTCTGGCTGATTCCTCTGCTCACGTATCACGGCAGCGCGGGCCTCCCGATACCGCAGGCGCCGAACTTCAACGTGATCTCGCTCGGTCACGGTCTCGCTGCAGCAGATCCGTTCTGGAGCGGAGGCACGCCATCCCAACTTGTCCAGTCCCCCCTCAATCCTGCCTTCATGGTCCTGCCATTGCTGGCGCTAGCACCAATGCTGGCTCGCAGGATGAGGCCCGAGATTCTCTGGCTGACCACCGCCGCGCTGTTGTTCGCTTTCTTCGCGAAAACCGACAACCCACCGCTGGGAGGTATCTACGACTGGATGTACATTCACGTGCCGGGCTGGAAGCTCTTCCGCGAAGGCTCGAAGTTTCTGTACATCGTCACGTTCGCTTATGCCATCCTCATTCCCGTAGCGCTGGCCAGTGCTTTCGAGTGGGCTGCCGTGCATCTCGAGCAGCTCAGAGCCCGGATGCTGCGCGTTGGCGCCGCAGTGGCGTTGGTGGGCGTTGTGGCAATGAGTGTGTGGTCGGTCGTGGTGCTGCAGACCGGCGCCCTCGGTTCCACGACGAGCCCCACCCCGGAACCCGCCTCCTTCTCAGCCTTTTCCGCGATCCTCGCAAACGACAAGCGTCCGGGTCCCGTGCTTTGGTTCGGCCAGCCGCTGATCGGTAACGATATCCACAATCATCACTTTCTGATTGCGTCACCGACACACCCTGCGGTCAATCTCACCGGCAAATTCGCCAGCACCAAAATCAATGCGCGCGACCCATACCAGCTCTATTGTGCGAACAATCTCATCCCTTATTGCTACGTCGATCCGCAGCTGTTCCCATATCTCACGCGAATCACGGGTGCGGGGTATGTCGTCGTTCCCGGCGGCGAGGCTGTAGGATCGCTCCCCCAGGGGATAACGCGGACCTGGCTCCAGGAGCAGATGTCGATGATCTTCGGCCCACCAGTGGTCCTGGGATCCGGAGCAACGGCGCTGTGGACCTGGCGGATGAGCGCACCGCTCCCAGCTGTGACCACCGCGCCGGCGGTGGCGGTTGTGGATTCCGGTACGTGGGGCACCCGTGCGTCGCTTCCGGCACTTCAGGCCTTGGACGTGCCTGCAACCTACCGGGCCAGCTTTGACAACAACCAGTATCCAATCGCTCGGGCAAACCTCCCTGACAGCATCGCGGTGATGCCACGTCTGAACGGCGCCTGTCAGAGTGATGAGGCCGCCACGGCGTCGGTCATGGTAGAGAGCACCGCACCCTCGGTGCAACTCAGCGTGAACGGAACGTCACAGGACCTGCCTTTGCTGACGGCAGCGTCGCGACTTCCGGGCTGGGGTGTGTATGGTCCGTTCTCGGTAGCGGCCGGCCAAACTCCGATCGCCGTCCCCGCGTCCGCGGGTGGCGGCCCGATACTCGGCCCGTGCCTCGGCTGGTCGTCGCTGACCGCAGTGGCCATTGGGGCCCACACGAACTCGGTCAAGACCCTGTCGGTAACATCCTCGAACGAAACGATCACGGCGTCGACGGCCTCCGCCAATGGATCGTGGGTTGAGCTTCGGCGCTACTACGACCCGGGCTGGCGGTTGGACACGCACAAGCCGATCAGCCTCGGCGACGGGCTGTTCAACCTCTACCACCTCAACGCTGCCCAAAGCGCCAGCGCTACCCTGGCCTTCGGCTATTCGACGCTTCCTTACGAGCGGATCGGCGAAGGCATCTCGCTGGTCGTTGTGGCTGGGGTGATCTGGATTGCGGTGCGAGTGCCGCGCCGGCTGCGTGTCGACATCACTGCACAGCAGGTGCGGCCTCCGGTCGCCTTTCCTCCGTCGCGCCTAGCCACCTGGATTGCCGGGGTGGGATTGGGGATGCTTGTCGTGACAACGGTGGCCGTCACCGTGGAGTGGTTCGGTGTCCCGTCGGCAGTCCCCGAGGCAGCTGTGGCCCCTGATCCATATGCCGTTGACATCGGGTACGGCGGTGTGGCGATCGGCTTGCTGCTCCTTTCATTGGCCGTTCGTATTATCACCGGCATCTTCGCAGCACGAGACGCCGAGAAACGCCCCACCGCGCGCGTGCCCACATCACCGGCGCGGGTCGGCTCAGCCGCCGCGACCCTGGCGATTGCGGTGGTACTCGCGTCGTGCGGACAGTCCGCTGGAGACTTCCAGAATTTGATCTCCCAAGCGCAACAGGCTGGCTCGCTTGCACCGAGTATCCTTGGATCATCATTGGATGACGCGCGCCTGCAGCGCGCTGCTCGGCAACCTGACCTGTGCATCGCCGACTATACGCAGGCACTGCAACAATTCCCAACCCTTGTCGCGGCCTACGTCGGCAGAGGGGACTGCTATTTGAACGGTGGCCAGAATGGTGCCGCTGCAGTCCACGATTACACCCAGGCCATCCTCCTGTCACCGCTACAGGCCGACCTCTACTTGCGCCGTGCGGTCGCCTATCGCGTTATCGGCAACATGGCGGCTGCTGCGGTCGACTACCAGCAAGCGGCCCTCAACCCGTCGGCTACCGACGGTTCGCAACTCACCGCCGTCGATGGTCTCGTTGCGATCGCAGACTTTACTGACGCACGTGCGGTATACGCACGAGCGCTCGTGATTCATCCACTGTCGTCGCTTCTCTATGTCGCTGGCGGTGATCTCGCCATCGCGCTGGACAATGATCAGCTCGCGAATCAGAACTACGCAACTGCCAGTCAGCTCGCGATCAAGAAGTCACAGGTTGCGCAGGTGATAGCACACGAATGCACGGCCGAGGTGCTTCGACATCAATATGTGAAGGCGACGCAGGATTGTCTCTCGGCGGCGACACTATCCTCATCCGGAACCGGAGCCTACGATGATCTGTCCGCGGCCAACCTCGCTCTGGGCAATCTCAGCGCTGCTTTACAGGAGATCAACCAAGCGATCAGTACCTTCATTGGCAACGCCGGACCGTACGCGCAGCCACAAGGAGTCGACGGTTTCGGACTTTGCAATCTGTACGCGGCTCGCGGCTGGATCGAGATCCAGCTCGGGCAACGTCAGTCTGCCGTTCACGATTTTCAGACAGCCCTGAGCGCGCTTCCGTCAGGCTCGCCCGACGCACGGGCGCGCGTGAAGGGTTACCTCGAAACCGCCAAGGTCGATTGAGTCTAGAAGGACGCTTTGAATGCCTGATCACGCGCCGACGCAGAACATCCCTGGACGTTCGGATCGCCTACTGCTGCTTGGCGTTGCGCGCTCGGGCACACGTTGGTTGGCGACGGCTCTCGGCCACGCCGACGGCACGCGCGTGGTCAAGGAGCCAGATAATGTGGATGCGGACCCAACAGGAACCGGCGTGAGCCGCTTCGGTTTCGGCCCATACCCCATGATCGAGCGCCACGATGACGCGCCGCAGTTCCGAGCGTTGTGGGATCTGTCGTTCAGCGATCGCGTGCCGAACAAACCGGGCCTGCGGCGCACTGCGGCGAGGGCAGCGCTCCGCCTTCCTCGAGGGATCCGCGACCCAGTGATGCGCCGGACAGCGCAAGCAATGTCAGCGCTTCCGGGGCGCTCACCCCATGTTGTCGTCAAGTCGATCTACGCACACTTCTATGTTGAATGGCTGATCGGTCACTACGAACCCCGGGTGGTGGTCATCCAACGCAACCCGCTCAACACGATCTCGTCGTGGATAGAGCTCGGAGTCCACGGGTTCGACCTTCTCGACCGGCCATCAGTCCGCGAGCAGTATCTCCAGCCACTGGGGATCGGCGTGCCGGACCTGAACGCGAGCGTGACGCAACGCACCGCTACGTGGGTGGGTCTGCTCACCACGGTGCTCGGCGGTCACTTGGAACGTCATCCCGAATGGCTGCTCGTCACGCACGAAGAACTGTGCGCCGATCCGCAGGTCCGCATCCACGAGGTATGCGATCAGGTTGGGTTGACCTGGAGCGCGGAGATTGAGCGTTTTCTCAGCGAGTCCAACCGCCCTGGCGAGGGGTTTAGTCACATCCGGGTCACCCGTGATCAACCGAATCGCTGGCGAAATCGCCTCAGCGATCAGCAGCTCCACGAGATCGAAGGAGTGTTATCACAATTCCCCTCGCGTGGGTGGATTCGTCACCCTGAGCGGCTGCCCGAGATGGCGGGCGACGCGCGCTGAAGGGCACTGCTGACCGAGCCGCGGTTGTGTTGAGCGAAGGTGGCAGAAGTCGCTGCGCCCAACGAGTCCTGAGCCAAGTTGTGGCTCGAAAGCCAGGTGCAGCGGTTCGACCGATCCCCTTGGTCAGAGGCGCGTCCATGTCGCTGACCTGTCACATTCCGGTTGCCGATTGTCCGATTGGGTACCGGTTTTCGGTGCCACGGTCGGGGCATGAACATTCCCCTCTCACGCTTGGCTGTCGTTGTCGCCGTTGGATCCGTTGCTCTGGTGGCGCATGCCGGGATGACATCCGCTTCGGTCGCCGTCGCGCACACGACGGCGGTTCCAGTAACCCACCTCAGCTCGGCCGCCGGCGTCTCCCACACCACCCGATCGGCCAAACAAACCGGACGACCGAAGGGATCCACCGGCAGTCATGGGCTGGCGCCAGCGGGGAGTGGGCGCACCTCGGGGAACACCTCGGGGGCCACGTGCGACGGCGTTACCAACGACACCCCGGCCATCCAAGCGGCGGTTGACGCTGCGGCCAAGCAGCCACGTGGAGTCGTCACCATCCCGGCGGGGGTATGCGCCCTCTATGGTCGCATCCACTTGAGCGGCTCCAATGGAGTCACCATCACTGGAGCAGGCGACACTCAGACGTTCCTCGTGCAGCACAGCAGCAGCAACATCTTTCAGATCACATCCCCGGGGAATACTGTCGAATCGATGAACCTTGACACCGCTACTTTCAACCCGGGTCTCGTGCCGATCCTCAAGCATCCGGTGCCAGCCGTGCTCTTCAGTGACGCCTCGAACACCACGGTGATGAATATCGCCGCCGAAACCGGCACTGGCTTCGGCATGCGGCTGACCGGCACTAACCCGTGCTACCTCTTTCCCACCACAGGCAGTGTCGTGTCCAACGTGACCATGGTGAATCGTGGCACGGGTGGCTTCGCCGCGGTGGATATCGACTGCCAGAACGGCGCGCGCCTGACCAACATCAACATCCGCGGTGGGATTTTGGCCCTCTACAACGACACCAACACGGTGCTTAACGGTGAGACGTACCACGGCGTCAACGCCTGCCAGCCAGCCTGGTTCGTCACGGGCCCAGCCAGCAACATCCTCATTGAGAACGTCGTGACGTATGCCGGCCTCGGGGTTGTCCATGACTCGCGCCACGGCGCCGCGACCGGGATCACGGTGCTCAATCAGACCAAGGGCCTCGGCGCGACCTGCTGACCCGGCGCCCGCCGACTTCGCCCTATTGCCGCTCCTGCCGCTGAGTACTTCGTCTCGGCGGTCGGGGCGGTTTGCGTTTCGGCAGGTAGCCTGGGCGACAGGGTGTCCAGGAGGCCATTCCCAGGCCAATCGAGGCACCCTTCGGCGGGCACCCAACGACAAGTAATTCGATACTGCCGGAGCGCATCATTTGATTGCTCCGCATGGGGACAGCTCGGGGGAGCGGCCGGCCATGCACGAGCTCAGGGATTAGGTTCCGGCCACTAGTGGGGGCGGGTGGGGGATTGGGCCAAAGGTGAGGGGGCATCGAACTCTTCCGAGCAGTTGCTCGTATGTTCGACGCGCGCTGGCCCTGGGATCGGCGGGTGCCGTCGCGGTTGGGTTGTTTGTATTCGGGCCGCAGTCCCATGCTGCGGCGAGCGGGTTATCTATCACCACGCAGGCGAGCCCAGCGACGGGGACTGTGGGGGTGGACATTCCCAGTCTGAGCGATACCGCAACATTCTCGGGAACGACGGGGACAGCGCCGAGCGGGTCGGTGAGCTTCGCTCTGTACAGCGACAGCACCTGCAAAACGGTGCCGAGCGTGAGCGGGAGCGGCACGATCAGCACGACAGCCGGGGTATCAACCGCGAGCTTTATGACGGATTGGACGCCACCGGCTCCGGGGACATACACCTGGATCGCCAGCTACCCGGGAGACGCTAACTATCCCGGCGCTATCACCACCACCTGCGGGGACAGCCAGGAGTCGGTGGTGGTCGCCAAGGCGGGGCCGACGATCACCACCCAGGCGAGCCCGACGGCGGGGACGGTGGGGGTGGCAATCGCGCCGGCCGGGGACACGGCCACGTTCGTGGGCACGACCACGGTGGCGCCGACCGGCTTGGTGAGCTTCACCTTGTACTCGGACGCCACCTGCAAGACGGCGGTGGCGGGGGTGAGCGGGAGCGGGACGATCAGCACCAGCGGTGGGGTGTCGACGGCGAGCTTCAGCGTGGCCACCTGGACGCCGACGGCGGCGGGGACCTACCACTGGATCGCCAGCTACGCGGGGGACGCGAACAACAGCGGCTTCACCACCGGTTGCAACGACAGCAACGAGCAGGTCGCGGTGAGCATGGCGGCGCCGACGTTGGCGACGAGCTTGAATGCGAGCTCGATCACGGTGGGGGGCTCGGACTACGACACCGCGACGCTGAGCGGCTTCGTCACGGGCGGCAGCGGGGGGACGGTGACCTACACGGTCTATACCGATAGCAGCTGCACGCTGAATCCGCAGGCCGCGGGCACGGTCAACGTGGACGGGGCCAGCGGGACGGTGCCCAACTCGAGCCCGCTCACTTTCAACACGTCAGGGACTTACTTCTGGCAGGCGGTGTACTCCGGGGACGGCAACAACACCGGGACCAGCAGTTCCTGCAGCAGCGAGTCGCTGGTGGTCGCCAAGGCGGGGCCGACGATCACCACCCAGGCGAGCCCGACGGCGGGGACGGCGGGGGTGAA